>Ga0302324_100017061_pt1 | contig 14423 bp, 11 predicted proteins | sample Palsa_T0_1_FD_201949 | JGI IMG/M metagenome (GOLD analysis project Ga0302324, IMG submission 201949) | Peat permafrost microbial communities from Stordalen Mire near Abisko, Sweden - Palsa_T0_1 | ecosystem: Environmental > Terrestrial > Soil > Palsa > Peat permafrost | place: Sweden: Abisko...
CGCGGTGTTGGAAGATGGCAGGTCTACCGGCACGTCGACGGTAGCGAGAGGCGCTGCCACCATGAAGATGATCAGGAGCACCAGCATCACGTCAATGAACGGCGTGACGTTGATGTCATGCACTTCACTCAGTTCATCGGAGCCGTGATCGAGACGGATGGCCACCGGCTTACTCCGCGGCCTGAGCGAGCGGCAGTTTGGAGCGGTCGAGGTCGCGGCTGACCAGCCGCATCACTAACGCGGAAGCATCGCCGAGCAAGGCACGATAGTGCGCCGTCGAGCGCGCCAGTATGTTGTAGATCATGACCGCCGGAATGGCGGCTACAAGCCCGAGCGCGGTTGCGAGCAGCGCCTGCGCAATTCCGGGTGCCACCACGGCGAGGTTCGTGGTGTGCGCATTCGAAATGCCGATAAAGCTGTCCATGATACCCCAGACGGTACCAAACAGTCCCACGAATGGTGCGGTCGAACCGATCGTCGCAAGGACGCCGGTGCCGCGCGAGATTTTCCGGCTGGCCGCCATTTCCATTCGCTCGAGCTGCCAGGCGATGCGCTCCTTCAGACCGTCGCCGCGCGCATTCGCCGACATCCGGATTTCCTGAGCGGCCGCCTGCATGAGTTGCGCGGCGGTGCCTTCTTGCTCACGCAATTGGTCGTGCGCCTGCGCCAGTGTGGCAGCCTTGCTAAGGATACGAAGCCCGCGACGAATCTGACGGCGCGCAGCAGCAAGTTCGAAGGCCTTCGCGACATACACTGTCCAGGTGACGAGCGACGCGAACGCAAGCCCCAACATCACCAGCTTTACGACGATATCGGCGTTGAGGAACATGCCCCACGGCGACAGGTCTTGCGGCAGTTGCGCGCGGCCGATCGATGTCTGACCGGGTTGCGCATCCGGAATGGGCGCGGCTGCGTTCGGCGGAGCGGCTGGGGCTACAGTGGGTGCGGCAGCGTCCGGTGCGGTGGGGGTTAGTTGAGCAGCGGCAGGGGCCGGCGTGCTCGGCGCTGCTGCCGGCGCGGGCTGGGAAACCGAAGGCGCGTTTTGTGCGTAAGCCGAAGTAGCCACTGACATAAAAGCTACAAAAAGAACGACGGCGATGGGATGCAATTGCCTGGTTCGAATAAACCCGGCGATCCACTGTTCGAGCGCGGTGTCCTTTACTCTATAGGTCATTTCCGCTTTCCAGCGCAGTCGCGCAGGCTGCACTTTTAGTTTGGAATAATGAAAAACTGTAGGCTTTTCAGTATCTTCGACCGGCGGCCTAGGCGCGGTCAAGCGCCGGACGCAAAACTTTGAGCGCGTCATGACGGTCATTCCTGAATGCATTATTTGACTCCTTAAAGTCCAATCGCGGCGCGCGTGCGGGCGCGATAGTTCACAAGTTCGGATGCGAGACTGAGAGCCGGGACGGTGGCCTGTGCTTCACCGGCGAGCGTGGCCGCCGGCTCGGCGGCATGGACTCCTGGCGAACGATTCGAAACCTGCTTCTTGCGGCAGGACGGCGCTTCGCTCTCGGAACAGCTGCAGGCTTGGCTACGATGGCAGCAAATCCAGACTACCACGGCACCATTCGGGCATCTGCACCGTTCCGTGCCGGTGGGGCACGCCAACTCGAGTTTCTGATAGACGTGATAGTTCGATGCGACGGCGCTTGAGCTGTGCGCCGCGCCCCAGACAACAGCGGACAATACGAACACAAGTTTTTTCATCGCCGCGCCTCCCGGCTTACAGCTTCTTCGACACGCCGACGAAATAGCCGCGGCGCGGTCCATATTGCGGCGCGAACACGCCGATCCCGGTGCCGCTTCTAATTTGGTAGACGGTGTCGAGCAGGTTCACGACGTCGAACCGCACAGTGAGCGGCTTGCCGTCCGGCATGGCGAATTCGTGAGCGATGCTGGTGTTGAACTGCGCGTAAGGCGCCTCGGTCCCGATATTGGCATCACCGGTACGCAAGCCCGAACCGTAGATCATGTCGGCGCTGACAGTCGTCCCGCACAGCGAGTCCCACCAAGTCTCGCCGGCATAGGATGGCCGACCGCAAAATTTATAAGCAGCGCCGGCCGAGCCGGTTACGATCTGGGTGTGGTCGGTGTAGATCCAATGCGAGTCGATATACTGGAGCTCGGTCAGGCCGCCGAGGTCGGCCAGCGGCGTGACGTTGTCGAACAGATACTGGTTCGAAACGACATCGGTGGCCCTTTCCTGGCTGACAGCGAGGTTGGCATAGGCCTGGAAATTGCCGGCCGTGTATTTGCCGGAAAATTCGATGCCTTCGACGTAGCCCTTCGCGTAATTGAAGGCGCTGAGCACCAGCGCTTGGCCGAAATTGCCGTTGTCGATGAGGTCCGTGGCAATCTTGTAGTAGGCATCGACGCCGAGATCGAGAGTCGGGCACACTTTTGCCGCGGAGGACGAGGTGTAGCACTGGAAGGGAATCTTCTGATCAACGCCGGCGTCGAAATAATGCGAGCGCTCAGGCAGAACGGGGTCGGTTCCACCGCTGGCCGGGGCGCCGCTTGTGCCGGTAAACAGTGCAATGTTGGCTGGTGCCGCCTCTACCATTACAGGCGGCGTGAAATAGCGCGCATAGCCAGCATGCAACGTCGTATATTCGAACGGCTTGTAGGTGAAGCTAACCCGCGGGCTCAACTGATTGGCGTCAGTAAACTCCCACATCTGGTCGAACCTCAGACCGGCGTTCATCGTCAACTGGTTGGTGATCTTCCATTCGTCCTGCACGTAGACGCCGGCGAGCCAGCCGAGCTTTGCGACATCGTCTGAGATTGTTTGCGGCGTTCCGGTATCGGTACCGTCGCAGGCCATGCACGGGACGACGGTCGATGAATTGTCGACCCACGCTTTCTCGGCACTGACGGTGAAGCCGGCCCGCAGGGTATGGGCTGCGTTGAGTACGTAGGAGCCGTCACCCTGAATGCCGTTGGTATAAGCTTGGCGACTGATGTCCGAGGCGATGCCGTTCAACAGCAAGTCGCCGGTCGGATCAGGCATGAAATGCAGGTTGTCGTAGCGGGTAAAATAGGAAATCTGCCCGTCGAAGCCCGGTGTTGAGCGTTGCAGCGCCAGCACGCCATATTGAGTGAATTCGGTCTGGTTTTCGTTAAGCGTGGTTGAATTGAACGTCGCCGCCGGAAATGCCGGATAGAGTGCTGCGCCGGGCACATTGGGTATCTGAAACGTATTATACGAGGTGCCTGTAATCAGGCTCAGGCGCGTACTCGGATCGACGAACGTCGACATGTATCCGAAGCCTTTTTCCTGCTGGGAGAAATCGTGGATGGCGTTGAGCGTCGGCAACGGATTTTCGATGCCCTCCGTGGTTTGCAGATAGCGGCCGCTGAAGAAATATTGCACGCCGGGGAAGCACCAGTTCGATGAAGAGGGCGCCTTGGCGACACCGGTTGCTGTTGTCGCAGGGCACTCGTTGCCGATCGTGCCGCCATAGTCGAAACTCGGCTCGATGGTGCCGCGGCTGCCGCCGTAATAGCTCACGGTGCCGGAGTTGTTGAAAGCGTCGGCGCGGGTGGTGATGTCGATGAGGCCCACCGTGCGCATCCCGAACTCGGCCGGCAGCGCGCCGGTGACCAGCGACATGTTGCCGATAAGATCGGTGTCGAAAATGCTGCCGAAGCCGGTGACGCCGTCAGGCAGCATCACGCCGTTGATGCGGAATTGCACGTTGGCGTGATCGTTGCGGATATGCAGCGAGCCGCTAGCCGCGGAATCCTGCGAAACACCCGGCGCCTGCAATAACGCTTTCTCGACCGTCGTATTGGTGCCTTGCGGTAACGCCTCGATGGTGTCGTGGCTGATGGTGTCGGAGGTGGTGCCGATCGTCGTGTAGAGATGGCTGCGGCTCTCATCGAAGGCCTGGTTTTTCGCAGCCGCCTGCTGTTCCGCGGTCGGTGCCGCGGCGGCAGGGGCCGTGGCCGTGCGCGTCGTCGTCCGGCGCGGTTTCGGGCTTTGCTTCTGCCCGGTGACGGTGAACTCGGGCAGGGCGACTTGAGGCGATGCGCCCTGCGGGTTGCCGGCGGGAGCGGCGTTCGACGGAGTGGAGTTCTGTGGAGCGGCGATCGGCGGAGTACTCTCTGGTGGTGCGGCGCTCGGCGGGGTTGTAACTTGGGGAGTGGCTGCCGGCGGAAATGCGACTTGTGGAGTGGCGGGACTCGAATCCTGCGCCGATACCAAGTCATAGCAGCCTGCCCACGCTATGAGCGCGAGGAGGAAAACCAGGATTACGCGACAAACTTGATAGCTATGAGCAGACATGACACCCCAATCCTGAATGCTGGAAAGATAGCTGGACCAATGGCCAGCGGGCGGTCGTGCTGTTTGCGGCAAGTCACGAATGGAATTATCGCGAAGAGAGAACGGATGCCGCGTTTATGCTTGGAATATCGCGCGCACTTTGCGATGCGTGCGACGCCAAGCCCAGCAACGACCTATCAGGCGGAGGGTGGAGCGCGTGATTGAAATGGCCACCGCGCCACTATGACTGCGGCGTCAGGTGCGCGGGTTACGTGTTCGACCGTTTGCGGTTTGGGTAGTGCCAGTTTTGGCGCGTCGGCCGCAACAGAACTGCCCAGGAGCGAGACCGTTGCGCAGATAGCGCAGATGTCGTCGGGGGCGGCGGTGGATTGGTCGGAGCTGAGGAACTGTCCCTGGCCCGCCGTTGCAAGGGAGACTGCGTCTGTCGGAAACGGTCCGTTCAATGAGCCGTAGATATCGTCCGGATGAATGTGACCGAACGCAAGAATGAACTGTACCGCCAGGGCAAACAGTGCAAGGCGGCCGCCCAATTTGATCCTGGATCGACACCAACCCATGCGGATTCGGAAACCATCCGTTACGACACCTGGCAAAACGTAACATTGTAACATTTGCCATGCAACCAATTTGCGTATGATGGGCCCGGCTGTGCATTGCATAAAGTAGCATCGGCGAAGGCCGCTTGCGCACTGCCCCCTGACGTGGTCCGAACGTCTACATGCAGAGGCCGAGGTGTTCGAGGACGCAGAAGATCGCCTCGGTGGCGTCGTCGCCGACACGAAGTGAGGGAATGCAAATGCCGTTTCAGGATTTCCGCCAATTTCTCGATGTGCTCCGCCAGCATGGCGAATTGATCGACATCAATCGCCCGATCGCCTTGAACGATGTCGGCAAGGCGATGAAGCAGAGCTATGTGCGTAACGGTCCGGCGATCATGTTCAATAACAACGGCACCGATTATCCGATGGTCGCGGGCGTTTATTCCAATCGCGAGAAGGCGCTGCTCGCCTTCGAGGCTGATGAAAACACCATCCAGGAGAAAGTCCTACACGGCCTCGACAATCCGATTCCGCCGGTGATGGCGAAAGGCGCCGCGCCTTGTCACGAGGAAATCATTGAAGGGGATGCCATCGACATCCGTAATTTTCCGGTGCCGCAATACAGTCCGAAGGACGGCGGCCCCTACATCACACCGGGCATCGTCGTATCTGAGGATCCGGAAACCGGCGTGCCAGACGTCGGCCATTACCGATTTCTCATCCTCGGCAAGGACACGATGTCGTATTCGGCGCAGCCATTTCACCGCTTCGGCAAGCATCTCGCCAAGTGCAAGAAGCTCGGCATCGTGCCGAAAGCAGCGCTAATCATCGGCGTCGATCCGATCATCGCCTACACCTGTCAGGTGCAGGTGCCGGACACCACCGACGATTGGGCGCTCGCCGGCGGTTTGCGCGGCGCACCGATCGAGCTCGTAAAATGCAAGACCTGTGACGTGAAGGTGCCGGCGACCGCGGAAGTGGTGATCGAATTCGAGGTTGATCTCAACACCACTGTGCTCGAGGGGCCGCTCGGCGAATACACCGGCTACTATACGCGTCCGTCGCAAAAGCCGGTGGCGCGCATCACCGCCATAACGCACCGCAAAGAACCGATCTTCCAGGGTCTGCTCACCGGCAAGCCCGTGACCGAGAACCACATCCTCAAGCAAATTCCGTTCGAGGCCTCGTTTCTGCAGCAGCTCAAGCGGCAGTTCCCGACCATCAAGCAAATATCGGTGCGCGCTTCGGCCGGCGTGTCGTTCTACGTGGTGATTTCGATGGAGCCGCGTTTTGCCGGCGAGGCGCGGCAGGTGATCCTCAACGCAATGTCGAGCAATATCCGACCGAAATGGACCATCATCGTCGATCCCGACATCGACGTGCATTCGTCGACGGATGTGGAGTGGGCGCTGGCGTTCCGCGTGCAGCCGGAGCGTGATGTCATCACGGTGGGCAATATGCCGGCGGGGCCGTCCGATCCTTCGGTCGATCTGAGCCGCGACCGCACCATGCGGACCGCGTCACAGATAGGCATTGATGCGACGCGGCCGTTCGGCGAAAAGTTCTACGACGTCGCTGATGTTCCGGGCTGGGAAGATTTCAAGGTGCCGGAACTCGACGAGTGGCGGTGATTTAGACCGGCTCGGCGTCGATCAACACGAAAGCGATCACGGCGGGCTCATTGGTGCGGTTGCTCCAGGCGTGATTGGTGCCGCGCTGGACCAGCACATCGCCCGCGGTCAGTAACACTTCGCCGTCATCCATCATGGCGTAGATCTCACCCGACAGCACGATGGCGTAATCGATGCTGTTGGTTTTGTGAAAACCGGCGTGGCGCGGGTTATTCCGATCGGTCGCTGCGGCGCGGCCGGAGCCATCGTCCGGCAGTTTTTCCTCATGCGTGATGGCGGAAAGGCGTTCGCTGTCCGGCGGGTATTCGATAACGCGAAACACCGAGCCATTCTTCGGCGGCAGCAAGCGATGGGAGCGGGCAATGGTGTCCTTGCTGCCGTGGTTGTCGGCGGGCGTGCTGGTCGTTTCCCAAAGCTCGTGAACGATGGCGCTGCCCTTGGTGCGGCTGAACACGTGCGGTGTCGGGGCGTCGATAATAAAAGTCGAGCGGCCATCGATATCGTGGCCTGTCACGACGCGGCGGACAGATTTCGCCATTGTCATTCCTCGTTAGCGGCAGCCTTTGAGAGGACTTGCCTTGTTGATCAGTTCAAACGGACCCAGTTCCTTCGCGACATCGGCCGCATAACTTGTATCGACCAGCTTGTCGGCCGGCGAGGTCTTGTCGATCGTGCCTTCGCGCTTAAAGAACGCCTGCATGTCGAGAATGCTCGCGACATTGAAATCGCCGTTCGGCGTGCGCGATTGCCAGGCCATGCGGTCGAGCAGGTCGCGATCGGTACCGATACGGTTTTTCAGGAAGATATCGACGATCTCGGAGCGGTTTGGCCCGTGATGGTAGGCCTGGCAATAATCGCGGCCGGCACGCGCCAGCGCGAGGAATAATTTCTTCGCGGTGTCGCGGTTCTTCTGTGCCCAATCAGTATTGACGACGTAGCCGACGCTACTCATCGGCAGCGGGTGGATATAGTCGTCAGGGTCGGCCCACGGCACGCCGATCTTCTGTTCGACCATCCGCTCGGTGAACGGCGCGACTTCCATCGCGGCGTCGAGTGCGCCGTTCGCCATTGCGGCGGCCATTTGCGAAAACGCGAGGTTCTTCGCCTCGATGTCCTTCAGTTCAAGCTTGGCCGAGGCGAGCACCGACGCAACTTCATACATCGAGGTTGAGCCCGGCGAGCTTAGTCCGACGGTGCGGCCTTTGAGATCGGCCGGCGTGCGAATTTGATCTTTCAGATCGCTGCGAACGATGATCTGGTGATAGGTCGGCGACGAGCCGCTTTCGAGCGCCAATGCCACCGGCAATCCCTGCGCCACCGAATTGTAGAAGCCGGCATTGATGCCGCCCTGCGCAGCCTGCACTTGATTGGTAGCGAGGAACGCGACCGCTTTGCCGAGCGAGTCGATGCGCTCGATATCGACATCGAGACCGGCGTCGCGGAAATAGCCTTTATCGAGCGCGACGTAGGTCGCGCCGCCGGGCACGCTTGGCACCACCGCGATCGTGATCTTTTGCGCGGACGCCGGCACGACTAGCCCTGCGAGGGCCATCAGGATGAGAAGGGAACGCATCTAAACTTACTGTCCTGAAGCAATCATTGCGTTTTAAGGTACCACTGCAAAATTTGCTCGCCGGTCCAGAATTCGACGCCGTCGAACTTGCGCACATAGTCATAGATATCTTCGAGATATTTGATCCGGTGCGGCTGGCCGCTGAGATAGGGGTGGATGGCGAGTGCAAGGATCTTGGCGCGGTGCTCGCCTTCGGCGTAAAGCCGGTCGAATTGATCGATGGTTCGCTTGAACAAATAATCCGACTCGTGGTGTTGCACCGCCATCATCGGAATGTCGTTGAGCTCCATTGTGTAAGGCAGTGTCACCAACGGGCCGTGGGTCGTGTTAATGGTTGTCGGTTCGTCGTCATAGACCCAGTCGCCGATATATTTGATGCCGGCTTGCGTCAGCAAATCGGGCGTTTCCAAAGTCTGGGTGAGACCCGGTCCTAACCAGCCGACCGGCCGCTTGCCGGTATATCGCTCGATCACGTCGAGGGAGTGCCCAATCATCTTGCTCTGGTCGGGCTCATGATGGATCGGGCCCTGCTGGTAGGAGTGGCCCATGAATTCCCACGCGTCGCTTTTGGCTTCCTGCGCAACACGGGCGTAGTCCTCGCAAACGCGCGCGTTGATTGCGAGCGTCGGCCTGATCTTCAGACGCTTGAACAGGTCGAAAAAACGCCAGACGCCGACCCGCATGCCGTATTCATGCCAGCTCCAGTTTGGCACGTCGGGCAGCAGTGTTTGGCCAGTGGGCGGTGCAAGCACCTGCCGCGCCATCGGTTTGCCGATGTCCCAGACCTCAAGATTGACGATGCTCCAGAACACCAGTCGCTTGTTGTTGGGCAGCTTGAGCGGTGGGCGATCGACGATCGCGGAAAATGGTGCGCGCTCGCGTGGGAGCATTGGCCCGCGGCGCTTTTTTACGATGCGTCTTTTCATGCGTTCCCCAACTACACCCGGCCGGGCACAAAAACCCTATGTCGGCGCATCTATTTATGACAGCTTACGGCAGTCTAGCGCGCCGGATGCCGGCAGATCACATCCTTGTTAAGGTGGGTCGAATCACTTGTAGTTTGTGACGGATAGAGCATGTATGGAACCAAGCTGGGGGGACCTGATTAACGTCCCAGCCATTGCGATTTCACGATAATCCCGCCATTTGCGGACTTCACAATGCCACGCTCCGCCCTTTCCAAGCGCACAGTTATTCCTGCCACTGATCGTCCGTTTGCGACATCCGCGTCGAACAATTCGCTCAGCGCATGGGTGACCGCCTTCCGCTCGGTGCGGGCGGAAACCGAACGCCGCGCCGCGCCGTTGTCTGCCGAGGATCAAGTCATCCAGTCGATGCCGGATGCGAGTCCGACGAAATGGCATCGCGCGCACGTCACCTGGTTTTTCGAGCAATTTTTGTTGCGGCCGTTTGCACCGAACTATCGTGTGTTCGATGAGCGGTTCGCTTATTTATTCAATTCGTACTACGTGGCTGCAGGCCCGCGTAAGGCGCGGCCGCAACGCGGCCTAGTCACGCGCCCGACGGCGGCGGAAGTAGGTGCGTATCGCGCGCATGTTGATGCCGCGATCTGTGATTTGATCGAGACCATCAAGAACCTGAGCGAGATCGTTCCAATCATCGAAATTGGTCTGCATCACGAACAGCAGCATCAAGAACTGCTCCTCACCGATATCCTGCACGCCTTCTCATTCAATGAGACCCATCCGGTTTACGACGCGGGTTGGCAGTGGCCACAAACGCAAGGCGAAGATGCCGGGGCAGGGACTGTGATCGACGGCGTCCATAAGATCGGGCACGCCGATAAAAGCTTCTGTTTCGACAATGAGCAGCCCGTCCACGAGGTGCTGTTGCAGCCGGTGCGGCTTTCGCCGTTGCTAGTGACCAACGGCGAGTGGCTGGAATTCGTGGCCGACAGCGGCTATGCGACGCCGACGCTCTGGCTGTCTGACGGCTGGAGTGCGGTTGAATCTCAGCATTGGGACGCGCCGGGCTATTGGTCCAACATCGAGGGTGTCTGGCATTCGATGACGCTCGGCGGATTGCGCCCGGTGGATCCTGCTTTGCCGGTTTGTCATATCAGCTATTACGAAGCGGATGCGTTTGCGCGCTGGGCCGGCAAGGATTTGCCTACAGAAGCTGAATGGGAGGTCGCCGCCCGGAGCGGAGCGCTGGTTGACCCATACGGCGTGGTCTGGCAGTGGACTCGCAGCGCCTACACCCCATATCCGGGGTACAAGCCGGCGCCTGGGGCGCTCGGCGAATATAACGGCAAGTTCATGGTCAATCAGATGGTGCTGCGCGGCTCGTCGCTCGCGACGCCCGCCGGGCATACCCGCCCGACCTATCGCAACTTCTTTTATCCGGCGACGCGCTGGCAGTTCAGCGGCCTGCGCCTGGCCGCCTACGAAAACTGAGACAATCATGGCCAGAGCCGCCCAAACCGCGCGTGGCGCGGGATTGACTGCAATCAACGGTGCTTTTGCCGCCGATGTCCTTGAAGGGCTAACCGCCAAACCGAAGCGGCTATCACCGAAATACTTCTACGATCTTGCCGGCTCGGCGCTGTTTGAGCGCATTACCCATTTGCCGGAATATTATCCGACGCGCAGCGAACTCGGGCTTCTCAAGGCCAATGCGCCGGCGATCGGGTCGCTTCTCCCGCCGAATTGCGCGCTGGTTGAGTTCGGGGCCGGATCGAGTCGCAAGGCACGCATTCTGCTTGGCGCGGCAACGACAATCGAAGCGTATGTTCCGGTCGATATATCCGGCGATTTTGTGGAACAGGACGCCGCGCAGCTACGCCGCGATTTTCCGCGCCTGACCGTGGTCCCGCTCGTCGGCGATTTTGCGCAACAGCTTCAGTTTCCAGCGGCGATCGAAAAGCTGCCGCGTGTGGGCTTTTTCCCGGGCTCGACCATCGGAAATTTTGAACCGCACGAAGCGTGCAAGTTCCTGCGCCATGTCGCCGGGCTGCTCGGCGAGGGCGGCATCCTGGTGATCGGCGTCGATCTGATCAAGGACAAGGATGTTCTTTATCGCGCCTATAACGATGCCGAAGGCGTGACGGCCAAATTCAATTTCAATCTGCTGGTGCGCATCAATCGCGAGCTCAAAGCCAACTTCAACCTGAGCGCTTTCGAGCATCACGCGTTCTATAACAGCGAACAGCACCGTATCGAGATGCACCTGGCCAGCCTGCGCCGGCAGAAGGTGAAGGTGAACGGCACGACGATTGATTTTCGTGCCGGCGAAACCATCCACACCGAGAACAGCTACAAATACACCATCGAGTCGTTCCAGGCCCTGGCGCGCGGGAGCGGCTGGACGCCGCGCAAAGTCTGGAGTGACGACTTGTTTAGCGTGCATGCGTTGTCTTTCGACGGAACACAGAAAGACAGCTGAGCGGCCATGCCGGTCTGCGAAGCCGATCCGTGGCGCTTACAGTACTTTACCCACGTCAAGACCGCCGCAAATATTCCGACCGAAGACAGCGATGCGTGGCAATGGCATCCCGAGTACCGCTGGGTCTACGACAAACTTGCTGTCGCACTCAGTCAGAAGCTCGACGCGGGTCCGCACGGGACGGCACCGCCATACTTTCCGGTTTTTTCGAAGCCAATCGTTAATCTTCGCGGCATGGGCGTCGGCAGCCGCGTTCTAAGTTCGCAAGCCGACTACGATCGTCATTACGCGCCCGGCCATTTCTGGATGACGCTGCTGGCAGGCCGCCACGTCTCGTCCGATATCGTGGTGGTAAACGGCGAGCCGCAATGGTGGCGTCACGTCACCGGAAAACCGGCCGGTGAGGGCACGTTCGACTACTGGATTGTGCATGCCGAGCCCAATGCGAAAATCGAAAGCCATTGTGGCGAATGGGTGCGAAAGCATCTCGGCGGCTATACCGGCATGCTCAATCTCGAAACAATCGGAGGCACCATCATCGAGGCACATCTGCGCTTTGCCGACCAGTGGCCCGATCTTTACGGACCGGGCTGGGTCGATGCGTTGGTGGGTCTTTATGAGACCGGCGAATGGATCTTTGAGGATGACGAGCCGAGCGAAGGCTACAGCGTCGTGCTGTTCGGACCGAACGGCAGACGTTATCGGCATCCGCTGCCAGAATTTGTCGAAGAGATCAAACGCGCGCCCGGCGTAACCAGCGTGCAAATTACCTTTCATGAAGATCGTCCGCCGGAGCAGCACGCCATGCCGCCGGGCGGATTTCGCCTCGCGATCGTGAACGGCTTCGACCTTCCGGCGACGCTTGCCGCGCGTGAGCGGCTCAAAGCGCATTTCGCGGTTTAGAGCGTGATCCGAAAGGCTTGCCCTAGGATCCAGTCGCCTCAGTTCTGCCAAAGCACTATAGTTGCGCTGTTCCGGTCTTTTTGAAGGAATGGGCGGATGCGTCGGCTGTCGTTCGGCCTGGCAGTGCTGATCGCATTTTCCGCGAGCGCGCAATGCGCGCCGGCGTCGGAGCAAATAAAGATCGGAATCGGCTACGGTCTTGCGTTTCTGCCATTCTACATTTGCGAGGATTTGAAACTCGTCGAAAAATACGCCAGGGCCGATCACCTCGACATCAAGGCAAGCTACACGAGTTTTCTTGGTTCCGGTCCGGTGCAGGATGCGATCGGTTCCGGTGCGATCGACATGGGGCCGTTCGGCCCCGCGCCCTTTCTCGCCGCATGGGAGCAGCAGAAAGACTCGCCGCAGCAGGCCGTCATCGTTTCCGGCATCACTACGATGCCGCTGACGCTACTAAGCGACAGGCCGAATGTCGCCTCGCTTTCCGATCTTGGCCCGACGGACCGGATCGCGATGCCGTCGCTGACAGCGCCGCAGATGTTCGTATTGCAGATGCAAGCCGCAAAAACCTTCAACAAGTTCGATCACTTTGACGATCAGGTCATGGCGTTGCCGCCGGCGGATGCGCTGTCGGCGCTGATCAACGGCGTTGGCATGGTGACGGCCTATTTTGCCTCACCGCCTTACACGGAGCTTGCGCTACGCGATGGCAAGGTTCACCCGGTTCTCAATTCTGCCGACGTGTTCAGCGGCAAGGCGTCATTTTTGGTGATAGGCGCAACGCGTGCTTACATCGACGCGCACCCGCAGATGCCCGACGTGATCGACAAAGCGATCGATGAGGCCGCGCATATCATTCACAACGACCCGGGTCGGGCGGCACAGATTTACCTGACCCATGAACCGTCCGGGGCGCTTAGCGGTGCGATCATTGAAACGGTACTGCGTGAGATCAAGGACGAGTTCGGCGCGGGAATTTACGGCGTGAAGGCTTATGCCGATTTCATGGTCCAACAGAATCAGCTCAAGGAGGCGCCGCGGAGCTGGCGGTATATTGTGGCGCCGTCGATGATGAATTGGCCGCGTAGTTGAGCCGTCAAGCCGCATGGCAGCCCTTTCGGGAACCGCGCTTGACGCAACTGCCTGGTGAGGCGAGAATCCTAGGCAATAAATCAGCTATTAATCGGCTTACGGGCCATTTCTGGGAGGTTTCCGATGTCGAAACGCCGTGAGTCCGGTGGCGCAAACCGCCGTAATTTCCTTAAAGGTGCGGGCCTCGTCGGTGCAGCGGCTGCGGTTGTCCCGCCGGTTGCCGCCAATGCGATGCCGGCCGCACCGCTTGAAAAGGCCAAGGTCGGTTTGCCTGGTCCCAAGCAGGTGGCAGCGGAAACGCTTCCACCGTCCGGCGATCCGGTTAATCAGACCTCGAGCGGCGGCGATTTCATGACCGACGTCATCAATTCGCTCGGCGTCGAGTACATGTTCATCAATTGCGCTTCGAGCTATCGCGGCCTGCACGAAGCCATCATCAATCACGGCAACAACAAACCCGAAATCATCACCTGCGTGCATGAGGACATCGCAGTCCACATGGCGCAGGGTTACGCCAAAATGGCCGGCAAGCCGGCCGCCATGGCCTGCCACGGCGTCGTCGGTCTGCAACACGCAACCATGGCGATGTATAACGCCTGGTGCGATCGGGTGCCCGTCCTGGTATTCGGCGGTAACATCATGGAGGCCGACAAGCGCGCTCCGGGCGCCGAGTGGCTCCACTCCGGCGTCGACATCGGCCAGATCGTTCGTGAGTTCACCAAGTGGGACGATCAGCCGGCATCGTTGCAGCATTTCGCCGAGTCGACTGCCCGAGCCTACAAGATCGCGACCACGGCGCCGATGGGTCCGGTCTTCATCGCGCTGGATGCCGAGCTGCAGGAAAACCCGATCCCGGAGGGTGTGAACCTGCGCATTCCAAAATTCGCGCCGGTCGTTCCGCCGCAGGGCGATCCCGCGGCCATCGCCGAAGCGGCGAAGATGCTGGTCAATGCGCAGAATCCGCTGATCGTCTGTGATCGCGTGGCGCG
>Ga0302324_100017065_pt1 | contig 14421 bp, 14 predicted proteins | sample Palsa_T0_1_FD_201949 | JGI IMG/M metagenome (GOLD analysis project Ga0302324, IMG submission 201949) | Peat permafrost microbial communities from Stordalen Mire near Abisko, Sweden - Palsa_T0_1 | ecosystem: Environmental > Terrestrial > Soil > Palsa > Peat permafrost | place: Sweden: Abisko...
TGATGAAGCGGAGCCGGACACCGTTCGCCGTCAGTTCGGCGATCTCGCTGCGCAGGTACTGCCGAAGCAGGCCGGTCAGGTCGAGCACCTCGTCGGCCGGCCGGCGCCAGTTCTCGCTGCTGAACGCATAGATGGTCAGCCATTTGACGTCCTGAGCGATCGCCGCCTCGATCACCCGCCGCACGGCACGCGCGCCCTCGCGATGCCCAGCGATTCTGGGCAAATGGCGGGCGGCAGCCCATCTTCCGTTGCCATCCATGATGATGGCGACATGTGCGGGCGGCGGCTCGGCGGACCCGGACTGGGTCCGTCTGGCCATGATGGGTTGGGTTGAGGTCGACATACTCTCCGTTCAGACCTGGCGGATGTCCTTTTCCTTGTCCGAGAGCGCGTCGTCGACCTTTTTCACGTATTGGTCGGTCAGTTTCTGCACCTCGTCGGACCAGGTCTTGGCGAGATCCTCGCCGATCTCGTGTTTTCTCTCGTATCCCTTGATTTGTTCCATGCCGTCGCGGCGCACGCCACGCACCGAGATCCTGGCGCCTTCGCCATATTTGTGGGCCGTTCTCGCCAGTTCCTCGCGACGCTGGGTCGTGAGTTGCGGGATCGGGATTCGCACCAGCATGCCGTCGGCGGCGGGATTGAGACCGAGGCCCGAGTCGCGGATCGCCTTCTCCACGGCCGAGACCATCGATTTGTCCCAGACCTGCACGGTCAGCATCCGCGGCTCCGGCGCGCCGATGGTGCCGACCTGGTTCAGCGGCATCTCCTGTCCATAGGCCAGGACTTTCACCGGTTCCAACAATCCCGGGTGAGCACGTCCGGTGCGCAGGCCGGAGAACTCCCGTCGGAGCGTCTCCAGAGCGCCATCCATGCGGCGGGTGAGGTCTTCTTTCAGGACTTTGATGTCGGCGGGCATTTTGCGTCCCTCCCAATCAACCGAGGTCAGACATTACGTAAGCGGCGGCCCATTTTGCCAGCGGTCCATCTGGTCCGAAGCTCAGGCCAGGTCCATGATCCCCGGCGTCGGCGGTACGGGCCGTCTGGCCTCGCGCTCTTCGAGGATACGCGTGAACTTGCCCTCACCCCGCATCACCTGAGCGAACGCGCCGGCCGCGTGGATATTGAATACGATGATCGGCAGGCGGTTTTCCCTCGCGAGACTGATCGCCGCCGCGTCCATCACCTGGAGATCCTTGGCGAGCACGTCATGATAGGAAAGCCGGTCATAGCGTGTCGCATCCGGTACCTTTCGTGGATCGGCGGAGTAAACACCATCCACCTGAGTACCTTTCAGCAGAGCATCACAATTCATCTCGGCTGCGCGCAAGGCGGCCGCGGTGTCCGTGGTGAAGAATGGATTGCCCGTGCCGGCGCCGAAAATGACGACGCGGCCCTTTTCCATGTGCCGCTCGGCGCGGCGGCGGATATAGGGCTCGCAGACACTGGCCATCGGAATGGCGGACTGAACCCGGGTCGGCACGTTCAGACGCTCCAGCGCGTTCTGCATCGCCAGCGCGTTCATCACCGTCGCCAGCATTCCCATATAGTCCGCCTGGGCTCGGTCCATCCCTTTCGATGCGCCGGAAACGCCGCGGAAAATGTTGCCGCCGCCAATGACGACAGAGACCTGGACACCCATCGCCACCACATCGCCGATATCACGGGCGATGCCCGAAACCATATCGGTGTCGAGCCCATACTCCCGCTCACCCAATAGCGCCTCGCCGGAGAGTTTGAGCAGGACGCGCCGGTAAAGAGGGGCCTGATTCATGGTTTCCCTGTCAGTTGCCCGTCGGGACGACTTCCGCGGGGTGGACGAATTCCCCCGGACAAATCCCCCCGAGAAAAATCCCGTGTGACGAATCGCGGCGGTAGGCCGGAAGTGCGGTGCAACCTATAGACGTGCGCCCCGAGGAACAAGATGAAGCATGGTGAATCAGGGGGATTTCGGCCCCTTGCGCCCGCGGTCTCGGTTCCCTATCCGGCGAACATGGACGATGCGCTCTCCGCCGAGGCGGAACTCCGCCGCTTGCTCGACATCATGGCCGCGCTGCGCGACCCGGCGACCGGTTGCCCGTGGGACAAGGAGCAGAGCTTCGACACGATCGCGCCCTATACGATCGAGGAAGCCTATGAGGTCGCCGACTCGATCGCCCGCCGCGACTTCGCCTCGCTGCCCGACGAACTGGGCGATCTGCTGTTCCAGGTCGTGTATCACGCGCGGATGGCCGAGGAGGCGGGGTATTTCGGGTTTACCGAGGTGGCCCGCGCGATCAGCGACAAAATGATCCGGCGTCATCCGCACGTGTTTGGTGACGCGGCCGCTCGCGACACGGCGGCGCAGACTTCGGCGTGGGAGGCGCAGAAATCCGCCGAGCGGGCGGATCGGCTCGAGACCGGCACGCTGGCCGGAGTACCGGTCGGACTTCCCGCGTTGACGCGCGCGGCGAAACTGACGAACCGGGCCGCCCGTGTGGGATTCGACTGGCCGGACGCCAGGGCGGTGCTGGACAAGCTGGATGAGGAGATCGGCGAACTGAACGCTGAACTGGCCGGTGCCGATCCTGCCCGGCTGACCGACGAGGTCGGCGATCTGTTGTTCGTGCTGGCCAATCTCGCGAGGAAGTTGAACCTGGATCCGGAGGATTGCTTACGCCACGCTAACGACAAATTCGCTCGCCGGTTCAACGCCATGGAGCAGGCGTTGGCGCGTCAGGGCCGCGATCTCAAGGAGGAGACGCTGGAGGCGATGGAAGCAGCCTGGCAGGCGGTGAAGCGGGGGGAGTAGAGGACGCGGCCAACATATTGTCATCGAGCTCGAACCGGTGGCTTGTTTCGGCACCGCGCGGCGAGAGATGGGAATTCAATTGGAAAAACCTCTGGCTTTTCTGGCTTCTTCCCTATCAATTTTGCCGTCGTTTCACACCCGGGGACCGGCGGAATCGCGGGGCTTCGCGGCGCATCGATACAGCAAGATTTATAGCGAAGAAGCCGAAAATTTAAAAAGCCTGAGAAATGTGTTCCACGGTTCAGGCGAGCAGCATACGTCAATCAGTTAAATATCTGGTTTTGATATTGCCATGGGGCGCGGGCTGGTCGAACCACCGCAAGAAAGCAAGATTTTTCAACACGGAGGGCGCGGAGGACCACGGTATTCCACGGAGAAGGAATATGGCGCTTCGCGCGGGCTCGGACGAACACCAGTACCCACCATCGCGAAAGCGCGAGTCATGGTCGTTACACCGTCATAGCCGGGCTTGGTCGTTACACCGTCATAGCCGGGCTTGCCCCGGCTATCTCTCGCGGCACTGTGCTGGAAGAGATGGCCCGGCCATGACGCGGGGATGTGTCGCGCTTCAACGATTCTGGGTACTAGAGCGCAGCACAAAAAATTCTTACTGCTCCGTGATTTTCCGTGGTCCTCCGTGCCCTCCGTGGTAAGTCCTTGCTTGCTTGCGCGCCATGATGATGGCAGAAGTCAGTCCATTCGCTCAGAGCGAGCCGATCAGCTTCGCCCATTTGTCCAGGATCGGCAGCACCACATCCTCCTTCGCCGCCGGCAGCGCGACCACGATGCGAACGATGCCCAGGTCGCGGTAGCGGTTGAGGACGTCGGGATCCTCCGTCGAGCCGAACAGCGAAATTGGGAACGTCGCGGGATCGCGGCCGGCTTCCTTCAGCATGTCCCGGAATTTCGGCACATACTCGAACACGTCGCCGTACTGCGTCGCCCGCCCGGCCAGCGGGATCCAGCCGTCTCCGTAACGAACAGCCCGGCGAGCGGCATACGGAAACGCGCCGCCGACGATGACCGGCGGATGTGGTTTCCGCACCGGCTTTGGCCACGCCATCATCGGGTCGAAGTTGACGAATTCGCCGTGGTATTCAGCTTTGGTCTCTGTCCAGATCGCCTTCATCGCCTCGATCCGCTCGCGTACCAGCTTGTGGCGTGTGGCGAACACCGTGCCGTGGTTCTCCATCTCGTCCTGGTTCCAACCGTTGCCGATGCCGAACAAAAATCGACCGCCGGAGATCTGGTCGATCGACGCGACCAGTTTCGCCGTCTGGATCGGATCGCGCTGGTTGACGAGGCAAACTCCTGTGCCAAGCAGCAGTTTTGTCGTGACGGAAGCGGCTGCGGCGAGCGTCACGAAAGGGTCCATGACGTCGTAGTATTGTTTCGGCAAATCTCCGCCGCCGCCCCAGGGAGATTTTCGCGACAGCGGGATGTGCGAATGTTCCGCCGCCCAAAGGGATTCGAACCCGCGGCTTTCCAACGCCCTGCCGAGATCTCCCGGAGAGATGGAATAGTCGGTGAAGAAGATCGCGGCGCCGAACTGCATGTCCCGTCCCCCGTTAAACCTGGTTGATGAAGCCCGCCCATTTGTCGAGGATCGGCAATGCCGCCTCGGCGGTCGCCGCTTGCAGGGCGACGCTCACGCGCACGATGCCGGCATCCCGACAGCGTTTCAGCGCGTCGAGCTCTCCCGGCAACGACGAAAAAGATACCGGGCAACTCGCGGGATCGCGGCCGGCTTCTTTCAGCATCTCATGGAATTTCGGAAGCACGCTCAGTACCTCGGCGAACTGGCCGGGCCGTCCGACGGTCGGAATCCAACCGTCACCGTAACGGACGGCACGGCGCGTCGCATAGGGGAACGCGCCGCCGACCAGGATCGGCGGATGCGGCTTCTGTACCGGCTTCGGCCACGCCATCATCGGATCGAAATTGACGAATTCCCCGTGATACTCGGCTTTGGTCTCGGTCCAGATCGCTTTCATCGCCTCGATCCGCTCGCGCACCAATTTGTGGCGGGTGCGAAAAACCGTGCCGTGGTTCTCCATTTCGTCCTGGTTCCAGCCGTTGCCGATGCCAAACAAAAACCGGCCGCCCGACACCTGATCGATCGATGCGACCAGCTTCGCTGTCTGGATCGGATCGCGCTGGTTCACCAGACAAACGCCTGTCCCCACTTTCAGTGTTTTCGTCGCCATCGCCGCGGCGGTGAGGGCCACGAAGGGATCCATCGCGTCGTAATACGCCTTTGGCAGGTCACCGCCGCCGGGAAAGGGCGTGCGGCGAGACAGTGGAATATGCGAATGTTCGGCAGCCCAGGCTGACTCGAACCCGCGCTCTTCGAGCGCCTTGGCGAACGCCGCGGGGGCCATGGAGTAATCGGTGAAAAACATCGACGCGCCGAAGTGCATGGTCACTCTCCCCAACGTGATATCGCCTGACCTTGGCACGGAACGGCGCACCCGGCGACTCCCTGGGCCACTCCCCTCGGCGCTTCCCTTGGGTGATTCCCTGGGCGGCTGGCGCCCGAACCGGACTATTTCATCCGGAGGCGAACTGAAGCCTTTCTGATTCGTTATGGTAAGATGGTGGCAGGCAGACGCCCGGCGCGCCGCCGGCGTCCTTGCCACGGAGGAGATTTGCTTATGCCCACATCATTCAAGAACGTCACGGATCAGGCCGAAGACGCGATGACCCAGATCGCCCGGTTGCGTGATCAGGTGGAAGCCCTGATGCGCGACAAGGTGGTACCCGCGATGGGAGATGCGGCCGAGCGGGCTGAAGCGGCGGCTCATGATGCCGCCGACGTGATGCGCGAGAGAGCCAGCGCGCTCTCCGTCGTGGTTCGGAATCGACCGCTCGCCGCCATCTGCGTCGCCGCCGTCGTTGGATTTCTTCTGGGCCGGACGGGTCGCTGACGGTGCATCCACTCCGCCTCTTGCGCGTGGCGTTGGAGGCGGAGGTCTTGCGACTGAGCCATCACGCACGGCGCACCGTTGTCCGAATCGCGATGGGCTGTTTCGCCCTGGCGCTGTTGCTCGCCGCGGTCGGCTTTCTGCATGTCGCCATCTGGAACTTGCTGCGGGAATACCTGCCGGCGATGTCCGTCGCCGCGATCTTCGCCGGCGTCGATTTCGTCCTCGCGCTCATTCTCCTCGTGCTGGCGACCCGTTCCGTGCCCGGCCGAGTTGAACTGGAAGCGCTGGCCCTGCGCCGGCGTGCGTTGGACGAAGCGGCGGCTTCGGTGACGATTTCGGCTTTGGTGCTCCGGCTGTTCGAACTGCTGGCAAGATCGTGGCGCCGGTCATAACTGTCTCGGCGGGAACAGCGGCCGACTCCGGGGGATTTGCCCCATTTGGACCGATCCGGTAGCGTGCCGTCAATCACGAACCGAGGCGTCCATGAGCGACACTCTCCCGACTGCCGCCCGTGTCGCGGATCCGGGCATCCGCGCCCTCTATCAGTTGGAAAATCGTTGGCAGGCCTGGCTCGATGTGGAGGTCGCGCTGGCCCGCACACAGGCGGAACTCGGGATCATTCCTGAGGCGGCGGCCGCCGCGATCGCCGCGAAAGCGAAATTGGAACTCATGGATCGCGCGCGAATCGACGAGGGATTCGCCCGCACCGGTCACACCATTGTGCCGTTGGTGTGGGAACTGAGCCGAATCGTTGGTGAGCCGCACGGTGGCTGGGTCCATTGGGGCGCGACGACCCAGAACATCACCCAGACCGGCGATCTTTTGGTACTGCGCCAGGCGCACGCTATCTTCCTGCGCCAGATCGGGGAGGTGCTGTCGGCGATGGCGGACCTCGCCGAGCGAGGCGCCGACATGCCGCTGCCGGGCCGCACTCACGGCCAGCACGCCGTACCCGCGACGTTCGGCTACAAGGTCGCGGTCTGGATCGACGAATTCCTGCGCCACTGCGACCGTCTGCGCGACCTCTCCCCCCGATTGTTCGTCGCCATGCTGGGCGGCGGCGCGGGGACCTTCGCATCGCTTGGCCAACAGGGCCCGCCGGTGCAAGCGGGCATCGGCCAGATTCTCGGCTTTGGTAACATGGCCGTGCCGTCGCGCGCTCTGGGCGATCACCTGGCCGAAAACATTTGCGTGCTCGGACTGATCGCCGCGACCGCCGGCAAGATTGGACGGGAAATCTACACGCTGATGAAAACCGAGTTCGGCGAGGTGGAGGAACCGGTGCCGCCCGGTACCGTTGGTAGCTCGACCATGCCGCAGAAGCGCAATCCGAAACTATGTCAGGACATAATCGCGGCGGCGGCTGAGGTACGGTCCATGGTGCCGTTGGCGCTCGAAGCGATGATGACCGAGCATGAGGCCGATCGCACCACCAGCCTGATCATGGACGCCGCGGAAGGGCGAGCCTGCATCGCGATGGGGGATATTCTGGCGCGGCTCGGTGAAATCATGCGCGGCCTTGCCCTTGATCCGAAGCGCATGCGCGCCAATTTGGACCTCGGCCATGGGTTGATCATGGCTGAGGCTGTGATGCTTGATCTCGGTAAAGCAATTGGCCGCCAGCATGCGCACGACGTCGTCTACGACGCGGCGCAGGCGGCGTTCGTCGAGAACAAGTCGTTCTCGGAGCTGCTGATGGGAGATCGGCGGGTCGCGGTGCATGTGGATCAGGAGGCGATGCGCAAGCTGCTCGATCCTACTCTGTATACTGGTCTGTGCGCCGAAATGGCGCGCGAACAGGCCGCGCTCGCGCGAACGAAAGCCAGGGAATTATTGGCATGATGGAAATCCAGCGGCTGATCATGGATGGTCATCTCGCGCCGGTCAGTCATTACTGTCATGTCGTGCGGGCGGGAAACCAGATCTGGGTCTCGGGCGCCCTGGGTGTGGCGGAGGACGGATCGATCCCGGAAGATGTGGGACGCCAGGCGGAACTCGCGCTGGCCAGCATCGATGCCTGCCTCAAAGCGGCGGGCGCGGGTGTTGAAAATGTCGTGAAGGTCAATGTTTACCTGACCAATATCGACGACCGCGCGAAGATCAATCCGGCGCGGCAACGCTATTTCGGCGACCACCGCCCCGCCTCGACGCTGGTCGGTGTCACTGCTTTGGTATTGCCTGGCGCGAAAGTCGAGATAGAAGCAACCGCGATCGTGCCGTGAGGCGCGCGCACTGAACGGTGATACTCTGATGGACACAATGGTGCGGCGGTATGAAACGATCCGCGCGCATACCGAGGCTCTCGCCGCTCCGCTGACGGCCGAGGACCAGTGCGTCCAGTCCATGCCCGACGCGAGCCCGGCGAAGTGGCACCGTGCGCATGTCACCTGGTTCTTCGAAGAATTCGTCCTGCGCGCCTCGCGGGAGAATTACCGCGTGTTCGACGACGATTTTCGCTTCCTGTTCAATTCCTACTACGAAGCGGTCGGCGCGCGGCACCCGCGGCCGATGCGCGGATTGCTGACGAGGCCCGAAGCATCGCGCATCGCCGACTTTCGCGCGCATGTCGACGCGGCGATGCTGCGTTTCCTCCCCCGCGCGTCCGGCGAGTCGTTACGCCTTGTCGAATTGGGCCTGCATCACGAGCAGCAGCATCAGGAACTGCTGGTCACCGACATGCTCGACGCATTCTGGAAGAATCCGCTCGCGCCGGCGGTAATACCCGGTTGGCGAGAGCCGGCTTGCGATCCTGGGCCGGCGCGATATCTGCGATGTACGGGAGGCGTGACCGGGATCGGGCATGACGGCGACGGATTTTGTTATGACAATGAAACTCCCGCGCACGAGACGCTGCTGCCGGATTTTCAAATCGCCGATCGGCTTGTGCGCAACCGAGAATTTCTCGCGTTCATCGACGAAGGCGGTTATCGCACGCCGTCGCTTTGGATGTCGGACGGTTGGGCCGCGGTTCAAAGCAATTCCTGGGCTTCACCCGCGCTCTGGACGCAGCGGGACGGGGCATGGTTCCAAATGGGTCCCGGAGGCCTCGCGCCTCTCGAGTTGGATGCGCCAGCGCGGCACATCAGCTGGTATGAGGCGGATGCGTTCGCCCGTTGGAGCCGGGCGCGGCTGCCGACCGAGTTCGAGTGGGAAGCGGCGTCGGATCACCCCGAGATCCGCGAACTCACCGGCCATGTGTGGCAATGGACCGACAGCGCCTACCGGCCGTACCCGGGTTTCCAGCCGCCGCCCGGCGCGGTCGGGGAATACAACGGCAAGTTCATGATCAACCAGATGGTGTTGCGGGGCGGCTCACTGGCCACGCCGCCGGGTCACACGCGCGTGACGTATCGCAATTTTTTCCACCCCGACAAACGCTGGCAGTTCACCGGCCTCCGGCTGGCCCAGGACGCCTGACAGGACATTCAATGACACTTGAGGATGAGGGTGGGCTGGATGGGTCCGCGGTTCTCTCTGGCACCCGGCCAGTGGCGAGAGATGTGGGGAAACCAGTGGCGAAACCAGTGGCGAAAGACGAGTCCGACGGGCGCGCGGCGAGCCGCGACACGGTCGCCGAAGCCGCTCTCGCCGGCCTGTTGGCACCGCGCAAGACGCTGCCGCCGAGTTTGTTCTATGACGAGGAAGGCTGCCGTCTGTTCTACGAAATAACGACGCTGCCGGAGTACTATCTCACACGGACCGAGTTTCGCTTGCTGCGAACCACCGTGCCCGAAGTGGCGGCGCTGCTGCCGGCGGGTGCCACTCTGGTCGAGTACGGCGCGAGCGACGAGACCAAAGCCGAAATGCTGTTGAGCCAAACCGTCGCCGCGTCGCGGGGGGAAACGGTGTTCCGGACCTACATCCCGATTGACGTCGCCGCGCCGGCGTTGCGGGCGATGCGCGAACGCCTGGCGGTGAGCCGCCCAGTACTATCGGTCGAGCCGGTGGCGGCGGACTTCATGCGGCCGATCGAGCTGCCCGACCGGGAGGGGGAAACCGCGATCATGGGTTTCTTCCCGGGATCTACGATCGGCAACCTGGAACCGGGACCGGCGGTCGGTTTCCTCGGGCGGGCACGGGATACTCTTGGCCCGGAGGCGCGGTTCCTGCTCGGGTTCGACACTTGCCAGGACCCTGCCCGCCTGATCCCGGCCTATGACGATCCACAGGGGATCACCGCCCGGTTCAACCGCAACCTGCTGGTTCGGCTGAACCGCGAGGCCGGGGCCACGTTCGACCCCGAGACGTTCGCTCATCGGGCGATCTGGAACGAAGCCGAGAGCCGGATCGAAATGCACCTGGTCAGCCGGGCGCCCAGTACGGTCATGGTGGCCGGCCATCCCGTCCATTTCGCCCGCGACGAGTCGATCCATACCGAGAACAGCTACAAATTCGCGCCGGAGCGGATGCGAACGATGGTCGAGGCGGCGGGCTGGACGGTGTCGAAAACATGGTCCGATTCCAATGGATTATTCGCGATCTGGTTGCTGGACTGAAATCCGAAGGCGAAATTTGATCGGTTCGGCGTAAAGCAGGGGCTGGTCAGGACGTCTGTTTCGTGCACAAACGCATGCATGAACCGCGGACTTGCTTTGTGCCTGACGCTGCTTCCCGGGTGCCTGACGCTGTTGCCCGGCCTGGCCGTGGCCCGAAACGCGCCACCGCCCAGCCCCGCGACCCAGTCGGGCGCCCTCACCCCTCCCGCGATGTGCGAGGCGGCGATCGCGAGTGCCGAGGCGGAAGCAAGACTGCCGACCCGGATTCTCACGGCCATCTCACTGCGTGAGTCGGGCCGGATCGATCCGGAGACCGGCCGGGTGCGGCCCTGGCCCTGGACGATCAACTTTCAGGGCGTCGGGCATTTTTTCGAGACCAAGCAAGCCGTGATCGCCGCGGTTCAGCAAATCCAGGCGGCGGGCGGCCAGTCGGTCGATGTCGGCTGCATGCAGGTCAACCTGATGCACCATCCGGACGCCTTCGCGACCCTGGAACAGGCGTTCGATCCGCAGGCCAATGCGACCTACGCGGCACGATTCGTGACCGATCTGTTCGCGTCGTTAGGCGACTGGGGAACAGCGATCGCCGCGTATCATTCGCGTACTCCGGGCGTGGGCGAGCCGTATCGCGACCAGGTTGTCGCCAACTGGAACCCCAAGGATCCCGCGGTGCTGGCGAAGCTCACATTCGCGCCGCTGCCGGCCCTCCCGAGAGCGACCCCCGGTTCGCCCACCATCTATGTCCCGTTCGCGCAGCCTGGGCCGATCCAGATCAGTTCGAACATGGCCTATCGGGCGTTCCTGCCGACGTCGAGCAATTACCAGGCGTTCCATTCCATCACCGTCACCTATGCTGACTTCGCGGTGACCTCGAAACCGGTCAAGGCGCGCGGCCGGCCGCTCGATCTTCGGCTCAGTCAGGGACTGGAGAGTTCGGGCCGCGCACTGGTGGTTCCGAAGGGGATCATCGAGGCGCCGGCGGGTAGGCCCGTTGCCGCGAAACCGGCTGTGACGCGGCCGCGGGACAACGGGTGAGCAAAGCCACCGGCAACTTTTCTCGTCATGGCCGGGCTTGACCCGGCGATCGGCGAGGCACGTGCGGCGATAGGTGGCCGGGTCAAGCTCGGCCATGACGCATGAGTTGAGGTGCACGCCCCTTAAGTTAGCGCTCATGGGGCCTGACCCGGTCATGACGAAACCACTTACCCGGCCTTGGCGAGAAAAGTAGGCTGACCGTTCGAGGCTGGCGCGGCGTCGCGCGATACGGTTGGATAGCGCGTCACCGACGGGCAATCCCCCAATGCCAGACCCCATCTTCGATCCGGACGCCGGCGAGGAACTCGCCCTATCTCGCACTCAGGCCGGTCAGCGTCCGGTGGCGGAGGCCACGGGACGGGACCGCGGGATCGGCCCGTTTCCTCGCCTCGTCCTGCGAGGTGCCACCGTCATCGACGGCACCGGCGCGCCACCGATCGGACCGATCGACATCGTTGTCGAAAACGGCCGCATCGCCGAATTGCGCAAGGTGGGCGTGGCGAAACTGCCGATCAAACCGGAACGCCGTCCCCCCGCCGGAGATCATGAGATCGACTGTCACGGCAAATGGGTGACGCCGGGCTTTGTCGATTGTCACGCCCATGCCGGGGTGCCCTATCACGCCGCCAACGGCTGGGTGCCGCCGGTCGATTACGTTTACAAACTCTGGCTCGCGCATGGCGTGACCACGGTGCGCGAAATGGGGTCGATGAACGGCTTGTCCTGGACGTTGTGCCAGAAGGAGCGTTCCGCCGCCAACGAAATCGCGGCCCCGCATATCTTGGCGCATGCTTACTTTCCCGCCGTCAACGACATGCTGAAGGTGATCCATACCCCCGAGCAGGGCCGCGCATGGCTGCGTCGTGTGAAGGCGCGCGGAGCGGATGGAATTAAATTCTTCGGCGCCCCTCCCGCGATCATGCAGGCAGCGCTGGACGAATGCCGTCAGCTCGGGCTGCGCAGCGGCTGCCACCATGCGCAGATGGCCGTCACGCGCATGAACGCGCTGACGTCCGCGAAGTGGGGCCTCACCAGCGCGGAACACTATTACGGACTTCCCGAGGCTTTGTTCGAAAACCGCGTGGTGCAGAACTATCCCGCCGACTACGACTATAGCGACGAGTATTTCCGCTTCGCTTACGCCGGCCAGTCATTCGTTCAAGGCGCCGAACCCGGCAGCGCGAAATGGCGCGAGGTGATGGACGCGTTCCTGGCGCTCGATTTCACGTTTGTCCCGACATTCGGCATTTACGACGCCAATCGCGACCTGATGCGCGCGCGCCAGGCCGACTGGCAGCATGACTACGCGTGGAAGAGCCTGTGGCGGTACTTCCAGCCGCAGCGCGGCGGTCACGGTTCTTACTGGGTGCGCTGGACCACGGCCAACGAAATCGAGTGGAAGCAGAACTATCGAATTTGGATGCAGTTCATCAACGAATACAAGAACCGCGGCGGGCGCGTGTGCGCGGGCAGCGACTCAGGCTTCATCTATCAGATTTTCGGCTTCGGCTTCATTCGCGAGCTGGAGATGCTGCAGGAAGCCGGCTTCCATCCGCTGGAGGTGTTGCGCGCCGCCACCACACTTGGCGCCGATCTGCTGGGGATCGGCGACGAAACCGGCACCGTGGAGGCGGGCAAGCGCGCCGATCTGCTGGTGCACGACCACAATCCGCTGACCGACTTCAAGCTGCTTTACGGCACCGGCGCGCTGCGGCTGAACGACGTAACCAACTCGACGGAGTGGCATCGAGCGTTGCGGTATACGATCAAGGGCGGAATGGTGTTCGACGTCGACGAATTGCTCGCCGATGTGCGCGCTCTGGTGGTGCGGAGCTACGAGGGCGACGAGGCGGAGCGCCCGCTTCCGGCACGGCACTGACCGAGCAGATCGACTTCGTTGTCCTGACGGGGTTCCTCGGCAGCGGCAAGACGACGCTGTTGCGCGATTTCCTCGCGCTGCCCGAGGCTGCGGGGACTGCTGTCATCGTCAACGAAGTGGGCGAGATCGGGCTAGACGGCGCCATCCTCATGGAAGAGACCGGCGGATTGCGGATGGCGATGCTCGCCAATGGCTGCGTGTGCTGTGCGCTTGGCAGCGACCTGGCCGCGACGGTGGCGGAGCTTGCAGACAGCCGGAGCGCGCCGTTGCACCTGATCGTGCTGGAGACCAGCGGATTGTCCAAACCGGGCCCGATCCTGCGTGGGCTCGCGAACCTGGTCGTGCCACGACTGAGAGTGAGTGTGGTCGCCACGTTCGATTGCCTGCGTAGTTCGGAAGTCGCGAGTTTTGAGGAGGCCGCGGCGCAATGGGCCGGAGCCCAGGCGATGGTGCTGACAAGACGCGATGTGGCCTCGGGGGAGCAGGTGGAAGCAGCGCGCTCGATGGCGAGGCGGGTCAATCCGACGGCCGAGATTATCGACTTCGATGACCGGCGCGCGTGCGTCATCGCGGCATTCACCCAGAGGCGATCCGCTTTGGTTGCGTTGCCCGACTTCGTTGGCCCGCCGCATCCTCGCATCGTTGTGTTTCTGGTCCGGTGGATCGCGAAACCCGCGTGGGACGATCTTGCCTTCTGGCTCGACAATCTCGCCGGGCTCCTGGGCGAGCGGCTGTTGCGCGTCAAGGGCGTGGTGGCAGTGGAGGAAGTGGAACGGCCGTTACTCGTGCAGTCGGTCGGCACGACGTTCAGTGGTTTGCGGCCGTTTGGGGGGCCGGTTGATACACCGTTCCTTGTGGTTATCGCGCGAGATGCTTCGATGGACGAGCTTGCGCAGGTTACGCCGGAACTGCCGGTGGTCATCAGCCGGCTCGGTGCGCAGGATCCGTTCGCACGACGGGCGACGGGGGCGTTTCGGGCAGGGTAGCATGGCGGTGAGTGTGTAAGATGTGGACCGACGCCTATCCCGTCGTCGTCGGCGAACGGCGCCAAACCGCGACTGGCGGGCTGGCAGGCGCGGGGACAACGCCGGATCCTCGTCATTTTGGGTGACCGTGGACGTGCTGTACGGTCTTTCGGGCTTCCTCGGTCAATTCTGTATAGAGTTCGTTCTCAAAATCCGTTTGGCCGGCTTTCGCTGATGCCTGCAACAAGGTTCTCCATTGCGCGACCAGATCGAGCAGCGGCTCTGCCCCATCTTGGCCGGACGCCAACCACGGGATGTCGAGAGTCGG
>Ga0302324_100017066_pt1 | contig 14421 bp, 10 predicted proteins | sample Palsa_T0_1_FD_201949 | JGI IMG/M metagenome (GOLD analysis project Ga0302324, IMG submission 201949) | Peat permafrost microbial communities from Stordalen Mire near Abisko, Sweden - Palsa_T0_1 | ecosystem: Environmental > Terrestrial > Soil > Palsa > Peat permafrost | place: Sweden: Abisko...
CCGCCCGAGGCGACCTCTCCCGACCTCTGGGACGTCGAGGTGACCCAGCAGGCCCGCTGGTCAACGCTGCGCAAGCGGGTCAGCCAGACCGGGCTGCGCAACTCGCTGCTGATCGCGATCGCGCCGACCGCCACCATCGCCTCGATCGCGGGCTGCTACGAGTGCATCGAGCCGCAGGTCTCCAACCTGTTCAAGCGCGAGACCATGTCCGGTGAGTTCCTGCAGATCAACACCGCCCTGGTGGCGGAGCTGAAGGCCCACGGACTGTGGAACCCCGAGGTCCGGGAGGCGATCAAGCGGGCCGAGGGCTCGGTCCAGGGCATCGCGGCGCTGCCGGAGGAGACCCGGCGGCTGTTCCGCACCGCCTGGGAGCTGCCCCAGCGGGCGCTGATCGACCTGGCCGCGGCCCGGGCGCCGTTCATCGACCAGAGCCAGTCGCTCAACTTGTTCATGGCCGCGCCGACCATCGGCAAGCTCTCCTCGATGTACCTGCACGCCTGGAAGAGCGGCCTCAAGACCACCTACTACCTGCGCTCGCGGCCCGCCACCCGCATTCAGCAGGCGACCGTCGCGGTCGCGGCGCCCGACCCCAGCCCCGACGCCGAGGCCGACCGGGCCGCAGCCGAAAATGCCGCCGCCGGTGTCTCCGCCGCCCTGGCCTGCTCCCTTGAGAACCCCGAGACCTGCGAGGCCTGCCAGTGACCATGACCACCACGACCAGCACGACCGCCGGCCACCCGACGACGGCCAAGAACGCCGGCAACCTGCTCCTCGACCCCGGCATGGACCTGACCCTGCGGCCGATGCGGTACCCGATGTTCTACGACCGGTTCCGCGACGCGATCAAGAACACCTGGACCGTCGAGGAGGTGGACCTGCACTCGGACCTGGCCGACCTGACCCGGCTGTCGGCGGCCGAGCGGCACCTGGTCTCCCGGCTGGTCGCGTTCTTCGCCACCGGCGACACGATCGTGGCCAACAACCTCGTGCTCAACCTGTACCAGCACGTCAACTCGCCGGAGGGCCGGCTGTACCTGTCCCGGCAGCTGTTCGAAGAGGCCGTGCACGTGCAGTTCTACCTCAACCTGCTCGACACCTATGTGCCCGACGAGAAGGAACGGGCGCAGGCGTTCGACGCCGTGGAGAACATCCCCTCCATCGCCCGTAAGGCCGAGTTCTGCTTCAAGTGGATCAACTCGCTGCAGGAGCTGCGCGAGCTGCGCACCGCCGCCGACCGGCGCGCGTTCCTGCTCAACCTGATCTGCTTCGCCGCCTGCATCGAGGGCCTGTTCTTCTACGGCGCGTTCGCCTACGTCTACTTCCTGCGCTCGCGCGGCCTGCTCAATGGCCTCGCGTCGGGCACCAACTGGGTGTTCCGCGACGAGTCGATGCACATGGCGTTCGCGTTCGACGTGGTCGACGTGGTCCGGGCCGAGGAACCCGGGCTGTTCGACGACGAGCTGGCGGCGCAGGTCCGCGAGATGCTGGCCGAGGCGGTCGACTGCGAGGCCCAGTTCGCCGCGGACCTGCTCGGGCACGGGGTGGCCGGCCTGTCCCTGGCGGACATGCGCGGCTACCTCGAGCACGTCGCCGACCGGCGGCTGGCCCAGCTCGGCCTGGAGCCGCTGTACGGGGCCAAGAACCCGCTCGCGTTCATGAACCTGCAGGACGTCCAGGAGCTGTCGAACTTCTTCGAGCGGCGCGTCTCCGCCTACCAGCTGGGCGTCACCGGCGAGGTCGCCTTCGACGCTGACTTCTAGCCCGGCCAAAGGGGTGAAACCACGGTCCGTTCGAAAGAAAAAAAGTTCTTATCTCGAACGGACCGTGGCTCCCACCGGCAGGCGCCGGCATATTCTTTGTCCATGGCCGGCGTTAAGAGAGAACCGTGACCGACGGAACTGAGGTGGTGAAGTTCGTCGGCGGGGTGAGTGTCAGCGGCTGGGGTTTTATCGGTTTTAACGGGGCGGGAGCGGTGCTCGTAGGGAGCGATGGAATTGAGTTCCGCCTGAATGACCCGTTCGGCTTGGTCGCGCATAGGTTCGTGAAACGATCCGATCTGGGCACCGTATACCCTGTTCAGGCACGACGACGATCATTGGCAAGTCTTGTCGCCGCAATTGTTCCCCATATATCGAATACCGGGGTCAGGTTTCTGACGCCCCCAGCCGGGATGTTTGCTGATCGCGACGTCTATAGTTGCTTCCCCGATAACGACGGGCAGTCGAAGCTCATCGACCTCCTTGATGAATTGGGATACCCGGTGGACAGGAACGTGAGGACCTACCGGATGCACTGGAGCCTTGAAGTCTGAGCCTGGCCGGCCGGTGAGTTCTGGCGGGGCGCCGGGTCTACAGACAGAGGCTGCGCCGCGTGGGCGTCGGCGCTATCGACCTGGGGGGCTCAGCGTGGCGGCTCATGACGAATTCACGGCCCTGGACGAGTTCAGGGCCGAGTTGCTCGTGCACTGCTACCGGATGCTCGGCTCGGCCGAGGAGGCCGAGGACGTGGTGCAGGAGACCTATCTGCGGGCGTGGCGCTCGTACGCCGGCTTCGAGGGTCGGTCGTCGGCGCGGACCTGGCTGTACCGGATCGCGACCAACGCCTGCCTGACCGCGATCGAGCGCCGCGGCCGGCGTCCGCTGCCCTCCGGCCTCGGCGGGCCGTCGGACGAGTCGGCCGCGCCGGTGGCAGGACCGCCCGAGCTGCCGTGGCTGCGGCCGCTGCCGGACGCGCTGCTGGCGGCCGAGCACCTCGACCCGGCTGCGGTGACCGTGTCCCGGGCCGGGGTCCGGCTGGCGATGGTCGCGGCGCTGCAGTACCTGCCGGCCAGGCAGCGCGCGGTCCTCATCCTGCGCGACGTGCTGAACTGGCCCGCGGCCGAGGTCGCGGGCCTGCTCGACACCACCACCACGGCGGTCAACAGCGGCCTGCGGCGGGCCCGCGCGCAGATAGCGCGGGCGCTGCCGGCCGAGGAGGAGGTCGCCGAGCCGACCGAGCCCGACCTGCGGGCGCTGCTGGACCGGTTCGCGGCCGCGTTCGAGGACGGCGACGTGACCGCGCTGGCGGCGCTGCTGCGGGAGGACGTCGCGCTCGAGATGCCGCCGCTGGCGACCTGGTTCTCCGGCCGGGCGACGGTGCTCGGCTTCGTGGCGTCGAACCTGGTCGCGACGGCCGGCCGGACCCGCCTGGTGCCGACCGCGGCCAACGGGCAGCCGGCCTTCGCCGCCTACCTCGGCCACGCCGACGGTGTCTACCGGGCGCACGCGATGATCGTCCTGACCTTGTCCGGGTCGCTGATCACCCGCATCGTCATCTTCCTCGAGCCGGCCCTGTTCCGGCTGTTCGGACTGGCTGGTGAGCTCGCGCCCGGCGAGTCCGGCGACTGCCGCTGGTCTACCTCTCTGGGGCCGCCAAAATCGGCGGCCACGGAGCAGGCAGGAGAAGACGGCAATGTCAATCGAGAACGCGGTGCCGAGCGCGAGCAGCCCCGGCGGCGGCCCGAGGACCGCCGCGACGCTGATCCTGGCGTCGATCGGAGCCTTTGTCACGTCCCTTGACGTGGTGGTGGTCTCCACCGCGCTGCCGCAGCTGCGGCTGCACCTGGGCGCGAGCCTGTCCGACCTGGAGTGGACGATCAACGCCTACAACCTCGCGTTCGCCTCCCTGATGCTCACCGGGGCGGCGCTCGGCGACCGGTTCGGGCGCAAGAAGCTCTACGTGATCGGCCTGCTGCTGTTCACCGCGTCGTCGATCGCGTGCGCGACCGCGGGCAGCGCGGGCGCGCTGATCACGGCCCGGGCGGTGCAGGGGGTGGGCGCGGCCATCGTCCTGCCGCTATCGCTCACGCTGATCAGCGAGGCGTTCCCGCTTGAGAAGCGGGGCACCGCGATCGGGATCTGGGGCGGCATCACCGGCCTCGGGGTGGCGATCGCGCCGCTGCTGGGCGGGGCGATCATCCAGGGGATCGACTGGCAGTGGGTGTTCTGGATCAACGTCCCGGTCGGCCTGGTCGCCGCGGTCGCCTCGGCGATCCTGCTGACCGAGAGCCGCGGACCCCGGCCCCGGCTCGACCTGGTCGGGCTGCCGCTGATCGCGCTCGGACTGCTCGCCCTGGTCTGGGCGCCGGTCCGGGCGCCGTCGGTCGGCTGGGGCAGCACGGAGGTAATCGGCTCGCTGGTCGCGGGCGTCGTGCTGATCGCCGTCTTCGTCTTCTGGGAGAGCAGGGCCTCGATGCCCATGATCCCGCTCGAGTACTTCCGCAGGCGCGCGTTCTCCGCCGCGGGCGGGGTGGCGGTCCCGTTCTCGTTCGCGCTCATCGGCTCGGTGTTCTGGATCGCGCAGCTGCTCCAGGTCGGCATGGGCTACTCGCCGCTGGCCTCGGGCGTCCGCATGCTGGTGTTCACGATGATGCCGATGATCTTCGCTCCGCTGGCCGGGATCGGCTCGGACAAGATCGGCACCCGCCCGTTCATGGCGGGCGGCCTGCTGTTGATGGGGGCCGGGCTCGGCTGGCTGGGGCTGATCGCGCGGGCCGGCGTCGGCTACCCCGCGCTGGTGCCCGCGTTCATCGTGGCCGGAATCGGCATTTCGTTCGTGTTCCCGACACTGGCGAACGCCGCCGTCGGCTCGGTCCCGCCGGCCGACTCCGGGGTGGCGGCCGGCTCCAACAACACCCTCCGCGAGACCGGCGGGCTGTTCGGGGTCGCGGTCCTCGCGGCCGTCTTCGCCGCGCACGGCAGCTACGCCTCGCCCGCGTCGTTCATGCACGGGATCAGGCTCGCGCTCCTGGTCGCGGCCGCGGCCGCCCTCATCGCGGTGATCCCGGCGCTGCTCGGCCCGTCCCGCGCGACCGCGCTGGCCGGCGCCACGCAAGCCCGTCCGGTGCGCGGCGGCGGCTCGCCCGCGCCGTCCGGCAGCTCGGCCTAGCCGGCCCGCCGGTCAGGAGATCGCGGCCCGCACCAGCTCGGCGACCTTCTTCTCGGCCCTGGGGCTCCACTCCGCGAGCGCGTACGACACCGGCCAGAGGTCACCGTCGTCGAGGTTGGCCGCGTCCTGGAAGCCCAGGGTCGAGTAGCGGTAGTTGAACTTGCCGGAGTCCTGGAAGAACACGACGACCTTGCCGTCCGCGTTCGCGTAGGCGGGCATCCCGTACCAGGTCTTGGGCGCAAGCTCGGGGGCGGTCGAGGTCACCGTCACATGCACGCGCTCGGCCAGCGCGCGATCCTCCGGCGCCATCGCCGCGATGCTGTCGAGGACCGACTGCAGGCCGTCGGCCTTCTTGGCGCCCTTCTTGCCCTCGGCCCGCAGCTCGGCGGCGCGCTTCTTCATCGCGGCGCGCTCGGCCGCGCTGAAGCCGTCGGACTCGGTCATGGCATTCTCGGCGGTCATTCCCGGGCTTCCTTCCTGAGGCTGAGGGCTCTTCGTGTCAGGTCGCCCTCTGCTAAAAGGCTAGGTCCGGGCGCTACGGTGGCGCTTCTCGAATCCTGATCGATTCCGCCGGGATCGACCCACTGTCCTCGCCGTCACCACGCGCACCAAGCTGGACGGATATGGGGGTCATCGTGGGTCTCTCGGGTCGCGGGGCGCCCCCAGCGGCACACGCTGACGCCCGCGGCGGGAAAACGCGGCCATAACCGCACACGATCACCGCTCACGTCCCGGGCGGGTCGTCGGCAGCCTGCACCGCCGCCTCAAAACCCGCATTCGCTACCACGAGAACACCGCCTAGACCCACCGCAAGCAAACCAGGAAGCCGCCGCTTGACGAGCTAAGCCCGGGATGTCTAGCGGCCGTGGCGCCAGCGCGGCTTGCGCTTCTCAAGGAACGCGCGGATTCCCTCCCGCGCGTCGGGGAGCTGGCTGGTCGCGGCCATGACCTCGACCGCGTAGGCGTAGGCCTTGGGCTGGTCGAGATCGATCTGGGCGTAGAGCGCCTGCTTGCCGATCCCCTTGCTCTCGGCCGAACCGCGGGTCACCCGCTCGAGGAGATCACGGACCGCCTCATCGAGCTGCGCGGCCGGCACCACCCGGTTGACCAGGCCCCAGTCCAGCGCGGTGCGCGCGTCGATGACATCCCCGGACAGGGCGAGCTCGGCGGCGCGCTTGCGGCCCACGTTCCTGGCCACGGCCACCATCGGGGTGTGGCAGAACCAGCCGCCCTTGCCCCCCGGTGCCGCGAAGCCCGCATCCTCGCTCGCCACCGCCAGGTCGGCGCTCGCGACCAGCTGGCAGCCGGCCGCGGTGGCGAGCCCGTGCACGCGCGCCACCACCGGCTGCGGCACCTGCTGCATCAGCGTCATCAGCTCGGTGCAGGTCAGCAGCAGGGACCGAACGGCCGGGAGGTCGGCGTCGACGACATCGGCGAAGTCATGACCGGCACTGAACACCGCGCCGTTGCCCGCCAGGACGATGCCCAGGGCGTCGCTGTCCCCGACCGCGCGGAAGGCAGCGATCAGCTCGCGCAGGTGCCCCAGGGAGAGGGCATTGCGGCGCTGCGGCCGGTTCATCGTGATCGTGGTGAAATCACCCGAGCGCTCTACCAGGACGTGTTCAAACTCCATGGTCCTAAGCATCGTCCCTGCCCGTGGCCGTGTACAGGACGGCCGGGGCCGGCCTGCTCACAGTTCGATGCGGGAGCCCATGATGACGGTGCTGTCGCGCGGGAGCTGGAAGTACTCGGCCGCGTCGGCGGTCAGTCGGGCGGTGGCGATGAAGATGTACTTGCGCCACTGGCTCATGCCCGGGGCCTTGCCCCGGCGGATCTCGATGGTGGACAGGAAGTAGGAGATGTCGTCGTCGCACAGCGGGGCTTCGGTGGGGGTCCGGCGGATGAGCTCAAGCAGCGGCGGCACGCTCTGGGTGTCCATATAGCCGAAGCGGGCGGAGACGTGGAAGATGCGGTCGTCCTTGTAGCCGAGGTCGTCGATCTCGAGCCGGTCGGCCTCGGCCACGTGCGGGACCGGGAGCGTCTTGATCTCGAGGATGACGACGTGGTCGTGCAGAACGTGGTTGTGCTCGACGTTCGCGCGCAGGGCGAGCGGGGCGGTGGTCTTGCCCCGGTTCAGGAAGATCCCGGTGCCCGGCGCCCGGTACAGCGGCGGCTGGCAGTTGTGCAGGCTCTCGATGGTGTCGTGCAGCGATCCCTCGTCGAGCGCGCGCTGCTTGGAGACCAGCAGCCGGCCCTTCTGCCAGGTGGTCAGGACGATGAACACCGCGATGCCGACGACCAGCGGAAGCCAGGCCCCGTGCGGCAGCTTGGTGAGGTTGGCGGCGAAGAACAGCAGGTCGATCGTCAGCAGGACGCCAGCGCTCGGGAGGACGAGCCAGAGCGGCTTCTTCCACTGCTCGTGCACGATGTAGAAGAACAGCAGCGTGGTGCACGTGATCGTGCCGGTGACCGCAACGCCGTACGCGTACGCGAGCGCGGTCGAGCTGCGGAACGTGAACACGAGCGCGAGCACCGCCACCAGCAGCGCCCAGTTGACCCACGGGACGTAGATCTGGCCGATCCGCGTCTCCGAGGTGTGCTCGATCCGCAGCCGCGGCAGGTAGCCGAGCTGCGCGGCCTGCTGGGTGAGCGAGAACGCGCCGGAGATGACCGCCTGCGAGGCGATGACGGTCGCGGCGGCGGCGAGGATCACCATCGGGATCAGCGCCCAGTGCGGCGCCAGCAGGTAGAAGGGGTTGCTGACCTTCGCCGGGTCGGCCAGCACGAGGGCGCCCTGCCCCAGGTAATTGAGGATGCAGGCGGGGAAGACCAGGAACAGCCACGACCGGGTGATCGGCCCGCGGCCGAAGTGCCCCATGTCCGCGTACAGCGCCTCCGCGCCGGTGACCGCCAGCACCACCGCCGCCAGCGAGAAGAACGCGGTGCCGAAGTGCCCGAACAGGAAGGTCGCCGCGTAGGTGGGGGACAGCGCCTTCAGGATCGACGGGTTGCTGACAACGCCGCGGATCCCGAGGGCGCCGATCACGGTGAACCAGAGGGCCATCACCGGACCGAACAGCCGCCCGACGACGCTGCTGCCGAACCGCTGGAGCGCGAACAGGCCGATAATCACCACCGCCGTGATCGGCACGACCAGGTCGGCGACCGACGGCGTCACGACCTCGACGCCCGAGATCGCGGACAGGACCGAGATCGCGGGCGTGATCATGCTGTCGCCGAAGAACAGCGACGCGCCGAACACCCCGAGCAGCGCCAGAAAGATCGCGGTCCGGCGCCCGCCGGGCGCGCCCCGGCGGCGGATCAGCGTGATCAGCGCCATGATCCCGCCCTCGCCGTCGTTGTCGGCCCGCATCACCAGCAGCACGTAGGTGACGGTGACGATCGCGATCACGGCCCAGAAGATCAGCGAGATGACGCCGTAGACGCTCTGGGACGACACGTGGACGTGGTGCGGGTCAGACGGGCTGAAGACCGTCTGCACGGTGTACAGCGGGCTGGTGCCGATGTCACCGAACACGACTCCAAGAGCGCCCAGCTCCAGAGCTCCCCGCGCAGTGCTGCGCTTCATCGCCCTCCCTGCGCGTGTCATACCCGGCCGCGCCAACCTTAACGCGAGGTCAGAGCGCTGCCGGCGGGGGGCCCGGCGAAGGGCGACAAAAGCCCCAAATTTCCCTGCCCGGTCAGCGCCCGTGCCGCGCGGACTCGCACCGGCAGGTCAGGGCGGTGCGGATGGAGGCGGGGACGTCCTGCAGGGAGGTGACCGGCCCGTCCGGGAATCCGAGCCGGACGGCCGCCACCCCGTCGGTCGTGAGCACCAGCAGCTCCAGCCCGTAGCGGTCGAGGCCCCGGGCGATGACCCAGTCGGCCTGCGGCAGCCCGTGCATCCGGACGCAGGCGATCAGGTCGGTCAGGTGCCCGTGCTCGAGGTGGTGCAGCACGCCCGGCGCCTCCCGCCACAGCGGGTCGGGCGCCGCCGCGCGGTATTCGGCCAGCGGGACCCGGACGCGGTCCCCGGCGTGGCCGATCAACTCGACCGAGCGCAGGTCCACCAGGCAGGCGGCGATCCCGACGCGGCGGTTGCGCGCCGTTGGCCGGGCCGTCCCGGTGAGTTGCAGGGCCGAGTACGGCCCGCCCGCGGTCACGGTCACGGTTACCGCCTCCCGCTGGGCCGACAGCTGGTGTTCAAATACGGATCCGGTGACGGACAGTAGCAGGGGGCTGCCGTCCCGCCCGTCCCGGACCTGAGCGATAACGGGGACCCGCCCAGGACGGCCCGGGTCGCCGGGGCGGTCGGCGTCGTCGATCTCGGCGGTTGCCGCGCTGGCCAGCGCGGTCCTGGCCAGCTCGGCGAGGGAGGGCCCGGGGAGCACTTCGAAGTCCATAACGTCCATTTAATTAGGTTAGCCTTACCTAAGTCAATGATCTTCCGCCGAGGCTTACGTGGGAATGAGGGGTGGGCTGGGTACACCCACCGTGATCATCGCTCGGGGGGTGCCGATGGCTAGGTGGCGCGCGGCCGACAGGCCAACGTGAACGTTCTTCAGGGGCTGAACGACCTGCTGGCGGTGGCGCTGGTGGCTGCCCTCACGCCGCTTCTGGTCGCCATCCTGCCCGGCCCGCGCATCCCGCAGGTCGTCGTCTTCCTCGTCGGCGGCGTGCTGATCGGCCCGCATGTCCTCGGGCTGGCCGAGACCGGCAACATCCAGCTGCTGTCCGATGTGGGCCTTGGGTTCCTGTTCCTGCTGGCCGGCTACGAGCTGGACCCAGCGCTGCTGCGGCAGCGGCCCGGCCGGCTGGCGATCACCGGCTGGGTGATGTCGGCCGCGATCTCGGTCGCGGTGACGGCGGGACTCACCGCGGCCGGCTATATCAAGGACTACGTGCCGGTCGGGCTGGCGCTGACCACCACCGCGCTGGGCACGCTGCTGCCGATCCTGCGGGACAACGACATGCTCGGCGGCAACTTCGGCCGGCACGTGTTCGCCGCAGGCGCCGTCGGGGAGCTCTTCCCGATTCTGATCATCGCCGTGTTCCTCACCAAGCGGGGTCACTTCATCGCGCTCGCCTCGGTGGTCGCGGTCGGGCTGATCGCCATCATCCTGTCCCTGGTGCCGTGGCTGGCGAAGAGCAAGACGGTCAAGGCGATCCTTGAGGAGGGCCAGGACGCGACCGCGCAGATCACGTTGCGCTGGGCGGTGGTCCTGCTGTTCGCGCTGCTCGCCTTCGCGTCCCGATTCGGCCTGGACGTCGTGCTCGGCGCCATGCTGGCCGGGATCGTGCTGCGCATCTGGACCCGCAGGCTCAACCTGGACACCGAGAACCTGGAGCGCAAGTTCGACACGGTCGGGTACGGGATCTTCATCCCGATCTTCTTCATCTCGTCGGGGATGACGATCGACCTGACCGCGATCATTCACAGCCCGCTGCGCCTGCTCGTGCTCCTCGCGCTGCTGCTGGTCGTCCGCGGCCTGCCGTCCCTGCTGATCTACCGGCACGACCTCAACCCCAGGGAGCGGGTGGAGATGACGTTCATCACCGCGACCTCGCTGCCGCTGCTTATCGCCCTGGCCGAGATCGGCGAGCAGGACGGGGTGATGCTCCCGGCCACCGCCGCCGCCCTGGTCGGGGCCGGCGTCCTGTCGGTCCTGATCTACCCGCTCATCGCGGTCGGGCTGTTCAAGAGCCGGGTTAAGACTCCGGTACAGCCCGACCGCCTCGATGAGGCGCCGGCCTCGTTACCTCACGGCGTCGGCGGGACGCCGGGGCGGCGGTAGGGGCGGGCCAGCGGCCAGTGCCGGTCGTTGAGCACGGTCTCGGGGTCGAACTGGCCGAGGCCCTGGATCAGCCTGGCCACCAGGCCGGTCCACCCGGTCTGGTGCGAGGCGCCGAGCCCGGCTCCGTTGTCGCCGTGGAAGTACTCGTGGAAGAGGATGAGGTCACGCCAGTGCGGGTCCTCCTGGAAGAGCGTGCTCCCGCCGTAGACGGGACGCCGTCCCTCGTCGTCGCGCAGGAACGTGGCCGCCAGCCGCCGGGACAGCTCCTGGGACACCTCGAACAGCGTCATCATCGTCCCCGAGCCGGTTGGGCACTCGACCTTGAGGTCGTCGCCGTAGTACCGGTAGTGCTGGATCAGCGCCCGGATCAGCAGCAGGTTGATCGGGAACCAGACCGGCCCGCGCCAGTTGGAGTTGCCGCCGAACATTCCGCTGGTCGACTCAGCCGGCTCGTACTGCACCCGGTGGTCGACGCCGTCCACGGTGAACACATACGGCTCGTCCAGGTGCCGGCGCGAGATCGACCTGATCCCGTGCGGCCCGAGGAAGCGCTCCTCGTCGAGCATGCGAGCCAGGATGCGCCGCAGCTTCTCCTCATTCACCAGGGACAGCAGCCGGCGGCCGTGCACGCCAGGCACGAGCGGATCGGCGATATTGGACAGCAGGTCCTTGTTGCGCTCGAGGAACGAGGCGACCCGGGCGGCGATCTGCGGATGCTGCTCGATCTGATCGGCCTCGATGACCGTGGTGGCGCAGATCGGCAGCAGGCCGACCAGGGAGCGCACCTTCAGCCGGGTGCCGGATCCGTCGGGGAGGCGCAGCACGTCGTAGAAGAAGCCGTCCTCCTCGTCCCACATCGCGTCGGGCCGGTCGCCGATCGGGTCGGTGGCCGCGGCGATCCAGAAGAAGCGCTCGACGAACTTGAGCACGTACTGCTCGTAGCTGTCGTCTCGCTCCAGCAGGGCCAGGGCCATCTCGAGCATGTTCTGACTGAACATCGCCATCCAGGCGGTGCCATCGGCCTGTTCCAGGCTGCCGCCGGTGGGCAGCGCGGCGCTGCGGTCGAACACGCCGATGTTGTCCAGGCCGAGGAAGCCGCCCTCGAACATGTTGTGCCCGGTCGGATCCTTGCGGTTCACCCACCAGGTGAAGTTCAGCAGCAGCCGGGAGAAGCTCTTCTCCATGAACGGGAAGTCGACCTCGCCGAGGTCGGCCTCCTCCAGGTTCTGCAGGAAGAGCGCGGCGAACGCGTGCACCGGCGGGTTAACGTCGCCGAAGTTCCACTCGTAGGCGGGCATCTGGCCGGTCGGGTGCAGGTAGTTCTGCGACAGCATCAGGTCGATCTGGCCCTTGGCGAAGTCCGGGTCGACCATGGCCAGCGGGATGCAGTGGAACGCCAGGTCCCAGGCGGCGTACCAGGGGTACTCCCACTTGTCGGGCATCGACACCACGTCCTGGTTGTACATGTGGAACCAGGACTCGTTGCGAGTCCCGCGCCGGACCGGCGCCCGCAGCGGGTGGACCTGGCGCTCGCGCAGCCACTGGTCCACGTCGAAGTAGTAGGTCTGCTTGGACCAGAGCATCCCGGCCAGCGCCTGCCGCATGACCGACTTGGCGTCCTCGGTGACCTGCGGGGGAGTGATGTTCTGGTAGAACTCGTCCGCCTCCGCCCGTCGCTCCGCGATCAACTCGTCCGCCCCGGCCAGCGGCGCCGCCAGCTGATCGGGACTCTGCCGGGTGAGCCGGACCAGCACCGAAGCCTGGCCGCCGCCCGGCACCTGCAGCCGGACGCGCGCGGCGGCCTTGGTGCCCTCGCCGTCAGGGTTGACGGTGTCCGCGCCGTGAATGACGTGGTCGCCGATGCCGTCCTTGGGGAAGCGGGTGGTCGGCTCGCCGCCGAACGCGCGCGCCTGATTGGTCTCGTTATCGCAGAAGAGCAGCTCGGCCTCGGGGCCGGCATACAGGTAGAAGTCGCCGAGCTGGTCATCTTCGGCCCGGACGACCGGATACGGCGCGTCAACGCGGGCGATCCGCGGCTTAGGCTCCTGGTCGCCCCAGGACCACGTGTTGCGGAACCACAGCGTCGGCAGCACCTGGAGCACGGCGTCCTCGGCCGAGCGGTTGTGCACGGTGACGCGGCAGAAGATGTCCTCCGGGGACGCCTTCGCGTGCTCCACCTCGACGTCGAAGTAGTTCCCGGCGTCGAAGATGCCGGTGTCGATCAGCTCGTACTCGAACTCCTGGCGCGACCGCTCCCGGTTGACCGCGACCAGGTCGTTGTAGGGAAACTCGGCCTGCGGGTACTTGTACAGATAGCGCTGGTAGCTGTGGGTCGGGACGTTGTCGACGTAGAAGTAGTACTCCTTGACGTCCTCGCCGTGGTTGCCCTCGGCGTTGGTCAGGCCGAATAGCCGCTCCTTGAGGATCGGGTCCTGCTCGTTCCAGAGCGCCAGCGCCAGGCACAGCCGCTGCTTGTCGTCGCTGATTCCGGCGATGCCGTCCTCGCCCCACCGGTAGGCCCGCGAGCGCGCCTGTTCGTGGGTGAAGTAGGACCAGGCGTCGCCGCCGTCGCTGTAGTCCTCGCGGACCGTCCCCCACTGGCGCTCGCTCAGATACGGTCCCCAGGCGCGCCACGGCGTCCCCGTCCGAGTCTCCCGCAGCCGCAGGTCCTCGGCCCCCGCCGAGCCGGATCCGGTTGAGCCGGGCTCGTCGGAAATAACCTCATTGGACACGGCAATATCCTTCCCCCGTTGGATACATCCCGAGTGTGCCACCGCTCCGTGCGGGCATCGGCGGCGGGACTAGGCTTGACTTCCGTGACCACAGATACGACGCCCCCGAAGCTGTACCTCGTCGTCGGGTACGACGGTTCCGCCCCCGCCAGCCGCGCGCTCGACGCCGCCGTCAGACTGCTGAGCGGCCGCGAGGGCCGCATCGACGTCGTCTACGTCGCCCACATGCCCGGGATCGACATGATGTCGGCCGACGCGGTGGCCGAGGAGCAGGTCACCTTCGACGACATCGAGCGGGACCTGCGCGCCTCCGCCGCCGAGCAGCTGCGCGACCGCGAGGAACGCTGGGAGTTCGAGCGCCGCCAGGGCCTGATCGCCGACCAGCTGCTCGCCGCGGCCAAGGCCGTCCACGAGTCCCACCCGGACGACACCGTGTCGATCGTCGTCGGCAGCTCGTCCCAGGCCCTGCACCGCATGCTCGGCTCGGCCGCCGTCAGCCTCGCCCGCCACTCCCCGGTCCCCGTCGTCATCGTCCCCTAGGGAAGAGGCCTGGTCAGGCGTGCTCCTCGGCCGGGGCTGACTTCGGGAGGAGCCAGACCAGGCCGAGGCCGAGGACGGCGATGGCGGCGACGACGGCGACGCTGACCGTCATCGCGTGCCCCGCGCCGTGCTCGATCCGCTGGCTGAAGTAGACGGTGGTGACGACGGCGGAGCCGATGGCCGACGCGAGCTGCTGGACCGCGCTGAGCGAGCCGCTGGCGCTGCCCGCCTCGGCCGGGGCGACGTCGCCGATGGCGACGTCGAAGAGGGAGCTGAAGCAGGCCCCCGCGCCGACGCCGAGGACGAAGATCGAGGGGGCGAGCACCCACAGGTTCACGTGCACGCCCTGGTTCAGGACCGTGGCCCAGACGCCGGCCGCGCCTGCGAGGGTGAGGCCGATGCCGATGGCCACCATCGTCCGGCCGAGC
>Ga0302324_100017068_pt1 | contig 14420 bp, 13 predicted proteins | sample Palsa_T0_1_FD_201949 | JGI IMG/M metagenome (GOLD analysis project Ga0302324, IMG submission 201949) | Peat permafrost microbial communities from Stordalen Mire near Abisko, Sweden - Palsa_T0_1 | ecosystem: Environmental > Terrestrial > Soil > Palsa > Peat permafrost | place: Sweden: Abisko...
CCGCGCAATCAGCGCCCCGCCCGCCACATTCGCCGCCGCAGCCGTCAGCCCCAGCATCACCCCCACCAATACGCGCATTGTGCCGCCGGAATTCATCGTCGACGAAGAGTTACAAATGCAGGTCCTTTAAAGAATTCGGAACACGATTCATGAACTGGAACAGGATTTTAGGGGGTCGGAGGCTTCAGCTCCGACATAAAAGCTTGCGCGAAGCGCCTTCCGCTCGCGGTGCATTTTTCGCAAGCCGTCGTCCTCTACTTTCTTTGCTTCCTCAACCTCCTCTGCCTCTGCCCTTCTCATCCCGAATGGCGGAACAGAATGACGTCGCCATCCTGCACGATGTACTCTTTGCCTTCGAGCCGCTGCTGCGCCCGCTCTCGCGCTACGGCAAAGCTCCCGGCCTTCAGAAGGTCCTCCCAGTTCACTACTTCCGCCTTGATGAACCCGCGCTCGATGTCGCTGTGGATCGCGCCCGCAGCCTTCTGCGCGTTCATCCCACGCTCGATGGTCCACGCGCGGCATTCCGGCTCGCCGCAAGTGAGAAACGAAATCAGCCCCAGCAGCCGGTAGGTCGCCTGAATCAACCGGTCGCGCCCAGACTCCTTCAGCCCGTAGGCGCGCATCATCTCGGCGGCCTCCGCGTCGTCCAGTTCGGCCAGCTCCGCCTCGATCTTCCCGCAGAACGGCACCACCGCCGTATGCCGCTTGGACGCCAACTTTTCGAGGTGATATTTCTCGACCACGCGGTCGATGTCCGGCGCTTCCTCGTCGCCGAGGTTCAGCACGTACAGCATGGGCTTGCGCGTCAGAAACATAAAACCGGTGAGCATCATCTGCTCCTCGGGCTTGAATTCGAGTTCGCGCAGCGGCGTCTCAGCTTCGAGCGCCTGGCGGCAGCGAAGCAGCACCTGCAGCTCCGCTTCGAGCAGGGTTTCCTTCTTTTTCTTCAAATCCTTTTCAACACGCTCGATGCGCTTGGCCGCCTGTTCCATATCCGTGAGGATCAGCTCGATATCCACGTTCTCGATATCGCGCATCGCGTCCAGCGACCCCGCCGAGTGCGGTACGGAGGGGTCGTCGAACAGCCGGACCACGTGCGCGAGCGCGTCCGCCTCGCGCAGCGGCACGAGGGACGCCGAATTCTTCTCGCGATCCTTCTGCAAGCCGCCGATATCGACGTACTCGATCGTCGCGTAGGTGATTTTCTTCGGCTTGAACACCTCGGCCAGCTTCACCACGCGCGCATCCGGCACGCGCGCAATCCCCAGATGCGCCTGGTTCGGCGTGCTTCGCGCGTCCACGCGAGCCTTCGTAAGAATGCGGAACAAACTCGTCTTCCCTACCTGCGGCAGCCCAATGATTCCTGTTTGCATAAGCTTTGGATACTAGCACACAGTGGCACAGCCACTCCTGGCCGTGCCTGTACGCCACGCAGGCAGGCGTGCCTGCGCCACCGAACTTGGATCGAAGCGACATTCTGGACGCCCCGTGCCGCAAAACAGTATTCTTGCCTGAGCATGACCGAAATTTCGCAACACGCCTTCGATCATCGCGAGGCCATCGCGCACATCAGCAAGGACGACCCTCGCCTCGCTGCGCTGATCGAGAAATCCATCGAGTTCAAGCTGAATATCGACGAGGAGCAGACGCCGTACGAATCGCTGCTCCGCGCCATCGCCTACCAGAGCATCGCCGGAAAGGCCGCCGCGGTAATTTTTGGCAGGATTAAGGCGCTCGGCACAAACGGCCGCTGCCCGACCCCGGAAGAACTCCTGCGCGTGCCGCCGCAGAAGCTTCGCAAGGCCGGCCTGTCCGCCGCAAAATTCGCCGCCGTGCGCGACCTCGCGCAGAAAACCATCGACGGAATCGTCCCCACAATGGAAGACGCCCAGAAAATGTCCGACCAGGAGTTGGTCGAGCGCCTGATTTCCGTTCGCGGCATCGGCGCGTGGACGGTCGAAATGTTCCTGATCTTCCGCCTCGGACGCCCCGACGTGCTCCCCATCCACGATTACGGTGTGCAAAAAGGCTTCGCGCTCACCTACCGCAAGCGCCGCATCCCCAAACCCAAGGAGCTCGCCAAGTTCGGCGAGCGCTGGCGCCCCTGGCGCACCGTAGCCAGCTGGTACATGTGGCGCGCCGTCGACGTCGCCGGCAAAGACGCGCGCAAAATCGGGAAGAAGAGCGGCGCCACAAAGAAGGGGAAAGCGGTGAAGAAACGAATCGCCGCAAAGAATCGTATCGTGGGGAGACCGTCGCCGCGAAGAACCGCATAGCTACAAATTGTCTCCTGGCCAAGGCACACACGCCGGGCCAAAGCCCTCCCGCGCGTCCAACCAAAAAGCTGTCGAGCGAAGCGAAGAGCGGTTCTCCATCGCTCACTTTTGAGCGATGAATCCCTTTTGATTTGATCGGGTACTCCTTACCAACCACCATCACGGACGGTGACCGGCGAACATCCCGGCTCACACTCGGCTCGACATGCTAGAATTACCTGTTTGCAAGCGCTTAAGGGATTGGTCTGCGATGCCGAAGGTCGGATTTGTGAGCTTGGGGTGCCCGAAGAACCTCGTCGACAGCGAGGTGATGATGGGCATTCTCGCGCGCGGAGGATACGAAATTACTCCGCGGCCGGGCGAAGCCGACGTCCTCGTGGTCAACACGTGCAGCTTCATTGCGCCGGCGCAGCAGGAGTCGGTGAACTCGATCCTCGAAATGGCCGAATACAAGAAATTCGGCCGCGCGCAAAAGCTGATCGTCGCCGGCTGCATGGTCGAACGCTACCGTAACGAAATCCGCGAGCAGATTCCCGAAGTGGATGCGGTGATTGGCACGGGCGAAGTCGAGCAGATCCTCGCGGCGTGCGAAGGCGAGCTCGACGCGCGTGCGGCAACTACGGACCAGGCACCTACGTATCTCTACCATGATCTTTCTCCGCGCATCCTGTCGACGCCGCGGCACACCGCTTACATTAAGATCAACGAGGGCTGCGACCATCCCTGCACGTTCTGCGTGATCCCGCAACTGCGCGGAAAATTCCGCAGCCGCCGCTTTGAGTCCGTGGTGCGCGAAGCGGAGAACCTCGCGGCGGCGGGCGTGCGGGAGATTTCGCTGATCGGGCAGGACACTACTTACTACGGCGAAGACCTCGGCCTGCGCGACGGCCTGCCGCTCCTGCTGGAGCGTCTGGCGCAGGTGGAAGACCTGCACTGGGTGCGCTTTCTCTACTGCTACCCCAACCGCGTCACGCCGCGCCTGCTGGACACCATTGCCGCGCATCCGCGGCTCGCCAAGTACATGGACATCCCTCTGCAGCATGCCAGCCGCAGCGTCCTGGCGAAGATGAAGCGCGGCTCCCATGCCGGCGCGTTCCTGAAAACGCTCGAAAAAATCCGCGCGACGATTCCTGGCGTTTCCATCCGCACCTCGTTCATCGTGGGCTTCCCGGGCGAGACGGAGCAGGATTTCCAGGAACTCTGCGATTTCGTGACCGTCGCCGAATTCGACTGGATGGGGGTCTTCGAGTATTCCGATGAGGACGCCGCGAAAAGTTTTAGCCACGAGAACAAGGTCGACGCAGGGACGATTGCGGAGCGCAAAAACGCGCTGATGAAGCTGCAAAAAGGCATCGTGAAGCGCAAGCTGCGGGCAAAATTGCACCAGAGGCTTGAGGTGATGCTGGAAGGGCCGTCCAAGGACACCGACCTCATCTGGGAAGCGCGCCTCGAGGGCATGGCTCCCGATATCGATGGGAAAGTCTATATCACTGAATTCGAGGGCGTTAGTGACGCGGCTGACCTGCCGCAGCCCGGCACGCTCGCTATCATCGAAGTAACCGGCGTAAAAGATTACGACCTGATCGCGCGCGTCACGGAGATTCACGCGCCCACTCGCCCTGCGTCGCGCGTCGCCACCTTCCCGGCAAACGATCTGTTCCCAATTCTCACGTCTCGCTGAAATTCCTACCACGCGAAGTAGTCCCTTCCAATTTTCTTTGCCCGTGCTACTGTGGCTTTCGGGAGTGCAAATGAGGTCGAAAAAGGTGGGCAAATTGGCAGAATCCACTCGACACACATGGACGAACGGAATTGCATTTATCTTGCTGAAAATAAAGGAAAGCGCACCGTATGACTCGACACTCTTAGCGACCTGCGTGCATCGGAAAAACCGCGCCGCTTTCAGGCATCAGCGCTTCCGAGTATCGGTCACGCTCCACAGCGCCTACGGGCACGGGAGTATTCCTGGACTATGAAGTGGCAATGCCCCATTTGCCGGAAGCCGACGGACTCTGAGTCATCCCCCGATTTCCCTTTCTGCAGCGAGCGCTGCCGGCTCACCGACCTCGGCAACTGGGCCAGCGAGAAGTACAAAATAAGCGAGCCGGTGATCGACGAATCCACGCCGGAGGAGCCGCAACAGAAGGCTCCGCAGAAATACGTAAGGAAAGATACCAATGAGCGCCAGGACTGATGCGCCCTCTCCGGCCCCGGCGAAAAGCCCGGTGGCTTTCGCCCAAACCAGCCCCAGGCCCGCGGTGGCGGTCGCCATCGCGACCGTGCTCAGTATCGGTTATATTCCGGTCGGTCCCGGAACATGGGGTTCGCTGGTCGGCGTCGCTCTCTATGTAATGCTCGGTTCGCGCGTGGCCCTGAGTGCTTACGGGACATTTTTCGCCGCTCATTCGGTGCGGTGGCCGCTGGCCTGGGCGATCACGGTGATTATCGCCGTCGTTGGCGTCTGGGCGGCGGACCGCACCGCAACATTTTTGCGAACGAAAGATCCGCAGTGCGTGGTGGTGGACGAAGTGTCCGGGCAGTTGCTCACCTACGTCGCGGCGCTGGCTCCCCTCAACTGGAAATATTTGCTGCTGGGTTTTATACTTTTCCGGGCGTTCGATATCTGGAAACCGTTTCCGGCGCGGCAGGCGGAGTCTTTGCCGGGCGGGCTTGGCATCATGGCCGACGATTGGATGGCCGGCGTTTATGCGGCGCTTGGATTGTGGATCGCGCACGCCGCCGGACTCTAGCGGAACGGTTCGCGGGAATTCGCGGGACTTTCCAGGCGGCAGCTAGTAGAACTGTAGATCTGGGGAATAATCGATTTGAGTGCAAAAACAAACGGCGCACCGAGGATTGAAAGCGTGAAACCGGCCGCAGCCCTTCCGGGCGGCGAGCTTTCCATCCGGGGAAACGGCTTCGCGGTGCGCAACCACACGCGGCCACAGGTGCAATTTGGCGCGGCCGAAGGCAGCCTGGTGATGGCCGCGGAGGAAGTCCTCATTGCCCGCGTGCCCGAAGGGGCTGTCGGCGGAGCGGTGCGCGTGCGCATGGGAAGCGTCGAGAGCCCTCCGTTTCCAATCGCGCTGGGAGTGCAGGTAGCCGATAACTTGCATCCGGTGAGCAATCCCGCGGTGGATGCCGAGGGCAATGTGTACGTGACGTTCAGCGGCCAGCGGGGGCAGAAGGTTCCCGTCTCGCTTTACAAGATCACCGCCAACCATTCGATCAAGCCGTTTATCACCGAATTGATCAACCCGACGGGCCTCGCGCTCGACAAGAACGGCTACCTTTTCGTTACCTGCCGGAACGACGGCACGGTGCATCGCGTTTCCCCCGATGGGCGCGCAATGCAGTGGATCGAAGGAATGGGCATCGCCACGGGCCTCGCGTTCGACAAGAACGGGAGCTTGTACGTCGGCGATCGAAGCGGCACGATTTTCAAGATCAGCCCCGAGCGGGAAATTTTTGTGTTTGCGACGCTCGAACCGTCGATCGCCGCGTATCATCTGGCGTTCAGCCCGGCAGGCGAGCTTTTTGTCACCAGGCCTACTACGTCCAGCTTCGACCGCGTCTTCCGCATCTCGCCGGCCGGCGAAGTGAGCGTTTTTTTTCGCGGGCTGGGACGCCCGCAGGGTCTTGCTTTCGACCGCCTCGGGAATCTCTACGTGGCCGGATCGCTCGGGGGCAAGCGCGGCATCGTGCGGCTGACGCCCGGCGCGGAAGCCGAGGTGGTGCTCGGCGGAAGCAACATCGTGGGACTGGCGCTTTTGCCCTCTCATCGCGCGGTCATCGCCACCAATAATGCTCTTTACACTCTCGACTGGGACGTCGAAGGGCTTCCCCTGAACGGTTAACTGACCGCGATGCGGGCCGAAATCATCGCAGTGGGTTCGGAACTGCTCACTCCCTACCGTCTCGATACCAATTCCCTTTTTCTTACGTCGCAGCTCAACCAGCTGGGCATTCGCGTAATTCACAAAGCCGTCGTGGGAGACGCGCCCGACGACATGCGTTCGTCGTTCGGGCACGCGCTCGATCGCGCCGAGCTGATCGTGTCCTCCGGCGGACTCGGGCCCACCGACGACGACCGCACCCGCCAAACCGTCGCCGAGCTGCTCGGCCGCAAGCTGCACACCGACGAGCGCATCCTGCAGCACATCAAGGAGCGCTTCCAGCGATTCCGCCCCGGGCGCGTGATGCCGGAGATCAATGCGCGCCAGGCGCTCGTGCCCGAAGGGGCGACGGTTCTGCCCAATCCCAAGGGGACCGCGCCTGGACTCTGGCTCGAAGCGAACGGGCATATCGTGATTCTGCTTCCCGGCGTGCCGGCGGAGCTGCAGGGACTTTTCGAGACGGAAGTGAAGCCGCGCCTGGCCAGATTTGCCGGACGCGAACGCCTGTTCACCCGGGAACTCCGAATCACGGGCTTGCCCGAATCGGAAGTGGAGACGCGCGTTTCGCCGCTCTACGCCCTTTATCCCGATACCGAGACGACAATCCTCGCTTCGCCGCCCGGAATTCAGCTGCACCCCAGCATCTGGTCGGACGCCGCCGGCAAGGCGGAAAAGCTGCTCGATGAAATCAGCGACCGCATGGCGCTGGCGCTGGGCGAGCACCTTTATTCGACGCGCGGCGAGACGCTCGAAGAGGTCGCCGGACGGATTCTGACCGAGAATCGAGCGACCATCGCCGTGGCGGAGAGCTGCACGGGAGGATTGCTCGCCGAACGCCTCACCAATGTGCCGGGAAGCTCGATTTACTTTCTCGGTGGCGTAGTGTGCTACAGCAACGATTTGAAAACGCGGCTGGTGGATGTGCCGCCGCCCGTGCTGGAAGCGAAAGGCGCGGTGAGCCCGGAAGTGGCTATGGCGCTCGCAGAAGGAATTCGCAAACGCACGGGAGCGACAATCGGAATCGGCGTTACGGGCATCGCGGGTCCGGGCGGAGGTTCACCGGAAAAGCCCGTCGGGCTGGTGTACATCGGGATTGCAGATGAACGCGGCCCGCGCCAGAAGGAACACCGCTTTGTGGGCGACCGCGACCGGATTCGCCTGTTCGCTTCGCAATCCGCTCTCGATATGGCGCGCCGCTACTTCCTGTTTCCTTCCTATGGGCGGAGTTGACGCGTGCGCCTTTTCGTCGCGCTCGATCTGCCCGAAGCGGTGAGGCAGGCGTTCCGGGAGTTGATCTCGCAGCTCAAAAAGAGTTGCCCGAATGCGCGGTGGGTGCGCCCCGAAGGGATACACGTCACGCTAAAATTTATCGGTCACACCGACGAAAACAATGTCGAGCCGATTTGCGCAGCGCTTGCGCCGATCCGATCCGAGCAGCCGGTGGAAATGGAATTTCGCGGATTAGGATTTTTCCCGCACGAGCGGCGCCCCCGCGTGCTGTGGTGCGCGGTAGGGGCATCGGCGAATCTGGCTCGGCTTGCCGCCGACGTTGTGCGGGCGCTGGAACCGCTGGGAATACCGGGGGAAGCGCGGGAGTACGTACCGCATCTGACGTTGGCGCGGCTTGAACCCGAAAAAATCTCGCCCGCGGAATTTCAAAAGCTCGAACGAGCCGCCGAGGAGGCCGCGGGAAGCAGCTTCGGGTCGGCACGCGAAAGCGAATTTTACCTGTTCGAGAGTATGCTGAAGCCGACTGGCGCCGAATACAGGCGCGTGCAGGCTTTCCCGTTCGCGAAAGGTTCCGTGTGAACGATCCAGGACTGGTGCTCATCATCGCGTATCTGCTTGGCTCGATACCGTTCGGGTATCTGGTGGTAAAGGCCGGCGAGGGCGATGACATCCGGGACCAGGGCAGCGGCAATATCGGAGCCGCAAACGTCGCGCGCAACGCGGGCCTTTTCGCAGGAGTGTTGACGCTCGCGCTCGATGCGGCAAAGGGCTATGCAGCGGTGCTGATCGCAGAACGGTGGGCGACTGGCAGCAACAGCACGCGATGGATGATGGCTAGTGCGATCGCGGCGGTTGTGGGGCATATGTACCCGGTATGGCTGGGATTCAAAGGCGGCAAAGGCGTCGCGACGAGCCTCGGAGTGTTTATTCCGATTTGCCGCGAAGCGGTGATCGTGGCGATCGTTCTGTGGATTCTGGTGGTGGCCTTCTGGCGCTACTCCTCGCTGGGGTCGGTGGTGGCGGCGGCCGCGCTGCCCGTATTGGTTCATCTGTTTTATGCCCCGCGCCACGCGCCGCCTGGCTACGTGACTCAGGGAACGATACTTATCTCCCTCCTCGTGCTGTGGAAACACCGGGCGAATATCGAACGGCTGATCGCCGGGGATGAGCCGCGCCTGAAATTGCCGCGCCTGTAGGCGGACGCCCCACGTGGCGTATCCGCAACGCTTTGCGACGGTTCCGTTGTACCCGCCCCTGCCGTTCGATAGCATCTTATTGGGACTTCCATGTCCATTTCGGGCCCCAAGCCGCTCTCGACGCGCAGGTTGCGCATCCTCTGGATTGTGCTGGGCGCCCTTCTGCTTGTCAGCGTTACCCCCCTGTGGCTCTACCACCGGCAAGTTATCAGCCTCAGTGAAGAAAAGCTGCAGGACACCGAGCGCATCCAGCAGAGCGAGATTACGCGGTCCCTGGCGAGCGAGACGTTGCAAGTAGAGCAGAACCTGCACGAACAGCTGCAAAGCCAGCGGCAGGTGCTCGCGCTCACCGGGTGGATCGAGAACGTGGACGATCCCACTCACGCACCACAGCTTTCGCGCCTGTTGCAGGACTTCGTCGAAAACAATCCCAACATTCTCTACGTGACCGCGGTAAACAAAGAGGCCAAGGGGCAATCGGCCGGAAGCTTCCGCGCCGACCAGGACCCCTTCGTGGAAGTGGCGCTGAAACGCGCGTTCACGGCCAGCATCGAGCAGCTCAATTTCGTCAGCGAGCCGTTCGGCCTGGGGAAAGACAACCGGCCCGCGCTGGTGATGTCCGTGCCGCTCCTGGCGGACGGCCAGTTTGCGGGGATGTTCGGGTCGGTGGTTTCGATCGACCGGCTGGTGGCGCGTATTCAGGACGCTAGCGTTCGGGACCGCACGGTTTACATCGTGGACGTTCACGGACACATCGTCGCGTACCCCAATACGCGGGAGTTGGTGCCGGGGCAAGACGTGAGTTCGCTCTCGCCGGTGGTGAAGCAGGTGCGAGATCTGCCGCAGGAACTGCGAGCCACCGAGACCATGCGTTTCACGCTGCCCGCCAAGGGAAAAGGCCGCCCCGTCGAGATGATCGGGACCTACAGCACGATTCCGGAGCTGCGCTGGGCCGTGATCGCGCAGCGCGGGCTCGACAATGCGCGTCTGGATGCCGGCGTGAAGGAATTGACGGCGCAGGCGCTCAGCTTCGTGGTGGTGGTGACGTTCGTGGCGCTGATCATCGGGTATCTCTTCGCGCTGGGGATCACGCGGCCCATTCGGGGTCTGGTGGAATCGACGCGCGCGATGAGCCGCGCGGAATTTCATGAACGCGTCGAGGTGCGCGGCGCCGCGGAAATCGGAGAGCTGGCCGACACGTTCAATCAGATGGCCGGGCACATCGAGGTGTACGTCGACAAGCTGCGGCTGGCGGCCGAAGAAAACCACGAGCTGTTTCTTGGGTCGATCCGGATGCTCGCGGCGGCCATCGACGAAAAGGACCCCTATACGCGGGGTCACTCCGGTCGGGTGGCGCGCTATTCCACGATCATCGGGCATGGCATGGGGATGAATGCCGAGGATCTGGACCGGCTGCGCATCTCCGCGCTGCTGCACGACGTGGGAAAAATCGGTGTCGACGACCGGGTGCTGAAGAAACCGGGCAAATTGACCGACGAAGAGTTCGACCTGATGAAGCAGCACACCATCAAGGGCGCGAATATCATGCGGCCCGTCGGGCAACTGAAGGATGTGCTGCCGGGCATCGAACTGCACCACGAGCGCATGGACGGCAAGGGCTATCCCTACGGCTTGCCCGCGGAACAGATTCCGCTGATGGCGCGGATTATCGCGGTGGCGGATACGCTCGATGCCATCACCACGAACCGGCCCTACCAGTCCGCCATGGACCTGGACTTTGCGCTAGAGAGGATTCGTTCCCTGGCCATTTCGCGGTTCGACCCCGAAGTCGTCGCGGCGCTCGAAGCGGCCGTTCAAAAGGGCATGCTGAGGCTTAGCGCTACGCTTGTGGAAGTCTGATCGGTCCCCCTGAAAAATTCGAATCCGCCCTTCCGGCGCCGCGCCGCGTATCGATCAACATCCTCTGTTAGAATGAAGTTTCCTTTGAAGGACGCGGCAAACTTTCATGATCTCACTTTTCGGGAAACCTGAACCCACGCTGCTGGAGAAGCTGAAGGAGTCCGTCAGCAAGACGCGGACGGAGCTGGCGGCAAAGGTTGAGCAGATACTCACTGGCGACCGGCCGGTGGACCCGGAACTGCTGAGACAACTGGAATCGGCGCTGCTGGGGGCCGACATCGGCGTGACTACCACGAAGGAAGTGTTAGCGGCCCTGCGTGAACAGGTGAATCAGCACAAGCTCGAAGGCGCGTCGTCGCTGAAGTTCGAGCTGAAGAACCAGATCACGAAAATACTGGCGAAGGCGGCACCGCCGGCGGCCAACGGCAAGGCGGATGCGGCGCCGCGCGTGCTGTTTGTGGTGGGCGTGAACGGGACCGGGAAGACGACCACGATCGGCAAGCTTGCGAACCGCTTGAAAAAAGAGGGCGCGAGCGTGATGCTTTGTGCCGCGGATACGTTTCGGGCGGCGGCCATCGAGCAGCTGGAAGTGTGGGCGAAACGATCGGGCGTGGAATTGATCAAGCAGAAATCCGGCTCCGATCCTTCGGCGGTGATTTTTGACGCGCTCACGGCGGCACGCGCGCGGTCGAGCGACGTGGTGATCGTGGACACCGCGGGACGGCTGCACACGAAATCGAACCTGATGGCCGAGCTTGAGAAAATGAAACGCACCGCCGCGAAGATCATTCCGGGCGCGCCACATGATGTGCTGCTCGTGCTCGATGCCACCACCGGCCAGAACGGATTGAACCAAGCGCGCGAGTTCTGGAGCCACGCGGGAGTGACTGGGATCGTGCTGACCAAGCTCGACGGCACCGCGAAAGGTGGTATCGTCGTGGCCATCGCGCGGGAACTGAATCTGCCGATCCGGTTTGTCGGCACGGGCGAGCAGATAGACGATCTGGTGCCTTTCGATGCACAAACCTACGTTAATTCGCTCTTCGACTAGCGCCACCGCGGACGACATCACGTGGATGGAGCGAGCGCTGGAACTGGCCCGCGAAGGCACCGCTCTCACGCATCCCAACCCGATGGTGGGCGCCGTGGTGGTGAAAGACGGCGAGGCGGTGGGGCGCGGATATCATCGTTATGACGAGCGCGATCATGCCGAAATTGTGGCCCTGAGGGAAGCGGGCGAAAAGGCGCGCGGCGCGACGCTGTATGTGACTCTGGAACCTTGCTGCCACACCGGCCGCACGGGCCCTTGCACGAAGGCGATCATCGCTGCTGGGGTGCGGCGCGTGGTGGCCGCTATGGAGGATCCCAATCCCGAAGTGGCTGGGCAGAGTTTTGCCGAACTGCGCACCGCCGGGCTCCACGTGACCGAGGGCATTGAGCAAGACGAGGCGATGCGCCTCAACGAAGACTTTGCGTGCTGGATCAAGACGCAGTTGCCGTTCGTCACGCTGAAGGCTGCGCTCACGCTTGATGGGCAAATCGCGATGAGGCCCGGCCAGGAAACTTCCATTACGGGCGGCCCGGCGCGGGATGCCGGCCAGCGGTTGAGGCATGCGGCTGATGCCGTTCTTACCGGGATTGGCACGGTGCTGGCGGATGATCCACTTCTGACCGACCGGACCGGGCTTGCGCGCAGGCGAAAGCTGCTGAGGGTGGTGGTGGATTCGAACCTGCGGATCACTCCGGATAAGAAAATTGTGGAGTCGGCTGAGGAGGATGTGGTTGTGTTTACCGCGCAGCCCCCTTCTGGCGAAAAAAGCCGCGCGATTGAGCGCGCGGGAGTCGAAGTGGTCAGCGTACCGGCGTGCGAGGGGCACGTGGAACTCCGCGAGGTGTTGCGCGAGCTCGGGCGGCGGCAGATTCTGAATTTGCTGCTGGAGGCTGGCGCGGAACTCAATGGCGCGGCCATCGCCGAGAGAATTGTGGACAAGATGGCGCTTTTCTATGCGCCGAAGATCATGGGAACAGGGGGAGTGCCGCTCGCGGCGTTGCCTTCGAGCGGGTTTCTCAACGCGCCTGCGCTTTCGCGATTGACGCTGCACGGATTGGGACGCGATTTCGCCGTCGAGGGATATTTTCGCGATGTTTACGGGCATAACGGAACACACCGGGAAGATTGAGTCGATCGAGGGGCGTGCGGATGGCGGGCGGCTGCGCGTAAGTCTCGCGGGCGCGGATGCCATCGCGAGCGATATGAAGCTTGGCGACAGCATTGCGGTGAATGGTTGCTGCCTTACCGTCGTGGAGTTCGATGCGGGGCACTTTGCTGCCGATCTTTCGGGTGAAACATTGCGGCGCACTTCGCTGGGCGAAAAGAAAGCAGGGGATCTCGTCAATCTGGAGCGGCCGCTCGCCGCCGACGCCCGGCTTGGCGGGCATTTCGTTCAAGGGCACGTGGATGGAACTGGCCGCGTGACAGAGATGAAGGCCGAGGGCGACAGCTGGTGGCTTTCGGTGCGGGTTCCGGAGGATTTGCGGCGCTACGTGGCGGAGAAGGGATCGATTGCGATTGACGGAATCAGTCTCACGGTGGCGCGGTGGGCCGATGGCGTCGCCAGCATTGCGATTATTCCTTTTACTTATGAGCACACGAACGTCGGGAAGATGCGCGCGGGGGATTCGGCAAATCTGGAGTGCGACATCCTCGCGAAATACGTGGAGAGCTTGCTTGGCGGGCGCGCTACGCGGCCGGCTTCGCGGCTCACGGTGAGTCAATTGGTCGAAGCGGGCTTTTAGGCGGCGCCAGTCTGTTACGAGATTTTGCTGTTGGTATAAGCTTCCGCACTTTGGGCGAAACAAAGAACGATCCTTCGTCGCTGCGCTCCTCAGGATGACTGCGAAAACCGTTACGGCACGTGAACACCGAAGCATCGACGCAACGCTGCGGTCGGCCAACGAACCTCGCAGGCTTCCCTTCCCTACGGGCCGTTCCGCGCGAAATCGCAATTCATAGCGGAGTGGCGTGGAGTTGGGCGGCTTCGCGGGCTTTTGCTCGGGCTCCGCGATAGTAGAGGACCAAGCCCAATAGCACCGAGACGATCGTGCATCCTAGCAGCTTGATTTCGAACAGCCACTTGTTCGCGGATTCGCCGGGCGGTATCAGCGATAGCGCGATCCCACCCAGCGTTACCAAGAACCCTAGCGAGGCGGCTAGCCAGACTCCGGCTTTTCCGCCGGGAATCAAGATGGCGTTCGGGTGCGCATCGCGATCCTTGCGATAGGCTAGCTTGATCGCCGAGGAGTACATGTAGAGGAGCGAGAGGAAATAGATGATAGTGGTTGCGTCTACCAGGATTTGGTAGGCGCTGTTGGCGGTTTCGTTGATCTGGATCAGGAGCAGGACGACCGAGGAGACGCCCGCCTGCACTAGAATGGAAACGTAGGGCGTCTTCCAGCGGGGGTGAAGCCTGCCGAAGATGGGCGGTAGGTAGCGGTCAATTCCCACAACGAACGGGAGGCGGCCGGTGGCGGCTACCGTGGTTCCCACGCCACCCGCGTTTCCCACCGACGCCAGCAGAGCCGCCAGAATTCCCACTGCTCCAATTCGAAGGATCGTCGAACCTGACGTGATCGCTTGAAAGACGCCGCTCTTCGTATCCACCTGCCCGGCGGGAATCAGGATCAGCACCGCAACCGTTCCCATGATGTAGAGCGCCGCGATCAGGCCGCCGGAGCCAAAGATCGCCCGCGGAAGGGTGCGGCGCGGGTCCTTGATTTCTTCGCTCATCATGGAGGCCATTTCGAGTCCGGTGAAGGCGAAGGCGAGCTGCGGCCAGAAGTTGACCGTGTCCCAATCCCAGTGCGGGACCAGGCTGGGCAACGTGAAGTGCGTCACCGATCCATGGCGAAGCCACACGACGAACGCGACCGCCAGAAGAATCAGCAGAGGAAGATACGTGCCG
>Ga0302324_100017069_pt1 | contig 14420 bp, 10 predicted proteins | sample Palsa_T0_1_FD_201949 | JGI IMG/M metagenome (GOLD analysis project Ga0302324, IMG submission 201949) | Peat permafrost microbial communities from Stordalen Mire near Abisko, Sweden - Palsa_T0_1 | ecosystem: Environmental > Terrestrial > Soil > Palsa > Peat permafrost | place: Sweden: Abisko...
CAAGACCGCGGTCATCACCGGCGGCTCGCGCGGCATCGGCTTGATGATCGCGCGCGGCTTCGTCGAGGCCGGTGCGAAAGTCTACATCTCGTCGCGCAACGCCGCGGCCTGCGCCGAGGCTGCCGAGAAGCTCGGCAAGAATTGCATCGCCTTCGCGCATGATCTGGGTCAGACCGCCGAAGTCCACAAATTCGCCGATGAGATCAAGGCGCGCGAAAAGACGCTCGACATCCTGGTCAACAATGCCGGCGCCGCCTGGGCCGAGCCTTTCGAGAAATATTCCGAAAAAGGCTGGGACAAGCTGATGGACATCAACCTGAAAGCCACCTTTCTGCTGTCGCAGGCCTTGCTGCCGCTGCTCAAGGCGGCCGGCACGGCGGAGGATCCGGCGCGCATCGTCAATATCGGCTCGATCGACGGCATCCTCGCGCCGTCGCTCGAGACCTATGCCTATTCCGCGAGCAAGGCGGCCGTGCATCACCTGACGCGCAACATGGCCAAGCATCTGGCGAAGGACAACATCAACGTCAACGCCATCGCGCCTGGGCCTTTTGAAACCAAGATGCTCGCGCCTGTTCTCGCCGTATCGCGCAAGGCGATGGAGGAAGGCGTCCCACGCGGCCGCATCGGCGTGGATGACGACATGATCGGCGCGGCGATTTTCTATTGCTCCCGGGCGTCAAGCTACGTCACCGCCACTGTGCTGCCGGTCGACGGCGGAATCTCCGGCACGCCCTATGCGGCGTTTCCGTGGGAGAATTGAGTGTAAACGCTAGGCCGGATGCCAGGAAAAACGAGCAAGCGGCAGCCGCAGTCTATCTTTTGCATCTCGCAGATCATTGAGCGAAATATCAACAAGCGGAAGTGTGGAACCGTAGCGATTTAGCATACCAAATTCCTGCTTCGCATATTTATTGTTTGCGATTTCGACAAAAGTATCGATGCTGCATTCCACAACGTCGCACCACTCCAATAATGTCGGACGAAGGTCGATCGTTTCATGCATGGGAAACATACAGTCCTCCAACGCCGTCCTCGAAACGAACGTTATGACCAACCGTTGGTTATCAAAGCAATGAATGACCACGCCATCAAAGTCGTCGGAATTGCGCAGTACTTGAAAACCGGAAAGTACGGTCGATGACCACTCTGGTGCGGCTTGGACCAACTCAAATTCAAACGAGAAGATTCCATGCAAACGCTTGGGACCGGGGAATTCTACCCACACCCGGTAGGTCGGACCGGTGAGAGCGATAGTTTCCGCTTGAAGTATTTTTCCAACTTCGTCGCTCAGTTCGTAGCGAAATCGATATTGCGGTTTGACCCGAACAAGATCGCCTTCGCGAAATTTCCGTAGGCTCACACCTTCTCGCTCTACGTCAAACACAACCCCCGCCGCTTCCATCGCGTATTCCATTGCCTTCACCGTTGCTGTCGTTGGCTCGCCTTGGCCGGCCTCAAATCGGTTCACTGTCGCCACACCAACTTGGGCACGGCCAGCCAACTCACTGGCGCTCCAACCCAAGGCCGCTCGCGCCATTTTGCATTGAGTCGAACTCATCATGTGATGCATTTATCATCATGTGATCTGATTTGCAAGGGACTACCACGCGTCGATCCACGGCAGCTTCTTCCCCGTCCGCTTCGGCGCCGCCGGCACGGCGCGTAATCCGGCCGTGATCCACTTTCGCGTCTCAGCCGGGTCGATCACTTCGTCGAATTCCATAAGCGTTGCCGCACTAATCGCTTTGCCGCGTTCGTACATTTGCGCGACCATCTGGTCGAACTTTGCTTTGCGCTTGGCCGGATCGGCTATCGCGGCGAGCTCGTTGCGGTAGCCGAGTTTGACCGCGCCTTCCAATCCCATGCCGCCGAATTCGCCCGTCGGCCACGACACGGTGAAGAACGGCGCCACGAAGCTCGCCCCCGCCATGCCTTGTGCGCCGAGGCCGTAACCCTTGCGCAGGATCACCGTGAACAGCGGCACACTCACATTGGCGCCGATCACGAACAGCCGGCTGTTGTGGCGCACCAGCCCGGTCTTCTCGGCTTCCGGCCCCACCATGTTGCCTGGCGTGTCGCACAGCATCAGGATCGGGATGTCGTAGCCGTCGCAGAGCTGCATGAAGCGCGCGGCTTTGTCGGACCCGTCGCGGTCGATGGCGCCGCCCAGATGTTTGGGGTTGTTCGCGATGATGCCGATGGGCCGGCCCTCGACGCGCGCCAACGCCGTCACCATGCCGGGGCCGAATTGCTTGCGTAGTTCGAGTACTGTTCCGGTGTCCGCCATCATCTCGATCACGGAACGAACGTCATAAACGCGCAGCCGGTTCTCCGGGATCACGCGGCGCAAGTTCCGCTGGTCTGCGCAATCCCATTTCGGCAGCGCGCCCTGGAAGTAGGAAAGATATTTCTTCGCGACGGCGACGCCTTCTTCCTCGTCCTCCACCACCACGTCGATCACGCCATTGGGCGCCTGCACCGAAACGGGGCCGACTTCGCCGGGCGCGAAGACGCCCAGCCCGCCGCCTTCGATCATCGCCGGCCCGCCCATGCCGATGGACGAGTTCTTCGTCGCGATGATCACGTCGCAGCAGCCGAGCAGCGCCGCGTTGCCCGCGAAGCAATAGCCCGAGTTGATCCCGACCAGCGGCACCAGGCCGGAGAGCTTGGCGAATTGCTGGAAGGTGGTGGTGTTCAGCCCGCCGGCGCTCATGCCGTCGGTGTCGCCGGGCCGTCCGCCGCCGCCTTCGGTGAAAAACACGATCGGCAATCGCCATTTTTCGGCGATGGTGAGCAGGCGGTCCTTCTTCTGGTGATTGCGCATGCCCTGGGTGCCGGCCAGCACGGTATAGTCGTAGGCCATGGCGACGATGCGCGACTGCTCGTCGGGGAACACATCGCCGTTGACGCGGCCGAGACCCATCACCAGCCCGTCGCCCGGCGTGCGCTCGATCAATTCCTGCATCGAGTTGCGGCGCAATCGCCCGGCGACGACCAGCGAGGCATATTCGGTGAACGAGTCCGGATCGCACAGATCCTCGATATTCTCGCGCACCGTGCGCTGGCCGGTCTTGCGGCGCCTGGCGACGGCTTCGGGCCGCGCTTCGTCGGTGGTGAAGCGGCGGCGCTTGTAGAGTTCTGCCAGATCGGGACGGATCGCATCGGGATCGGCGGTCTCGTGTTTCATGGCGGCGGCGGCGGCCACGTCGCCTTCCTCGATGAAAGCCAGTGGCGCGCCCTCAAACACCGTATCGCCCGCGGCGACCGCGAATTCGGTGAGCACGCCCGCGAATTCGGCCGCGATCACATGCTCCATCTTCATCGCTTCCATGATCAGCACCGGCTCGCCCGGCCGCACCGCATCGCCGAGCGCCAGCGCCAGCGAAACGATCGTGCCTTGCAACGGCGCACGCAAAGCCGCCAGGCCGTCCGGAACGGGCGTTTCCTCGGCAATAGCGCTTTCGCCCGCGCTCTTGCCGTGATTGAGCACGGCCAATGGATCGCCGCTGTCCACCCTTACACCGGCGCGCTGTGTGGTCCGCGCGGGCTCGACATAGCGGCGTGGATGGTCGCTTTCGCTCTTGGGCAGCAGTGCGTCCATGTTCTCTTCGATGAAGCCGGTGTGGACCGTCTCTAATGGATGCAGCAGCACGTTCTGCAAAAAAGGGATATTGGTTTGCACACCGGCGATGCGGAATTCGCTGAGCGCGCGATAGGCCTTGCTCTTCGCTTCAGCCAGATTCGGCGCATGCACTATCAGCTTGGCGAGCAGCGAGTCGAAGCGCGCGCTGGTCTGGTAGCCGGCATAGCCGAAGCCGTCGACGCGGATACCGCGACCCGATGGCGGCTCATAGGCCGTGATCGTTCCGCCGGAGGGTTTCGCGCCGCCGTCCGCCGTCATCGTTTCCATATTGATGCGGGCTTGCAGCGCCGCGCCACGCGGCGCCGGGATTTCCTTTTGTGTCAGATGCAGTTCCTTGAGTGTGCGGCCGCCGGCGATCTCGAGCTGGATACGCACCAGATCGAGGCCGGTGATCTCCTCCGTCACCGTGTGCTCGACCTGCAATCGCGCATTGGCCTCGATGAAGGCGAAGCGGCCCGACGCGATATCGACCAGGAATTCGATGGTTCCGAGATTGCGGTAGTTCGCGCACCGTGCGAGCGCGAGCGCCGCCTCGAACAATTGCTTGCGGATTTTCTCCGGCACGTCGGCCGCCGGCGCGATCTCGATCAGCTTCTGGCGGCGGCGCTGCAGCGAGCATTCGCGGTCCCATAGATGTGCCACTGCGCCGCCGTCTCCGACGATCTGGACTTCGACATGGCGCGCGCGCGGGAAGAACTCCTCGGCATAAACATCGCCGTTGCCGAACGCGGCTTTCGCTTCCGACTGGCAGCGCTCATAGGCATGTTCCAATTCGCCCACTTCGCGCACCACGCGCATGCCGCGTCCGCCGCCGCCGGCCAGGGCTTTCAGCATCACCGCCTCGCGGCCCTTGAAGAAGCGCTTCGCCTCTTCGAGGCTGGTCGCGCCTGTCGTGCCCGGCAGAACCGGAACGTTCGTTTCCTGCGCCAGCTGCCGCGCCCGCGCCTTGTCGCCGAACAGCGCCAGTGTTTCCGGCGAGGGACCGACAAAGACCAGTCCGGCGTCCGCGCAAGCGCGCGCGAATTCGGCATTCTCGCTCAGGAAGCCATAGCCCGGATGAACCGCGTCGCAGCCCGCTGCGCGCGCGATGGACACGATCTGCGCGCTGTCGAGATAGGCCGCCGCGCCTTTGCCCTTCAACCCACGCGCTTCGTCGGTTTTGCGCGTGTGCAGCGAGAGCGCGTCGTCCTCGGAGAACACCGCAACCGTCACGATCCCCATCTCGGCCGCGGTCCGAGCGATTCGGACGGCGATCTCGCCGCGATTGGCGATCAAAAGCTTTTTGAGCATGACGGCTTCCCAGGGATGTTGAGCGGACTCTAACCACGATACCCAACTTGTCATCCCGGGCGAGCGCCATGGCGCGAGACCCGGGACCCATCGCGAAAGCGGCACGATGGGTCCCGGCTCCGCGCGATGGTCCATACGCTGTCGCTATGGACCATCGCTTGGCCGGGATGACAGCTCGATTTGATTTGGGCCGAGCGCGTAATGCCCTTGTGACAGCGTTGAGCCGACCCAACACAAGGTCCCGACGGACGCAATTCGAGGGATGAGCTGAATATAGTCCAGGAGCGTCACGCTGTCAAGCGAAATAAGGAAAATTTGGGCGCGGAAAAGCTGGATTTGTGCAGATCAGCCTATGATTCGGTCAGAAGATCGAGGCGGAACGCTTGGACGGGCGAAGGCTCGAGCGGCTGGGATAGGGTGAGACTATAGCCGCCTTCATCGCGCCGGAACGCAACCGCGGCGCCGCTCGCCAGATGGACCGCGCGGGCGACGGGCGGGAGGTCTCCGCCCTGGAGGAAGAATGTCGGCGTGTCGGGCGTGCCCAGCAGATGGGCGTAGAGAGCGCCCGGCTTGGCGGTGAAGCGGACCTGTGTGCCGTCGCTGGTCTGGCCTTCGGCGCGAACCGCCCACGGCCTGGTGCCGTATATGCCTTCGCCATTGGCTTTCAGCCAATCGCCCAGGCCTTTCAGCCGCGCGGCCTGCTCCGACGGAATCTGCGCGTCTTCGCCGCGCGGGCCGACATTGAGCAGGAGATTGCCGTTCTTCGACACGGTGTCGACGAATTCGCGCACCAGCGTCTCGATGCTTAGATAATCGGCCTCGGTGTCGCGGCGATTGAAACCGAACGAGAAGCTCATGCCGCGCGTGGCTTCCCATTTGCCGGCCTGCGCGGTGGAGAAGGTGGTGTATTCCATGGTGCGGAAATCGTAATGCGGCGGTTTGGGCGTGACCACGCCCTGCGGCGCGTTCTTGCCCGTCATCTGCCGTTTGGCAAAAAAATCGAAGATCCGCCGCACCAGCTTGATGCGCATCAGCACCGTCATCCAGTTCGCCGGCTGCCAGCGGTCGTCCACCACCACGTCGGGGACGGCGTTGTAATAGTCGGCGAAAAGCTGCAGCTCGGGCTGAAGCGGCGTCGGCCATGCGATGTCGTTCCAGACCACGGAAGGCTTGTAGCGCGCGATCAGCTCATGCATCTGAGCGTCGGCATATCGGGGATAGTCGCCGCCGGGCATCGAGCCGATGAAATCGGCCAGGGTGCGCAGCGGCTCGCGGTTGAAGGTCCAGTCGATGCCGCCGGAATAATAGACGCCGAAGCGCATGCCGCGCGCGCGCACCGCCTGCGCCAACTCGCCCACGATGTCGCGCCGGCTCGTCCAATCCTTCTGATGCGGGTTGTCCACCGTGCTCGGCCACAGGCAGAAGCCGTCATGATGCTTGGTCACCAGCACGACATAGCGCGCGCCGGCAGTTGCGAAGCTGTCCGCCCACTCGGCAGGACTCCATTGTTCGAGGCCCTTGAGGAACATCTCGCGGAAATTCTCGTAGGGCATGTCGTGCCAGACGTCGCGGTGGTGCTTGGCGCTCTCGCATTCCGGAACCTTGATGGCGTTGCAATACCACTCCGTATAGGGCGTCGAGGCCACGGCGATGTCGTAATGGTCGCGGAAGACGTCGGTGATCGAGCCGAACCGGGAGGCGAAGCCGGGGATCGAATACAGGCCCCAATGGATGAAGATGCCGAACTTGGCGTCCTCGTACCATGGCGGCACTTCGTGGGCGTTCAGCGACTTCAGCGTCGGCGCGAATGTCATCTGCCCTCCGGCGACGTCGACGCGGACGGAGCGATGGACGCTGGCCGAATCGGTGGAGTAGAGTTGGCGGCATTGTAGGAGTGGTCAAACGGAAGGGGCAATCTCATGGGATCGATCGCTATCGCCTGCTACAAGCCGAGGCCGGGGCGCGAGCAGGACCTGCTCGAACTGGTGCGCAACCATATGCCGCCCTTGCGCGCCGAGGGACTGGTGACCGAGCGCAAGCCGATCGTGATGCGCTGCGCCGACGGCACGATCGTGGAAATTTTCGAATGGGTGTCGCAGGACACCGTCATCGGCGCCCACAAGAATCCGGCGGTTCTTGCCCTGTGGAAACAGTTCGAGGCGGTGTGCTGGTACGAGACGCCGGCCAACCTCCCGGAATTCCAGAACATGTTCTCCCATTTCGAGCCGGTTTGATGCGCCGCCCCGGACGCGATCACGGCTGTCCGAAAACCCGGATTGGGACTCGGCTTTGATCGAAGAGCGCAATCCGAGCTTCCCCGAAATCCGCAGTTCCGTGCGCAAGCTCTGCGCCGGATTTCCGGGCGAATATTGGCGCGGGCTGGACCGTGCGCGCGAATATCCGACCGCGTTCGTCCGCACGCTGACCCGCGAGGGTTTCCTCAGCGTGCTGATCCCTGAGGAATTCGGCGGCTCGGGGCTGGGGCTGGGTGCTGCCTGCGCGGTGCTGGAGGAAATCCACCGCTCGGGCTGCAATGGCGGGGCCTGTCACGCGCAGATGTACACGATGGGCACGATCCTGCGGCACGGAAGCCGCGAGCAGAAGGCGAAATACCTTCCGAAGATCGCATCCGGCGAGTTGCGGCTGCAGGCGTTCGGCGTGACGGAACCAACCAGCGGCACCGACACCACGCGCATCCGCACCTTCGCCAAACGTGAGGGCGACAAATACATCGTCAACGGCCAGAAGATCTGGATCAGCCGGGTCGAGCATTCCGACCTGATGGTGCTGCTGGTTCGCACGGCCGCGCGCGAAGATGTCGCGAAGCCCACTGACGGGATGAGCGTCTTGCTGGTCGATCTGCGCGAGGCGGTGGGCAAAGGCCTCACCGTCCGCCCGATCCACACCATGATCAACCACGCCACGACCGAATTGTTCTTCGACGATCTCGCCGTGCCGGCGGAGAACCTGATCGGCGAGGAAGGCAAAGGCTTCCGCTATATAATCGACGGGATGAACGCCGAGCGCATCCTGATCGCGGCGGAATGCATCGGCGACGGACGCTTCTTCATCGATCGCGCCTCGGCCTATGCCAAAGAGCGCGAAGTGTTCGGCTGCGCCATCGGCGAGAATCAGGGCGTGCAATTCCCCATCGCGCGCGCCTATGTGAACGTCTCGGCGGCGGCGCAGATGGTGGACAAGGCGGCCGCTTTGTTCGATGCGGGCGAGCCCTGCGGAACCGAGGCCAACATCGCCAAGCTTCTGGCGTCGGAAGCCTCATGGTTCGCGGCCGACATGTGCGTACAGACCCATGGCGGCTTCGGCTTCGCCGAGGAGTTCGATATCGAGCGCAAATTCCGCGAGACGCGGCTCTACCAGGTGGCGCCGATCTCGACCAATCTGATCCTAAGCCATGTCGCGACGCATGTGCTCGGATTGCCGAAATCGTTCTGATGACCGCGACGCTGCAAGACTGGATCGGCCGCAGCGAAACCGCCGAGGACGTCGCGTCGCCTGTTCCGCTCGCCGGCCTCGCCGCATTGCTCGATCACGAAACGCCGCCCTGGCGCGCGGGCGAGGTGCCGCCGCTTGGGCATTGGCTCTTTTTCCTGGGTCGCGCGCGGCAATCGGAGATCGATATCGACGGGCATCCCAAACGCGGCGGGTTTCTGCCGCCTATCGAACTGCCGCGGCGGATGTGGGCGGGGAGCCGGATCGAATTTCTCGCCCCGATCGCGATCGGTGCGAAGATCACGCGACATTCGACCATCGCCGGCATCGAATCCAAGACCGGCGCGTCAGGCGAGATGGTCTTCCTCACCGTCCATCACGAGATCGCGAGCGCGGACGGCGTCGCGATCCGCGAGGAGCAGGACATCGTCTTTCGCGGCGCGGCAAAACCGGGCGAAGCATCGAAGCTTGGCGAGCCCGCGCCCGCTGCCGAGCGCACGCGGACCATCACGCCTGACATCACGCAGCTTTTCCGCTTCTCCGCGCTCACCTTCAATGCGCACCGCATCCATTACGACCGCGACTATGCGCGCGATGTGGAGGGCTATCCCGGTCTGGTCGTGCAGGGGCCTTATACCGCGACGCTGCTGATGGATCTGGCGCTGCGGCATGGCGCGAGCCCCACGCGCTTCGCTTTCCGCGCGCGCCGCCCGCATTTCGAGGGGCGGCCGCTCAATCTGTGCGCGGCAGGTGGCCGGCTGTGGTCCACGGACGAGGCCGGGCAGGTCGGGATGACCGCCGAGATCGCGTAAATCCGACTCGCCAAGCGCGGTCTTTGGCGGGATAGTACGCCCAAAGCTATAAGAACTACGGGGAGTCGAGATGCCTTGGAATTACGGCGACATCCTGGACGCCGTCGCGGACGCGGTGCGTCCGGACGCGCCGGCTTTCGTGCATGGCGAGAAGCGCGTGACGTGGTCCGATGCGTCGCAGCGCATGAACAGATTGGCGCGCGCGCTGATCCAGCGTGGTGCGAAGCCGGGCGACAAGGTCGCGTTCTATCTGCGCAACGGCACCGAATATAGCGAGGCGCTGGGCGCCTGCTATCGCGCGCGGCTGGTGCATGTGAACGTGAACTATCGCTACAAGCCGGAGGAAGTGCGCTACATCCTCGACAATTCCGACGCGGTGGCGCTGATCTACGGTTCGGCGTTTCGCGACACCGTGATGCAGATCCGCGACCGGCTTCCCCACATCAAGACCTTCATCGAAGTGAGCGACGGCGACATTCCCGATTTCGCCGAGGATTACGCCGCGCTCGCCGAGGACGGCGACGGCTCAAGGCTCGAGATCAAGCGCTCGCCCGACGACATGCTGTTCATCTATACGGGCGGCACCACCGGCATGCCCAAGGGCGTGATGTGGCGCCAGGGCGATCTGTGCACGCTGTGGCACAACCGGCTCGAGCGCACCATCGGCATGCGGCCGCAAACCATCGTGGGCTTCGCCGCCGCGATCAAGGCGGTGGGACAGGGGCCGGTTTCGCTGCCAGCCTGTCCGCTGATGCACGGCACCGGTTTCATCTCGGCTTCGACCGCAATGCTCTCGGGCGGAACGGTCGTGACAGTCGACAATCTTTCGCTCGATGCGCATGCGATCTGGTCGGCGGTCGAACGCAATAAAGTGCAGGGCATCTCCATCGTCGGCGATCCCTTCGCCAAGCCGCTGCTGCACGCGCTCGACGAGGAGCCCGGCCGCTACGATCTCTCCAGCATGATGACCATGACATCCTCGGGCGCGATGTGGAGCGTCGAGGTCAAGCGCGGGTTGTTGAAGCACATGCCGCAACTCAGCATGGCCGACAGCTTCGCCTCGACCGAGGCGATGGGTATGGGCGCCTCGGTGATGACCAAGGACGGCGAAGCGCAGACCGCCGCGTTCCAGCTTCTCGAAAACACCATCGTGATCGACGAGAACGACGTGCCGATCGCGCCGGGCAGCGGCAAATCCGGATTGGTGGCGCTCGGCGGTCCGCTGCCAATGGGCTATTACAAGGATCCGGAGAAAAGCGCGCGCACCTTCCGCACCATTGGCAACGTGCGTTACTCCATCCCCGGCGATCACGCCCGCGTCGACGAGAACGGCGCGATCACGCTGCTCGGCCGCGGCAACAATTGCATCAACACCGCGGGGGAGAAGGTTTTCCCCGAGGAAGTCGAGGAAGCGCTGAAGACGCATCCTTCCATCGAGGACGCGCTGGTGCTGGGCGTGCCGGACGAGAAATGGGGCCAGGCGATCACAGGGCTGGTGAAGCTCTCGAATGGCGCGGAATTCGACGAGCAGACCCTGCGCGATCACGTTCGTTCCCAGCTCGCCGGCTACAAGACGCCCAAGCGCATCCTCATTTCGGAAGTGAATCTGCGCGCGCCCAACGGCAAGGCCGACTACAAGAGCGCGAAGGATTTCGCCATCGCCACGCTCGGCATCGCTGTCTGATATTCAAGAAACGGGAGACCGTCCATGAAGTTCACCTGGTTCAATCTGATGCCGTGGCCCTATCTGCCGGACGATTTCCGGGAGACGAACCATTCCGTGTGGGTCGATATCGACTCGCGGCTGTTCGATCCGGTCAAGAGCCACGAGGTCTACAACACCTATCTCGATCTGCTCGAATACGCCTCGACCGTCGGCTTCGATGCCATCGGTGTCAACGAGCATCATCAGAACGGCTACGGCATCATGCCGTCGCCGAACCTGATCGCGGCGGCGCTGGCGCGGCGCACCAAGGATGTCGGGCTCGTCGTGCTCGGCAATTCCATCGCGCTCTACAATCCGCCGGTGCGCGTCGCAGAGGAATTCGCAATGCTCGACTGCATCTCGGGCGGCCGCCTGATCGCAGGCTTCCCGGTCGGCACCTCGATGGACACCAATTTCTGTTACGGGCAGATCCCGGCGCTGACGCGCGAGAAATATCAGGAAGCGCACGACCTCATCATCAAGGCGTGGACCGATCCGGACGTCTTCGCCTGGAACGGGCGCTACACCAAGCTGCGGCACGTCAACATCTGGCCGCGCCCCATCCAGAAACCGCATCCGCCGATCCACATTCCCGGCGGCGGCTCGGTCGAGACCTATGATTTCTGCATCGACAACACTTATTCGTACTCATACCTGTCGTTCAGCGGCTATCTGCGCGCCAAGGCGCTGATGGATGGCTATTGGAAGCGCGTCGCCGAGCGGGGCGCGCCGGACAATTCGCCTTATCGCGCCGGCTTCGCGCAGACCATCTGCGTCGCCGACACGGATGAAGAGGCCGAGCGGCTCTACAGCGAGCATGTCAGCTATTTCTACAATCGCTGCCTGCACGTCTATCCCGGCTTCGCCGACGCGCCGGGCTACCGCACGATCAAGACCATCCAGTCCGGCGCGCTGTCGCAATACGCGCCGCCGAAGGGCTATGCCAACATCACCTGGAAGGAATTGATCGAAGGCGGCCATGTCATCGCGGGCTCTCCGGAGACCGTGCGCCAGCGCATGGAGGACCTGATCAAGACGCTGCACGTCGGCAACATCTTCTGCCTGATGCATGTGGGCAACATGCCGAAGGAGAAGTGCATGTACTCCACCAAGCTGTTCGCCGAGAAGGTGCTGCCGAAATTGCGCAACATGTTCCCGGATTACGCCGACGACGAGCGCTTCTGGTGCCATCCGATCAAACAGGTGAAGCCGGGAAGTTTGCCGAGCGAACGCGAGATTCTGACAGTCACAACCGCTGGCTGAGAATTGTCGATGGCTAACCGCAAGAAGCTTAAAGACTTCACTCGAGATCCAGAGTGGTCTATGGCCTTGAAGCCTTTGGTTGAGCAACTTAGTGCTATTTTGAAGTCGGATCAGTCAGCGTTTGGTGTCGATCGGGCCGTCGCAATTACGATTGCAGCTCATTTGGAGCGAATTTTAGAAGAGCGATTTTCGTTACTGCTAAAAAATAGAGATACCAAAACATTATCTAGGTTGTTCTCGGAGCGGGGCCCGGTGGCCGGCTTCTTGAATAAGATAGAATTGGCATACGCATTTGGTATCGTCGATGGACCAATGCGCGATGATCTCAATTCAATTCGAAAAATTAGAAATATTTTTGCTCACGCCACGGCTGCTATCTCGTTCGACACAGATGAGCTGGCGGCGGAATGCAGAAAGTTGAATCCTATGAGGTTATTTGGTGTGGAAGCTAAGGACCTAAATAAATCGGCGACGCCACGTCAGCATTTCGTCGGCCTTTCTATAATTCTTATGATAAAGCTTTTGATCGATTTGTTGGTTCCGGCCAGCCAAGCTGCGCTTGACGAAGCAAGGTTATCGGGTGACGAACTGAAAGTCGTAAAAGCGGAACAGCAGATAAAAATAGCAAACGCATACAGCCAATTTTTCCCTTTGGTCGAAGCGTTGCGTAAAGTGGCTGACAAAGTTCTAGATGTGCGTTCTCCAAAGGAAGCGAGTTGATTTGGAAATGTCACGCATAAAAGTGAACTCTACTATAGGTCTGATGGAGAAGGTATGACCATGGAACTCAAAACGATCGCGACGCCGCACATTCCCGTGCGTTATTTTGAAGGCGGCTCGGGCGAACCGCTGTTCTTCCTGCACGGCGCGGGCGGATTGCAGGCGGGCGATCCGTTCTTCGCCAAGCTCGCCACGAAATATCACGTCTATGCGCCGCTGTTGCCCGGCTATGGCGATTCCGAGGAATGCCATGAACTGCGCGACATGCTCGATTTCACGCTCCACAGCTGGGACGTGATCGAGGCGCTGGGTCTAAAGAATCCGATTCTCGTCGGCCATTCGATGGGCGGAATGATCGCGGCAGAAATGGCGGCGGTAGCACCCCATGACGTGTCGAGGCTCGGGCTGATCGCGCCGGCGGGATTGTGGCTCGACAACCATCCGATCCCCGACATGTTCGCCACCATGCCCTACGACTTTCCCGCGCTGCTCTTCCACAATGCGGAAGCGGGCACCGCGATGATGACGGCCGGGCTTTCGCTCGACGATCCGGAATGGCTGAAGGGTTTCCTGGTGACCAATGCGCGCCAGCTCGGCATGGCGGGGAAGATTCTGTTCCCCGTGCCTGAGCGCGGGCTCGGTTCGCGTCTCTACCGCATCAAGGCGAAGACGCTGCTGGTCTGGGGCGACAGCGACCGGCTGATCTCGCCTATCTACGCGCAGGCGTTCAAGAAAGGCATCAAGGGCGCGGAGCTTGTCGCGATTCCCGAAGCCGGCCACATGGTGACGATCGAGAAACCCGATCAGGTGCTGGCGGCGCTGGCGAGGTTGGGATGAGAATTCGTTTGTACCTCCCCGCAAGGGAGAGGTGCATTAAGTTGCCGCCGTTGTCGCCGTCTTCACGAACGCGATCCGGCAATAAAGCCCGTCCGGCTGATATTCGATCAGCACTTCGCCGTTCTTCTCGCGGGCCGGAACCGATTTGATCACGCGGCTGCCATAGCCTTCTTTTTCCGGCGCTATCGGCTTGGGCCCGCCGCGCTCTTTCCATTCGACGGTCACGCGCTCGCCGTCGGTCACCGGCACGCAGGTCCAGGTGACCGAGACGGTGCCGTCCGGCGCGGTCAATGCGCCATATTTGACGGCATTGGTGGCCAGTTCGTGCATGGCCAGCGCCAGCCCGCCGCCGGTCGGCTCGGAGAGCTGGATGGCGGGTCCCTCGATGCGGTATTGGCTGGCATGTTCCTCGGTGAATGGCGCCAGCGTGGCGCGGATCATCGCACCGATCTCGACGGACAGATGATTGCCCGCCAGCACGAGGTCGGCCGCGGCGCCGAGCGCGTGCAGCCGGCCGAGAAAGCGCTTGAGGAAGCCGTCGAGTTCGGGATTGTCCGGCGCCGCCCTCTGCCGCGAGCTCTTGGCCAGCGCGTCGATGATGGTGACGAGGTTCTTGAGCCGGTGGCGGCCCTCGCCGATCATCAATTCCCGGCGCTCTGCCGAGAGCTTGGCGTCGTGCGCGTCGCTCATCGCCGTG
>Ga0302324_100017070_pt1 | contig 14419 bp, 16 predicted proteins | sample Palsa_T0_1_FD_201949 | JGI IMG/M metagenome (GOLD analysis project Ga0302324, IMG submission 201949) | Peat permafrost microbial communities from Stordalen Mire near Abisko, Sweden - Palsa_T0_1 | ecosystem: Environmental > Terrestrial > Soil > Palsa > Peat permafrost | place: Sweden: Abisko...
GGTCGCCATAAAAGCGCGGAACGTTCGGATCGAACCCCGCCAAGGGATCATCGACATACGTTCCCTCGGTGATGATCAGAGCGACGCCGCCCTCCGCGCGCCGGCGATAATAGGCGGCTACATCGGCGCCCGGCACGCCTTCGGGCGAATGCGAACGCGTCATCGGCGCCATGACGATGCGGTTCTCGAGTGCGAGTCCTTTGAGTTCGAATGGCCGAAACAACGCCTCGGTGGAACGGTTCAGAATCAGCGCCTGCTCAGGCGGCACGGCTATGCTCATGCAACCAGTGTACGCTGGCCCGGCGCATTAGTGAGCCGGATCGGGCTGCTCGGTTGCCGTGGACGCGGTAGCCGCCGGGAGCGCCCCTCGCAGCACGTCGTTCGCAAAGAAGAATTTCCCATCGCTCGGCACCATCATGATCTGCACCTTATCCGACAACTTCTCGGCGATGATTTTCTGGATCAGCATCGGATTCTCCTTCAGCGCCACGCCTTCCAGGTGCATTTTGTCGGCGTCCGCTTTCGAGAGCATCTGAACGCGATCGAGATCGGCCTCGTTCATCAGCTTGCGCCGCTCCAGTTCCGCCTTGCCGTCGATCACCTTGGCCTCGGCCTGTGCTTGAGCTTGTTGGACCGTGGCTTCCTTGCGGGCCGCCGCCTCCAAGCGAGTCTGTTGGATCTGCTTCTCCTTGAGCGGCAGCGTGTACTGCATGGCGTCCGACTGCGCTTTGGCTTGCAGCACCGTCACCTGCGCCTGGCCCTCGGCGTTCTTTATGTCGCGAGCTTTCTGCGCCTCGGCTTCCAGCTCGGCGGCGCGAACCTCCTTCTGTTTCACGTCCAACTCCACAGTCATCCTGTCGTCTTCCTGCTCTTTGAGCAGAACGCCCTCCAGACCCTTGGCATACTCAGCCGGGAGTTGAATGTCGCGCAGGATAACTTCCTTGACGATGACGGCATCCGGAGCGAGCTTCTGCGTGATGGCGGTTGCCGCGGTACGCCGGATTTCGTCGCGCTTGGTGGCAAACAACTCGCGCACCAGGTAGCGCGGCGTCAGGTCGCGAAAAGCGCTGGCAACCACCGGCGGCACCAATTCCTTCTCCACCGGTTGCGGCAGATTGGCATGAATGTACGCCAGGCGATGTGGATCCAAGCGGAACCGCACGGTCACTGCCAGTCCCAACTCCAGCCCCTCCTTGGTTTGTACTCGCAGCGAGTCGCCGGTCTTTGAACCGGCCAGCATGGTGGTTTCGAACATCTGGTCGCGCAGGTCGTAGGTTTCCACCGTTTGAACCAGCGGGAGCACCAGGTGCAAACCGGGGTACAAGGTTTCCGGAAGCGTTCCTGAAATCTGGCTGACGCGGACTCCGGCCATTCCCGCGGGAACCACGGCGATGCTCAGGCCGGCCAGCAGTGGAATCAAGCTCAGCAAAGCCAGGCGAATGGGAGCGCGCCAACGGCCGCGCACCGTGAGGGCGTCCTCTAAACTGGTGATGCCCTGCCCCGGCTGGCGGTAAACGCTGCTCAGTTCGACCATCGCCAAACCGGCGGCGGACAAGAGCAGGCCGAACCCGAAAATTTCCAGCAGATACTTTAATACGATCATCAAACTCTCCTCTTCTCATATCGCGCACAACGCAGCGGTCCGCGATAGTTTTCTTCGCCATGCGAGCGCGTCCCGCGCTATGCGCTTCTCTCCCGCATAGGCACCTTGCGTGCCATGCTTGAAAGGCCCGAAAAGAGGGGTTGCGAGATGAATTCCGTGTCAGCTTTGAGGCGACGCGTGTGCGGCTGAACACGGGATCGGTCATATTACGGCTATGGCTTGACCGAGTCGATCCCCGGGACTTACGATACAGGAACAGCATTAGAGAGAAGGACTTCTCGGTGACGTGGATACTAATCGAAGGGCGCGCCTATTGGATTCTGTTTACGTCCGCCTTCATTGGCACCGCAATCTGGGAGTCGCTACGACCGAAGCGGATGCTATCAGGCTCCCTGGAACGCCGGTGGGGCAGCCATGCGATCGTAATGATCGCCGGCACGCTGGCCGGCGTGGCTGTCTATAGGATCAGCCCGGTGCTTATGGCATCGACCGTCGCGGGCAGCCGATTCGGCCTGCTAAATAGACCCTGGCTGCCGTTTGTGGCGCGGTGCGTGCTTACGCTACTGGTGCTGGACCTAGTGAAGTATGCTTTGCATCGGGCCTGTCATTCGGTGCATCTGCTATGGCGCGTGCATCAGGTGCATCATTCCGATCCGGATTTCGATGTGTCCACTGCCGTGCGGCATCACCCGGGCGAGATAATTTTCATGCAGGGCGCATATTTGGCGGCCATCGCGGTTCTTGCGCCACCAGCGGGCGCCGTGTTGGCGGCCGAACTGGCCAGTTGCCTCCAAGGCTTCGTTATGCACGCGAATGCATCGCTGCCAACTTGGGTGGAGAAATCGCTTCGCTGGATTTATATAACCCCGGACATGCATCGAATCCATCACTCGGCCGAGGTCGCCGAGCAGTTTAAGAATCTGGGCGACATTCTACCCTGTTGGGACCGTCTTTTTCGAACCTATCTGGCGCAGCCAGCGGCGGGGCAGGACGGATTTGTGATTGGTCTCAAAGGCGTTCAGGCCGATCGTGTTCTCAGTCCCGCGTTCATGCTCACGAGCCCGTTCCGGAGTCTACCTGGGGAAATGCCGACCGCAAGTCTGCCGATCGCAGAAGAAGTTTGACCTTACTGCTTGTGACGGCGGGCTCGGATGATCAGCAAAGCGCCGGAGAGCAGGACTACCGCGCTCACGCCAGTTGCGGGATCTAACTCGGGAGCACCGGCCTGAGCGATGGCGCTGGCGAATTGCGAAGCGCCAACCAGGAGAAAACCCATCCCAACGAGTTTTCTGATCATGCGAACCTCCTCATTCTGAAGTCACGTTATTATTTGCGCCGGCGGGTTCTAATGATCAGTAAAGCGCCGGAGAGCAGGACTACCGCGCTCACGCCAGTTGCCGGATCCAATTCGGGAGCAGCAACGGTAACACCGGCGTTCAAGAACTGCGAAGCACTTGCCAAAAGCAAAGCCATCCCTACGAGTTTTCTGACCATGCGAACTCCGATGTGGCAGTATCTCACGGCTCTTGAAAACAATGCAAGGGATGCCACAGCAAGAAAGTTCCGTTACCACTGGTACCAGGCGATGCGGGAACCGGGGTTGGGGATTAGGGATTGGGGATTAGGCCGACGCCGGCCAGCCCCAACTCCGCGGCGCGTTGCTGCATGGCTTCGATGCAGAATGCGATGTGCTGATCGAGATCCACGTTCAGCTCAGCAGCGCCCTGGATGACATCGTCCCGGCTGACGTTGCGCGCGAAGGCTTTGTCCTTGAGCTTCTTCCGCACCGACTTTACGTCGACTTCATGAATGCTCCGGCCCGGCTTCACGTAGGAACAGGCCGTGAGAAAGCCGGCCAGCTCGTCGCAGGCAAACAAGGTTTTCTCGAGCGGCGATTCGCGCGGCACGCCGCTGAAATCGGCATGCGACAGAATCGCCCGGCGAATCTCCGGGTCCACGCCGCGCTCGGCCAGGATGGGCTCGCCCTTCATCGGATGATCGGGCACCGTGGGATGGATCTCCCAGTCGAAATCATGGAGCAGCGCCGTGAGCGACCACTTGGCGTCGTCTTCGCCGAGCTTGCGCGCGTAGGCCACCACGCAGGCTTCAACCGCCAGCGCATGCCGCCGCAGGCCATCCGACTTGGTGAATTCGCACAGCAGCTCCCAGGCTTGTTCGCGCGTCATCTTGTGATTCAAACTCCGGTCTGACCATGTTAACGGACCTGCGTGATATATTGAAATCGTCTAGCTTGGGCCTGTGGCGCAGTTGGGAGCGCGCTTCCATGGCATGGAAGAGGTCGTCGGTTCGAACCCGACCAGGTCCACCAAAACAAAGCCCACCAAAACGTAGACTTACGAAAATGCTTGCGCGCTTCCACATCGCGCAAGAGGTCTTGCGGAGTCCAGTTAGAGTCCAAATTCGCTAAAAAGTTGGACTCCAGCCGGCGGCTTTTGATGCCGTGGTCGGATTCTGCCTGAACATGTGGCAACCTAGTCGCAGGAGTTGTGCCAGCCTTGATGAGCAGCAGCCTCGCAGCCAGACAGATCGTCTCGAACCTGACGGGCGTCCTAGAGAGTCGCTGCCCATCCCAAACGCATCATCCTTTTCGGTTCTCAGGCCAGGGGCGATGCGGCTCCGCATAGCGATTTCGACATCATGGTCGTGCAGGAGAAGCCCGCCGACCGATTCGCGGAAATGGTCCGCCTGAATCGCCTCATTCGCTCGTTCGATATCCCCGTCGATCTTCTGGTTGTCAGCGACGAAAAGTTTCAGTACTGGCGGGAGACTCCCGGCAACGTGTATTACGAAGCCGCCACAGGGGGGGCAGGTTCTCGATCAAGCGGCGTGAACAAGCTTTGCTCTTTCTGCGCAAGGCTGCTCAGGACGAAGCCTTGCTCGACGCAGTCATCGAGTCCGACAAGGTGAGCGACGAGGTAACGGTTTCCATTGTCAGCAGGCTGCGGAGAAGATGTTGAAGGCCTTGCTGTCCGATTTGGGCGCCGCGTTCCACAAGACTCATGAACCGGGGGCCTTAACGGATACACTGGCACGTTCGGGCGCGCCGTTACCTGGCGAGTTTGAGGATCTGGACGTGCTCACACCGTTTGGCGCGGTTTATCGGTACGACGACTACGATGGCACGGAGTCGCTGAACCGGACGGAGACGCAGGCCATGCTGCGTTCGCTCCGCGCGTGGGTCGAAGACCGCCCGCTCATGCGTTCCCGTTTCGCAAGCAACCTGAGTCATTCAAAAATCGCTGTCGTTGGGATTAGGACCTAATACGCATCGACCGCTCCGCCGCAACCGCCGGCTACTTCGGACGTTGCCAGTTGTCGTTCATGCCGTGGCCTATGCCGGCCGCCGAATCGGCACAAACCGGATCTCGACTCGCTGATTTAATGCGCTCGCGATCCTGCGCAACATTGCCAGGGAGTGGCCCTCGTAATCGGCGTCCTCAAGGCGGCAGATGACCGATGCCGTGCTGCCGATGAGCTTGGCAAGCTGTGTTTGGGTGAGGGCCGCCGCTGTCCTCAGTTCGTGGATTTTGCGGGCGATCTCTTCGTTCGCGCGCGCCTCTTCCAGGTTCTTCATCCGGGCTGGTTTGCCCTCGTAGGTCCGGCGGTGAAGGATCTCCACGCCGTCGCTGGTCGGTTTATGTGTCTTTGCCATGTAAAGGCTCCTTATAAGTGTGCTTCGCCGGATTAGCCTCAAACCGCTTCTTGCGCTCGACGGCGTGATCGATCTCTTTCGGCGGGACCACCCGCTCTTTCACAAGACCGTGAGAGACCACGGCCGCACTCGCGCCGTGGAAGAAGTACAGGATCCGGTGATGAACCCCTTCCAGGCTGACACGCAGTTCGTAAATGCCGTCGCGCAGGAAGTCCGCTTCGGGTCGACGCAGTTCGTGACCCATCTCGCGCAGGCGCTCCAAGCGGAGGTAACATTTGTCCTGCACTTTCGCCGGTAACTTGTCGAACCATGCGATGAACGGGCATGATCCGTCTTCCTCCCGGTAGAGGGCGACTCCGGTCTTGGGCACTCGATCCCAGTTTATTCGCAATATTGCGAAAAGGCAAGCTTGGCGTCAGGGACTGCTGCACTTCAACACCGGAGTCGAAACTTGCGTCAGAATGGACCCCAAGCGTCTTGGGCAAGCAGAGTAACTGCATTGTCGAATCACGACCTTGAGAGATCGTTTTCCTGCCGGGAACTTAAGCCCGCAGTGCGGTGATTGCAGACTGCGCCGCGGTCCGTGGAACATAGCGCGCTGTCGACGGTGCGATACTTCGGAGATGGAAGTAGGGCTCTTTCCAAACCCGCTCAGGCCCGGAATTGGCCTGCGACCGCGCCGAGAAGCCCAGCGGCCCCTTCTGCCACAGCACGCCCGCCACTGTCCCGTGCTCGAAGCCGGAAGCACCGCAGGCTTCCTGGTCCATCCTCCGCTCGCCGAAAAAGAGAGCTTTCAAGTCGGGTATGAGGGGGAGGGCCGGTATCAGTTGGTTTACTCGGTGAACACCAAAGGACGCAAGTGGGAGCCGATCTTTACCGTGACGTATCTGATGCCGATGGGCGGGATCGGCGCCACGAAACGAGAAATCAAGATGCACATCCAGGACACGCCGCAAACCCGTGAGATCGCCCACCTGATGCCTGCTATGTTCATCTCCGAGGATGACCTGGGGACACCGGCAGGCGCCGTGACTCTGCGGGGAGCGTGGAACTTCCAGACCCCGCAGGGCTGGGACACGGTCTACACTCCGGTCTTCAACATGATCGAGCGGCCGTTCGCCCCGATGCTGGTGATCCGCGTCGAGACCGATTGGTACGTTCACGACTCCGAGTTCCGCTACGTCCTCCAGCCGGGCGAAACGATTTCCGCGTCACACAGCATGCCGATCGGGCAGGTGATCTTTGTGCCACGAGAAGAGATCACCTTTCGCGACGGCACGGAAGAGGAGATCGCGGCGCGACACCAATCCGCTCAGGCGTTCTACGACGAAAAGGCGAGGATGAAGGTGAAGACGCCATACGGATTGGAATACAGCACGCACTATCAGAGCACGAGCCGCCAGAAGAAGGTGACGACCAAACAGCGTGGCGGGGACGCAGCGGGCGATCCCACTACTTAGGCGCACTCTGTCAAGCGCGCGTCACCGCCCCTGCCCGGAAGTCATTAACTCGGCGTGACGCAACGCCGCATTCCTTTGATTTCAACCAAATCAGATGGCAAACGAACTGCCCCGCATGGCAGCAACAAAGGGATGTCATGACGCTGACAAGCACTAAGGGAATCACGCTAGGCGATCCGGTTCCGTGGTTTAAGGCGAAAAACATCTCTGGCGGCGGGGAGGATCTGCATGTTTCCGCAGGACGTTGGATCCTCCTTGCTTTTCTAGGATCTTTGGCCGAAGCTCAAGCGCAAACCAGGCTCGCGGCGCTGGTGAAACAGGCGGCTTCATTCTCGGACGATCATTTGATGATTTATGCCGTGCTGGCCACTCCACCGCACAATGTGGAGCCGCTGCTGGCCATGAGCAGCCCGGTTCTGAGATTTATCTCCGATTACGACGGCGCAATCGGAGCGCATTATGGCGCCGATGAAATGCCCCGCACCATCGTCCTGGATCCCATGCTGCGCGCCATCGCGGACATCGCTTGCGATCATCCGGAAGGACACGACGCGATCTTAGATCGCCTGATGCTCGATCTTCCGCCGGTGGACGAATCCGCGGGCGTGCCGCTGACCGCCCCGGCTCTGATCGTGCCGCGCGTCTTTGATTTTCCGCTGTGCGAGCTGCTGATCGGCCTCTATGAAAAAGTCGGCGGGCGGGATTCCGGATTTCTGGTCGATCATGGCGGCAAGACGGCCACGGTCAAGATTCACAGCCAAAAACGGCGCCAGGATATGATCATCGCGCTGCCCGAGCTGCGTCAGAGGATGCGGGAGCGCATCGTGACGCGGCTGTTGCCGGCCGTTGAACGCTATTTTTCGTTCCAGGCCACGCGGATGGACCGCTATGCCGTCTCCTGCTATGACAGCGAAATCGGCGGGTATTTTCGCCGCCACCGCGACAACCTGAACGCCGGCGCCGAGCATCGCCGCTTTGCCGTCTCTCTCAATCTGAATAGTAACTACGAGGGCTGTGACCTGATCTTCCCGGAGTTCGGGCGGCGAACGTACCGCGCCCCGGCGGGCGGCGCGATTGTTTTTTCCTGCGGCGCCTTGCATGAGGTCACGCCCATCACGAAAGGCAAGCGCTACGCATGCCTGCCTTTTCTCTACAGCGAGGCGGAAGCGAAGATTCGCCTGGAGAACAATGCCCGGCTGCATGAGGGAGAAACGCCGTACCGCGCCGATCAGGATCTTTTATATCCTGAACGCTCCGAGTAAGGCAGCGGGCTAGATGGTTCTACGCCGCTCCAGCTTTATTCACAAGTTGCCGGTTGGCCCAGACCGTTATCTGATCGTCCACGCGATCCGGAACGTGCGCTTGCCGGTGGACCGCGAAATCAGCGTCCTTATCGATTATTTCGGGGAACCGCGCCGCATCCCCGACGATTGTGGCGCGATCGGCGATCTGATCCCGTATTCGCGCGATGTGATCGCCGGATCGATCGCGGGACTGGTGGAGCGCGAGATCCTCACCGAGAAGGCCCCGGAAGAAGAACTGGCCGCCGCCGGCGCCGGGCTTTCAGCGACGCACGGGCGCGATCCCGCCGAAATGCTGGAACGCTACCGGCGGGAGGTGAAGGAAGGCGTCGCATCCGGTTGGGCGGCGGGGGCTAAGTATGGAGTGCGGGATCTGGGCGGCGACGGGACGCGCGTGGAGGTCCTGCTGTTCGGCGATTGCGATATCCAGATGGAGGCCGATTTTCTGCGCCAGGAAGCGGCACGGTGGGGCATCGACCTGCGCGTTTCGGCGACCTTCCCCGACGACGTGCGCTTCGCCTCCGAGCACCAGCACGACGCTATTTTTATTGGCGCGCTAAGAGCGCGGCACTTCATCATTGAGCCGGCCGTCCCCGGCCAACCCGCGCACGCCGGCTATCTCGCGCAGGCGCGGCACTTGCTGGAACAGTTGCGCCAAAGGACGTCCGCGCCCATCCTGATCGACAATCTGCCGGAACCGACGGTGCAACCACTGGGGCTGGCGGAGCGTGGAATCACGGGGCACCGCGCGCGCTTCCGCCTGGCCAATGTGGCGCTGGCGGAGATGGCCGGGACGATGCCCGGCGTGCATGTGATCGACATAGCGGCGGCCCTGGGCGCGGCAGGATCCGAACGGATGCTGGACGACGGGCAGGTGGCCTTCACTCATTTCGGATCGCCAGGTTGGATGCTGCAACGGCCCGAAGGCGAGAAGGCCGCCGTGCACGGAATTTTTCCCGATACGGCGCCCCTGGCGCAATGGATGGGTGGCGATCCCTATCTGCGGGAAGGCGCGCTGGCGCGCACGCATATCGATGCTCTCAGAACCGTGCTGGGCATCGGGCGCAAGAAATGCGTCATCGTCGATCTGGACGGCACGCTGTGGCCGGGCGTCCTGGCCGAGACGGGCAGCCCCTTTGCGTGGACGCCCGAGATCAGCGGAGTTTTCTCCTACGTGGGCCTTTACTTTGGCCTGCACGAGGCGCTGCTGTGTCTCAAGAAGCGCGGCCTGGTGCTGGCCTGCGTCAGCAAGAACGACGAGGCGACGGTTCGCGAACTGTGGAAATATCCCGACAATTACCCGCGCAACCGCTTGCTCGGGCCCGATGATTTCGTGACGTGGCGCGTCAATTGGCGCGACAAGGTGGATAACATTCGCGCGATCGCCGAAGAGCTGGGGTTTGCGCTGGACACGTTTTTGTTTATCGACGATCATCCGGTGGAGCGCGACCGCGTGCGCCAGCGCCTGCCCGAGGTAGAGGTGTGGGGCGAGGACCCCTTCAGCCTGCGCCGGATGTTGCTCAACGATCCGCGCCTGCAGGTTCCGGTGATCACCGAGGAATCGGCCGTCCGCACCGCACTGGTGAAAGCGCAACTGGAGCGCCGGCAATTCCACGCCGAGAGCCGCGCCGGGAGCAAGGACGAAGGCCAGTATCTTGCCTCGCTTCAGATACAGTGCCGCATCGAGCGATTAAGGGACGACTCCCGGTTGTCACGGTTCGCTGAGCTGTTCGAGCGCACGACGCAGTTCAATACCACGGGCCGAAAATTCGCGTTGAGCGAGCTTACGGCGCTGCTTTCCAATCCGGCGGCGCACATGTTTTCGCTGGATGTTTCGGACCGCTTCGGAGACCACGGGCTCACGGGGGGCGCTGTTATTGTGAATGCCGATATTTTAGCGCTGGCTATTAGCTGCCGCGTACTGGGGATGAAAATAGAGCATCAGTTCCTGCGGCACATCATTTGCGAGGTTCAGGAAACGCTCAGCGGACGGATTGTTGAAACACCGCGCAACATCCCGGTGCGCAACATCTATCGCGATCATGGATTCGCCGAAGTTGAACCGGGGCTCTGGCGGCTGGCACGATAGACCGCCTTCTTAGGGTTTGGGAGCAGCGGGCGGACGGGCCGCGGGCGGAGGGACCGCGAGCTTCCTCAGAATCTCGCGCACATAGTTCTGCGTTTCCGGGATGGGCGGAACATCGCCGAATTTGTCCACCAGCGCCGGGCCCGCATTGTAGGCGCTCAGCGCGAGCCTGAGGTCGCCTCCATAGCGTTCCAGCAACTGGCCCAGATAGCGGACGCCTCCGCGCAGGTTGTCGTCCGGGTCCATCGGATTGGAAACGCCCATCGCGGTGGCGGTTCCGGGCATCAACTGCATAAGCCCCATCGCGCCCTTGTCGGAAACCGCGCAGGGGACGAAGGCGGATTCGGTGGAAATGACGGCCCGCAGCAAATCCGGCGCGACGCCTTGCCGGTTGGCCTCCGCGCGAATTTGCGAATCAAAGGAACCGGGCGAGATGGGATCGCAGGCTTGGAGCGTGCCTAACACCGGCCGTAAGGGGCGCGGTTGGGGCAACGGCAGCGTGGCGGCGGCGTGAGGCTGCGACGTGCGCGCCGATTGGATCTGGCGCGCCACGGATTCGTTCTGCTTCCGCAGCGACTCTTCCATCCGCGCGCGAATTTGCGCGGCGTTTTGCGAGCCAGCCGTTTGCGCAATCCCGCTGGAAACGGCCAATAAGGCGAGAGCGAATCTAAACAACGTACTGTTCGCCCACCGACCCGCGCAACGAGACCAGGCCCTGCTGTTCGAGCTGGCGGATGACGTTAATTACCTGCTGCTGCGCGGCCTCGACATCCTTAATCTTCACCGGGCCGAGGGCGTCGAGGTCCTCGAGCATCATTTCCTTGGCGCGCGTCGACATGCGGCGCGTGAAATGGTCCTTGAGTTGTTCGCTGGTTCCCTTGAGCGCGGTAATCAGCACCTTGCGATCCACCTTTCCGATCAGCTCGCTCATGGCGGATTCGTCGAGCATCAGGATGTCCTCGAAAACGAACATGAGGTTGCGGATGGTGGTGGCGACGGCGGGATCGCTCAGGTCGATTTCCTCCAGGATCTGCCGGCTCATCTCGCCATCCAGGCGATTGCAGATTTCCGAGACTGCGCGCACGCCACCGTAGGCTTCGCGGCTGAAGCCACCGATGTTTTTCATTTTCTGGCTGATGACGCCCGCGATTTTCGAAATAATTTCAGGGGATATTTGGTCCAGGCTGGCCATGCGCAGAGCCACGTCGGACCGCAGCTCGGCGGGCAACGATGCCAGCAACGAAGCCGCCTGGGCCGGCAGCAGATGCGACAGGATCAGCGCGATGGTCTGGGGATGTTCGTTATGGATGAAACGGGCCAGCTGCTGCGGATCGGTGCGTTGCAGCGAATCGAAGCTGGCCAGGCTGGAGCCCAAGGATCGCACCAGGTCGTCGATCATGCGCCGCGATTCCTCGGGGCCGAACGCGCGGGTCAGCAGCTTTTTCGTGAAGTCCACGCCGCCCTGGTTGGCGTACTGCCGGGCGACTGCCATCTGATAAAACTCGTCCAGCACCTTCTCTGTTTGCTCGCCCGGAAGCGCGCCCAGCCGGGCGACTTCCTGTGACAGGCGGTGAACCTCGTCCCCGGTCAAATGGCGCAGCAACTCGGCGCTGGCTTCCTCGCCGAGGGTGACCAGAAAGATGGCCGCTTTGCGAAGGGGAGAAACCGTTTCGGCGGTGGGAATGTTCGTGATCACGCGTTTTTCTCTTTGCTCCGCGGCGCGCGTTTATGCGTGGCGTCCCGAGACACGGAGGCCAGGAACAAGTCCGAGGCGAGCGATTCCTCTTCCACGTTCACCCCACGCGCCCACTCAGCCTTGCGGCGCTGTTCCAATTCCTCCAGTATTCGCACACGCCGGTGATGCAAGCCCACCCGCCGGCGCTGTTCGGCCAGGCTGGCTTCCTTGCGAATCCTTTCGGCAGCCAGGCGCGCGAGATCCGCCCGGATCAACGCCGAGTAGTTGGCGAGCCCGCGCAGATCCTTGCCCCATATCTGATCCGTTCCATAGAGCTGTTGGTGCTCGGAATGCTGGCGGCGTTCGAGAGATTCTTTCAGACGATCGAGCCCCTGGATCTCGCTGATGATGCGTTGCAGTGAAGCCCGCTCCGCGGCCAAACTTTGGCGATACCAATCCAGCGCCCTCTGGAGGGGAAACGTGAACCGCTTACTCATAAGCGATGTGTAAGGCAAGTCTGATGCCAAGTTAATGGCAGGGTACGTGCACTGCGGAAAGGGCTATTTTGAACGGAGAAAACGTGTCGCAACCACCCGAATCTGTGCCGGAAGACGCCATTAGCGCGCCAATCGCCGCCAGTCCTGACGCGAATTTGACAGCGCAGCACCCACTGTTCGATTTTCGCCGTCCGGACCGGATTTCAAAGGCGCAATTAAGGGCCATTCACAATCTTCACGAAACGTTTGCGCGCAACCTGGGGGCGAGCTTATCGGCCTATCTGCGAGCCTATCTGACGGCCTCGATAGTGAGTGTCAAGCAGCTCCCCTATCACGAATTCAGCGCCGGGTTGGCATCGCCAACTTGTTTGATTTCCTTAGGGTTACAGCCTTACGAGGGCAACGCGGTAATGGAGTTGAATCCAGCAGTGATCTTCCCCATGATTGAGCTTCTGCTCGGTGGCGGAGGACGGCAGCCGGTGACGATCACGCGCGAAATCACCGAGATCGAATTGAAGCTGCTGCAAAGCTTATTCCGGATCATGCTTCAGGATCTTCAGGGCGCCTGGAGAACCGTTGTAAACCTGGAATTCGCCATCGAAGCGGTGGAAACGGAGACCCAATCGTTTCGGGTATTGGCGCCGCAGGAAGCCGTGGTGGCGATCGGGATCGAAATCCGGATCGGCGAGGTGTCGGGGATGATGAACCTGGTCATTCCGAGCGTCATTCTCAAGATGATGCGTCAAAAATTTGACCAGCAATGGATGGCGCGCAAGGTGGAGACGGGGCCGGCGAAACGGGCTGAGATTTTGAAGAAGATCCGGCCGGGAACGGTCCGGTTGGAGGCCACCATGGGTGCGCCTCCGATTTCCATCCGCGATTTGATTTCGCTGGAGGCCGGGGATGTGCTGATCGTGGATCATCCTGGGCAATCGCAGATGACACTGAAAGTGAATGGAATGCGAAAGTATCATGGACGAGTGGTCGGAGCCGGCGGCAAAATGGCGTTCGCGGTGGAGAGCCTGGTGCGTGAGGATTAAATGCGAAGCGAGCTGGAGGAGGCCGTCGCGCGGGAGTTTGAGCCGCTGCATTTAGCGCTGCTGGATTCGTTGCCCGACGGCGTCTGGTTCGCTGACCGGCAGGGCATCATCAGGTTCTGGAGCAAACGCGCCGAGGAGATTAGCGGATTCACCGTGAACGAAGTTCTAGGCGCTCCATTCGGAGATATCCTCTCCTACTGCGGCGAAACGGGAGAGCCGGCTGGCATGGCGCCGTTGCGGGAAACGCTGGGCGATCAGGTGGAGCGGCAAGCTCACGTGTTTCTCCGGCACAAGCAGGGACACAGAATCGCGGTAGAGGTGCACACGATGCCGGTGCGATCGGTGACGGGAGAGGTGATGGGAGCGCGTGAAATCCTGCGCGAGCGCAAGGATATTCCTGCTCTTGCCAGGCGCGGGCGGGTGCTGGATCAGTATGGGCTGTGGGACGCGAAAATCGAGAGTGCGTCGCAGGAGTTTATGCGGAAGCAGCTGGAATCGAGACTCGAACATTTCCAGTGGGACGGCATTGGGACCGGAGCGCTGCTGATTGCAATTGATCGCCTGGGGGATCGGGACCGGAAGCTGGGCCGCGAAGCCAGAGATAAATTGCTTCGAATGGTGAGCCGCACGACGCTGCTTTGTATTCGGTTGACCGACCTCTCGGGACGTTGGGAAGACGATTCGATTCTCGCGATCATGGAAGCTTCCGCGATTGGCAGCCTCACCATCGCGGCGGAACGGATGCGCGCGCTAATTTCGGCATCCTGCTTCCGCTGGTGGGGAGAAGCGGTCGAGATTACGGTAACGATCGGCTGCACCATGTTCCAGACTGGGGACACGGCGACATCGGTGACGGATCGATTAGCGAATAGCGTGGACGCGGGCGCAAAGGCAGGCGGTCATCGCGTCTTAGTGGCCTGATTGCTCGCCTGAATTGGGGGTGGCGCGGCCTTCTTTGGGTCCACTTCCGCCTGCTCGGCCGGCAGGGATGGCTCCGCGCGTTTTACCAGGATCGAAATGCGGCGATTGGAAGGATCCTCTGGAGCGCCAGGCTTGCGAAGATGCTGGTCGGCATAGCCGCGTA
>Ga0302324_100017071_pt1 | contig 14419 bp, 15 predicted proteins | sample Palsa_T0_1_FD_201949 | JGI IMG/M metagenome (GOLD analysis project Ga0302324, IMG submission 201949) | Peat permafrost microbial communities from Stordalen Mire near Abisko, Sweden - Palsa_T0_1 | ecosystem: Environmental > Terrestrial > Soil > Palsa > Peat permafrost | place: Sweden: Abisko...
GGAATCCATCATGACCGACGACAGTTCCCGCAACGACTTCAATACCTTCATGGCGGCCTACGACAAAGACCGCAAGGCTCGCGCAAAGACCAACCTCGCCAACCAGTACGCCATTATCGATGCGCTCCACCAGGCTGGTATCGCGCTCGTCACCGTCACTTTTGACGGTGAGGGAGACAGCGGACAGATCGAGGATATTAAGGCCTTCGCGCACGTCCAGGCCGACACCGGCATCGGCACCGATCCGCAACCTCTGCCAAACAAGCTGGTCAAGTATTGTGAGCAGAGTTTCCGTGGTCACAAATCGTCGAAATCAATAAAGGACAAATCTCTGGCCGAAGCGATCGAGGATCTATGCTACGCCCTGCTCGAACAGAAGCATGGAGGCTGGGAAAACAATGAGGGCGCATTCGGCGAATTCACCATCGAGGTCGAAGAACGCCGCGTCAGGCTCGAATTCGATGCGCGCTTCACCGACACCGTCCACAGCGAATATTGTTTCTGAGGAGCATGCCCATGGCGCATTCATATCACCACTCTCTCTCCAGCGTGAAGCAGTGGGGCGGCGCGGTCGAGGACTACATTCGCATCCACGACTGGTTCGATGAGTCCAAGAAGATCATTGCCGATTTCCGGCACCGCATGCTTCGTCATCACAGCGAAGGCGTCTTCATGGCCGAAACCATCTTCGGCCATACGATCACGCTTTCAACGGGCCGCACTATACCCGTGCGCTGGGTCGGCGAGCAGCACGTCCGCGAGGATCTCGGCTTTATCCCGTCCTTTGCCGATTGGGTTCGGGCCATCCGGCCAGAACCCTGGATGGGCCGTGCCATGAAGCTTCATGCTGACGAAGAAAGCGCAGACCTCTTCGAGCAGGCACGCGCCATCATCGCCCAAGCGAAAGGCGGTGCAGCATGATCCCCGCTCCACATAGCAACACGGTCATGTTGGGCGACTGCGTCGCCCTCATGAGCGGCATGACCGCCGAGAGCATTGATTTCGTCCTGACCGATCCGCCCTATATCGTCCGCTATCGCGGCCGCGACGGGCGCACCGTCAGAAACGACGATAACCACCAATGGCTCGCTCCCGCCTTCGCGGAAATATTCCGCCTCCTCAAGCCCGATACCTTCTGCGTCAGCTTTTACGGCTGGAACAAAATCGATCTCTTCATGGCTGCGTGGCGTGCGGCGGGATTCCGCATCGCGGGACACGTCGTCTTCCGCAAACAATATGCGTCATCCGTCCGCTACATGCGCTACGAGCACGAGCAAGCCTATCTTCTCGCCAAGGGCGATCCGTCTCCACCGATGAGGCCGATTTCGGATGTGATCGACTGGACCTATACGGGCAACCGGCTCCATCCGACCCAGAAGCCGATCGAGGCGCTCGAACCCCTGATCGCCGCTTTTTGCGAGCCGTCGGACCTTGTGATGGATCCCTTCTGTGGGTCCGGGTCCACGCTTGTGGCGGCAAGGCGCATAGGCCGCAACTTCATCGGCATTGAGCTTGATGGAGAGCATTTCTTGACGGCTTCCCGCCGCATCCAGTCCGTCCCGAATGCGCTTCAAGATGTCACGTGAGAAGGGCTTTTCCCATCTCGACTGGCAACGATAGCACCCGAGATTTGAGCGAGGGCGTCATGTCCTGGGCCGACCGTCACTACTTCGCGGCAACGTGGCCGCCATGAAATTTCCTTTCAGAAGTGATCATGAGTACGCTCGATCAATTGCATCCTCTCCGCACGCGACACTAACGCCTTGGCCTAGCGGTTCAACAGGAATTTTCCCCTCGCGCAAGCGCGATTCCTCGCGATCGCTACGCTTCAAAATCGCCTGCGGCGCCCTACGGGTTTTGTTGACAAAAGCTGTCAACAAAAATTTCCCCCGACCCGCTTTCGCTGGGGTCTCCTCGCCCGCCGCTTCGCTGCAAAATTCCCAAGCCCTGCCGGGTGTTGAGCCGCGTCGTCCAGCGGCGTTTTAACGGTCGCTGTCGAGGACGCATTGAGCGGCCTCCTGAACTGAAAGGAAAAAACATCATGGCTACGATTGCAAATCTCGCGAAGCAGAAAGACGGAACCTTCCTCGGAACACTCCTGATCCCCTCACTCAACGGGCAAAAGATCGTTCTTACGCCGGTCGAGAAAAAGGGCAAAGGCCCGGAACTCCGCGCGACCATCGGCGCATATGAAGCCGGGGCGGCCTGGAAACGGGAAACCGAAACATCGACCTACTTCTCGGTCAAGCTCGACGATCCGACTTTCGCTCGGCCGATCTACTGCGCCTTGTTCAAGACTCCGGACGGCTACGCCCTCATCTGGGATCGTCCCAAGGCCAAGAAGAACGGCTCCAACAACGGCGGCGGAGAATTCTAAGCCGCGCCTCAATCGGCCCCGGCATCTCGCCGGGGCCGCCCTTTTAACCGGTAGGAGAAATTCACATGCCCACCATCGACCAAATCGAAGACATGATCGCCAACTCCGAGCCGCTCGAATCCTTCGAGCTGGACGACTACGCGGACCAGGAGGAGATCATGTCCGCGCTCAAGGAGATGCTTGATGCGCTTGAGCATTAGCCCGATTTCGGCTAAATCAGGATGTCTTCCCTGCCACGCGTAGGGTTAGCATTCGAAGCCGCTCAGGTTCCCTGGGCGGCTTCAGCTTTTTCCACTGACCATCGCCCTCGAATTCCGCACTCTTCGCCACGCTCCCGCCCTCCGCGCCGAGGGTTATGCGCGGGCGCTTGACGTACAGACCGCACCGTGACGGCGTTTGTTCCCGATCTCTTCCATGGCGCCCTCAAAGGCCGTGACCAAACCAGCCGCAGCCAGCGCCACCGTTGCCGCAATCCCCGCAAAATCCCTTTACGCACCCACAACCGCGCCATGTTTCCCCCGCCCTCGGCCCCATATCCTGGATACCCCGGTATCCAGACTGGCTACCGGGGTATCCATCTGAAATTCCTCTAAAATTCCGGCTCGACGTTTCTCTGGAATCCCGGCACGATTTCATGTTGCGGGGCCTAACCGCTCCGCACGACCACCATTAAGGGAGTTATCGAAGCCCAGAAATACACAACCCGCCTGGAAGGCGGGCTGCATATCGGCCGAAGCCGGGATTTCTTGTCGATGAGCAATCACAAGAATTCCCCCAAATCGCCGCTTTTGCAAGAGTGATTCTTGCAACGGGCGACCTCGCGCCGATTTTCGGCCCATCCGGGCGGTTGCCTCGCAACCGGAACGGAGAGAATCACATGCTACTCGACCATCTTCTATCCATCACACCCGTGACCTGCGAATCACCGCGCCCACGGCGGCGCGGCGGCGTGTTCGATCACGCCGGCGAATTCCGCCGTTCGATCTCAAGCAAGTCGCGCGCGCAAATCATCGAGCACGCTTTAGAGCGAAGCGCCAAAGCGCTCGGCCAGCGCGACGGGGTGCTCGGCCCGTCCACGCCGATGGTGCGGCGTGGGCGCTATCGCGCCATCTCCTCGACATCACAAGCGGCCGCCCGCGCCACATCCTCCGAACACAAACGTATCGTGCTGAAATACTTCAAACATTCCGTCTCGACGGATTGCCAGAATCCCGGCACGATTTTACGTTGCGGGGCCGAATCGCTCCGCACCACCACCGAACAAGGAGTTATCGAAGCCCAGAAATAAACAACCCGCCTGGGGAGGCGGGCTGAATATCGGTCGAAACCGGGATTTCTTGTGCACGAGCAATCACAAGAATTCCCCGTAATCGTCCCTCCGTCAATCGCTATTTTCGCGACGGGGTGAACTCGCGCCGATTTTCGGCCCATCCGGGCGGTTATAACGCAACCGGAACGGAGAGAATCATCATGCTATTCAACGATCTTCCACCCATCACACCGCTAACCTGCGAATCACCCCGCCCTGCCCGCGAGAAAGTCTTCCGCCGCGTGCTCGGATCGCCCTTTGGCCGCAAGACCAAGAAGGCCATCATGCGCAGCGCCGAACTCTACAACGCGAAGAACAAGAAGGAAGGCCAGCACCACGGCCCGATCACCCCCGCCTTCCAGCGGGTGCTGAGCGTCATGCTGTGGAAGTTCCACAACACCAGGAGCGGCTATTGCTTTCCGAGCTATGAGACCATCGCCGCGGCCGCCAAATGCTGCCGCGACACGGTGTACGAGGCCATCAAGGCGCTTGAAGCGGCCGACATTCTCACCTGGGTCAACCGCTTCGACAAAATTCCCATGCAGTGCCGCGGCGCCTTCGGCCGCGTCTTCACGTTCTGGAAGTACGTCACCCTCAGCAACGCCTACTGTTTTCGCGATCCTCTGCCTTGTGGAATGGAGTCTGACTCCTATGCGTCGGAAAATCCCCCTGGAACCCTGAATCAAAAGTCTTCCTTACTTACTTATTTAGATGGGCCTACAAAAGTAGTGGTTTTAGATCCCGAAAACTCCTGGCAGAGCGCCCTCATAGGGCTTGGCAGGGCATGCGGGGCAATTCCGGCGGCTGCAGCCGTCTGATTTTCGCCTAAGACGCCTCAAGGACGCGACCGAGATCGCAAGCAGGCTTTCCGCAAGGAAGAGTCATGCGCTGCTTGGCAGCGCGAGCGTGTCGACCTGATCCATGACCAGGATATAAGTCCAATGCCAGAGCTCGTTATCGCTGGCAAAACTGTGCGACCATTGTCCGCCACCGCCCGTCACTTCCCATCGTCCGCCCCTGAGCGCCTTGACCTCGACTCCGTACTCCTTGAGCAACCGCTGGACCGAACCCATCTCGTAGAGCCTTCTCTTCAGGGCCTCCCAGCGCACCGTCTCGGTGCGAGGATGGTGCGGATCGGGCCTGGCGGCGTGCAACATATCCCAATCCTCATGAAAAACGATCCGCCGGGCGCGAATTGGCGGGAAGCGTCCCATGATGATGCAATGATCCTCGCTCAGACTGCGAACCTCGTCGGGATTCAAGAGCGACCGGCTCATTGTCGATGTCGAGTAGCCGGTCGAGTTTGAGACCGATGTTCGCTGCGACTTCCACATCGATGCGCCCGCTGTGTAGGGCGCAACCGACGTTCCAACGGATGTCGAGACGTTGGTATTCTGGATCGTCTTCGTCCCCAGAAACTTGCTGACATACTCCGCCGTGAAATTGTCCATGACTCCAAAGCACGTCACCGCCTGCGAATTGCCGATGAACGTCTCCCAATACTGCGGGTAGTCTCTGACCAGTTGATTGAGGTCCTGCGAGAAGGTCCATATGATCATGCCGAGCCCCGCCATCAGCCCATAGGCCTGCGCGACCGCATTCAACTTCCCGATGGTCCCGAACTCATCGAGCATGAACAGCGTAGGAAGTCCCGCTGCGCTTCGCGGCCCGGACACGTCCAGCGATCTCGATCCTCCGCGCGCAACCGCGCGGATACCGGCCGAGATCATAAGCCGCAGCCACCGCGCGTTGCTTTCCAACTTGTCCGGCGGCAACACCAGATACACGGAGATCTTTCCCCCGCAGAGCTCATCGAAGCTGAAATCCGAAGTTTGCATGCTGTGACTCAAGGTCGGATTGTCCAGAAAGGCCGTCTGCGTTCGGGCGGCCGAGACCACGGACATGATCGCGGGGCTGTCTTTCAAATTCGCGAATTGCGCCAGCTTCAGAGCCGCAATACTGCCGGAACCGAGACCCATCGCGGTTTCTATCGTGCGGGTCAATTCCTCGCTCGATTTCATGAGCAGCTTGCGCGCGAGTGCAAGCGATGCGTACGGTCTTAATTCCGGATTTTCGACGACGTACGCCATGAGCCCGGCCCACAACTCGCGGGCGGTATCGTCCCAATACGGGTCTTTCGAGCTCTGGCTGATGATCAGCGCATCCGCAAGATGCGCCAGGTCCTCGGTAAAATCGTCCGATCCGGGCTTGAGAAATGAGAGCGGGTTGAAACTCGCAATCGATGTTTCCTCGGTTCCCGGCTTCGATCCATAGCGGCGGTTGACCTCGCCCCACGGATCGACGATGAAGGTTTTCTGACCGAGCGCGCGACGCTGGGGGGCGGTGATCCAGGCGTTCTCGCCCTTGGGATCGACGACGAGCACCGAGCCTCCGTAAACCAAAAGGTTCGGCACGATGAGCGAGACGCCCTTGCCCGACCGCGTCGGCGCGATCGTGATCATGTGCTGGACGGGGGGGCGCACATGCAGACAGCCGTGGAGATTCGGGTTCTCTCCGAGCAGCAAAAAGCGTCCCTGCAACGGCGAGCCTGCGTTGCCGATCCAGTCGTAGCGCCAGTGTCCGGGGTCCGTACTCCATTCAGCCGAGCCGAGCAGATCGGACATAAGAAGCGCCTCCTTGGCGCGGACGCTGTCAGCGAATCGTGACCGCTATTCCCTCAATGCAGGTGGCGGCTCCTGCCCGGTACTTCGCGCTCGTGTCTTTTGCTCCCGTATTCGGGTCGAGCACGTCGAGCGTCACGCAGGTCGTTGGAGTCTGTCCTGGTCCGGTCTGATTGTTAGGGAACGCCAACTTGATCACCAGGATTCGCGGCCCGCTCCAAAGCGTCACCGGAAGGCGGGTCCCCTTCGGCACATGCGCCACGAGCGCGCGCGCAACGACGGGGTCGATCTGCTTGCTGTCATAGTCGGAATACCAGACGTTGAGCCATCCCAGCGCTAACAGCCCCAGAAGGACCAGAAAGACAATCAGGCCGATCGGCAATCGCCTCGCGGCCCTGGCAGGCTTGAGCTGCCCCGGCAGGATCGAAATGCCCGGTGGAAGCGCCGGGATCACCCGCGCCGGACGAACCGGCACGCCTCCCCCCGGCACTGGCGCGAGCGCTCGCTCCGACATAAATCAGCTCTTTACGCGGCAGGGCCGCTCTTGACTTGCTGCGGAGGACGCTTCTCCGGAGCGGGCTGTTTCTCAGTCACGTTCGCCGCGGGCTTGGTGACGGCGGACGCCGCCGCTTGCTTCGCCTCATCCGCTTCGGCAGCGGCTTGCTTAGCCGCCGCTCGCATCGATTCCTGAAATGCCTGTTCGTCGAGCAGATCCGGGATGACGGCTCTCTGCTTGGGATCGGTTACGGCTTTGGTCAAAGCGTCGCGCAGCGCCTTGCGGAACTGCGGATCGACTCTGACGTGCGCCATCGCCGCAGCGCCGACGACGATCTTCCTGTGATTGTCCCGCTTGCGGTCCTCGACGCGCTGCCTGGTCTTGAGTTCGGCCATCCTGGCCTTGACCTGTTCGGCCTTTTTCTCTTCTTCGGCGATCAACTCTTCGGTTGTCTTGCGGCCACCTGGCATATGTGCCACCTGTGTTCGCGCTATTATCACTCCCCTGGATGCGTTTGCGACCATCCTTATATGTCTCAATAGGGAATTCCCGCAGCGCTGTGCGGACAATGCGAAATTTACCGAATATGCGGGACGGCCCGCCCGGCTGCACTCGCGTACGCGAGTGCAGAGACACTTAACTACGGCGAGCACTCGCGAGCACAGAGGAATTCGAAAAACTACACGCGCCAGGTTGCGCGAACACCGCGAGCTCAAAGAAAACTAAACTGTTTTCACGAGCCCTGGTCGTCCGAGCAGTTGCGCCCGGTTGCGCAAAAGCGCAGAGGAAGCGAGGAACGCAGAGGACCGAACGCAAGCGCAGCGACACTGCGGAGGCCGTACACGAGCGCAGCGACAGAGCATACTCCGGTATTGCTCCCCCCATTTGGGGGGATTGTGCGGCTGTCGAAAGCCACGAAGCCGTTAATGCTTTAGGACGGAGCCGCGCCGGAGGGAGTCTCCCCAGGCGCCTTGAGGGGGCGCATCGGCGGAGTGGGCTGCATCTCCGCCTCCTCCTTGGCCTCGATCGCGGCTTTATCCGCCGCCGCTCGCATCGCTTCTTGAAAAGCTTGCTCATCGAGAAGATCTGGGATGACGGCTCTGCGCTTCGGATCGATCACGGCCCGGTTGAAATCGTCATGAACCGCCCTGCGTAAGTGCGGATTGGCTTTAACGCGAGCCAGCAGAGTGGCTCCGGCAACGACCTTGCGGTGAGCGTCCTTCTTGCGGTCCAGAATCCTCGCGCGGGTTCTGAGGTCCGCAACATCGGCTCGGGACCGCTCTTGCCGTTCGAGGGCGTTGGCGATCAGCTCGTCCAGAGTCTTGCGTGGTCCGCTCATCATTGCCTCCATCTTCTGTTAGCCTTCCTGAAATACTACGCGGAGATGTTTGCCGTTTGCTTAACGGCCTGGCTACCCTGGTATCCAAAATCACAAAGCTGGTTGACTCTCCCAGATGGCTACCCCGGTAGCCACACCGTTTGCCGAATGGCAACACTTCAGGGGTAAAATACTCACGAACGGCCTGCACCGGAGCGCGCAAGGAAATCACCCATGCCGCCGAAACTAGGTCACGAGCGAAGCGAAGTGCGCACTTATACATTACCTGCGGTAATGTGTGCGCCAAAGGCTCTGCCTCTGGACTCCGACGGGGCTTTCGCGCCCCTGCACCACGACGATGGGCGTGCCTGCCCCTCGACCCAGCCCAACCCTGCGCGGATTGGATGCGCGCCAGGGATTTCCCTCCCTGGACCTGGACTCAGAAGGGCCTTGCCCCTCCGAGACCTCCCGCGCCAGGGCTTCCGCGCCCCGGCACCCACGGCCAGCGTTTCCCCGCTGGATCGGGACGAGCGCTTCCGCCGCTCGATCACGGGCTGGTGACACATGGCCGACTACCGCCTCCACGCCTCGATAATATCCCGCTCCGGCGCGAAGTCGGTTGTGGCGGCTGCGGCCTACCGGGCGGGCGAGCGAATCCTCGACGAACGCACCGGCACCGTTAGAGACTACACCCGCAAGCGCGGCATCCTGGATACCCTGATACTTACCCCCCACAATGCGTCCGAGTGGATTCAAACCCGCGCTCGTCTCTGGAACGATGTCGAACACAGGGAAGACAAAAGCACGCGCCGGAGCACGGCACAGCTCGCCCGAGAGCTTCAGCTTTCTCTGCCCCACGAATTGACCCATGAGCAGCGCGTCGAGCTGGTCTGCGATTTCATCAAGAAGGAATTCGTCGAGCATGGAGTCGTCGCCGACATCGCCTTCCATGCCCCGCCGAGCCATGGCGACAGGCGCAATTACCACGCCCACATTCTTTTGACCCTTCGCCACATCGGCCCCAAAGGCTTCGGCAAAAAGGTCCGCCTCTGGGAGCAGCAGGACGGTAGCGGCAAACGAAAATCATGGCAACAATACGAGAAGGAGCGCCTGGTCGAATGGCGGCGGCTATGGGCCGTCTATGAAAACCGCGCTCTGGAAAAATACGGCCACCCGCAGCGCGTCGATCATCGGAGGCTGGAAGACCAGGGCATCGACCGCGAGCCGACCACCCATATCGGACCGGACGCTTGTGAGATGGAGCGCCGAGGCGTTCCGTCCGACCGCGCCCAGCAGAACCGGGATATCAAAACCGCCAACGACAATCTAGAGCTTGCCAAGAAAGAACTCGCCGAGTCCGAACAGCGCCTGGCCGGACTGAGAAAGCAGCGTGCAGCCGAACGCATGGAGGAAATCCAAAAGACCGTCCAGCACGCCGATGCCGTCTGGAAAAAATTCGAAGCGCGCTGGCCTGATCCTGAACCTCCTCCGGAGCCGCCGCCCCCCGCGCAGCCATCGCAGCCGCAAGACGCATCGTATAATCCTAAGACTCCGCCGCCGGTTGCCGCCGGCGGCGGCAAAGGCGGCCCCTCCATGCCTGACGATCTGTCCAAACAGCAGGAACTCGCGGCACAGCAACAGGCCGACCACGAAAAGAAGGCCCATGACGAGGAACAGGCTCGTCAGAACCAAGCCGCAAAAGACGATGCCGACCGCCTCCAGAAACTTCGCGACGACGACAACAAACGCACCGAAGATCTCGCGCGGCAAAACGCCGAACGCGCCGCCGCCCAGCCCGAAGAGATGCGTCAGGCCAAACTGCGCGTCGACGCCCAAACGGCAGAGCGCGCCCGGCTCGATGCCGCCTACCAAGACGAACAAAACCGAATCGCCCAGGACGACAAGCGCAGACAGGAAGCCGAAGGGCAGGCCAGGCTCGAACAGCAAGCCAAGGAAGGCCCGATCCGCAACGCCGGGGAACGCTACTCCCAGGCCCTCGGCCAGAACTACGATATGCGCGACCCCTACGCCTCGCTCGCAAAATCGGCGATGGCCGAATACGCCGCCTTCCGCCGCGACCGCGCGGAGTACGACAAACAGATCGCCAAAACCGCCGACCCCCAAGAACGCAAAGTCCTTGATCTGCGCAAGCGGATCGAGGGCGCCGACTATCTCGCCCTGACCGGCGACAGAATCGCAGCACAGTCCGAGATCATAACCGGGCGGCGCAACAGCCAAGAGGCCCTCTACGAGCGCCAGAAAGCTGCCGACTACCGCATCCAGGCCCAGGATTTGCGCCAGCAGCTGCGCGACTTCCAACCGGAGAGAACTGCGGAAAAAGCGCCCGTGCGCGAACGCACCGAGCAACAGCCGGAAGCCGCGAGACAAACGCCGCCCGTCACTCGCGCTCCGGATGTCCTCGACGAAGTCATCAAACGCCAGGACGACATGGCCAAAGCGAACAAGCCGGAACCGGATAAAGCCCTGGAGCGCCAACAGCAGCAAGAGCGCGAGCGCGAACTCCAGCGCAAACGCGACCGGGAACGATAGCCCGCTCTGGCGTCGCGGGACAGCCAGGGCGCACCACACCACACCCGCTCAAATACCAGGCGCTCAAGCAGAGACTCCTTTCTCGATTTGGGCAGGTCGGGTGGCTCTTGACGGCCTCCGCCCTGCCATCAAGATTGAAAGCGCTATTGAAAAGGCTGTGGCCTCCGAACGCGCGCGAGATCACAGAGCCCCTCTTCCGTCGCGAGCACGCAGGCACTTGGCGCACCCACGACCCGTCCACCGAAGCCTTGGCGAAGGTGGATGTGTGCCAGCCGCTCCCCGAATTCGAACCGGATACGACTCCGGAAAAAGAGCCCAAACCCAGCGAGCCGCAAGCCGAGCGGTTAGCACCGCTCAAACTGCCGGAGCTTCCAGCCCAAATACCGCACTGGCGCGGCCCATCCCACTACGTCAAGCTCGCCAGGCAGACGTACGACGCGCGCGCCATCGAGAACGAGCAGAAGCAGGACTCCAATCCCGAGTCGGAAAAGGAAGGCCAAGAGCGCGAACGAACTGCCGGACCGACGATGCGCTCCGGCGATGTGGAGCACATGGCGCGGCCCAACCCCATCCCCTACCCCTGCCCCACCCTCGCCGCCAACCTGCTCGACGTTTTCCGGCCGGCGAAAAACCTGCACGCTATATTCAGGCAGGATGCCTGGCTCTCGACCATCAGCAACCTCGCATCAAAACTCAGAACGCTCTGGCGCGTGACCGCCAGAGAAATCACCGAACCGCGGTTCGGCCATTCCAAACGCCCGCGTAAAGCCAAGGCCCCACGTCCGTTTTAACCATAGAGGTGAATCATGACCGGACCTTTCCTCTCTCCCCACGAAATCGCTACCTTCCTTCTCGATTCCCGCCTTATCGACAAAGCCGCAGCCGATCGCCTGGAAAAAAGAATCGTCGCCTATGGCGACAGCCGCGAAAACGAGGGATGCAAAAATGGTGTCGTAAAATCGGCGCGAAAAGCGGCAGCAGTTGCCGTCTCCATCAAAGGTGCCAATCAGCGCGCCGCCGCGGAGAAAGTCTGGCGGGCGGTCGAATCGCTCTTGCCGCATCAGGGCCGCGAAGCCGAGAAAGAAGCGTATGCGCGCGGCTTCAAAGACGGGACTGAAACCCAACTCAAGCGACAAAGGCAGAAGCCGGATGCTAGATAACTTGCCACCAGGCGCGCCGACCTACTCCACAGCCGCCCGGAATCCAAGCGCGGCGATTCCGCGTTATGATGGTTCCGATTTGGGAGGACTTCGATGGCAGATAACGAGAGGCCGCCTGAAGAGACGCCATGGGGCAGTGAAAGGGACGAGCCGGACAAATTTTTCGGCAAATTTTGGTGGATCCACACGTCACGTCATGGAGGTCTGTACCTGACCGCGCAGCAGCAGGAGGCCATTCCCGAGAGCCTGAAAGCGCACAGCAAGAACGGCACCGGAGTGTGGTGGGAAGAGAATACTGCATGGTCCTTGCCAGTGATTTGTCTACTAGCGAAACGGCCCGAAGCGTCGCTTTCAGAGGAAGAACAAGAGATTTTTGCGCGAGCGCATGATACAGCACAGGATGAATATCCCGACGAATGGGAGCATCTCACCGGACGCAAGATTGAACCGGGTGAAAGTCAGCGTCGTGATGAGAACTGGAAACCGTCGTCGGCGACATTAGACTGGAAGGCAGCTCTGGCGAAAGAGGCGGAAGTCGGGCGCCTCACAAATGATGAAAACCACCTAACCGTCGAACGTCTTTCCGAAGATCCCTGGCTCGTTTTAGAGCATCCTATTCCGCGAGATGCCGACCCACAGGTTCTCAAAGCCGCCCGAAATGCTGCCGTCGTGTGCAAAGTCGAAGCCGAGATCGACCATTCCGATTCTGCCGCTGTCAAGAAAATCGATGCCATCCTCACCGACATCCGCCAGCGTCTCGGCGAACCGGAACCCGAGCCGAAGCCGATAGACCCAGAAATGAAAACCACACTGGATCACCTTCAGAAAACATGGAGCCCTCAACAGCCATCGGACGAAGAAAAGCGACTCGCCGACCTCGCACAACAGTACCGCGACAGGCTCATCGAGCAAGCCAAAGAACTCGAACAGACATACAAGGCCCCGGCCACTTCGGAAGCCCACAAAGAGAGCATCAATTCTTACCTCAATTCCAGGGCGCAGTACGCGGACCACTGGCGCGAACTCATTCGGAACAGGGACCCTGACATCACGGAAAATCCCATCATCAGCGCCGACAAGCGTTTTGGAAAAGAATCCGCGCGGCACTTCCATCTCGAAACGGCATTCGAGTCGCTCGCGGAGACAGACCGCGCCGAATATGGCACATTCAACTGGCAGCAGAACTATCTAGCAGAAAGGATCTCCAATGCGCCAGATGTCAAAGTGCAGGAGGTTCTTAAGACGAGGAAGCTCATCGAGGTCTACGAATACCTCAACAGAACGGCCAACCACATCGCCCTTCAGAGCAAAGAAATCACCGGTCATCCCGACAATCCGGAGAGCATCAGCATGACGCGCGCTGCCGGAACCAAGGACTCCGCGGGCTATTTGACCCGCGCATCCGATCTCTACGAGCATTACTGTGAACTCCAAGACGAACGCGCCGCGGAAGCCCGAGCCCAAAAGGCCGCAGAAAAACCCAAAGATCCCTTAGACCGCCTCATCGAAGAACAGGACAGAATCGCCCGCGCCAAACAAGATCAACTCCGCACGGAGAGACCAAAAGACCGGGAACGCGATCGCGAACGCTAGGCTTCCCGCCACATCACAGGTTGTGCTTGGCCGCACATCCTGTCTTCCGTTTTTTCTCTTGAGCATCGGACTTTCAAGAGCGGCTGCCAGAATGCGGTCCTCCTGCTGTCAAGGCACGGCTTGCGCCCTGCGTCGTTCCTCCTCGGCCTGTGACAGCGTCGAGCCGATCCGGCGCATGACAAACCGTCCGAGGCTTTCGAAAAAAAAATATGGTTTGATTTGAGGAGAAGATACGATCCAGGACGTAGGCGGAATTTCAACTCAGGAAACCCTGTGTGCCCCGCGCGCAGTGCCGACAGCGCGGACCGACGACGGCGCGATTTTTTGCCGCAACCAGGCGGCGAAGGCGGCGGGATCGAAGCGCACAGAGCCGCCGATCTTGAATGAGGGGATGCGATTTTCTGCAGCGAGTTTGTAGACCTGGCGTTCGGAAATATTCAGCAGTTCGGCAACGTCGGAGACGGTGAGGGCATTCCTCCTGCCGTCGATTGAGTCGGCGAGATTCACAGCTACTCCACAAACACCGCGCCAGAGCAGGCCAGTGTGGCGAAATCATATGCCCTCGATTCGGTGCGTGTCCACTGGAAAACAGTGCCACCAGAGCCAAGCGAGCGGCGGTGTAGCCCCGAGAGGCCACGCCGCGGTATTATGGTGTGGCTTGGTCGTTCGCGGCGGGAGTAACTCAGTTGGTAGAGTATCTGCTTCCCAAGCAGAAGGTCGCGGGTTCGAGTCCCGTCTCCCGCTCCAGATTTTCGGCAAGAACTTTATGCCCCGAACCATACTGTCCATACTGTCCAGAAGACGGGGAAAACCGATCAAAACGGGCATTCCGGGCGCTGTATGCGAAAAAGCGCAAAACCTGCAAAGCCGTGCTGGGTGCGGGATTGCGCGGAACCGATTCCGTATCAGGCGGTTAGGGCGGGGGGCTGGATAGAACGCCAGCTTCCCAAGCTGGATGTCGCCGGTTCGATCCCGGTCTCCCGCTCCAGTTTCGC
>Ga0302324_100017074_pt1 | contig 14416 bp, 14 predicted proteins | sample Palsa_T0_1_FD_201949 | JGI IMG/M metagenome (GOLD analysis project Ga0302324, IMG submission 201949) | Peat permafrost microbial communities from Stordalen Mire near Abisko, Sweden - Palsa_T0_1 | ecosystem: Environmental > Terrestrial > Soil > Palsa > Peat permafrost | place: Sweden: Abisko...
CGTCGATGAAATAACTCCGCTCGACGGCCGCGCCGAGAATGTTGAACAGAGTTTCGCGCAGCCGGTCGCCGGTGGGGCGCAACGGAATCTTTCCCGGGCCGGTGAGACGGCGGCGGCCATATTTTCCGGCGATCACGCGCATGCTTTGCGGGCCTCCTTACCCCGCGGCGACCAATCGGTACCGCTTCTGCCATTCCGAACCGAGCTGGCCGGACATGCGGAGAAGCTCGTCCGCACGCGTGGGATCGCCGACGAGCTCGAGAGCTTCGCGGCGAGCGAGTTCGAGAAGTTCGGCATCGCGCAGCGGATGAGCGACGTGAAAAGCGACGTCACCGTGCTGGCGGGTGCCGAAAAATTCGCCGGGGCCGCGGAGTTTCAGATCGTGCTCGGCAATTTCAAACCCGTTGGCGGTGGCCACCATGGTATCGATGCGCTGCTGGCCTTCGGCGGTAACCGTGCGCGGGGCGACCAAAACGCAGGTGGATTTCTCGGAGCCGCGCCCGATGCGTCCGCGGAGTTGATGCAGTTGGGCCAGGCCGAAGCGGTCGGCATGCTCGATCACCATGACGGTGGCGTTGGGAACATCCACGCCGACTTCTATCACCGTGGTGGCTACCAGGATTTGCAGATCGCCGCGGCGAAAGCGGTCCATCACGTCTTCTTTTTCAGCGCTCTTGAGGCGGCCGTGCAACAGGCCGAGCTGAGCCTTCGGAAATTCTTCGCGCCCGAGGCGCTCGAATTCGGCCATCGCGGCTTTCAATTCCAGTTTCGATTCCTCGATCACCGGATAGACGACGTAGGCTTGGCGCCCACGAGAGATTTCGCGGCGAACAAATTCCCAGACGCCCGGGAGCTTGTCTTCGGTGGTGGCGCGAGTGTGGATAGGAGTGCGGCCGGGCGGCAATTCGTCGATCACCGAGAGATCGAGATCGCCGTAAATGGTAAGGGCCAGGGTGCGGGGAATGGGCGTGGCGGTCATCACCAGAACGTGAGGCGCGGCGCCCTTTTCGATGAGCCGCTTGCGTTGCATAACTCCGAAGCGATGTTGTTCGTCGACGATCACCAGGCCCAGCGTGTGGAATTCTACTGGGTCTTCGATCAGGGCGTGCGTGCCGACCACCAGTTGTGCGGCGCCGGAGCGAACCCGGTCCAGCGCTTTTCTTTTTTCGGGAGCGGTCATCGCGCTGATCACCAGCTCGATTTGGTAGCCGGCGGGTTCCAGGATGCGGCGGGCGGAAAGGAAGTGTTGCACCGCTAGAATTTCGGTGGGAGCCATCAGCGCCACCTGGCAATCGTTTTCGATCGCGATCACCGCGGCTTCCAGCGCGACAATCGTTTTTCCGCTACCCACGTCACCTTCCAGCAGGCGATACATGGGCTGGGGCTTTTCGAGGTCGGCGGCAATGTCGGCGAGTACGCGTTTTTGGGCGCTGGTAGGTTTAAACGGCAGGATGCGCTTGAGCGCTTCGCGGACGCGATCCTCGCGAACACGCAAGGCCATACCCGTTTGCTGGTGTTGATCGCGGCGCCGTAGCGCGACGCCAAGCTGGTAGAAAAAGAATTCCTCGAAGATCAATCGCAGGTGCGCTGGGGTGCGGAAACTGTTGAGGGTTTCCAGATTTGCATCGCGGACGGGGAAATGCACGCTCAGCAGCGCGTCCCGCTTGGAGATGAATCCGTGGCGCTTGATGATCGCCGGCGGCAAGATGTCCGGAATGTTGGGATCGAGATTGATAAGGACGGAGTAGATGATCCGGCGCAGCATCCGCGAGCTGACGCCGCCGACCGATTCGTAGATCGGGACGATCCGGCCCACTTCCGTCGAATCGGCCGGCTGGTTCGGTCCGGAGATCCCCAGCGATTCGACCTGCGGATTCACCATGCTTTTGCGGCCTGGGCGCCGGGGATCCATTTCGATTTTCCCATGCAGGACCAGGCGCTGCCCGGCCTTGTAGCGGCCTTCCATATAACCGCCGTGGAAGAAACGAGCGTACAAATAGCGGCCGGAACCATCCTGAACGGTGAGGTGGAACATGGCGTTGCGGGCGCGCGCGAAGCGGACGGCGGAGCCTTCGAGCACTTCGGCGAGGATCGTGGCTAATTGGCCTGGGACGGCTTCGGCGATCTTGGTGAAGCGGATGCGATCTTCGTAACGAAAGGGAAGGTAATGCAGCAGATCGTCGACGGTGGCGATGCCGGCTTCGGCTAGGGCGGTGCCGCGTTCGGGGCCGATGCCTTTTATGTATTTCACCGAGTTGGAAAGGGGAATGGTCATTGGCGGCACGGTGCCTGACCATTCTCTTTATATTACGGCCAAATAGGAAGCGCATTGCGGAGGACCGTGGTAGGCACTTTTCAGGTTTATCGCGCGTCTTACTCCGCGCAGCTTTGCGACAGCCTCGACGCTCTGGATGGGCGGTGTCTGTGTTAGTTTGGCGGGGTTGGGCTGGGCTTCTTCCGGGTGCGCCGGCGGCATCTGAGATAGCAAGGAGCGCGGAAGTATCATGGCCAGCGTCATTCCTGCGATCAGCCTGCGGCGGTGGATCGAGTATTTGGTCGCCATCTTGCTGGGGAATGCGATTTACTATTTGTCGTTGTCGCCACACTTGCCGGCCGGGCTGCGGCATGAGGAATTCAAGGTGGATCTCGGGATGCTGGTTGATTTCGCGGTTTGCGTGGGGGTTTATTGGTTGATTCGGTTGGGAGGCAAAGTGGCCTGGCCGGATCGGTCTTAGAGGATGGGTGGTTCGTGGCGAGCCGACGCGGGTGGCAGGAAACGAACACGGTGTGGCGAAAAACTGCTTACCCGGGGCATGTGGCGCGCGTCTATTGTTTTGGAAGGCAGAAACAGAGGGTGCTTGCTACCGAACTTCTGGGAACAAAGGCCTAACCGGATGGTTGGGAAGCAGGCTAAAAACCGCCGATCGAGCAAGGTATGGGGATGAGCGTTGCACTCGCGGGAGATGCGCGCCAGGCAGCAGTGAAACTTGCGGAGGAGCAGGCCCTGGTCCGGAATTCCCAGGCAGGGGACCGCCTGGCATTCGAGGAGCTTGTGCGCCGCTACGACCGCGAGGTGCTGCGGCTGGCGATGAACCTCGTGCACCGGAGCGAGGACGCACGGGACATCTACCAGGAAAGTTTTCTTCGCGTCTACCGCAACTTGCACCGCTTCCGCTTCGAATGCAGTTTCTACACCTGGCTCTACCGCATCGTGACCAACGTGGCGCTCGATCATTTGCGCCGACGAACCAGCCGCCGCGAGGATCAAGCTCCTGGAACGGCTGGCGATGGCGAGACGGAACCCGGGACGCGTGATTTTTTCGACCGGCAGCCGGAACAGCGAGCATCTCCGGAACAGCAACTGTTGGGGCAGGAGTTGGGCCAACACATCGCGGGGGCGCTGGACCGGCTGTCGCCGCGCGAGAGAATGGTCTTCGAGCTGAAGCATTACCAGGGTCTGAAGTTGCGGGCGATCGGAGACATGCTGGGAACGTCGGAGGAGACGGTAAAGAATTCGTTGTTTCGCGCGACGCGGAAGCTGCGCGCACGGCTGGAAGCGATTCGATAACGCGATCACGAGGAAAAGGAATGCGGGAAGAAAACAATCCGATTCTGCCGCAGCGTTGCATGGAGTTTGCCGAGCGGCTCGAGCTGATGGCGATCGAAGAGCTGGACCGGGAGGGTTGCGCGCAAGTAGAAGCGCACGCGGCGAACTGCGCGGAGTGCGCGCGGATGCTCAGTTCGTACCGGGAATTCGACCGATTTCTCGCTGGCGCGGAACGAGAGGAACCGGATGCGGCGTTCCTGGCCAGTTGCCGGGCGGGTTTGGAAGACGCGCTGGATCGCGAAGAGGAAAAAGGATTGTTGCGGCGCTGGGCGGAAGCGGTGATGCCGGGGCAGTGGCTTACGCCGCATCCTGCCTTTTCCGCGGCGCTGCTGGTGGCCATCGGAATTTCCATCGGGACCCTCGTCCCACGGGTGATGCTGCACTACGGTCTCGGAACAACTCAGGAGACAACCCAGGGAACAGGGGGCGGGCTAAGCAGTTCGGGCGCGCGCGGCGGATCGGGCATCACGGTGGCCAATTCGGCGGGCGCAGCATCGGAGTCCGACTGGCGGACCGCGGATGTTACCGGGATCAACTGGGTTTCCACCGGTGACAATACGCCACCGCGCGTGGAAGTGCAGTTGAAGGCGTTGCGGCCGCTGGTGGTTGCGGGAACGGTGAGCAATGGCAACGTGGAGCAGGTACTTCTGAACATCCTTCGCAACAACCAGCGCTACGATCCGGATGTGCGTTTGGACGCGGTGGAACTGCTGAGGCCGCGCGACAAAGAAGCGGATGTGCGGCAGGCGCTATGCCAGACGGTGCGCACCGACCGCAACGCCGCGGTGCGGTTGAAAGCACTGGAAGCGTTGAGTGGATCCGATGCGCAAAACGATGTGCGGGATACACTGCTGGCGGCGCTGGTTGGCGATTCGAATCCCGGCGTACGCATCGAAGCGATCAATACCTTGCGAACGATGGCGGAGAACGGGCAGATGGAGTCCGATCCGGGAACGATGGCCGTCTTGCGCGAGCGCATGCAAAAGGATCCCAGCACGTATATTCGGTTACAGAGCGCTGCGGCGATTCGGGATTTAGGGCCGCGGGAAAAGTACTGATAGGGATTGGGGCGGGAACGGATTTTCAAAATGATGACTTGGAAACTTGGTTGGCGACAGGTGCGGCGAGTCGCGGCGAGCGTGGGCCTCGCAGGGCTGTTGCTAGGACTTCCGTCCGCGGGGCAGCAGAAAGCGAAAGAAGGAAACAAGACCCATCGCATTTCTACCCAGCTCGACGGCGAAGTGTCCACGCACGAGGGACTGCGGCTAAAGCTGGGCACCGACCTGGGCAACGTCCGCATTCACGTGCATGACGCGGAGGTAGTGGACTACAAGGTGGAGCTGAACACCGATTCGAGCGAGCCGCACGCGCAGGACTTGCTGAAGCAGTTTACGGTGTACGCGCGAGGCAATGGCGAGGGCGTGGTGATGAAGGGCAGCACGTCGACGCAGGGTTCGAGCGGAAGGCTGTGGGTGACGTTCGACGTCAATATTCCGCGGAATTACAGCGTTGATATCGTCACCGGCGGCGGGAGCATCGAGACCGACGACATCAACGGCCGCGCCAGCTTGACTACCGCTGGAGGAAACATCACCGCCGGGGCGATCACCGGCACGGCGCGATTCGAGACGGGCGGCGGACACATCCGGGTCAAGGATGTGTCGGGCGATCTAGTGGCGTCGACCGGCGGCGGTCACATTTCTGGTGGCGCCATTGCGGGTAGCGCCGCGCTGCACACTGGCGGCGGACACATCCGGGTGACGTCGGTCGGCGGTACGGCCAAGTTCGATACTGACGGCGGAAACATTTCGGTGGAAAAGGCCGGGACGGAGCTGTTCGCTGGAACTTCGGGCGGGCAAATCGACGTCGGCGAAGCTTCCGGGAACGTGCGTGCGCGCACCGCGGGCGGCGGAATTCGCGTAGTTCGGGTAACCGGATCGACGAACCTGGAGACCGGCGCTGGCAGCATCTATTTGACCCAAGTGGATGGGGCGGTGCGTGCGACTACCGCGGCAGGACAAATTACCGCCTGGCTGGGGCCAGAAGCCAAACTCCCGGGCACATGCGATTTGCAGTCCAGCGACGGAGATATCGTGGTGTATATCCCGCGTGAGTTGCCGGTGACGATCGATGCGCTAGTGCGTCTGGGAGACGAGCACCGGCTGATCGTGGACCCGGCGTTCCCGCTGAAGGTGAGCTACGACGGTCCGGCGGTGGGCGGACGAATGATCCGTGCCGAGGGACCGCTGAACGGCGGAGGAGAAGTGTTGAAGCTGCGAGCGGTGGCGGGAAATATCCGGCTGGCGTTGAGCGATACGGCCAAGCAACTGGAAATTTATCACGAGCAAATGGACGAACTGCAGAACCAGCACAAGCTGCATCTGCATCCGGACGATGCGCCCGGCGACGCTCCCGAGCAATAGTTTCGAGCGCACCGAAAGCGGCGGGCCGGCGAGTCCGCGCGGGATAAACGATAACGGAGAAGGCGCAGTCAGTAGAAGTTGGGGCAGCGGGTGCGAGACGCATTAGCCCGCTTCGCAGCATGCCGGTGGAGAAAATCCGCCGGAGGAGGGGCGAACGTGAGCAGCAGAACCGGGCGCGAGAAGCGCGTGTTTCGGTTGGGAATACTGCGTGGCGTGAATTTGCGCGTTAGCACATTCGTCCTGCTGGCGGCCAGCGGCCTGGCCATGCCGGGATTTGCGAAAACGTCGCGGAGCTTCGAGCAAACGTTTCCGCTGTCGTCCGGCGGGAGTTTCACGCTGGAAAATGTGAATGGCTCGGTGCATGTGGACGGCTGGGAGAAGGAAGAAGTAGAAGTGAAAGCGGTGAAAGTGGCCGCACACGACGCCAAGGACGCGGATCAGGTGAAGATCGACGTCGAAAGCGCTCCCCAACACGTGAATGTAAGGACCGAGTATCCGCAGGGCGAGGGCGCGCAGGTTTCCGTGGAATACCACATCCACGTGCCGTACCGGGTGCTGCTGGCGGGGATTGCCACGGTGAACGGAAGTGTGATGGTGCACGGGGTGAATGGCTCGGGTGAGTTGCGGTCAGTGAACGGCAACGTGGAAGTGACCGATAGCTCCGGGCGGTTTAGCGAGCGCACGACCAACGGAGATTTGCGCATGGAGCTGCGCAAGTTGCCTGACGGCGGGCCGATGGCCATGGAAACGGTGAACGGATCGGTGTCACTCGGGCTTCCGGCGGACGCGCAAGCGGACCTGCGCATGCTGAGCATGAACGGGAATCTCTATTCGGACCTGCCGCTGCAATCCCGAGGAACGCTCTCGGCGCGCAGCTTTCACGGGAAAATGGGCTCGGGCGGAGGCGAAGTGTCGGTCCGCACGATCAATGGCGTGGTGCGAATATTCGTGGAGCATGGCGGTCTGTAGGGGCGAGTAATTTCGGGGAACAAGGAGGGGATGAAATGCGTATCGAAGGGTATGTCGGCAAGTCACAAGCCACAGCCGCTTTCCTGGGCCTCATTTTGTTTGCCGCCACCGGTCATGGTCAGGCTGCTCCGGCAGCAGCGGCGGCCGCCCCGGTTAGCCAAGTTACTCCAGTCGCTCCCATCGACGTGGTCGCACCCGTGGAGGCAGTGCCACACGTTGCTCCGGTCGCCCCGGTCGTTGTCGAGGAGCCGCTCAGCACCAAGCCGTGCCTGGATCTTGGCAAGCTTACGGAACAGCTTGGGCAGCTGGAAGACATCGACACCGCCAAACTGGAAGGTCAGGTGGACGCCATGCGCGCCCATGTCGAAAGCGCAACCGCCGGGATCGGACCGGAGGTCGCCGAGAAACTGGCCACCGCGGAATCGGCCCTGGCCACCAAGGAAGCCGCGCTTGCCGCGGCGCAGTCTGCTGAGGAGGCCGCCGGGAATCGCGTCAACCGGATGGTGACCGACGATATGGCGCAACGAATGAGCCTGCTGGACGATTCATCGAGCGGATGGCTTGGGTTGGACATCGCCGAGGTGACGCCCGAGTCCGCGAAGAGTCTTGCGCTTCCGGCGGTGCGCGGCGTGGTGGTGAAGCGGGTGGAGGAAAAATCGCCGGCGGCTGACGCGGGCCTGAAAGAAAATGATGTGATCACGGAATATGAAGGGCAGGTGGTGGAGGGAACAGCACAATTCCGCCGCCTGGTCCGTGAGACGCCGCCAGGCCGCAGCGTCGACGTCACGTTTATCCGCGCCGGGGCCGAACAAACGGTGAAAATCACCGTGGCGGAGCGCCGCGCAGCATTCGAGAGATTTGGGCCGAATATCCTTTCGGGGCTGCCGGACGCGCATCCCGAAATATTCACGTTCTCGATGCCCGATGGAGATTTGGCGGAGAGCTTTTCGGGGGCTTTCGGCGGGCACTCTCCAATGCTGGGCATTCAGGCGGAAGATTTGCGAGGGCAGCTCGGTGATTATTTTGGAGCACCGAACGGCGAAGGCGTGCTGGTGCGGGATGTGCGGCCGGGCGGCGCGGCGGAGAAGGCGGGCCTGAAAGCCGGGGACGTGATCACCAAGATCGAAGGTCGTGCGGTAAAGACTTTGGGCGATCTACGCGAGCAGATGCGCCAGGCCAGCGGCGACAAACCTGTACAGTTGACGATCCTTCGGCGCGGCGCGGAGCTGACTTTGCCGGTAACGGTGGAGAAGTCTCGGTCGACCACGGCGCCCGGGGTTACCCACCGCATGCAGATGTAGTGCCTCCAGTCAGAAGTGCTGGCGCAGGTCGCGGAACTGCGACAGGATTACCAGCTTGCCGGCGCCGCTTTCTACTGCTGTTTTTTCCAGCTCCCAGGTGCTGGAGTGGGGGATGAAGACGGCGTTCAGTCCCACTTGCAGCGCCGGGTTGATATCGCTGCGCGGGCTGTTTCCCACCATCCATCCGTGCGATTTCACGATTTTGAATTGATCGATGATTTGACCGTAGACCTCGGAATTTTTCTCGACCACGATTTCGATGGCGTCGAAATACGTTTGCAGGCCGGAGCGCTCCACCTTGGCCGCTTGCTCGGCGGGCTCTCCTTTGGTGAGCAGGATCAGCCGGTGGCGGTCGGCGAGATAAGCCAGGGTTTCCGGAACGCCGTCCAGGATGTGCGGCGGGGTGCCTTCCAAATCGGCGGCCATTTGCTCGATGCGCTGAACCATTTCGCGGCGGGCCACATTTCCGGCGAGCTTGAGGTAGGTGTCTTCCAGGGAGCGGCGGAAACTGCGGACGCCGTAACCGTGCTGGCGGATGTTGCGGCGCTCGGTCTCATTCAGGATGTAGCGAATGTAGTCGCGGGTGTAGCCGAGGGGCTCGAGAAGATCGATAAACGTCTCGATGGTCTGCTCGAAGAATATGTTGTTCTCCCAAAGCGTATCGTCAGCGTCGATGAGCAGGGTGTGGCGGGCCATGGCTAGTTACCGGGCGAAGCCTTGGGAATACCGCCGGTGCGGATGCGCTGATTGCGCCGGATGGCGGGCAGCGAAATGCCCGCAAGGCGATAGGATGCAGAAGGACGCGGCAACGTTCCGGCAAAAAACGGAAGGAATGCCATGGACGTCAGGCCGAAGCCGGCAGGAATTCGTAGCGTTCGATCCGCGCCGCAACGCCTTGCCGTCCCGCCACCGAATCGACGCGCAGTACGCGCGCGTAGCAGCGGATGTGCACGTCACCGGCGAGGGTGATCTGCTGGGGGAGCGTTAGCACGAATTCGATTGAAGAGTCGGCCTGGAGAGGCGCGGGACTGGTGAAGTAGAGACCGCGGAAACTTACGTCCCGAGTTTCTCCGGTTTGTTCGATGAAGGTTTGGGCGCCTGAGTCGAAACGCACTTTCATCGGAAGCGCCATCGAGAATCGCCGGGCGGTTCGGCGCTCCGGGTTGGGCTTGGGTGTCTCGGGGGATGACATCGGAGGCAACGCTAGCACCGACGCGCAGCCGAAGGCAACTTTTTTCGGTCGGACGGGTGGCCCGGAGTGTCGCCAGCGCAACCAGCGAGGCGGCAGGCCACTCCAGCAGACTTCGGCGCATCGGATGGAGGAGTCAGCGGCAAACCCCCAAGGCAGCGAGAACGCCCGGATCATGAAAAACGTGCGCGGCAAGACATCGCTGAGCACCCACGCCAGCGCTGGGAAGCGCGGGGTGTTCCACAGGCGCGCACGGTTGACAACCCGGAAGCGGGGCGGGTATCATTCGGATCGATAAGAAACCCGGAGTCGCTTTTTTATCCCTTCTATTCTCTAGCCCCGCAGGTTGGAGTCCGAGGGAAATCCTTCGGTTAGCTACAAGCCCGCAGGGAGACGCGTATGTCAGTTAATCATGATCAACCTGATGCCGAACACCCTCCGATTTCAACTTCGGGGCCTTCCGGCACGCAATCGGTAGCGGTGGATACTCCCGCTGAAGTAACCGCTCCAAACGCCGCATCCGTGATGGAAGAAAAAGCCTCTGCCGTGGCGGCTGCAGTGCCCGCGATCTCCGAGCCAGAAAATCAGGGAGCCCCCGTGCAGGCACCGGTGCCTGCCGTAGCGGCCTCTGCGCCAGCCGTTGCCAAACCCGGTGATGCACCTTCCGAACCGATGCCTACGGAACCGGCGCACGCCGCGGCAGCGCAGGAAACCGCGCAAGCGGAAGCGGACCGAGCGGCTGAGGAAGTGACCGCGGAAGGCATGAGCAAACTGCTCGACCAATATCCCACGCCACAAGCTGCGGCGGCCGAAGGCGAGATTTTCGAAGGGAAGGTGCTCAGCGTCACCCCGGCGGGCGTGGTGGTGGACGTCGGCGGAAAATTCGAAGGGCTGGTGCCGGCGTCGGAGTTCCTGGAGTCCGGCGGGGCGATCCCGTTTGGCGCGGGACAGACGATTGAAGTTGAGCGGACGCACGAATACAGGGATGGCTACGTACTGCTGTCGCACACGAAAGCGCACAAGCGGCGGGTGTGGGAGAGAATCGAGAAGTCCAATCGAGAGCACATCTCGATTCCCGCGAAAGTAGTGGACCGTATCAAGGGCGGCGTGGTGGTGGATATTGGTTTGCGAGCGTTCTTGCCGGCGTCGCAAATCGAATTGCGTCCGGTGCACGATCTGGACGCGTGGAAGGACCGGGAACTGGAAGTGCGGGTATTGAAGGTCAACCGCAAGCGCGGAAACATTGTGGTGAGCCGGCGCGTGATTCTGGAAGAAGAGCAAAAGACTCACCGCGACGCGCTGATGGATACGCTGGTGGAAGGCGCAATCGTCACCGGGAAAGTGAAGAACGTCACGGACTACGGCGTGTTTGTGGATCTGGGCGGAGTGGACGGGCTTCTGCACGTAAGCGATCTGGTGTGGGGCCGGGTGCAGCACCCCTCGGCGCTGGTGAAACCGGGCGACGACATTCAGGTGCAAGTGCTGCGATTCGACAAAGAGAAAATGCGCGTTTCGCTGGGCCGCAAGCAGCTTCTGGCGGATCCGTGGGCCACGGTGCCGGAACGGTTTCCTGCGGGTACCCGGACCAAGGGAAAGATCGTTGGAGTTACGGACTACGGGGCGTTCGTGCAGATGGAGCCGGGCGTGGAAGGATTGATCCACGTCAGCGAGATGAGCTGGTCGAAGCGCGTGAAGCATCCGTCGAAAATGGTGAAAGAAGGCGACGAAGTGGAAGTGGTGGTGCTGGAAGTGAAACCCGAGCAGCACCGCATCTCGCTGGGCCTGAAGCAGACCCAAGCCGATCCATGGGAAGCGGTGGCCGCCAAGTATTCGCCGGGGATGCTGGTGAGCGGGCGAGTGCGGAACCTGGCGGAATTCGGCGCGTTCGTGGAACTGGAAGAAGGAGTGGAAGGGCTCATCCACGTCAGCGATCTCACCTGGACGGGCCGGGTGAAGCACCCTAGCGAGAAATTGAAGAAGGGCGAAGTGGTGGAAGCGAAGATCCTGAAAGTGGATTCCGAGCACCGCCGGCTGTCACTGGGATTGAAGCAAGTGAACGATATCTGGGCGAACTGGTTTGGCGCGCACAAGGTGAATGACCTGATCAAGGGCAAGGTGACGCGGCTGGCGGAGTTCGGGGCGTTTGTGGAGCTGGCTGAGGGAATCGAAGGACTTTGCCACGTTTCGGAAATCGAAGAGCGGAAGTCCAAGGCGGACCGCGGCGAGCGTGAAAAATTGCCCCGAGGAGCGCGAACCGCCTCGGTGCTGACGCAGGGACAGGAGTACGAATTCAAGATCATCCGCATCGAGACCGATCAGCACAAGATTAGCCTGAGCTATCGCGCCGCGCAAAAACAAGTCGAGCGGCAGGAGATGGAGGTCTTTCGTTCCGCGAAGTCCACTTCGAAAGCGACCATCGGCGACGCAATCATGGCTAAGCGGCAATCGCCGTAATGGGGCAGCCTCGGGGAAAAATACGTTTACCTATGGTTTCATTAGTGTTATTCAGGGAACGCCCTGAACCCCGCCCTTTGCACCCCGATCACCATTTGTGACAGAATTGAAGAGGAGGCCGCCTTCCGATGACCAATGCTCCGACGGTGAACAGGGAAGACAAAGACCACACGATGACCAAGGCGGACCTAGTCGAAGAGGTCACGCGCGTAACCGAGCTGGCGCGTAAAGAGTCTGAAACCGTGGTGGAAACGATATTTGAGAGCATCATTCAGGCCCTGCAGACGAACGACAAGATCGAGATCCGCGGCTTCGGCAGTTTTCGCACGCGCCAGCGCCGCGGGCGCACCGGCCGCAATCCCAAGACCGGAGCGAAAGTGGAAGTCCCGCCGAAGAAGATTCCGTATTTCAAACCCAGCAAGGAATTAAAGGACTACGTCAACACCTCGGCACGTCCGGAAGCCCGCCCTGCCGTTGAGCCTTCGGCGCAAAGCTGAGCGGGGCGCCAGGCATGGATTACCTGTGGACGCCGTGGCGCTACAAGTACATGGAAGACGCCAGCAAGAACCAGACGTGCGTCTTCTGCCACGCGCTGTCGCTGCAAGACGACCGTTTGGCGCAAATCGTATTCCGCGGTGAAAAAAACTTCGTCATCCTGAACCGCTATCCCTACACCACCGGGCACGTGATGGTGGTGCCGTACATCCATGCCGACAACCTAACCGGATGCGACCCTGACACGTTGGCGGAGATGATGCGCCTGACCCAACGCGTGCAAACCGCTCTGGAAGGCATCTATCATCCGCAAGGCTACAACCTGGGGATGAACATCGGCCGGGCCGCGGGCGCCGGAGTGGTGGGGCACATCCACTTGCACGTGCTGCCGCGATGGATCGGGGATTCGAACTTCATGACCACGGTGGGAGAGACGCGAGTGGAACCGGAAGACCTGCCCACCACCTACGAAAAGATATACGGCGCACTGCACGCCGCGCCGGTCGCCCGCGATTTAGCCCAGCCCCTGCGTTAACGGTATTTCCCGACCGAAGTTTAGTTTAATTCTCGCGAACGATTTCGGCGTTGGCACTAGGAACGGCGATGCGCTGCAGCTTGCCTGCTTCGAGGAAGACGTCCACTTCGAGGTCTTCTGTTTTGACGCTGAGGGCTCGTTGCGAGGAATTTCCGGCCGATGGCGAAGCGAGTGGCTCGATGGTGACGCTTCCGGGGGTCATCGATTGCGGCACGAGCACGGAAACAATTTGCGGTCCTTTTCTCTGCCAGTCGTAGAGATGCGCCAGGACGGCGTATTGATGATACATATTGTTATCCAATACGGCGATGCGCGGATTGGGAAATGTGAATTGCTGGGTATAAGGCTTGGCGCCTTCCAGGTGCAGCTCGATGGTCGCGGTCAAATCCTGAAAGGCAATATTGGCGGAAGCTTTTTTTGCGCCCTGGGTGGACCATTCGTAGGAGATGGGCGCGCCACCGGGGGTGAGGCGCAACGCGCCCATAATGCGTGTGCTCGCTCCCTGTGCCGGCTTGGCGTCGGTTGAGCCGCGAGCGATCCATTCGCTTCCGGACGGCGCGATCTCAAAGTCTTCCCTGCCGGCCACCTGCCCGCTGATTAAGATGCGCAACTTTCCCTTGTCGGCTACCAGGACCGAGCCCGGCGCGGGCCGCGCTGCAGCAACCGCGGCGGCGCTGGGAACAGCGCGAGCTAGCAAGCCAGGGATGAAAGGTCCGAGCGAGATCGCGGCGGCGGCGAGGGCGAGGACGAAGAGCATTGCGGGCGTGGCGCTGCGCGAGCGTTTGAGGTTCACGCTTGCACCCGGTCGAAAATCGCGATGGCCAGAATCTGTTCCACCACCCGCAACGGTTCGATATTTGTTTCCACCCGGTAGTCGGAAAGCTCGTAGAACGGAAGCCGTTGCTCGTAGAGCTGGCGGAAGCTGGATTCGTCGCGAAACAGGGGCCGGTCGTTCATGCGAGAAATTCGGGAGAGAAGTTCTTCGATGGGGCAATGAAGCCAGATCGAGCGCGCCCCATTTGCTTTCAGGAACTCGAGATTACCCGGTTGAGCGGTAGTGCCGCCTCCCAAAGAGACGATGGTGGGCGCGGCCTGCTCGCGGGATTCACCTTCGATGCGCCGGAGCTGCTCGCGCTCGACCTCACGAAACGCAGGCTCACCGTATTGTGTGAAGAACTCAGGAATGCTTACGCCGGTGTGTTCGACGATCCGCTGATCGAGGTCTACGTGCCGCCAGCCAATTTGCCGCGCCAGCAGCCGCGCTACCGTGGATTTCCCGGTGCCCATAAATCCGGTTAGACATATCAAGGGACATGGCCGCGTCTGTCCGACTGGTGGCATCGGCGTCAGCAATACTTCCGTGGTGCGCTTGGTGGGTTAGTCACGCTTCAGGATATTGATTGTACCATCGAACGACTTCAGGTCGACCTTGGCGCGACCCAG
>Ga0302324_100017076_pt1 | contig 14415 bp, 12 predicted proteins | sample Palsa_T0_1_FD_201949 | JGI IMG/M metagenome (GOLD analysis project Ga0302324, IMG submission 201949) | Peat permafrost microbial communities from Stordalen Mire near Abisko, Sweden - Palsa_T0_1 | ecosystem: Environmental > Terrestrial > Soil > Palsa > Peat permafrost | place: Sweden: Abisko...
GCGATCAGTTCTTCGCGCAGGCGGTCGATGTCCTGCGGTGTGAGCGGCTCAGGCTTGAATGCCGGATCCTCGGTGGGCGAGGCCAGAGCGAGGTGCAGCTCCGCCGTTCGTCTGCCCAATAACCCGGCGGCATCGAGATAGGTACCGACGTGCTCGCGCGCGAATGCGGTCTCATGGGCTTCGCTCAACGCGGCCAGGCTTACTGGCCCGTCGGGGACGGCGCCCTGGGCGAAAGTGTGCGCGGCGCTGGCTTCGTAATAACGGTCCAGCTCCTCCAGCGTCCATTGCCAGCCGTCGCCTTCGTTCGTGACCATGCCTTGCAACATGGCCAGGGTCGACGACTCCCGCCCTTTGCGGGTGTACTGGATCGAGCCGCCGAAGGGAGCGATGTGAGTAAATTGCGTCGACTCTGTGAGGTAGCGTCCAATCTCGACATCGGGGTTGGGGCCCGCTTGCTGCCTGCGGAATAACTTCATGATCAGCTTTTCGCCGAAGATGATCGAGGTGTTGCTTTGCTCCGCGGAACCGCGCCGGGGCGCCGTGTCTACCGATCCGCCTCTTAGTTGAGCCAGCGCGCTACTGGGGACTCCCGCAACCGCGCCCTCGCGCGAGGAAATCTGGGTAGCGCCGACGATGATCGCCAGCAGCGCTTCGCTGGCGCTGTCATTAAAGATTGCTTCGTGCAGCACGCCATCCCCGGCTACAGAGGTGACTCGCGCAATCACGGCGTTCGGCGACTCTTCCCGCAGGGCGGCGGCGCCCCTGCCAATAAGCAATCCCAAGGTGATGAGGTAGGTGTCGCAAGCCCCTTCGGCGTACTGAACCTCGATCAGCACCAGCGCACTGACTCCCTGGTTGAAGACCGCCCAGTCTTCAATTTTGATCCCGGTGATGGCCCGTGACTTACCGCCGAACCAGCGCTGGCGGGAGACGTAACCCTGCAGGACCGACTCCTCCAGTTCCCTGCGGCCGTTGCCTTCGAGCACGCTCATCCAGTCGGTGACCCCACTGATCTGCAGTTCCGGCTCGCCGGCTTCCGCCGAGCTCGGGACAGGCTCAGGCGAAGGTTGCAATTCCAGCCACAGAAAACCATAGGATCCCAACGTCAAGGGATAGGGTGCATTGCGGATTTTGGGGAATTCCACGTAGCCCAGCATCTCGACCGGCACCATTCCGACGTAGGCTGCCAGGTCCAGTTCCACCGGCTGCGCGAAGCGCGAAAGGTTAGCCACGCACAAAATTTTCTCGTTTTGATACTCGCGAATGTAGGCAAGGATTTTCCGGTTGGTGGGATTGAGGAAGCTTAAGGTGCCGCGGCCAAAAACCTGGAAGAGCTTGCGCAGGGCGATCATGTTGCGCATCCAGCTGAGCAAGGAAGAGGGGTCGCTCTGCTGTGCTTCCACGTTAATGGCTTCGTAGCCCCAGACCGGGTCCATGACCACCGGGCTGTACAGCTTGGCGGGCACGGAGCGAGAGAAGCCGGCGTTGCGGTCGCCGTTCCACTGCATGGGGGTACGCACCCCGTTGCGATCGCCCAGGTAGATGTTGTCGCCCATTCCAATCTCATCTCCGTAGTAGACGATGGGGGTGCCGGGAAAGGAGAAGAGCAGGCTGTTCAGCAACTCGATGCGGCGGCGGTTGTTATCCACCAGCGGGGCCAGGCGCCGGCGGATGCCGATGTTGATGCGCATGCGCGGATCGGCACTGTAGGCCAGGTACATGTAGTCGCGCTCATCATCGCTCACCATCTCCAGCGTCAGCTCGTCATGGTTGCGCAGAAACAGCCCCCACTGGCAGTTGTGGGGAATGGGCGGCGTTTGCGCCATGATGTCCGTGATGGGCAGGCGATCTTCCTGGCGCAGCGCCATATAGATCCTGGGCATCAGGGGAAAATGAAATGCCATGTGGCACTCGTCCCCGTCGCCGTAATAGATGCGCACATCGTCAGGCCACTGGTTCGCCTCCGCCAGGATGGTTCTGGCAGCATATCCCTTGTCGATCTCGGCGCGAATGCGCTTCATTACCGCGTGCGTTTCCGGAAGGTTCTCGCAATTGGTTCCTTCCCGCTCCACCAGGTAGGGAATGGCGTCAACCCGCAAGCCATCTACGCCCATGTCGAGCCAGTAGCGCATGATCTTGACCACTTCTTCGATGACCACGGGATTGTCATAGTTCAGATCCGGCTGGTGCGAGAAGAAGCGATGCCAGTAGTACTGCTGGGCGTCAGGATCCCAGGTCCAGTTGGATTTTTCGGTATCGGTAAAGATGATGCGCGCGTCGAGATATTTTTGATCGGTGTCGCTCCACACGTAAAAGTCGCGCTCGGGCGAACCTTTGGGAGCGAGGCGCGCGCGCTGGAACCACGGGTGCTGATCGGACGTGTGGTTGATGACCAACTCGATCATCACCTGAAGACCGCGTTTATGCGCCTGGATCAGGAACTCTCTGAAGTCCTCCATGGTGCCGTAGTTGGGGTGCACGCTCAGGTAATCGGCGATGTCATAACCGTCGTCCCGCAGTGGCGAGGGGAAAAACGGCAACAGCCAGAGGCAGGTGACGCCCAGGTCCTGCACGTAGTCGAGTTTGCTGAGTAATCCCTGGAAGTCGCCAATACCGTCGTTGTTGCTGTCCATGAATGCCTTGACATGCAACTCGTAGATGATCGCGTCTTTGTACCAGAGCGGGTCCGCTGCGCTTCCCGGTTGCTTCAATCCTGCCTCCCGGCTTGGTTCCTGCATAACTCGTAACAGTTATATTTTGGCTGGCACCACGTGGAAGAGATGAGCCGGCATTTCCGCCGGACGCAAGGCAACATAGTTTCTCGACCCTCTCCAGGGATAGGAGTGATCCGCCAGCAGGTCGTAAACCTCAAATGTATCGTCCGGAGCAAGCCCCAGTATGTCCAAATCCAGGGAAACCCAGCCGGATTGAACCAAGAAAGGATCGAGATTGACCACTACCAGAATGGTGTTGCTGCCATCGGCGGTCTGCTTTGAGTAGCAGAGGAGCGAGGGATTGTCTGTGGGGTGAAAGTGGAGCCGCTCGTTGCTTTGAAGGGCGGGGTTCTGCCGCCGGATATGGTTCAGCCGGGTAATGAACGGCTTCAGGCTTGCGGGATTGGTGAGATCCCAGCTCTTGATCTCATATTTTTCCGAGTTCAGGTATTCTTCGCTGCCCGGCTTGGTTGGGGTATTTTCTCCCAACTCGAACGCAGCTCCGTAGATCCCAAAACTTGCCGTCATGGTGGTAGCCAAGACCAGGCGGCTACGAAAGGCCGGGAGTCCCCCGGTTTGCAGGTGACCGGGCAGAATGTCTGGGGTGTTGGGCCAGAAGTTGGGGCGGAAATATTCCCGTACCGGGGTGGTGGTCAGTTCAAGCAAGTAGCGCGTGAGCTCTTCTTTGGTGTCGCGCCACGTGAAGTAGGTGTAGGACTGAGAAAAGCCGAGCTTGGCCAGCCGCTCCATTACCCGGGGCCGGGTGAAAGCTTCAGCCAGAAATAATACGTTGGGGTCTTGTGCCTTGAGCTCGGGAATTACCCATTCCCAGAATGGGAATGCTTTGGTGTGCGGATTGTCGACGCGGAAGATGCGCACACCCTGGTCCATCCAAAAGCTGAAGACTCCCTTGAGCGCATCCCACAGCCCCTGCCAGTTCGAGGATTCAAAGTCCAGCGGATATATGTCCTGGTATTTCTTGGGAGGGTTCTCCGCATACTGAATCGATCCGTCGGGACGCTTCTTAAAAAACTCCGGATGTTCGGTTACCCAGGGATGGTCCGGCGAGCATTGGAATGCGATATCGAGGGCGATCTCCATGTCGAGTTGCCTGGCGCGCTCCACCAGGGCTTTGAAGTCGGCCAGGTTGCCCAGGGCGGGATGGATTGCGGTGTGGCTCCCCTCGGCGGAGCCGATCGCCCAAGGGCTGCCCTCATCTCCCGGGGCAGCCTGGACTGAGTTGTTCTTGCCCTTGCGAAAGCTCTCTCCGATGGGAGAGATGGGGGGCAGGTAGAGTACATCAAAACCCATTTCCGCCACGTAGCCCATCCGGCTGGTCACATCGCGCAGCGTGCCATGCTTGCCGGGAGTGGGCGACCAGGAACGGGGAAAGAGCTCATACCAGGCGGAGAAGCGCGCCCTTTCGCGATCTACGATCACTTCCAGCTCGCGCTCATACCGGGTCTCGAGCGAGGTGTCCGGATAGCGCTTGACCATCTCGGCGAGCTCGTCCTGTAGCGCCAGATCCACGGTTTTCGGGTCTTTGCTCCCTGCTTTGAGCGCTTTGGCCCACCCGGCCAATTTCGCGCCGTCTGGCTTCGATGCCCGTGGCTGCACCTGTTCGAGAAGGATGGCGCCGGTTAACAACGGCAGTTCGAGATCCTGCTGCGCCGCGATGCGCTTCTTGAGATCGCTGCGCCACGTGCCGAAGTGATCGACCTCACCCACCAGGGTGTAGCGATAGCGGCCCACTTGCGTGACGGGAAATTCTCCCTGCCAGCGGTCGTTTCCCAGGGGACGCATTTCCGTCGTCTGCCAAACAGTCTCCGCATCCTGCTTCCAAAGGAGCCGCGCTCGCACCTCGTCATGCCCGTCGCCGAAGACATCCGCCTGTATGGCGACCAGCTCACCGACGATTCGCTTGATGGCAAAGCGTCCACAGTTGATCTGCGGCTCTACGTTCTCGATTACTACCCGGCTTCGTCCCTCGTTCGGTTTCGGCATCAATCCCCTTACCAATCGCAATTAACCCCATTGTAGGGGGATGCAGTTTCCAGCGATTGCGTTCACTGTCATGAAACGGCGCAAAGAGTATGCCTTGCTTTTATAGTCGAGAGATGAAATTTGCCGTTCGGCCGCGGGCCGCGCATCTCCTGCTGGCGATTGACCTGGTCGGAACCGCTCTCTTTGCCGCGGAGGGCGCGTCTACCGCGGTGCAGGCCAGGCTTGATTTGCTGGGGATGCTGGTCCTGGCATTCGTGACTGCGCTGGGAGGCGGCATCGTTCGGGATCTTCTGATCGGCGATGTACCGCCAAGCTCCATCCGGAACTGGCATTATGCGGCCGTGGCGCTGGCCACCGGGGCAGCTGTCTTCTTATTGCACGCCTACACTTCTGGAATCAACCAGTGGCTGGTGATCACGCTGGATGCAGCCGGGCTCAGCTTTTTCGCTGTCGCCGGCGCTACCAAGGCCCTGGAGTTCAAGCTACATCCGCTTCTGGCCACGATGATGGGCGGCATTACCGGGGTAGGCGGAGGCACCATCCGCGACCTGCTGATCGGCCAGGTGCCGAAAGTGCTTCGCTCCGATGTCTATGCGGCCGCTGCGCTTTTTGGCGCGGCCATCACTATCTTGTGCCTGAGGCTAAGAGTGAATGCAGTGGTGGCCAGCAGCATGGGCATCGTCGGCTGCTTTGGGTTGCGCATGTTGGCCGTATACCACCATTGGAACTTACCCGGAGCTGCTGGTTAGAGCATGGGTTCCTTGGAGTTTCCCGAATGCTCGAGTTTGAATTTGCAAAGCCCAGTTCTCGCGCACACTCTTGAAGCCCAATTCTCTTTCCTTCCCGTTAGGGCCCAACTTAGGTCGGGCGCTGATACAAAGCCAAAGCACAGCATCCAGAGCTTCTCTGGTTGAATTTCATCCAGCTCGCCCCCTTTCCACAATTTTTTGACCATTCCTCCGCCTGGCGTTGGACAATTGACGGATGCGCCTTATCACCTATCGCCGCGATGCCACGATTGCCCCGGCACTGCTCAAGGATGGTCACGTCTTTCCTCTCACTGCGCTCGGATACCCGGACACGCTGGCCTTCATTGCCGCGGGCCCCAAGAGATGGGAAGCGGTGAACACTCAACTGGAAGAGACTGGCCTGAATCTGCTCGCACCCTTGTCTTCCGTTACGCTCGAGGCCCCCGTTCAGCGGCCGGCCAAAATTCTCTGCATCGGTCTCAATTACCACGACCACGCAGCGGAATCGAAGATGGAGCCCCCCAAGTTTCCCACGGTTTTCCCCAAGTACCCACATGCTCTCATTGGGAGCGGGCAGCCAATTCTGCTGCCGCGTGCCAGCAAGCAGCCCGACTATGAAGCCGAGTTCGCGGTGGTGATCGGGCAGGGCGGCCGCAATATACCCGAGGCGGAATGGGAGGACCACGTCTTTGGCTACACCATCATGAACGACGTAAGCGCTCGCGACGTGCAATTGGCTACCTCCCAATGGACGCTGGGCAAGAACTTTCCCACCTTTGCGCCCATGGGGCCGTGGATCGTATCGAAAGATGAAGTGCCCGATCCTCACCAGCTGGATATTGCACTCTCGATCAACGGCGAGAACCTGCAGAAGTCCAACACCCGCGAGCTCATCTTCAAGCTGCCCCGCCTTATCTCTTATATTTCGACCATGATGCCACTGATGCCGGGTGACATTATCAGCACCGGTACACCCGCAGGGGTGGGCATGGGTCGCACACCGCAGCGTTGGCTCAAGCCGGGCGATGATGTGGTGGTGGAGGTTACCGGAATCGGCAGTTTGCGCAACCCTGTCCTCGCGGAACCTTGAAACCCGGTCTCTGCCGGTGCTAGCATCAACTCTCCCTATGGTCAAGGTCATCACTGTTGAACGGGAGTACGGCAGCCAGGGGGCGGAGTTTGCTCACCGCCTGGCCACCAGGTTGGGTTGGAAGCTCATTGATCGCTGCTTGATCGACGAGATCGCCAACAAGGCCGGCGTGCCCAGCAGCATGGCGGAGCAGTGCGACGAGCGCCTGGACCCCTGGTACTACCGGATGGGGAAGTCTTTTTGGCATGGCAGCGTAGACCGGCTTCCTGCCCCTCCTAAAGACCAGGTCTTCGACAGCGAGCGGATGGTCGAGTTTGTCCGAAACTACCTGAAGCAGTGCGCGGGGGACGGCAAGTGTGTGATTGTTGGGCGCGGCGCCGCCTGCGCTTTGACGGGCATTCCCGGGGTCTTCAATATCTTTGTGTACGCTTCGCTGGCGCGGAAGGTTCGATGGTTTGAAGAACATTTCCCGGAGCAGGCAGGCCGGGCAAGGGCGGAGCTTGAGGCCACGGACAACCGGCGCGCGGAATACACCCGCCGGTACTACGATCGGGACTGGGCCGACCGGCGCCTCTATCACATGATGATCAACTCGTGCATGGGCTGCGACGCCATGATCGAGGCGGTCCTGGACGGGGCCGGCATGGCCGCCGGCATGACCGCTACCGGGGAGCAAGTAGGGGCCGGCGGCCGAAGCTAAGGGATACCCAGTCTGAATCTTACCCTCGCCTTCGTCGCCCAACGGACTAAGAGCGACCTGCTCGGGCCGGCCACAGCCTTCTATCTGGATCGCATCGCGCCTTACGCGCCGATTGAACCCCTGGCTTTCCGGAGCGAAGAGGCGCTGTTCGCGTTTGTTGCCCGGCAACGGGCTCGCACCCCTGCCTGGCTGGTATTGCTCGACAGCCGGGGTCAGGCTTTTTCGTCGGACGACTTCGCCACCTGGCTGGGTGCGCGCCGCGATTCTGGGCAGCAAATGATTGTTTTTGCCGTCGGGCCAGCGAGCGGCTGGTCACCCCGGGCGCCCCGGCAGGCGCATACATTGCTGTCATTGGGTCCGATGACGCTGGCCCACGAGCTGGCTCGCCTGGTGCTGGCTGAACAGCTCTACCGGGCATTTACAATACTCTCTGGGCATCCGTACCACACCGGACACTGATGCCGGTGAGTGTTTATGCAGCTTCACTCCCACCAAAAGCTGCACAAGATCAGAGCCACAACGAGCGCAGTAGCTGTAAGAATGCCTCCAGAGTTCCGGTTGAGCTGGGTAGAGCGGGCAGCAGCGGGCGCACGAAGGGCGCGTGGCGAAAGGGAATACATGTCCTGGTTTAAGCGGCAGGAAAACGAGATTGAAGCGAATACAGCGGAGAAGACGGTGCGAACAGAGGGCCTGTGGCAAAAGTGCGAGGGCTGTGGCCAGCTTCTCTTCAAGGCGGATCTCGAGGCCAATCTTCAGGTTTGCCCCAAGTGCGGCCACCATCTTCGCATCGATGCACGCAGCCGCATTGCCAGCCTGCTTGAGCCGGGCTATGAGCTGGTCGATCTTGAACTGGTATCGACCGACCCGCTGGAGTTTGTCGATATAAAGCCTTACCGGGAGCGCCTGGAAAAGGCCCGTCGTGAGACCGGTCTCAATGATGCGGTGATGAATGCACTGGGCAGTCTCGGTCCGCATCGCGTGGTTCTGAGTGTCATGGAGTTCGCCTTTATCGGCGGAAGCATGGGGTGCGTGGTTGGGGAAACCATCGCTCGCGCCATCGACCGCGCGCTGGCCGGCAAGCAGCCGCTCATCATCGTTGCCGCTTCAGGCGGCGCACGCATGATGGAAGGAGTCGCCAGCCTTATGCAACTAGCCAAAGTTTCGGCGGGACTGGCGCAACTTGACGACGCCGGTCTGCCGTATATTTCTGTCCTGACCAACCCCACCACCGGCGGCGTGACCGCAAGCTTCGGTATGCTGGGCGACCTTAACATTGCCGAGCCGGGTGCGCTGATAGGCTTCGCCGGTCCACGGGTCATCGAGCAGACCATCCGGCAGAAGCTTCCTGAAGGCTTTCAACGGTCGGAGTTCCTGCTGGAGCACGGCATGTTGGACGCAATCGTCGCCCGCCGCGACCTGAAAAGCTATCTGATTCGCGCACTCGACTTCATGTGGCCTTCGCCTTCAGCCAATTAAAGAATTCACTCTAGAATAAGACCATGTCCTATGCTTCGGCCCTTGACCGGCTGTACGCTCTCGGTCAGGAATTACACACGGTCCCCGGCAAGCCTCGACGGAAATTTGAGCTGGCGCATATGCGCACCCTGATGGCGGCGTTGGGCAACCCAGAGCGTAGCTTTACCTCCGTGCTGGTTGCCGGCACCAACGGCAAGGGCTCGACCTCTTCGACCCTGGCCAGTATTCTCGGCCGGGCAGGCTACCGGACTGGTCTCTACACCTCTCCCCACCTAAGCACGGTGAACGAGCGCATCCAGGTGAATGGGGCCGTAATAGACGATGATGACTTTGCCGCCCTTTTCTCCCAGGTCGAGGAGATTGCCTCGACCCTGGTACAAGCTGGCCGGCTGCCTGCGGCGCCGAGTTTTTTCGAGACCGTTACCGCTATGGCCTTTCTCCATTTTGCTGCCCGCGGGATTCACACGGCGGTGGTGGAGGTAGGCATGGGCGGCCGGCTGGACGCCACGAATATTGTCGAGCCGGTGGTTTCGGTGATCACCGATATCTCCCTCGATCACACGGAATGGCTTGGTTCAACGGTGGACCAGATTGCCCGGGAGAAGGCCGGTATCCTGCGCCGCGAGGGGGTCATGGTCACGCTACCGCAGCACCCCGAGGCGAACCAGGCACTGGGAGAAATCGCCGTTGGGCTGCAGGTGCGCGGGGTGAATGCGGCCAGCTATATACCGGTGCACCATCAACCTGAAGACTACACCCGGAATCGTTATCCGTTGGCCGTGATGGGCGAACTGATTGGAATCGACTCCCCGCTGGCGGGCGCCCACCAACAGCGGAACCTTGCGCTGGCGATCGCCACAGCGGTGGAGCTAAGAAACAATCACGGTTACAATATAACCCCTGTCGACATCCAGGCTGGTATTCGCGACACTGTCTGGCCGGCGCGGCTGGAGCTTATTGCAGGCAATGGCGGCCGCGCCGGCGTGCTGCTGGATGTGGGCCACAATCCCGCCGGCGCCTGGGCGCTTCGTGCCGCAGTTTCGCACTTCGATCAGGGGCAGCCTTTGACGCTGGTCTTCGGATGCCTTCAGGACAAGCCAATCGCGGAACTCGCCCAGATTCTCTTCCCACTCTTCGGCCGGGTGGTGGTGACCCCGGTCGACTCGCCGCGTAGCGCTTCGGTCGAAGAGCTGGTGGCGGCCGCTCGCTTGACCGGCAGCGAGGTGGAAGTAGCCGAGGATGCGATGAGCGCGGTCGAGCAGGCGCTCCATCTAACCCCGACGCATGGCCTGGTGGTCGTGACCGGGTCGGTTTTTCTGGTTGGACAGGTGCGGCCCATGCTGCTGACTTCGGCGCAGGTGCCTACCGAGACGCTCAAGGCATGAATATCCAGCCTGCCCAACCGCCTCTTTCGTTGACAGGCCGCCTGAGCTCTAACCTGGCGCGGAGCCCGCTCTTCTTTCTCTTCACTGGATTTTTTGGGTGCATGTCGCTGGCCGCCTCCTGCGTCGAGAAGGATGGCCGATGGCAGCACACCATCGCCCGGCAATGGGCGCGGAGCTCACTATGGGCCGCCGGCGCACCCGTCACCGTTATCGGACGTGAGAATTTACTGCCCCTCGCTATTTACACCTCAAATCACACATCGTTCATGGATACTCCCGTGGTCTTCAGCAGCCTGCCGTTTCAGTTTCGAATCCTGGCAAAGCAGAGCTTGTGGAAGTGGCCCTTTATCGGATGGCATCTCCACCGCTCCGGCCAGATCCCGGTGGACGAGGAAAGTGGCAGTGGGTCGATTGCCGGGCTCAATCGAGCGATCCGCGCACTGAAATCAGGGATGCCTCTCTTTATCTTCCCTGAAGGTGGTCGAACCGAAGACGGCAAGGTGCGGCCCTTCATGAACGGTCCCGCGTATATTTCGATCCGCGCCCGGGTGCCCCTGGTGCCGATGGCGCTGGTGGGCACTTATGAGCTGCTGCCGATTCATACCCATCACTTTCGTCCTCGACCGGTTCAATTGATCATCGGCAAGGCGATCGATCCGTCGAAATACACCATCCGCCAGGTCGACGAGCTTACAAGCACGCTGCGCACGGAAATTCTGCAACTCTATGAGCGCCATGCTGCGCCTGGTGACCTTGCGGCGGAGCTTGCTTTAGAAGAGGCGGCTATGAATTCTGTGCGGGCGGAGGTTGGAAAGGAAGATCGATGACTTCACCGCTTCCGCGTATCGCAATCCCTGAGCCAACATCGACGGACGAGGCTTACAACCGGCGCAGCCTGCCACAGTACATCCACGCGGTAGAAGCCGCGGGTGGAACAGCGGTACCGATCTCTCTGGTTCAATCGAGGACCGAGCAGGCACGCCTGCTTGCATCCTGCTCGGCGATATTGCTGCCCGGCAGCCCGGCGGATATTGACCCTGTGCGCTATGGACAGCAGGCGGTCAAGGAGTGTGCCGCGAAGGACGAAGCGCGGGAGGCTACGGACAATCTTCTTTTGCGCGACGCTTTTGACCAGGGCAAACCTATCCTCGGAGTTTGCTACGGGCTGCAGTCGCTCAACGTTTGGCGGAGGGGCTCACTTATACAGGACTTGCCGCACCCCTCCGCGATTGCGCCTTCCGGGGAAGACTCGGCTGTGGTCAACCATGAGCCGGGGCGAGAGGTGCCAAATGCCCACCCGGTGCTGGTGGCGCCGGGATCTCGGCTGTTCGAAGCTATAGCAGGGCTCGCTGAAGATGCCGGGGAGCAGCGAATGCTTTCGGTGAACTCAAGCCATCATCAGGCGGTCGGGAGTCCTGGGGAACGGCTCAAAGTTGCTGCCACAAGTCCGGTGGATGGGGTAATTGAAGCCCTGGAGGGGGCGGAGCCGGAGCAGTTTGTGGTTGCCGTGCAATGGCATCCTGAGCGGACCTACGAGAGCAGCGCCGCATCCCGGGCGCTCTTCGCGGCGTTCCTCGAGGCCGCACGCTCGTGGGCGCCGAACCCGTGACGACAGGAGAGATCGAAGAGGCATTTCTCCAGGCTGATATCGCGGGTCTCTCACCAGGCGCCTATGAGCAGTTCCTTGCCTACTTCACGGTGCTGTTCCGCTGGAACGCCCAGCTGAACTTGACGGCTATCAGGGAACCGAAACAAATCATACAGCGCCATTTTGTAGAGTGTGCCTTTGCGGCGCAGCATCTTCCTCGGGATGTCGCGACTCTGCTTGACTACGGCTCGGGAGCGGGGCTGCCCGGAATTCCAGTCGCGATCTGCCGTCCCGAAATCCGCGTGACCCTGGGTGAATCGCAGGGGAAGAAGGCATCATTTTTACGGGAAGCTGTGCGCACGGGCGGGATTTCGTGTGAGGTTTATGGCCATCGCGTGGAAACAATCCCACTGGGACGTCAATTTGATGCGGTTACGATGCGCGCCGTCGAGAAAATGGAATTGGCCTTACCGGTTGCGATGCAGTACACGCGGCGATATTTGGCGCTGTTCACAACTGAGCGATCGGCGCCGGTCTCTGGAGAGCTTTCCTCGGAATTTACCTGGCGGGAGCCCATTTCCTTGCCGGAAGCCGACCAAAGGATCCTTCTGATCGGGGAACGGATTTAGATTGTTCCACGTGGAACAGCTCTCATTTTTGGGCTGTGTTCCACGTGGAACAAACGATATTTCCACCGGTGCATCGCGCCGCCCCGTTCGCTTCGTCCCATTTTGGATTCGGCTTATCACCTTTAAAATGCAGTGGTTGGCTGCGCCCCCGTCGCGCGTGCGTGCGCGTTCTCCACAATTTATGCCCAGTTCTGCACATGCACAGTTCCTTGCTCTCCTCGACTCCACTCGATACTCTTCCAGTACGCATGGGTAAAGTAATCGCCGTAGTCAATCAGAAGGGCGGGGTTGGAAAAACCACGACCGCAATCAACCTGTCCGCGGCGCTCGCTCTTGAAGGCCTCACTTGTCTCCTCGTCGATTGTGATCCGCAGGCTAATTCCTCGGGCGGTCTGGGGGTTGCCCGCGATGAAAACCGTAACTCCACCTATGACGTCCTCATGGGGAATGCGACCATTGCAGAGACCACACTGGCTACAGAGATCGATGGCTTGAAAGTAGTTCCCGGCAGCAACCATCTGATCGGCGCTACCGTGGAGTTGATCCAGACAGAACGTCGCGAATACCGCCTGCGCGAAGCTTTGGAGCCGGTACGCAATCAGTACAACTTCATCATGCTCGATTGCCCGCCGGCTTTGGATCTTCTCACCCTGAACGCGTTAGTTGCGGCAGATCGCTTGCTGGTTCCGATGCAGGCCGAATATTTCGCCCTGGAAGGCATCTCTGAACTGCTCACGACCCTTGGCCGCATTCAGGCGGCATTCAATCCCGGCCTTGACATTGAAGGCGTGATTCTCACCATGTACGACGAGCGCACCAACTTGGCCCAGCAGGTCACGGAAAACCTGCGCAGGTTCTTCGGCGCCAAACTGCTCAAAACCGTAATCCCCCGCAACATCCGCCTGGCCGAAGCCCCAAGCTATGGAAAGCCAGTCGTGCTCTATGATCCGCGCTCCCGCGGCGCGGAAAGCTACAGAGAGTTGGCCGAGGAGATTCTAGCGCGCAATAACATCGAGAGTCCCAAAGCTCTGGAACGCAAGGCAGCCGCACAAGCGCGGCCGCGACAGGAAAGCAAAGTGCGCTTCTGGCCCTATGCGTGAATTTTCTTTCGTCCCTGGGGAGGAGTCCGGGAATAATTTTTGAGGTTTAGAGCCTCCAGGAAGGCACCATGACCACTTCCGTTGATATACCGAAACGTCGCGCCCTCGGCAAAGGTCTCGAATCCCTGCTGCCGGGTCGATCTGGATTTAGTGCTGCCGCTGCACCTGTGCCACCATCCCCTGAAGAAGGAAAACCAAGGGAAATACCGGTGGAACAGATTGAGCGCAATCCTTTCCAGACGCGGAGTACCGTCGATGAACACGCTCTGAGAGAATTGTCCGCCTCGATCGCGGCCACCGGCGTAGTGCAACCGGTGGTGGTGCGGCCGCTTGCCAACAACCGCTTTCAACTCATCGCCGGCGAGCGCCGCTGGCTCGCCTCGAAGATGGCCGGCAAGGCCACCGTGCCTGCCATCCTGCGCCAGGTCTCTGACGAGCAAGCGATGGAGATGACGATTGTTGAGAACTTGCAGCGCACCGATCTGAACCCGATGGAACAGGCTCGCGCCTATGATCGTCTCGGCCAACACTTCAAGATGACGCAAGAACAGATGGCCCAACGAACTGGCAAGGACAGGGCCTCCGTGGCCAATTTCCTTCGGTTGCTTCGGCTCCCGCTCGAAGTGCAGCAGAAAGTAGAAGCCGGGAATCTCAGCTTCGGACATGCGCGCACGTTGTTGGCACTCGAATCGCCTGAGGCGATTCTGAAAGCTGCGCAAAAGGTGAGTACTCTCTCCATGTCGGTCCGTCAGACCGAGAGTTATGTTCAGGGACTGCTCAATCCGGAAAAAAAGTCCAAGGGAGAAGAAAAAGAGAAACTGCCGATCGACCCCAATGTCCGCGAGGCACGGGATCGACTGCAGCGCGCGCTCGGCCTGAGGGTTTCTATTGAGGACAAGAACGGCCGAGGACGAGTGATCATCGAATATTCCCGCCTGGAAGACTTTGATGCGCTGCTCGAAACCATCGCAGGCAACTAG
>Ga0302324_100017077_pt1 | contig 14415 bp, 12 predicted proteins | sample Palsa_T0_1_FD_201949 | JGI IMG/M metagenome (GOLD analysis project Ga0302324, IMG submission 201949) | Peat permafrost microbial communities from Stordalen Mire near Abisko, Sweden - Palsa_T0_1 | ecosystem: Environmental > Terrestrial > Soil > Palsa > Peat permafrost | place: Sweden: Abisko...
AGGCCGATAGCGCGGGTGTAGGTACCAGGGATCAAGCGTTTGATGTTCCAGCCGATCTTGGCTTCGAGTTGCGGCATGCAGTACAGGTCGCCGCGATCGTGGGCGTCCAGGCAGGTTTGCGCCACTTTGTCCGCTGAGACTCCAGTCCAGCGCATGATCTTGTGGGCGAACTGATTCGTCTCGGTCGAGATGCGACCGGACTCGAGGATGTTGGTCTTGACGAAAGTGGGGCACAAGACGGTGACTTTCACTCCGCTGCCGGACAATTCGGCGGCCAGGGTTTCTGAGAGCGACAGCGCGCCGGCCTTACTGACGTTGTAGGCCGCCATGCTGGGCGCAGCACCGAATGCTGCGGCGGAGGCGACGTTGATGATGCCGCGCGGTCCATCCGAAGGGTCGGCTGTCCGCAGGATCGGCGCGAAGACATGGCAGCCATGAATGGGTCCCCACAGGTTGATGCCCAGCACCCACTGCCAGTCCTCTATGGGGAGTTCGCCGATCGGTGCCCCGCCGGAGCCGACGCCGGCGTTGTTGATCACCAGCGTGGGCGCGGCGCCGAACCAGGATTGCGACTGCGTGGACAGATCGACAACATCGCCGAGTTGGGTTACGTCGCAAGTGATTGCGACTGCCTCGCCGCCGATGTCGGCGATCGCGCTCACCGTTCTCTTCGCGGCGACTTCATCGATGTCGCTGCAGACGACCCGACTGCCACGGCGGGCCAGTTCGATCGCGAACGCTGCGCCGATGCCACTGCCGGCACCGGTCACCACCGCTCGCGCGTGATGGCTCACCTTGGGCGATTTGCCAAACGGTCCGATCATCCTCAGCCCGCCTTTCCTGATCTGGCCTCAATACCGTTGTCTCGCATCGAGGTGTCGATGAAACGTGCAACGTGCTTCATGGCCTTGACGGCTTCCGGCGACAACCTGGGCAGCGCCTGGAACACGTGCACCTGGTCCGGCCAAACCTGCAAAGTGCAACGGCCACCGCCGGCGCGGATGTCGGCGGCCAGGTGCCGCGCGTCGGCCAGCAGCATTTCGGCGCCGCCGGCCTGGATGAGTGTCGGGGGCAACGGCGGTCCGCCGGCGACGTCGAGCTTCAGCCGCCGGTGCGCGGGATCGACGCCGTTGCTGTACAGCGCGACCAGGCGTGCCGCATCGTCGGCGCGGATCGCCGGGTCGCGCCGCAAATCCTCACGCGCACGGGCAAGCTCGAGCGTCAGGTCGATCAACGGCGAGAAGAGCGCGAGCGCCGCCGGGCCGTTGGCGGCAACGTCGGGCTGCAGCAGCAGATCCACCGTGAGATGGCCGCCTGCCGAATCGCCGGCGATCACCACGCGGTCCGGCGACACCTGGCTGGTGAGCCAGTCCCAGCCCGCGCGCACATCATCGGCCGCGGTCGGGAAGCGGTGCCGCGGCGCCAAGCGGTAGTCGACGGCGAACACCGGCAGACCCGTCAGCCGTGACAACCACGACGTAAGCCGACGGTGGGTGCGCGGCGAGCACAATGCAAAGCCGCTGCCGTGGACGAAATAGATGGCGCCGGCCCGGGTAGGTACGCCGGGCGAGCGCACCCATTCACCGACCACGCGACGTCCGTGGTGGTGTACGTCAACGGGCTCGATCCGGGTCCCGCCCAGCGACGGTCCGAAGGCATCCATGATGACGGACACGATCCGTCGCGACAGCCACAGGCCCCATGCCTGTTCGGGCCGTAACACCGCGCTGACCTGCCGCAATGTCGTCATGCTCACCAGGGCTGCGGAACGGGATCGCAGCGATCCACGAGTCGGCACTGACTCCGTCATGCGAATGAGTCAACACAAAATGGTGACATTCGTCAATGGCAACGTTCTGCGTGTCGCGGATGCCGGCGGTTCGAGCAAGATCGGAAAATAGGTGATGAGTTGGTGGCCCTGCGGCGTCGGCCACGGCGCGTCCACCCCGTGCGAAAGGAGATTGACTACGTGTCCATCGCGCTTCCAGCCTTCACGCCGGCGCAGGAGAGCCTGTTCCTCACGCTTGGTGGCAGGGCACTCGACAGCCGTTTGCCGAACCCCTTTCTCGGCGACACCGTGGCTGACGAGATCCTCACAAAGATCGGCTACGACATCGCTCGATTCCCCCAACTGACCACCAAGCGCCAAGCCCCGGAGACCAAGGTCTTCGATATCGCGGTGCGGGCCAATAGACTTGACGAGGTGGTACGCCGGTTCGTGAGCAACCACCCGGATGGCATCGTGCTGGATCTGGGCGCCGGCCTGGACGACAGGATGTTGCGCGTCGACCCGTCGTCCACCGTCGACTGGTACGACATCGACTTCCCCGAAGTCATCGCCGTCCGGCGGCAAGCGATACCACAACCCACCAATGCGCACAGCATTGGCGCGGACTTGACCGATCCGAATTGGCTGGGCGACGTCCCGACCGACCGGCCCGCCGTCATCGTCGCCGACGGCCTCGTCGTGTTCCTCACCCAGGAAGACTTCGTGTCCCTGCTGAACCGCCTTAGAGGCCACTTCCCCAGCGGGGAAATGGCGTTCAATCTTTACACCACCTACGCGGCCTGGGCGGTCAAACATCTCCCCGCTATGGCCGCAATCGCGGGTGGCGTGGCCAATCCCGGCTTCAACGAGCCACGCCAACCCGAACGCTGGGTTGATGGCCTGAAGCTGATCGAGGAGATCCTCCTCACCCGAGCGCCCGAGGTCGCTCAACTCCCGCTGATCACGCGGCTGACCTCCCGGCTGGCGGCACACAGCGCGGTTATGTCGCGCATGATCGGCACCGTCGTGGTCCGTTATGGCTTCTGATCCGCGGGCGGGCGTGCCGGCGTCCGTGTACGCGGTCAGCAAAACGTTATAGCGGACTATTCAGCTGAGCCGCGCAACATCTGAGAGCATGGGACGTGTTGTCGGGTCAGAGCTAATGCCCTGCCCAAAGACATCAACCGCGAGGCGGGGGTGCGCAGGTGAACGCTGTTGGGCGGTGGTGGCGCCAGGGCGACCACTTTGACTGGCTAACTCTGTACTTGAACACCCGGGGCATCCGGCTGTTATGGCGGGCAATGATCGCAGCCGTGATCGCGTCGATCGCTGTGGTTCCGGCGGTGGTGTTAGTGAGGCCGACCCTGCCGCATTACCCAGCCGCGGCCTTCGTGGCGCCTCTTGCCAGCGCCTTCGGCGTGACGGTGGCACTGTTGTGGTTGATCCGCTGGCCCACGCGCGGGCAATCCGCCCTCTACGCCCTCATCGGGAGCGGCTGCATCGCGGCGGCCTGCCTCGTGCAGGGCGACCCGCTTGCCGGGTTGCTGGGTTCTGGCGCGTTTGCGGTGCTCGGTGGCTACATCGCCTTCTTCCACACCGCGCAGTACATGATGATTAACTTCGCGATCGCCATGGCTACCGCCCTGGTGCTCGTGGAACGCCTGATCCGCTACACCGGCACCGTGGTGGCGGGCTGCGCATTTCTGCTCGTCCTGGTGCTCAATGTGGCGTTTCCGTTTGCGGTGCAATGGCTGGTTCATGCGCTGGCCAGCGAGTTGCAACAATCCAGCCGCGACCCGCTCACGGGTCTGTTGATCCGCCGGGCCTTTTATCACTCGACGTACGGGTTGCTGCTGCGCCGCAGGGAAGGGCCAAGTTATCTGGGCGCGGCGATGATCGATTTGGATAACTTCAAGCGCCTCAACGACACTCATGGTCATTCCACCGGAGACAAGGCCTTGGTCGCGGTAGCCGGGGCTCTTCGCCTGGTCTGCCCGCCGACAACGATGGTCGCTCGCTTCGGCGGTGAAGAATTCGTCGTCGCCGACATCTACCGCACCGACGACCTGCACGACATCGCCGAACAGTTGTGCAAAGCCATCGCCAACACCCGCTACCCCATTACGGCCAGTATCGGCATTGTCAGCGTCCCGCTGGGCCCGAGCTTCGACCCCGCCGAGCGTGAACTCATCGACGATCTCGTCAACGTCGCCGACACTGCCATGTACGCCGCCAAACGCGCCGGCGGAAACCAGAGCCGCTGCACCCGCATCCCGCACGCCGCCCTCAGAGGGAGTGCCGCTTAAGGTCATCGCCGGTTGATGTCGTTCAGGTCTGCCATCTCGATGAGAATTCTGCAAGCGTGTACGTGAAGCACCCTTGAAGTCGGCCGCACACCAAAGGACACCACCCCATGACCACGACCCAGAAGCCGGAGATGACAGACGCTTTCGTGCTGGGCGGTGTGCGCACTCCGTTTGCCCGCTACGGGTGAAAAGCCCCAGTCACGGACGCCCGCACGGTCGTGCCCTGAACCGGCTCGCGCCCCGGGCCGGAATAATAACTGACCGGTCGTCTGTTATGGGATCCATGCCACGACCATCCAATCCCGAAGTCCGCAAGCGGTTGCTCGCGGCAGGTCTTGACCTCATCCATTCACGAGGGTTCGCCGCCAGCGGCGTCAAGGACATCACCGATGCGGCCGGCGTGCCGAAGGGGTCGTTCTACGCGTATTTCCCCAGCAAAGAGGCGTTCGCCGCGGCAGTCCTGGACGCCTATTGGATCGATATCGAAACCCGCCTCGTGCCGATCCTTCACGGTGACGGGTCAGTGCAGGAGCGGATCACACGCTTCTTTCATGCGCTGGCCGATGACCACGAGGCCGCCAACTTCCTGCTCGGCTGCTTGATCGGCAACTTGTCCCTTGAGCTCAGTAGCTCCAGTGAGCCGATTCGCGCCCAGCTGATCAGCGTTCTCGAACGCTGGGGCAGCGGGCTGGCCGCATGCTTGCGTTCCGGCGAACTTCGCGCGGATCTCGACGCAGACGATATCGCCTCCCGGCTTATCGAAGCCTGGGAAGGTGCGGCGCTTCGGGGCAAGATGATTCGCAGCCGCATTCCCTACGACCGGTTCGAAGCCGACACCATTCCCGCGCTGCTGCGCTGAACTAAGCGGGAATGGCGGCCATTAGCGAATGCTAAGTAGACGACTGGTCATCTAAAAAATGAAGGAGGCCGAGCGCTATGGCATCAAGTGAGGATCTGGGCCGTGTGACGTTCGCGTTGAACCACGGCAGCGGTGCGATTCCAGCGCTTGGGTTCGGAACGTCGCTGTCCGATCGCACGAAGACGCGAGACGCCGTCAAAGCCGCGGTCAAGGTCGGCTTCCGCCACCTGGACGCCGCCGAGCGGTATCGCAACGAAGCCGAAGTCGGCGCCGCGCTCAAAGAATTGTTCGACGACGGCACAGTCCGCCGCGACGAGCTGTTCGTGACCACCAAGCTGTGGAACAACAACCATCGACCCGAACGGGTCAAGTCGGCATTGCACGCCAGCCTCAACAGGCTCGGACTCGACGCCGTCGACCTGTATCTGGTGCACACCCCGTTCGCGTTCAAGCCCGGTGACGACCAAGATCCCCGCGACCCGCACGGAGCTGTCATCTATGACGACGGCGTCACGTTAGAGGAAACCTGGGCAGCGATGGAAGGCCTTGTCGACGAAGGGCTTACCGGAGCGATAGGGCTCTCCGACATCGACGTCGAGGGCGTCAAGAGGATCGCTCAGACCGCCAGGATCAAGCCGGCTGTGGTCGAGGTCGAGTCGCATCCCTATCACCCGCAGTGGGAACTGCATCAACTGCGCGAGACGGACGGGATCATCCTGTTGGCGTTTGCCTCGCTTGGGCATGGGCTCGAGCCGCGACTGCTTGACGATCCGCTGATTGTCTCGACGGCGCAGCAGTTGGGGAAAACGCCCGCGCAGGTGCTTTTGGCGTGGGGCATCCAACGTGGCAGCGCGGTTCTGACCGGATCGGTCAACCCGACGCGCATCAACGAGAATTTCGATGTCACCGCGATTCCCGAGAGCGCGGTCCAGGACATCAGCGAGCGTCTGCAGACCCGCTACCGGTTCAATTCAGTTGTCGACGGCGGGGAACCGGGATTCGCCGAGGTGCCTTCAGGCAGTTGACAGTTAGGCGGTCGACTTGGAGATGGCGTCGAGGATTTCTTCGGCCGAAAGGATTGCCGTCGCGTAGTTGGGGATGTTGACCGCCAAGGCCGCGTGCATCTCTTCGTCGGAGTAGCTGGCCGTCGCGTCTCTCACGACGGTCACCTCATAGCCCAGCTCCGCGCCGAAGCGAACCGTCGCCTCGAGGCAGGTGTGCGCGATGAGGCCCATCATGATCAGCCGCTGAATGCCTTGCCTCTTGAGCAGAAGGTCCAAGTCGGTATTGGCAAAACCGCTGGAGCACCAATGCTCTTGGGCGACGACGTCGCCCGGCCAGGGTTCAAATTCGCTGCGGAGCTGACCGCCCCACGATCCGTACTCGAAGGCCTTGTGTTCCCACGCTGCCTTCTGGATCGGGGCGATGTGCTTCCAGTTCTCGTAGTCGCCGGGCCGGTATCGGTGGTGCAGTGCGTAGAAGACTTGAATGCCGGCGTCTCGCGTCGCCTCGAGGACCTGGCTCATGTGTGGGACGCACCCGTTGGCTTCGGCAACCCCCTTGAGGCGGTCCCATACTTTGCCGCCCTCGGAAATGAAGTCGTTGTAAGGATCGATCACAACGAGGCCGGTGATGCTTCTGCGGTAGTTCACCTCGTCAACTCTGCTCCGGAGCGCCGTTGAGCACCACCGCCGATATGCCGTTTTACATATGAGACTTGATATGTAACATTGCCAGGTATGGCCGCCGTCACACTCGCGCAGCATGATCTCACCGACCAGGCCGGTGATGTCGAAACGTAGGCCGCGGGTTGGCGTCATCGGGGCCGGCCCCGGCGGTATCGCCATGGGCATTCAATTGGCCCAAGGTGACTACGATTTCACCATTTTCGAACGCGGCGACGGGTTCGGCGGAACGTGGCGCAACAACACCTACCCCGGTGCGGCGTGTGATGTGCCGTCGCACTTCTACTCGTTTTCGTTTGCGCTGAATCCGTACTGGAGCAAGACCTACGCGAACCAGCCCGAGATCCTCGCCTATCTGGAGCGGGTCGCATACGACCACCAGCTCGGTCAGCACCTGAAAGCCTGCACCGCCGTGACGTCGGTCCGATGGTCCGATGCCGACTCGCAATGGGCGATCGAGACCGCGCAGGGGAGTCGGCACGAGGTTGATGTTGTCGTCAGCGCGGTCGGCATGCTTGATGTCCCCAATGTCCCGGCAATTCCCAACCGGGAGCTTTTTGGTGGCCGAGTCTTTCACTCGTCACAGTGGGATCATTCGAAATCGACAGCGGGGGAGCGGGTTGCATCGATCGGTACCGGTGCCAGCGCCGTGCAGTACGTCCCTGCGATCGCCGCGGAGACCGAGCATCTGACCATCTTCCAGCGCACCCCGATCTGGGTGGCGCCGCGGTTCGACGACCCCTTCACCAGCGAGCAGCAAGAGTTGTTTGCGAGCGACCCCGCCGAAGCGCTCAAGCTTCGAGATGCGGCGTTCCAGCAGTACGAAGTGGCCGATTTCGACGTCGAATCCGACATGACCAAGATGCTGACCGAGATGTCGTACAACTACCTGATGAAAAAGGTCAGTGATCCGCAGCTGCGCTCGAAGTTGTTGCCCGACTATCCCGTTGGCTGCAAGCGGCCGCTGCAGTCGAAGACGTGGTTTCCGGTATTCGATCTACCGAACGTCACACTGGAGACCGCTCCGATTGTTGCCTTCACCGAAAAGGGTCTACGCACCGCGGACGGTGTCGAGCACCGGACCGACACCGTGATCTTCGGAACCGGTTTCAAGGCCGCCGATTATCTGAGCAGTCTGGATGTCTACGGCAACGGTGGCCGGCGACTTCATGACGACTGGCATCACGGCGCCGAAGCGTATCTGGGCACCGTGGTGCCCGGCTATCCGAATCTGTTCACGCTGTACGGGCCGAACACCAACGGGATCACCTCGATGATCTACATCCTGGAAGCGCAGGCCGAATTCGTCCGGCGCCTGCTCGACACGATGAGCCGAGAAGCAATTGGGGCGGTCGAGATCAAGCGCGACCCGCACGACGCATTCAACGCCGAGATCCAGGCGGCACTGGACACCACTGTCTGGGCCGCGAACTGCAGCAACTACTTTCGCCACCCAAGCGGCAAGATGGTGACTCAATACCCCTACAGCGGAAGCATGTTCGCGCAGCGACTCGCCGCAGTTGACCTAGATCTCTTCGACACCCGTCCACAAAATCCGAAACTCAAGGCAGAGGCTGGCAACGTATGACCGGTGTTCATCACACGGCGATCGTGACAACCGACGTCGAACGTGCGCTGAGCTTTTGGCAGGACGGCCTGGGTCTGAACATTCTCTTCGACCATGTATTCACCGGTGATTGGCCGACCCTGTTCGACGCCAGTACCGACACCCTGCGGTCGATCTTTCTCGGCGATCCCAGCACACCGGTTAGCGGCATCGTCGAATTGGTCGTGTTCGACAATCCGGCACCTGAGCGCCAATCGATAGCCGGGCCCGCGCCCGGGTTCTTTCTGGTCTCGTTGAACCGAGACGTCGAGCCGACGCTTCGTCGACTGGCCGATCTGGAATTTGCCGATGATGTACGGCAGATTGTCGTGTCCGCACCGCACGGAAAGCAGGTTCAGATGGCTGTCATCACGGCGCCGGACGGCGTCCGCGTTGAGCTGATCGGGCCCGCGCGGTGACCGCCATCGTGACGGGCGGCGCCTCAGGCATCGGCAGCTCGGCCGCCGATCGGCTGCGTAGCGCTGGCCACGATGTCATCACGTGGGATCTTCGCGGCGGCGACATTGCCTGCGACATCAGCGATCCCGATGCGGTGTCTGCTGCGCTGCAGCAGACCCTGGCCTCCGTCGGAGTGCCGGATCGTCTGGTCGCCTGTGCCGGTGTCGGTGCCTCCGGAATGTTGATCGCGCAGGATCCCGCCGACTGGAAACGAGTGATCGACGTCAACCTCACCGGAACCTGGCTGACGATGCGGGCGGTTGCGCAGGCGATGATCGACAACGGCGGCGGCGGATCCATCGTCGCTGTATCCAGCATCAGCGGCACCGTCGCCGACCGCGACATGGGCGCTTACTGCGTCTCCAAGGCCGGGGTAGACATGCTGATCCGCGTCGCGGCAAGCGAGTGGGGGCCGTACGGCATCCGGGTCAACGCGGTGGGGCCGGGTGTCACCCGAACCCCGATGCTGACCCAAGCCGAGCAGCTGCCGGGATGGGTGGACGGGCTGGGTCAACGAACCGCTCTCGGCCGGGTAGGTGAGGCCGATGATGTCGCCGAGGCCATCATCGCGGTGCTCGAGATGGGCTGGGTGACAGGGCAAACCATCCTGGCTGACGGCGGTCTGGCATTGCACAGTCCGATCGACACCTACGGACAGGTTCAGCGACTGCGTGCCAAGCGCGGCTAGTCGATCAGCGACTGTGTGCCGAGCACGATTGCCAGGGAAAGTCGCTCGGCGTCTTCGGTGTCGGGCTCGGCTGTGTAGATCATGATGCGCAGGTCGTTGGCGGCGACGACGAGCGTGTCGCAGTCCAGTGTGATGTGCCCGACGTCGGGATGATCGATCACCTTGTGCCGCCCGAAGTCCTGGTGGGGTGTGGGAGCGCTTGACTCCCATAACTTTTCGAAGCGCGGACTCTGCGCAGTGATCTCGCGGATCAGCTGCCTCAACCGCTGATCGTGGGGATAGCGGGCGGCCGTCAAACGCAGGTCCGCGACCAGCCCGGCTTCGAATTCACGCTGCTGCTCTCGGGTGTGGACGGCTCGACTGCCCGGACCGACAAGGTGACGCCAGACGCTGTTGCGTTCGATCCCGTGCCAACTCGTCGTGGGGCCCATCAGCGCGTCGTACGGCGCGTTGGCGACGATGAGCGTCCAGGTGGCGTCGTAGACGGCGACCGGGGTGTTCGCCAGGCGGTCGAGCAGGCGCTGCACGCTCGGCGTGATGCGCGACGACACCACGTCGAGTCCGGGTGTCGCGTGTCCGGCGAGCCGGAAGAGGAGATCGCGTTCGGCGTCCGAAACCCGCAACGCGCGGGCGAGGGCCTCGACCACCTGGACCGACGGCGAAGTGGCCCGGCCCTGCTCGAGCCTCGTCAGGTAGTCGACCGAGATCCCGGCAAGCCCGGCCAATTCTTCTCGGCGCAGGCCAACCGCGCGCCGGCGTCCACCGACCGGGACGCCGGCCGCCGCGGGCTGAACACGGTCGCGCCAGCGGCGTATCGCCCGGCCGAACTCCCACGACTCCACGTCTTCACTCTGCGCTACCGGACCGGGTTTGTCCTGGCCCTGACAGTCCTACGAAAACCGGACCACTGCCTGAGGACCGGTGTTCGGCAAAGAATCATCGGTGGATCACGACGAAGGAGAATCATGAACGCGATCGCGTCGGGAACGGTGCTCATCACCGGCCCCACCGGCGGCCTGGGCAAGGCCACGACACTGGCTATCGCCAATCGCCCGGCAGAGCAGCGGCCCGATTTAATGCTGGTCGGCAGGCCCGGCACAGCCCTTACCGAGGTGGCCGAGGCCGCCCGTGCGGCTGGGGCCACCGTGCAGGAGATCGGCCGCGACCTAGCCCGACTGGCCGACGTCCGCGATGCGGCACGCCGGGCCAAGCACCTATTGGCGGCGGGCGCGGTGCGTCCGCTTCGGGCGATCGTGGCGAATGCCGGCGTATCGGTCGCCGATACGCACAATGCCTCGGCGGACGGCTACGAACTCACCTTCGCCGTGAACCATCTCGCGCACGCGCAGCTCATCGGCGATCTCCTCGACTCGCTCACCGCGCCCGCCAAGGTGGTGCTGCTGGGGTCAAACACCTACCACCAGAACATCTTCCGTCGCATCCTGCGAGTCGCGCCGGCGATCTGGCGCGATCCGATCGAGCTTGCGCAGCCGACCGCGGCCGACGCGCCGGCCACCCTCGAGAGCGCCGGAATCGCCTACTCCAACTCCAAACTGGCGATTCTTTATTACGCGCACGAATTGCAGCGGCGCGCGCCCGCGGCCGTCAACGTCACGGTGTATGAGCCCGGATTCATGCCGGGCACCGGGCTGAGCAGAGGGCACGGCCCCGGTCTGCAGAAGATTGGCCGCGTGATTGAGCACATCCCCGGCGTCTCGTCACCGGCACGATCTGGTCCGGCGCTCGCATCGATTCTCCTCGACAGCCGCTGGGCGCATTTGAGCGATGGCGCATTCGTCGTCAAAGACGAAGAGCGTGAGGTGAAGGCATTCGCCAACGACCCGGTTCGCGAGTCGCGACTGTGGGAGGCTACGGCCGAACTACTCGACGTGGAAAGCTAGCAGGCCATCTCCGGGACTCATGCTGGACGGAGACGCCAATGCTGCGCCTGCTCCGAAAAAGGTCACGCCGGCGGCAAGAACCGAGAGAGCGGTTGACAAGAATGACCGCCTCGCCTCGTCGCGGCCATTTACCGCAGGCGAATTGCTGTCAACACTTGCTTCCATGATGTTGAGGTTAGTGGCGAAAGGTAAGTAATCTCTGTCCGAACTCGATGAATCCGGCTGCCGAATCTTAAGACTGTAATTGCCGGGCGATCGCCTTCTTGTCGATCTTGCCGACCGGTGTGGTCGGCAACGAGGCCATCGCGCTCAGCACGTCCGGCCGTGCGTGCCTGGCGACGCCGCGCTGGTCGAGATAGGTGTTCAGCTCCGTCAGCGTCACCGGGCTTCCGGAGAAAACGACAGCCGCACAGATCTTTTCGCCGAGGTATGGATCGGGCAGCGCTACCGCCGCCGCTGACGAGATCGCCGGGTGGGTTCGCAGGTGCTCTTCGAGATCAGCCGCGGGAATGGTCTCACCGCCGCGATGAATGACGTCTTTTACCCGGCCGGTGACTTCTAAGTTCCCGTCGGGGTGTTGACGGACGAGATCGCCGCTGCGGTAGAAACCCTCTAAATCGAAGCAGCGGGCGTTGGCTTCTTCGGCGCGGAAGTATCCGTTGAAGGTGTATGGACCCCGCACCAGCAGTTCGCCCTCCGCGCCAGATGGGACGGGTTGGCCGGCGTCGTCGACGATGCGCAGTTCGTCGTCGACGCAGAGTGGTCGACCTTGGGTGCGGTCGACCACGTTCGGCGGGTCGCCGGGCCGGGTGTAATTCAGCAGCCCTTCGGCCATTCCGAAGACCTGCTGCAGGCCCGGTGTCAACGTCTCGCGGACCCGTTGAGCATCATTGGCTTCCAGTTTTGCGCCACCAACTTGTAACAGCCGCAACGAGGTTGGGGCTTCGGGCTCCCATTCGGTGGCCTGTGCCCACAGGTTGGCCAATGCCGGCACCAGCGCGGTGACAGTGACGCCATGGCGCGCGATGGCGCCAAACGCCGATTCCGGGCTGGGGTTGCTGAGAAACACGGTGGGCGCGCCTACCGCGATAGCACCCAGTAGTCCGGGGCAGGCCAGCGGAAAGTTGTGCGCGGCAGGCAAAGCCGCCATATACACGTCGTCGGCGGTGAGCCTGCAGAGCTCAGCGCTGGCCGTGGCGTTGTAGACGTAGTCGCTGTGGGTGCGGGGGATGAGTTTCGGTGTGCCGGTGGTGCCGCCCGACACCAGCAGCAGTGCGGGAGTCTCGGGATCTGGATTGTGTGGTTCGGGCCGTCCGACGTTGCTAGCGCATACCTGCGACCACGACGTAAAAGGTCCTGGGTCGCCGTCGACGATGACGTGACGCAGCGTGGGATGGTCGCGTGAGAGTTCCTGTGCCATCGGACGGTAGTCGAAACCGCTTGCGCTATCTGCGATTATCAGTGCCGTCGCGTCGCTGACCGCGGCGAAGTGTCCTAACTCGGCCGCGCGGTGGCCGGTCAGGCACATCACCGGGATCGCGCCGACGCGTAGCAGTGTGAAGAACGCCACCGCGAATTCGCAGCTGTTCGGCAGTTGCAGGAGCACGCGATCGCCCGCGGCGATGCCCAGCTCCGCCAAGCCTGCCGCTGCGCGGTCAGCGCGTTCGTCGAGTTGCGCGAAGGTCAGTCGTTGCGGCCCGTCGGCATCGACCACCGCTACATGCGTCGACCAGGTCTGCGCCGCGTTGGACAGAATCGAGTCGACGGTCTGGCCGGTCCAGTAACCGGCGGCCCGATAGTGCGCCGCGCGGTCCGGCGGAAACGGCACAAAGCCTTCCAGGTGGGAAGACGTCATCCCTTGCCTCCAGTTCGGCTCGCCGATATCCCGCCCAGCGCGTCCGTTGCTTAAAAGCTAAGCATCCAGTGAGCCCAGCGCCGTCATGAACTGCTCGGTCCAGGTCACCAGCAGTTCATCGAGGATGCTTCCGCTGTTGAGCAGGCCGGTGAATGTCTCGCCGGCTCACGTAAGCCGCCTTCGAGTCGGAGGGAAGAGCTAGCTGCACGGCATCTCCTTTAAGTAACCGTCACTGGGACATAGCGCCATAACCAGGCGGGACGCGACGCTACCTGAGATTTTGCTGAGTCTCAATAGGTAAACCTAACCTCACTGAGGGTAGGGTAACTTCTTGGGTCTCGACCGCGATAACCGCTGCTCGGAGCCAATCGACCGTGACACCCGGGTAGCGGTCGTGGTTGTGACAGCCCGCGTAACGGGGGCTGCATGGGGGAGATTCTTATCTAGTGCTGAGGGCGGTAGCGTCCCGGGCACCCCGACTACTAAAGTAACCAGGAATTTAGGCTAGCCTCCACTAACTAGTAGGAGGGTTAGGTTTGTTGACTGGTGGGGTGAGGGCTTCCGTTGCTGGCAGCCCGCTCGACGTGTGCGCTGAGGTCGCCGAATTACTCGGCGTCAGCGCCGATACCGTCGACCCCAACGGCAACCTCATCAGCCAGGGTCTCGACTCGATTCGGATGATGTCGCTCGCTGGTCGGTGGCGTCGTCGCGGTATCGATGTCGACTTCGCCGCGCTTGCCGCCAACCCCACCGTTGAGGCATGGTCGCTGCTCGTCGGCGCCGACCAGAACATTGCCGAGCCCGACATCGTGGCGGCGGCGCCGACCGGTACATCCGATGGCGCATTTCCGCTCGCCCCGATGCAGCACGCCATGTGGGTGGGTCGCGACGACAACCAGCCGCTCGGTGGTGTGGCCGGGCATCTATATGTCGAATTCGACGGCGGGGCAATCGATCCCGAACGCCTACGTGACGCGGCCACTAAGTTGGCGACGCGTCATCCGATGCTGCGGGTGACGTTTCTGTCGGATGGAACCCAGCAGATCGATCACGGTCAGGAGCCGGCGAGTTTCCCGGTCACGGTCCACGACTTTCGGGACCTCGACTCCGACGTCGTCGCTGAACGGCTCGCCGGCATTCGGGAAGCGAAGTCGCATCAGCAGCTGGACGGGCAGGTGTTCGAGCTGAACCTTTCATTACTGCCCGGCGAAAGCTCGCGCCTGCATGTGGATTTGGACATGCAGGCCGCCGACGCGATGAGCTACCGCACGCTGATGGCCGATCTGGC
>Ga0302324_100017078_pt1 | contig 14415 bp, 12 predicted proteins | sample Palsa_T0_1_FD_201949 | JGI IMG/M metagenome (GOLD analysis project Ga0302324, IMG submission 201949) | Peat permafrost microbial communities from Stordalen Mire near Abisko, Sweden - Palsa_T0_1 | ecosystem: Environmental > Terrestrial > Soil > Palsa > Peat permafrost | place: Sweden: Abisko...
CATTTCGAACGGTGCGGGCTTTTCCGGATGATCGAGCTGAAAGCCGGCCGGCAAATGGATGTCGACAGTATCGAGCTCACTCCAAGGGTAAGGGAAATAGATGCCGTTGGTGCGAGTGGCTTCGTTAAAAAGGGCGCGATGACCGGAGGTAAAGTAACTGGGACGGAGAAAGAGACGTTTCCCGGTGCGCTGCGCGTAGCCTTTCACCAGCAAGTGATACTTAACGCCAACGGGCAATTTGGCATCGGGAGAGATAGTGACCTGGATGTTGGAAAGTTCAAACTCCGAAAAACGTTCTTTGATTCGTTCGCGGAGGACCTGTTCGCGTTCAGCGTCGTTCTGCTTGGAGTGGCTGATGCGAAAAGCAATGGATTCGTTGCCCCAATAGATTTCGCGGACATCGCCTTCCAGGTCTCCTTCAGGCGAGAGGTTGAACTCGGCGACGCGTTGCAACTTGGTTTCGTCGGAGGTCATGAGAGGGGTCTGGACCCATTCGGAGTCTTTTGCATCGGGAATGAGAGCCGATACGCCTTGCTCCATCCAAGTGAGCGTTCCGGGAGCGGCCCATGGATCGCTTACGTCGAAAAAGCGCCACTTACCGTTCACCTGAACGGCGGCGTCCGCGTTGTTTAGAAAGAAACGCGACTGGATGGCGGGCGAAAACAAGAACGAGCGGCGATCGGCAACCAGGGCGAGGCGCGCATCGTAGCCGGCGGCTTGCGCGAGGGCGATGAAAACAAATTCGATATCGCGCGGAGTTCCCACACGCTGGCGGAAGGTATCGACGGAATTATTGTTGGGCTTGAACTGTTGGCGTTCTTCGGTGGTGATTTCATCGCCTGCCGTACTCTTGATGGTCTTGCGACAGTAGTCGGCGAGCAGGGCGAGTTTTTCGTCGTCGGTCTTGCCTTTGGAAACGATTTCGGCGGCGGCTTGTTTGATTTCCCCGTTGACCTTGATTCTTTCCTTGGCGAAGTTATATTCCTGCTTGCCGATCAAAGACCAATATTTGTCTTTATCCGCTGCGATCGTCGGCTCGTAAAAGACAAGAATCCATTGCCTGGAAGAGCGATCGGGCGGCGAATGAGGCTCGTCATGATAGGCGGGAACGTTGTGGACGGTGATGGAAGTGAAACCCTTGGAATCGCGATTGCCCCTTTCCGGATTGCAACCGAATGGGATGAAGCGCATCTCAGGCAAAGTGGCGTAGTTGCTGGAGAACGGTTTGAGATGGAAGGAGACTTCATCGACCGGAAATTCGCTCTGCACGTCGAGAGGGAAGTAGGGATTATAGCTATCGATGAGCTCGCCTTTGTTTTCGGTCCAGCGATATTCGATGATGGAGCCGGGCTCGACGGAAGGCAGAGCGAATGAGACGACTTTGACTTTGAGGCCGCTTTTTTTGACTTCGACCTTGTCGAAAATGGCGTCTTTCTTCAGTTCGAGGATGGTTCCGTCGGGATGGATGGTGCGGCCGGCGACGTCGGAGATGTGCGATTTGCCGAGGTATTCAATTCTGACGTCGGAGTATTTTTCGCCGCGGTCGGTGAAAATTTTGATGCGGATGTAGGTGATCTGGACGTTTTGATTGGAGCCGACGATGGCGTTCTCGATGTGGACGTCGCGGAAGAGGGCTTCGGCGTCGGCATTGGGGTCGGTTTTGGATTGTTTGAGGGCGAGCTCTTCGGGGTTGATGGGACGCCACTCGGCGGCGAAGGCCGGGAGAGCGAGGGACAGCAGGGAAAGATAGAGAATGGCTGATTTGACTAGCATGTGGGGCGGGCTTGAGCGACCCGTTACCTCCGTGCTGCCGATTTTAGCGTAAAACGGGGCGGAGCGTCGGCGGGAATTAATGCGTTGGGAAGGGGCGGCGGAGGCGATTCGGTCCCGTCTATAAAGAATAGAGCCGAGCCGCGGGAAATCATGCTGTTTTTTGGTCCTGGCGGGAGGAATTCTTCCCGCGCGTGCGGAGGCGGCGGGAAATTGGCGAGGAGCGGGTTGGGCGGGATGGTTTTCATGGCAATTTTCACGGCAAAAAGTAATAGTGCGCGTAGCATGCTTTTCGTTTTAAGAATAGAATTCGGGAAAACGGGGTGGGGTGAAAATTGTGGGTAAGTTGTTGGAAAGAATGGGAGATAATTTTTTTGGTTGGGTTGTGATCGGGGAAAGTGGCGGTCATGGCGCCGGTTTTCGGGGATAGAGGCGGGATCCGGGGAGCCCTAACCTGCCATCTCGACCCGAGGTGGGGTTCAGAGATCCTCAGGCCGCAATCCCGTGCGTTTCGCGATCCTGGCCAACATGCTTGGCCCGATTTCGTCTTGATCGTGAAAAGCGAACTCGTAGTCTGGCCAGTCATTCCGCGTAAGCAATCGATGAGAGCCACGCTGCCGCTTAACTCGCGAGCCAAATCCTCTCCAACGCCGCGAGCACGCGTTTCGCTTTACTGGCGGGCCAAGTGCTCATCCGGAATCGTGAAGGCAACGCCGAGAGCGGACGACGGCAATTCGCCGTGAGCGATGCGGTCTGCGATCACTTCGATTGCGAGCCGCTCGGCATTACTAATTGCTTCGTCGCTGGTCTGCCCGTAGCACATCACGCCCGGGAGCTCAAGGGCCTCCGCGATCCAGCGGCCATCTTCCTCGCGATCAAGCTCAATCGTCAGCTTCACTCCTCAATCATAGCCCGTGCGCCTTGTGGGGGTGCGACGGTGTAGGCGTTGGAGGGAGGCGAGTTCTGGAGAGAAAAGAGAAAAGTCGTCTGTCCCCTTTTCCCCCTGGAGGTTGTCCAATGGCATAACGCAGAAAGGGACGGATAGCGCTGGTTTGCGGGCTGCCGGTAAAAGCTGCCCGAGGGGTCAGCCGAGCGCCGATTGGAAATCGGTGTCGCCGGGATAGCGAGGGCGATAGCGCAGTTGGGGCTCGCTGGCGGAATGTAGGAGATCCAGTGGCAGGCTGAAGCCTGGCCCCACTTGGTGTTAGTGAGAGCTGGAGTTTAGGATCTCGATGGCGCCGTTGTTGTCGGTCAGGCGCATTTCGCAGCGGCCGTCGCCAATGGTGCCGCTGAGGCTGTCGGAGGACATTGATCCCGAAACAGTCAGTGGGAAATCGGAGTGAATCTTTCCAAAAGAGGTGGACGCGGTCACGCGGTAGCTCGGGTTGCCGCTGAGGTGGACGCGGATGGGTGAGAAAGAGGTGTGGATCATAATAGGCTGGCAGCCGGATTGCGCTTTGCTGCCGGCATCGACAGCGCCGTTTTGATTATCGACGTCGATGGCTCCGGCGACTTGCTGAAGATCGACCCCGGCGAAGCTCGTTTTTACGTTGGCCGAGCGGACGTTGGTGGCTCGTACGCTGCCGTTGTTATTCACCACTGTGACGGCGCCAGCAATTTCGGAGGCTTCAACGGAGGCAAAGCTGGTTTTTACGTTGGCTTCGCCGTGGATGCCGGTGACGGTGACTGCTCCATTGGCGGATTGGATATGCGCGCCGCCGTCAACGTCAGTCACAGAGACGCCGCCGAAAGAATTCTCAATTTTGACGGGACCTTTAATCTTCGACCCTTCGATTCGCGAGTTATTGGCGCGAACGGAGAGGCCGCGGCCGATATCGGAGAAACGCACCTCGCCGAAGCTGGTATTGAGTTCGGCCATGCCCGTTACGTTTAACGCTTCCACCTTGCCATTACCGTTATGAACGGTCATATCGCCGCGAAAGTTATGAACAGTCACGTTTCCGAAGGAGTTCTTGACGATTCCTGTACCGCCGGAATCGGTGACGTCGACCGTGCCGTTGGTATTGGTGATGGTCACGTCTTTGGCAATTCGTTCGGCGGAAACGGAGGCAAAGCGATCTCTCACGGTGAGAGCACCCGCGACATCGGCAACCTTTACGTTGCCGTTAGTGTTATCAATTACAGCGTCGCCAGCATTGCCGAGTAACTCGACGCCAGCGAAGGAGTCTTCCAGCCGCTGGACACCTTTGCCGTCACGGAAGGTGAGATTTCCGTGGGAGGTTCGGATGTTGCCGTTCGCCTTCAGGCCAGTGACTGAGACTGCGCCGAATGAGTTTCGCACTTCTAGCGGCGCACTCTCCGGCATGGTGATTTCATAACGAACCGAGTAGGAGATATTGTTGAAGCCCAGAAACGAACCGTGGTTTTCGGGATAACGAGTGCGAATGGAGAATTCGGAGGCGAATGGCTCGGTTAGGATTTCGATTTGACCGGCGAACTGCTCGGCACGAGACCGATCGGAGGCGGAGACGTGGATCTCGGCGTGAATGGTGAGATCTAACTGAGGATGTGTGTGGATGACGATTTCACCCAGCTTGTGTTCCACAAGCACGGTCTGGCCTGGCCGAAGAGTGAAAGTCTTATCGAAGTTGCGGGTGTAATCCTCGCGTGCGAAGGCGCTGACAGCGAGAAGCGTTGCGAGGAGAATGAATTTAGTTGGATTGGTCACGCGTGAGGACCTCCTGTAAGGTTTGCCGTTTTTCGCGATATAAATCGGCTAAGTCCGTCTGCAAGCGCACGTTGAAGCGGTTTTGCGCGATATTGGAGCGGGTTTCGAGAATGGCGGAATCGAGCATCTGGAGTTTCTCGCGATAACTGGCAAGAAGGGGCGAAGAGGCAGGGTTTTCCAGTTTTGGTTGAGCCAAGCGGGATAACTCGTCGATGGAATGACGATAGGCGGCCTCGTTCTTTTCTACTTCTTTCAGAGCCTGGTCGGTGAGGAAATCTTGTGCGGAAAGATTTGCCGTGGCGACTGATTTGTCAGTGGGAGTCTGGGGCCAGCGCAAGACTGCGAGCAGCACCATTGCAGCGGCGGCCGCAGTCAGGGCCCAGAGTCTCCAGTCGGCTCGATGTTTGGGAGGTTGACTTTGTGCCTCTAAACCCTTACGGATGTTGGGCCAGAGGTCGGGACTGTCCCATTCGCAATGAAGCTGTTTGGCGGCCGTGGAGATTTCGTTCCAGATGCGGTATTCGTTGCGGCACGCGGCGCAATCGCGCATGTGCAGTTGGGCGTCGGCCATCAGGTCGGGATTGGCCAACGCGCGTTCCAGGTCGCCGCATTCAAATTTCATGGCGGGGCTCCGTCAACATTTGCTTGAGGGCACGTTTGGCTTCGAAAAGCCAGGCGCGCGAGGTACCTTCCGGAACCTCGAGCACGCCTGAAATCTCAGAATGCTTCAGGCCCTCCACTTCGAACATGAGAAACACAAGGCGATGCCGTTCGTTCAGCTTGAGCAAAGCGCGTTCGAGGGCGACTTTGAGCGGCAATTTACTGTCCATTGAAAATTCTTTTAAGATCGGCTTTTCCGCCAAGCGTTGGCGTTTGCGCAGGATGTCGTAACAGGAGTTGACCAAGATCCGGTAGATCCAGGTGGAAAGGGCGGAGTTCTCTTCAAAAGCGCCGATGGCTTTGTAGACTTTCATAAATGTTTCCTGCACGGCGTCTTCGGCGTCGCCGCGGCTAGCGAGCAGGTGATACGCCAAGCTTTTCATGCGTGCCGCGTATAGACCGTACAAGCGTTCGAACGCACACACTTCTCCGCGCTTGCAGCTTTGGAGAAGCTCTGCGTCAGTCGGATTGTCGGGCAAGGTCGCGCCGAACGGCAGCGGCAAGCGAATCTCCCACGTCATTTCATTTTCGGGTATTAGACGGGGGCGGCGGGGGGAACGTTGGGGAATGGGGAGAATATTTTGGCAGAGCGGGAAGCGCAAAAAGGGGACGGACAGCTCTGTCCACCGTGCACTGCAGATTTATCGTTGGGGACAGAGTAGATCCGTCCCCTTTTTGCTCCGTGGGTTACAGTACAAAGGAAGGATGCGCATGAGCCCGAATACTCCCGCCATTGCGGTGCGGGGATTGGTGAAGAAGTACGCGAAGGCGAAGACGAACGCGGTGGATGGCGTTTCGTTCAACGTGTCGCGCGGAGAGATTTTCGGGCTGCTCGGTCCAAATGGCGCGGGGAAGACGACCACCATTGGCGTGTTGACGACGGCGATTGTGCCTACGGAGGGATCGGCTTCCATTATGTCAGTGGATGTGACGCGCGATCCGATCAGCGTGAAGCAGAGGATTGCGGTGGTGCCGCAGCAGAGCAATCTGGACCGCAGCTTGAAGGTTCGCGAGATTTTGACGTTTCATGCCGCGTATCACGGCGTACCGCGCAAGACGCGGGAAGCGCTGGCGGACAAGTTACTAAACGAACTCGGGTTGGGCGAAAGAAAGAATGAAAAGGTGAACCGCTATTCGGGCGGTATGGCGCAGCGTTTGATGATTGCGCGGGCGCTGATGCATGAGCCGGATGTGTTGTTCCTGGATGAGCCGACCAATAATCTCGATCCGCAATCGCGGCTGTTTTTGTGGGAGCGGATTCGTGAGATGAACGCGCGCGGCTTGACGATTCTGCTGACCACGCACGATATGGACGAGGCGGATAAGTTGTGCCAGCGCATTGCGGTGATGGACCACGGCAAGATTCTGGTGGACGACACGCCAGCGGAGCTGAAGAAGCTGATTCCCGGCGGGACGGTTTTGGAGGTGCGAGCTTATACAGCGGCGGCGGGCGACGGCGTTCGCGACGCTGTGAGTGGGGCGCTGAATGCCATTCCGGGCGTAGCGAAGGTTGAGATGGTGGACGAAAAGGATTCCAATGCCGAGGCGGGCGCTTTGAGCTTTCGCGTTTATGCGGAGGCAGCGAATGCGCTGATTGGGCCGGCGGCGCAGGCGGTGTTGACAGCGGGCGCGGAGGTGCGCGACTTGAGCGTGAAGCAGCCTTCGCTCGAAGAGGTTTTCATTTTTCTGACTGGGAGGCATTTGCGCTAATGAGCGACGTCAGTTCAACCAAAGTTATCCTCGATGGGACTCACACGGAACGCGGACACAGCCGGAGTTTCCTAGCGTTCAATGCGTTTTTTGCGATTTTGCGGCGCGACATCAGAGTGACGGGACGCGAATTCGTGCCGTTTCTTTTGCAGGCACTTATGCAGCCGCTGTTTTTTCTGTTCATCTTCGGAAAGGTACTGCCAGGCATTGGATTAGCTGCGGGAAATTTTGCCACCCTGATGCTGCCGGGCATTGTGGCGCTGACCGGGATGATTGCGGCCATGCAAGGCGTGACGCTGCCACTGGTGTTGGATCTGGGGTTTGCGCGCGAGATTGACGACCGGCTGCTTTCGCCGCTGCCAGTTTGGTGGGTGGCGCTCGAGAAAGTGATTTTCGGCGCGATACGGGGAGTGATTGCCAGTTCGGTGATTTTTCCGCTGGGATGGGTGATTCTCGGGGGTGGCTTTGTGGTGCGCGACGACCGCATTCTGGTATTGATCGGCATGGTGCTGCTGACGGGGTGTGTGGGATCGACGATTGGTTTGTTGATGGGAACGGTGATCAAGCCGGACCAGATCAGTTTGATGTTCACGCTGATTTTTACGCCGCTGCTGTTTACGGGCTGCACTTACTATCCTTGGGGCGCGCTGAGAAATATTCGCTGGTTCCAGGTGTTGACTCTGTTTAATCCGCTGACCTATGCGGCGGAGGGATTGCGTTATTCGATGGTGCCGCCGATTGGCGGGCACAATTTCCCGACGTTGGGGATCGGCTGGATTCTGCTGTTGCTCGGGGTTTCGGTGGTGACGATGTTTGTGTTGGGAACGCGAACGTTTATGAGCAGAGTGGTGACTTAGAGGGTTACTTAGAACAGGCGGTTTTCCGCGATTGCGTTTTTGGGGGGCGCTTACGCTTCCGGCTCGGTTTGAATAGTAACTCTTCTGAGTGGTTCTCGGAATTTGAATCACGGCCTGCTGTAGGCGCACAATATTCCTCGTTTTACCAATTCCGTTTCCACTCACGCCACCAACTGGTATTGCCGAGTCTTAAGGCGTCCCAGGCGGTGTCCAGGCTCGTGCGGTCGCCACGCAGAATTGCTTCGCGCGTGACGCTGGAGGGCAGATTCACCAGTTGGGCAAAGCGATCGAACACCTCTGCCCGGTCGGTTCCCTTAGTTCGCTCGAGTAGGTGCCATAAAGTGAGCGCGTCGCGCGGACGAGCCGCTGAAAGCACAGAGCGCATTGCCTCCTGGTTGCCCTTGAGATCGAACTCCGCGAGGGATTTCGTTAGGGCCTCAGGCGCGTCCAGGAAATACGGGGTATCCGGCCCGTGACCCACGCGAGTGGTGCAGGCTGCGCCTTCTGGAATGAATGACTCGATAGTTTTCCATTGGAATGCCACCCAACCTAATTCCACACTCAGGAATCCTTTGCCGTCGTTCGCAACGGACAAAGTGTACTGGCATCCCAGATCGACGGCGTTGGCCGCAGGTGTGTCCACCACAAACTTTGTGGGAGGGGCCCAGATGTAGGCATGGATGGTCCCGTGATCCAGCGCCAAGCTATGCCGGTCGCGCTTTGTCGCTAGCAGGCGCAGACGGGAATGGGGATCGATTTCGACCTCACCGATGGACTCGGATTCCATGGTTGCGCTAGTTTGGCCGGTTTCGATCACTTGCCCTGAGCGGACAGAGCTCGGATTCTGGCCGGCGAGCGACAACTGCCAGGAAGTCACAGGCGTGCGTTCTCTTTGCAGAAGAAGACCAAGTAGCACGAGCGCCGCTGCCGCGATAAGCCAGGGGCGCTTTGCTAGCCACCAAGTCCCGGCGCGGGCGCGATGGAGATGTGGCTTCCTCCCGGACCATTGCAAGGGCTCGAGAATGTGCTCAAGATAGGCCACGTCCGCCGGTGGCTCACTGCTTTTGTCCCACAGATAATCTTCGTCACTCATAACTTCGCCGGACCTCCCAACTGATCGCGCAAGAGCTTCATGCCACGACACAGGTTTACGCGGACCGAGTCGGGCGTTAAGCCGGTGCGGGCCGCAATCTCCGGCCCGGTCATTCCTTCCACTAAACGAAAAATCAAAGTCTCGCGGTAGCTTTCAGGCAAGCGCTGGATGATGGCGAGTACGGCGAACGCCTCGCCCTCCGGCGCTCTCCTCTCTTCGCAAAACTGGCCGAGCGGGATTGTCGTTTTCTGGGTGCGTAGATAGTCGGTTGCGGTTCGCCGGGCAATCGCAATCAGCCAACCGGCGAAAGCAGCCGGCTCGCGCAACGCCGGTAATTGTTTGAGGGCCTTCATAAAGACATCCTGCATGAGATCTTCGGCGTCTTGATACGCAACATGCGCCAAAAGGATGCCGTGAATCAAGCGCCCATACTCCTGATAGAGCGCGCCAAAAGCCGCCCGGTCGCCGCTCTGCGCGGCACGGACGAGAGCGGCTTCTTGGAGTTTGGGCTCAATGATCGTCAGCACACGGTTGTTTCGATTCAGTTTAGTGCTAAAGACACCTCAGCATCAGTGGGTCTGTGGAAGTAGTGCTTGGCCGCCGATAATTGCACGGAGTCGCTGCGGATGGGTACAAGCACGCTGGTGGCGTAATCCCGGTATTCCGGATTCGTGGCGACTAACTTAATGGCCCAGATGCCTTGTTCCGGCCACTCGCGTGTTACAGCGAATGTTCCCGCGGTTGAAAGAGAAATCACCTTTAGGGGGATGCTCTTTCGCATTCCATTCACCACGCCTTCGGCGGTTGCGGTCACGGTGGTTTCGCCGGGCGAGTGACACGCAGTAATGCGCGCCACCAGGGCGGCATGATTTTTCATCGCCTCCGGGTTGGAAGTTGGATTGCCGACTTCCAGGAGCAATGCTCCGGCAAAAAGCGGAATCGTGAGGATAGACAACGCGAACAACGGTTTGCAGAATACTTTCATACGGATCTCCTTTTCCTTTGGGAACAGCCGGGTTTGGAAGATTGTAGCGGCTGTTCAGTGAAGAAGACGGGGACAGGCTGGCAACTGTTAACACGGGTATGCATGGCGGACAGCCTATGATTTAGATGCTGGAGATAAAATGATCGTGGCAACCGCAGGGCGTGCGGTTTCATCAAAGAGGAGTTTATGCGAGCGGATATCGTACCTGGCGTGGTTTTTCCCGATTACGAGCTGAGCGATCACACGGGTGTGCATCGCAAGCTCTCGGATTTGCAGGGGCCCGATCCGCTGATCCTGGTGCTGAGCCGTGGCGCCTTCTGTCCGAAAGACCACCGGCAGGCCGAAGGCTTGGTTGAACTTCATCGTGAACTGGAAGTCGGTTATTGCCGGTTAATCACGATCAGTACGGACAATTTGGTTGCGACTAATGAAAACCGGAACGGCCTGGATGCGCATTGGACGTTTTTGTCCGATGCGGGACGCAAGGTGCAGAAGGATCTCGATATTGCCGAATACACGGATCCGACGCACAATCCGATGATCCCACACACGATCGTGCTTGAGCCGGGACTGATTGTGTTCAAGATCTATAACGGCTACTGGTTTTTTGGGCGTCCTACGAATGAAGAGCTTCGGCAAGATCTGCGCGCCGTCTTGAAGAAATGCCGGCCGGATTGGGACATTACGAAGGCGGAATTGAAATCCGCGTGGGAACGCGGCGAGAAAAATCGCTTCTATCCATACGGCAAGAGTTACGCCAAAGTTTTGGGTGAGCAGGAGTAACCATCCGCCATGGCCGAACAGACCCTGCATACCATCGCGTTTCCTGTGCTGAATTCAGAGCAGACCGCGCAGATTGCCAATTGCACGACGGTGGCGCCGAGGCACTGCCGCGATGGGGAAATATTGGTGGCTGCGGGGGAAAGTTCCTTCCAGTTCTTTATCGTCAAGTCGGGTGAGATTGAGATTTTGGACGTTTCCGGCGATGCGCCGAGGACGATCACCATTCACCGTAAAGGCCAATTCACAGGCGACATCTCGCATTTGACCGGCGGGCGTTCGGTCTTTACCGCCATAGCGCGCGGTGAGTGCGAGGTGTATGAAATCTCGGCAGAAGCGCTGCGCCATGTCTTGAATCAGTGTCCCGGCCTGAGCGACATTATTCTGCAGGCTTTTATCGCGCGGCGGCAGTTGTTGCGCGAATCGCCTGGTTTTATTGGCCTGCGGGTGATCGGGTCGCGTTACTCCGCGGATACGTTTCGGGTGCGCGATTTCTTGACAAGAAACCGGGTGCTCTTCACTTGGACAGACCTGGAAACCGAACCGCAGGTGGACCAACTGCTGAAAGAGTTTGGCGTGACGGCGGCTGACACGCCGGTAGTGGCCTGCGCGCATTTACTGCTCTTGCGCAATCCATCGAATGAGAGATTGGCGAATGAGATTGGCATTCATCAGCCGCTTGAGCATACGGTTTTCGATCTGCTCATCGTCGGGGCGGGGCCGGCGGGCCTGGCGGCCGCCGTTTACGGTGCGTCGGAAGGGCTGAAGACAGCGATATTGGACTGCGACGCTCCCGGCGGCCAGGCCGGTAGCAGCATGCGGATCGAGAATTATTTGGGGTTCCCGACCGGGTTGACGGGCGCCGAGCTCACTGACCGTGCAACGCTGCAAGCCAACAAGTTCGGCGCGCACCTCTCTATTCCCACTGCTGCCGCTCGCTTGTCATTCGAGAATGGCTATGCGACTTTGGATGCCGGGAGCGCTGAGTCTATTAGCGCGAAGTGCCTCTTGATTGCAACGGGCGCGCAATACCGCAAGTTGGAGGTAGAGGGAGTTGGAGAGTTCGAAGGCAGAGGATTGTACTACGCGGCGACACCGGCGGAAGCGTCGTTCTGCATCGGGTGCACGGCGATTGTGGTGGGAGGCGGCAACTCGGCGGGGCAGGCGGCGGTGTTCCTGGCGGGCCACGCGGCCCGTGTGATGCTACTGATTCGCGGCGACGACCTGAACAAGAATATGTCGAGCTATCTGGTCAACCGCATCGAGCAGACCGCCAATATTGAATTGCTGACTAACTCGACGATCCGGCAGATGGTGGGGAACGGGCACTTGCAGGCGATTGAGATTGTCAGCGGCGCGAGTGGACAGCCGCGGACAGTTGAGACCCCGGCGGTGTTCAGTTTTATTGGAGCGACGCCGCGAACGGATTGGCTGCCGGCGGAGGTGGAGCGGGATTCGAAAGGATTCGTGCGAACTGGCTCGGCGGTGGCGCAGTCGCCCCACTGGGAGGCCGCACGAGCGCCGTTTTTGCTCGAGACCAGCCGGCGGGGTGTGTTCGCGGCGGGCGACGTACGGGCGGGATCTGTTAAGCGAGTTGCGTCCGCAGTCGGCGAGGGTGCGATGGCGGTGCAGTTTGTGCATGAGTATCTGAAAGAGATGTAAGTGACGTTCGGCGCGTAGATACTCGGGCATAATCGCAATCCGTGATAATGTTAGGCGCATGCCGAACAGCGCCCTCGATCAATGGCTCGATCTGGCTCCCAAGCCCTGGCCGTTAAAGGATGGCCAGAAATCCCATATCTATTTGAGTTATGGTTCGGTGCATCGCCCTTGGGTGCTGCAGCTATACGACATTTTGAAAGGGCTAGGATACGAGGTGTTCCTGGACCGGAATGTTCTCACCGGGGGCGAGAACATCGTCCGATCACTGGAAGAAGCAATCAACCAGAGTAGTTCCGCCGTGCTGGTCTGGTCGTCGCAAACCGTAGACTCCGAGTGGATAAAGCTGGAATTCGAAGTATTTGTGGAATTAGCGATAAAGCGCTCGGACTTCCGATTTGTCATCGCGGTGCTCGACCATTCGCGTCTGCCGGCCTTCGCGTTGGACCGAGTCTACTTCAATTTCTCTGAATTCACTGGAGGTCCAAGTGGAACGCCTCTGCTTGAGCTCCTGTACGGGTTGCAAGGGCTGCGGCTGCCTGACGAAGCGATCCGTCTGGCGGCGGAAGTCGACGTCGAAACGAAAGAATCGCTGGGCCTCATCCGTGCAGCCCGCTCGATCGGGCAGCCGCGGGCCTTAGTTGAGTTGGCTCAGCGGGACACTCTCGCCTGGCGAACGTCGCCCTCTCTGCTCTGCCAAGTGATTGAAGCTCTGGCATCGTTAGGGGAATACGAGAGCGCGCTCAGAGTTGCCGAACAGTGCCGCAGCTTGTTTCCGCGAGCCATCCGGCCCCAGCAATTGCAGGCCTTGGCGCTGGCACGCAGCGGCAAGTGGCAGGATGCCCAATTGATCCTGACAAAGCTATATGAGAGCGGCGAACGCGACGCAGAGACTCTCGGCATCTTGGCCAGAACTTGGATGGATCGTTATACCGCCGAGAGAAATTCACTGTTCCTGCGGAGATCGCGCGACCTTTACCTGGAAGCATTTCGCGCCGCTCCCGACGATTTCTACGCCGGAATTAATGCGGCTTCGAAAAGCGCTCTGCTGGAAAGATTGGAAGAGGCGGCGCAGTACGCCAAAGAGGTTGAAACTCTCGTCGGTACGGAACCCACGCTGGGCGATTACTGGAAAACCGCCACTAGTGCGGAAGTCAAGCTGCTGCAAAGGGATTTCGCCGTAGCAGGCCAACTTTACCGGGCGGCAGTGAGTCAAGATCCACTGGCTCTGGGCAGTCACGAGGCCACCTTTCAACAGGCCGAGCGATTGCTGGAGCACCTCAATCCAACTCCGCAGGAACGGTCCCTAGTGTTGTCGGCCTTCGCGCACCTGTCTCACGCGCCGACCTCGCATCAGCACCCCGACTACCAGCCCAATCCGGCAGACCGCGCGATGGCCGCGAAGCTGGTGTTCAGTCTGGTGGCTCGGCGACATGCCGAGCCTGACCTGGTGAGTTCGCTCGAGCCCGGGAAATTTTGGGAAGCCGTGCGCAAAGTTCAGCCGCAGGCTACGCGCGCCGAATTGGCCGCTCTAGCCGGGGAAATCGGCGGCGTGGAAGGCGGCAATCCTAGTCCGCTATGGCTCGCGTGGGTTGAGACAGTACGCTCCAAGGATCTGGACAAGCTGTTGCAATGATGCAGTTCCCGATCGACAAATACGAGCGCCTGGTCACCCGCATCCTGGCGGGCGAGGTGGTTTTTTTCGTTGGGGCTGGCTTTTCACTTGACAGCGAAGGAAACTCGGCGGGGCGGCTGATCGCGCGGTTGATCGTGCGATTCCTGGCGTTGACCCAGAAGCTGCCCAAAAACACAACTGAGGATCTTCGTTGGGGATTGCGGCGCACTTTCAAGCTGGGGAATGATGAAAAGATTTGCAGCGAAGCGACAATCGGGAAAGTGTCCGCGCGATATTACGACATCAACGATTGGATCACCAACGCGTTTGAAACTCTACTGGCCGCCGCTCTAAAACTCGACAAAGCGGATGACGTCCTGAAGCGCATCAACATCCTGGAAAATCGGCTTCTCAAAAAGTTGAAGCTGAACGGCAGACCCGATAAGGTGGCGCTGGAAGCAATCGATCTTGCGAAATTTAGCGGCCTTCCCGTGGGCGAGCGGGGCAAAGCGCTCTTCCTTGAGACTTTAGGATTCTGCCGGCACGAGATCATGGCCGGGCGGTTTGAAAACGCCGCGCTCGAGGAAGTGATGGCGG
>Ga0302324_100017079_pt1 | contig 14415 bp, 11 predicted proteins | sample Palsa_T0_1_FD_201949 | JGI IMG/M metagenome (GOLD analysis project Ga0302324, IMG submission 201949) | Peat permafrost microbial communities from Stordalen Mire near Abisko, Sweden - Palsa_T0_1 | ecosystem: Environmental > Terrestrial > Soil > Palsa > Peat permafrost | place: Sweden: Abisko...
CGGTCGATCAGATGTTTGAGAAATTTGCCCTTGAAGCGATCTTCAAAAAAGAAATCACCAAGACCACGTCCACCCGCGACGTTACCAGCATTCTCAGTTCTATTTTTTATGGTTCGATTATCACCGCGCACATCAATCAGTTGACAAACTTGAAATTTCTTTTCAGAAGAAATGTCGAACTGTTGATGAAGGGGTTGCAATAGAATGAAGGTCGGCTGAAATAATAGCTCTTGGCTTTTGGTCGTTGGCTTTAGTCCCGAAGACTAATGCAAATCCGGTCTGAGCCGAAGGAAAACGGGCTCCCGATACATGTTGTCCGGGGTAAGTTGCGAGTAACTGATCTCCACAACTAACTTTGGCTGCACCCACAAGGTTGCTTTTTCATCCAACACTTTTTCAGAAATCGGCTTTTTGATTTTCCTAAGTTTTTTCAACTCTGTATAGATTTCTTTCATCTTGTTTTCATCAAAACCGGTGCCTACTTTCCCCCGATAGTGAAGTTCCTCCCCTGCTTTATCAGCCAAGTGAAGAGCCCCAAATGTCTGGATGCGATTTCCCTTTCCCGGGGTGTACCCGATAACAACGCACTCGGCAGTGTTGCGTACTTTGATTTTTAGCCAAACGTCACTTCTTCTTCCCGGCAAATATTTGCTGTCTTTGCGCTTGGCCATGATCCCTTCAAGATGGTGCTGGCGGGCTGCTTCGAAAAGTGAATTTCCATCGTCCACAAATTCGCTGACCCGGTAGGGCGTATCTTTTCGGACCGCATCCCGGAGCCATTCTTTTCGTTTCATCAAAGAATCATTGATCAGGCTGCGCCCATCGAGGTAGAGACAATCGAAAATATAACAGTTAACCGGGTGGGATTTCGAGAGTTTTTGTATCACGACTTCTCCCGTGCTACTCATTCGGTTAATCACTTTTCTGAACTCGGGCTTCCCACTCGAGTCAAGGCAGACAATCTCGGCGTCGAAAAGTCCGCACGTGGCACGAAACGATTTTTCCCCGGATAACAATTCCGGAAATTGCAGCGTAACGTCCTTTTGATTCCGGGTGGTAATGTGGACCTGGCCATCTTCCACAGCCACCAGCGCCCGGATACCATCCCACTTCACTTCAAAAATATAGTCGTCGCTTCCCGGAGGTCTATCCACGCTTTCCGAGAGCATGGGTTCAATGAAATTGTGCAAATAATCAATTTGAGGAGTATCGACCCGCTCCAGCAACCACTCCTTCTCTTTGATTTTGTAAATCCTGTACTCCCCTGTGACTTCTTTGCTATTCAACCGAAAGTAAAATCCGTCTTTCTTTTCTTTGGTGATTTGATACTTTCCAAGGGCATAAATCCACATGTTTCCCCCGCCATATTGTCCTTTGGGGATAATACCGTCAAAGGTCAGGTATTTCATCGGGTGATCTTCCGTTTGGACGGCCAGCCTTTTCACCCCCGGATTCGGTGGAAGACCTCGTGGAACGGCCCAGGACTTTAATACACCGTCTTGTTCTAATCTCAAATCATAATGCAAGTGGGAAGCATGATGCCGATGGACGACGAACGCGTTTCCTCCCGCTTCAGTTATTTTAGGATCGGGTTCGGGCGTCTTTTTGAAATCCCTTTTTTTGGAGTATTGTTCGAGTTGCTCGGGTGATTTGTGTTTCCCGGAAACCGGGAGCTTCTTAGCAATTTTAACAGTCCGGTGTGTATGCAATCCAGCGGCATAGGCATCTATTCCTTCCCAGGCATCGCCATCCGCAATGACTTTGTCCAATGCGGTTTTGAAATTGTACTCTTTAGGGTCCTTCACCCGGCTTAATTCATCCCAGGAAAGCGGCATAGAGACCGGCGCTCCTATTCTCCCCCGAAGGCTGTAAGGGGACACAATACTTTGTCCGGAACGCATTCGGTAAATGTCAATCAACACCCGGTTTTTGCGTGCGTCTTTTTTTATTTGAAGCGTCGTTTCATTGGAGTATTTTTCAATAAACGCCTTGGCAATGAGCTGAGCGGCTTCAAAAACCGTATGAAAATCCCACTTCGGTTCCAACGGACAGCAGATGTGAATTCCTTTGCCTCCCGTAGTTTTTGCAAAAGGCACGTACCCGAATGTCTCGATATCCCGTTTGAGATTGAACGCTATTGGAATAAGCTTTTGGAAATCATATCCTTCCGGCGGATCCAGATCAAAAACCATGTAATCGGGAAATTCATAATTTGGTTTGCGGCTGTGAAGCTGATGAAGCTCCAGGGTTGCCAGGTTGGCCAACCAAACGAGTGAGGCCGGTTCCGTCGCAATGATATAGTCTTTTTTTTCCGTGATTCCAAGGTTTACAAACTCAAGCCAGTCAGGAGCCCATTCCGGCCGGTTCTTCTGATAAAAGCTCTCGCCATGAATTCCATCAGGAAACCGAATGAGTGTTAGCGCCCTTCCCTTTACATGATTGAGCAACGTAGGAGCGATTTTGAGATAATATTCGATAACTTCCGCTTTCACTATTCCATCTTCCGGAAACAAAACCTTGTCCAGATTGGAAAGTTCAACTTTGCGTTTTCCGATTAATGCCCATTGCGATTTTTTGGCCATGAACTTACCTTATTCAGCAAGATCTCCTTTTCTCTTGTTGCTTAAAAAAATCATTCCAATGACAAAACAAAGACCGGCCACACCCATGGGATACCAAAGTCCGGCTAGCGGATTCCCTGCTGGATGGGAACTTGTCTTGCTTAATTCGAAAAGCCCAGTCGCTATAAATGGAGTAAGCCCTCCGAATACCCCAAACCCAATATGGTAGGGAAGCGACATGGAGGTGTATCGTATGCGGGTGGGGAACAACTCAACGAGGAACGCCGCCGTGGGTCCGTAGACCAAGGTCACCAGGAATACCTGGACAGCGATAAGCCATATCATCAACCAATAATTTGTTCCACCCAGGGTAATTTCTTTCTTTACTTCCGTGGAAGGAGGGTTTTTAATGTCCCGTGTAGAGAGGACTTTCGTCGTCTCGGTCAAGATGCTTTGATCCGTATATACTTTTTGTCTTTTAACCGTACGGAGCGTGTCGCCGGTTTTACTGATCGTCGTCACGCGTGTAATACTTTTTTCTTCCTGAATTTCTTGTTTGGCATTCAGATCGGTGAGGAAATACATTTCTTGATAGATTGGCCGGTACAATACCACCGCGAGGATCAGGCCTGTCATCATAATGTATTTGCGTCCGATGCGGTCAGACAGTGATCCAAAAACAATAAATAACGGCGTCGTAATCAACAACGCCGTAGCAATAATGTAATTGGATTGCACAAATTCGACATTGCAGATTTTCTGAACAAAGGAAAGCGCATAAAACTGTCCGGTGTACCATACTACTCCTTGCCCAGCTGTCGCGCCAAACAACGCGAGTAAAACAAGTTTCAGGTTTTCAGGCTCGCCAAAACTTTCCTTTATGGGGCTGACCGATGTCCTGCCTTCTGCTTTAAGCTTCGCAAACATCGGCGACTCTTTCATCCGCAGCCGGATGTAAATAGAGATCCCGACCAGAATGATCGAAAGTAAAAAGGGTATTCGCCATCCCCACGTTCCAAATTTTTCAACACCCACGGATTGTCGCACAGCCAGAATCACTCCCAGGGAAACAAACAGTCCCAAGGTGGCTGTCGTTTGAATGAAGCTCGTATAAAATCCACGTTTGGCAGGTGGAGAATTTTCCGCCACGTAAGTCGCCGCACCTCCATATTCACCGCCTAGCGCAAGTCCCTGGAGCAATCGTAAAAGGAGCACGAGCAACGGTGCAAAAATTCCAATGGTGCTATAATTGGGAACCAATCCAATGGCAAATGTAGATCCGCCCATTAACACCAGGGTTACCAGAAAGGTGTGTTTTCTGCCTACTTTGTCTCCCAGCCTGCCGAAGACCAGCGCGCCAAATGGCCGGACTACAAACCCGGCAGCAAAAGTCGCCAGCGTAAATAGAAATGCCGCCGTCGGATTGGTTTTGGGAAAGAATTGACCGGCTAAGATAGTGGCCAGGCTTCCGAAAATGTAAAAATCATACCATTCGACGAGCGTGCCTACGGAGGAAGCCGTAATAACGGACCAAAGTTTGCGCTTACTTTCTTTTGATTCTATTTCCACGGGGAAATTCATTCCATTTTATTGCGTCGGCGATACCGCTTGTAATTCTCGAACGCGTGGACCAGTTTTTTCAATAATTCCCAATATAAAATAGCATAGAGAAGCAGGCTCATCCCCCAAATAACCGATACGTTGAAATAAAATGTATCGAAGACCCTTCCCATAAAATATTTTGTTGGCACAAAAAAATTAGCGGTGAAATCAAATCTGTTTTTGGGGCGGTGGTCCTCGGCATAAATGGGATAGATTTTTTGAATCAATGCACCGTCCCACTCCACAATCCGTACCGGGGTTGTCGAGTTCTCCACCATTCGGGTTACTGACTCGTTTTGATAGCTCATCTTCATCGAATTGAAGGCCGCCAGTTTTTCTGGAGTATCCGTCAATTGGATCACCAGGTTTTCGCGGTCCCGCTCAGCATCCTTTAGCCGAATACCATAATATTCCCTCAAAATCTTAAAAAACCTGGCCGCTTTCGTGTACGTGCTCGAATCAAATTTCCCGATCGCCAGGTTGTCGGCGTCCAGCAGATTCTCTTGTTTTACGTCCTGCAATTCATACTGTATTTCGGACCGCATTAAGTCAAGTGCATCGACGACCGGTTGGCTTGTTTCGTTTCTCCAGTGGTCGCGGTTGTGAAGCACAAAGGCCAACTTTGTTTCGAGGGCAGGGATGTAGTAAATACGTTTGTATTCTGCGATGGCGCGCTGCTGATCAAAGGGGTAGAATTGCCTTTCAAACGGATTGTCTTTAAACTGTGTCACCATAAACGCTTCAAATGCCCAGCGCGAAGCCATGGCTTCTCCCAGCCACGGGATTCCCCTCGGTGTACCTACCTTGGGATTAAATTTGTCAAAATTAATGACCACACCGCTTAATAGTAATTGCGGAATGATTAAAATGGGAATGAGAATATAAATAGTTACCGCCGAATCGAAGGCGGAAGAAATATTCAGCCCCAGCATATTGGCAAAACACGAGCAGGAAAAAAGAATCAGCCAGTAGCGGATTTCGGTCATGGGAATTTCAATGATCCAGTTTCCAACGATAATAAACGCGAGTGTCTGTATGGCAGAAACCGCGAACAAGACCGTGATCTTCGAAATCAGGTAACTGCTTCTGCTCAGGTGCAGATAATCTTCCCGTTTTAATATTTTCCGGTCCCTAAATATTTCTTCGGCACTTACAATTAAGCCCACAAACAAAGCGACCACCACGCTCATAAAAAAATAAACCGGAATATTGTCGTTTTTGAAGAACGTGTACGTGGGGTTCTCGATTCCTATCGTGTCGTAGTACTTGACAAAATAGGCCATGAACATGGCCAGCACGGGCGACAAAAGTAAATTGATGATCATGTATTGCTGGTTGGCCAGTTTAGCCAGCACATCCCGGGTTCCAAAAATGATGAGTTGCTTGAACCAATTAGGGATTTTCTGTGTCACCGGCAAAGCATCATCGACCTGCTGAACTTTGGGTATTTTTATCTTCTGCTTAAAGTATTGATACCATTGCCCGGGCGAGATTTTGCGCGTGTGCGTAAACCGTCCATACTCATTGACCACCCGTGTCTCTATGATATTAAATATCTGCTCGGAATTAATATTTCCGCATTCCGGGCACGCTCCGGGAATTTTGTTGGCCTGATTAATAATTTCCTGAAAATAGGAAATGGACTCAACTGGATTACCATAATATATCTGAAACCCCCCCACATCCAAAATCATTAATGTATCAAACATTTTAAAAATTTCGGAAGAGGGTTGATGGATCACCACAAAAACCATTTTCCCCCGAAGAGCGAGTTCCTTGAGCAGGTCCATGATATTTTCTGAATCCCGCGACGATAATCCTGACGTTGGCTCGTCGACAAAGAGAACCGCGGGTTCACGCAAAAGCTCCAACCCGATATTGACCCTTTTTCGTTGTCCGCCGCTGATCGTTTTCATCAACGATGAGCCGACTTTAAGATCACGGATCTCGGAAATCCCAAGGCTCAGAAGTACTTTTTCGACCAGCGAGATAATTTTTTCTTTCGAGTAGTGACCGAAGCAAAGGCGCGCGGCAAAGTAAATATTTTCAAAAACGGTCAGGTCTTCCATGAGCAAGTCATCTTGAGGAATGTAGCCGATGATGCCCTCTACTTTTCCCGGATTTTCATGGATGTTTATGCCATTGATCAAAACCCGGCCGCTGGAGGGTTTTTCGGAGCCATTTAAAACATTGAGAAGCGTGGATTTACCTGAACCACTGGCACCCATTAGTCCGATCAGCTTTCCACCCTTTTCTTCAATGGTAATGTTTTGCAGGCCAGCCCTTCCGCTTTTGAAGTGATAAAAAATATGCTCAGCCTCAAAACTGATTTGAGTGTCACTTTCACCCACCAAAAACTTTCCAACAACGTCGCTATAGTAAATGGGCTCAATCTTATTACCCTTGATAGTGCTGCCGGTAGGAAAGACATAGATTTTTCGGCTTTTGAGCGGCACACTGTTCAGGTACAGGGAAGAAATACCCATATACTTGATGAAATAGGTCTCAATGTCATGTACCCGCAAAATAGCGATAAGCCCGGTGATGTTCTTGGATATTAGCCGTGGGCCGGGATGTTCAAATGTATCCGATCCTTCATCAACGATCATGATACTCTTCTGGGCCAATTCCTCCATGTCCTGCCCCAGAACAAAAGTCCGGATCACCTGGAGATCCTTCAGTGGAATCTTGAGTGCTTCGCCGATATAAAAGATCAGGTTACCCTGCCGTTCGGAAATCTGACCCGCAAAAATCAATTCAATTATTTTAGTCACCAGCACTACCTTCTGTTGCATGGTAAGGGCTTGATTCACCTGCTTGCAGATCTGCATGATCTGAGCCCAATCATCCACAAACTCCAATGTATCATCATCCACATTCCCCAGTCCCGTAACGGCCAGTCGCCGGTTCGCTTTGGTGAATTCATCAAACAGATTTAAGTAATGCCGAATGGCATCCTGGTTAAAATGGAGCGATAAAAATTCCTTAATGTTAGTGCGCTCATCGTCGGTAATCCTTTCTTTGGCGACGATGGCAAAGAGTTGGACAATGGCTTTGAGTAGTTCTTCACTCATTGAATTGAGTTCTTAGCAAAAGAATCAAATAACCCGGTTTAAAATAGGCAAAAAAAATCATTGACCTGAATTTTTAAATCAGAATAAGTTTTACGCCCGATTTCCGCCCGCTTCTAGCCTCCGAAAAACGAGGGAGTCACGGTCTTTTGCGAAAACCCCTATTACTCCGCCATGCAATTTTAGCCTATCCGTTTGGTGATTATCTCGCTGAGGATCAAGAGGCTTTCCCGAAGGTATTCATCGTCTAACTTTCGAAGGTCATTGCTGGGCAATCCCTCTTTGGACGAGAGTTGGGTATCCAGTTTTTCATCAAGGGTTTTTTTCTTTTCCGCTTCGGCCATTTCGTGTTTCCGAATGTTCTCATTAAGGGATATCCTGGTCTGGTCCATGTTTTTCTTCATATCCTCCGTCTCGTCGACGAGTTTTCTAAGGCTGGGATCAGATTTCAGACGTTCCTGATAGGATTTATTGATCTGTGTAACAAGCCTTTCGTTGACGTCGAAGGTTTTTTGAAAAGGCGTACCTTTTATCACATCCCAGGGTAGGGCACTCGAATTGGAGCTCTCGCCAAACTGTTTGGCATCGAACGCGGAAGGAAGATTCAAGTCAGGAGTAACCCCTTTAAGTTGAGTACTGCTTCCGGTAACCCGGTAGAATTTCTGAAACGTGAGTTTCAATTCACCCACATCGGTTTTGTCATGAATAAACCGTTTCAAATCAAGGACTGTCTGGACTGTGCCTTTTCCATAAGTTGATTCACCCACAATCACGCCCCGGTTATAATCCTGAATGGCGCCGGCAAATATTTCGGAAGCCGAGGCGCTGAACCGATTCGTCAGAACGATCAACGGCCCGGTATAGGCAGCTCTGGGGTCTTCGTCATATCCTACCTGAACCGAATCCGTAGAGTTTCGTACTTGCACAACAGGGCCGCTTTTGATAAATAATCCGGTAAGGTCAATGGCTTCGGCCAAAGAACCTCCTCCATTATTGCGCAAATCCATAACAATTCCATCGATCTTCTCCGCCTGGAGGTCTTTAATCAACCTTTTCACGTCCCGGGTCGTGCTCACATAACTGGTGTCTCCTTTTTTATACGCATCAAAATCCATGTAAAAGCTGGGCAAGGAGATCACGCCCAACTTCAATTCCTTTCCTTGCACTTGATAATTAATGATGCTTCTCTTAGCCTCCTGATCTTTCAGTTTAATTTTATCGCGGACAAATACCAATTCTTGCGCTGGGCCTCTCACTCCGGTAATCGCGGGGAGCACTTGTAAACGTACAGTGGTACCTTTCGGACCTTTAATCAATTTTACCACTTCGTCAAGCCTCCACCCCACCACATCGACCATTTCTCCTTCTTTACCTTGCGCTACACCCGTAATAAAATCATTCACATGAAGCTTATCCGATTTTTCGGCAGGACCACCTGGTAATACTTTGACCACTTTGGTAAAATCATTTTCAGATTGTAACTGAGCGCCAATGCCTTCCAGCGAAAGGCTCATTTGTTGATTGAACAAATCCGATGCTTTGGGTGAAAGGTAATTGCTATGGGGATCATAGGATTCCGTCAGGCAATTCATGTAAATACTAAAAACATCATCGGCAGTGAATTGATCAAATGACTTGATAAAGCGCTGATACCGTTTCGAAATCGTTTCTTTTATTTCCTCCGGCTTTTTATTGGAAAGTCGCAAACTCAGGACTTGACTTTTGATAATTTTCCGCCAGATATCATTGAGGTCCGCTTCATCTTTCGCCCAAGGTTCCTTGTCGCGATCGGTTTCATAGTATTCGTCGACTGTAAAATCAAAATTCTCGCTAATGAGATGATTCATCACGTAATCCATTCTCTGTTTGTACCGTTGCCGGAATATATTGTAGATATCATACGCCGCATCCACATTCTCATGGGCTGTTGAATCGTCAATGGAATACCTGTATTTTTCAAAATTCTTTACGTCAGAGGCAAGAAAATAAGTCCGGTTATTGTCCAATTCCTTAAGGTAGCTGTCCATAATGGCCGAGGACAGGGAATCATTGAGAACGATTTTCCGGTAATTATTGACATTCAATATATTAGCGATCACTTTAGCTTCCCGCCCGTAGACGGGTTTTGCTTTTAGCACAAGGGTATCACGATAAAATCCAAAGGATCGTAAAAACAAAAGATGAATAAATATCCACAACACAAAAGTCCTTTTCATGGTATTTGCTTTTTAGTACGGTATACGGTTTAGAAGCAAAAGAAGTGCCCCAAATTATTCAAACGGAAGAAAACTCAGGCCACCTTGTCAAAATCAAATTCGGCCAGGAATTTCCGGGCTTCTTCAACATTCTGGAATTCATAAAATTTTTTGCCTTCCGAGCTAGAGTGGATTTCAATACGGATTGCCTCAATGTCCTTGGATGTCTTTTTGGACTTAGGCTTCATATGTTTGTAATCCTCTGTCTCCTTACGGGAAATATGGAATTGGGTTGCCCTGACATTCTTACAATAGGAGCATTTATAACTCTTTAACAGTTCCATCGGCGAACCGTCCTCGCGTCGCTCAATGATCTCTTCCTTGACCACCTTCATGGTGTAGAACCCGCAATTGTTGCACTGCAGAGCTGTTAAATGACCCTCGTACTTTTCAATTTTAATATCCCCGGACTTTTCGTCGAGCCATACATCGTAGTCGATGGAAAAAATATTTTCCTCGGCCTGCATGCCTTCATTGAGGTGTACATCTTCTTCATCTTCGCTCAACAAACGCATCTTATTGCCCGTCTTGGGGTTAACGCGAGGCAGGTAGCGCCATTTTCGGAGTTTTGCGTTGATTCTCGTGGGGTAGTAATAGTCGAGTATCAAAGAAGAAATATAGCCGATCAGCGTCGCTCCTGCCAGGGAGAAAAAGATTCTGACATAAAACCAAACTCCGACCTCTAAATTCCCGAACTTATCGCTTCCATAGGTATTGATCCAGCAGGCGGCTCCGAGACCAAAACTGTAAAAAGAAAATTTGTACCATTTTATCTCATAGCTGTTGATAAAATCATGTTTTTCTTTGAATTCTTTGATGAGCGAAACCTTAAGCTGATAAATTAAATAGATGAGAATTCCGAGGGTAAACATGACGACCACACCCATGACCATGGTGGCATTCCAGGCTTCTAAAAATCTCTCCGTTTGATCCATATGCAAATGTGTGCTACGTTTCTTTAAAGGTACCGTTTTAACGGTGTAAATTAAGTACAAAATACGCTATTGCCAGATGAAGAAGTTATTTTTCAGAGTACTCGCCCGAATTAATAAACTACTCCTTCCGCGGTTTAGCAAACGGGAAATTGGAAACCTCTCCAAAGCGGAACAAGCGCTCGTCGCCTTTCGGTATTGGGTAACGAAGAATTCCCTGAACTAATCTTCCATTCAAAAAATTGAGTAAAAAACCCTTTCGAGCGGCCAAAAACAGCATTTCGAAAATATATTTGTGCATTATTACACATAAATATTTGTATTTATTACAATTAATACATTATAATTGTGCAATAATACACAAATATATGAGCGACTTCGAAAAGAAAAAATTGGAAATGGATCTCAAGGATTTTGCAAAACGCAATTTCGAAAGTCCAAGTGATTGTCGAAACATTAGCCAGATCCGCTTTTACATCAGGGAGTTATGCATCAAGATTGAAGAGTATGAGCATCGATTTAACTTTGTACCCAGCTGGGCGTATGCGCTTCTTGCACAATACAATATGGCGCAGAACAAAATGATCCACGTGGAGTTTAGAAATGCCTATTGCTGAGGAATGATGAAGTATATCCCCTCCCCTATTCCGATCAAGTACGATTTCATGTATAGTGCGACAGCCAATAAATCAGGGCGTATGCAGTACCACAAGGTCCGCCCCGGCTTGACCCGACTTAGAATCAGCAGGACAGAGTTCATTAAACTGTATAATGAAGCCGATATCTTAGCCCTACGTCCGATACAAGACCGGAAGCAGGAAGCTGTTTTCCAGCTGGAGTTCTACTTGTAATATTATCTCTTCAGAATGCCCTCCAGGCTGGCCGGCGAATAGCCCACAGATTTTATAGTCTTGTCATCTGATTTTCGATAGACCAGCCACTTATCACCCGCTTTGAGGTAGTAGCATGCTGTTCCCTTCTCGTGATAGAACCGGACCGTACGCAGGGCTTCCTCCTCCGTCGTGCAAGCTTTGCTCATGTTCGACCGCTGCACTTCATTAAACAAGTCCTTAAACTTTTCCCCCAGACCAAATTCCAGTACGGCTCCTGACAGGACATACTGCAGGTCGCAGAGCGCATCAGCTATTCCAACGATGTCCTTTTCCCGAATTGACTGTTCGAGTTCACTCAATTCCTCCGCAATCAGGTCCACGCGCAACCTGCACCTTTTTTCGTCGGGAATGGTCGGTTTGGCCAAAATCGGGTGATTAAATGTTTTGTGAAATTCAGCTACCAATTGAAGCGATTCAGGCTGTTGCATGAAGTAACGGGTTAACGAAAAATAAAATCAAAGCAACTAAAAATGCCCCGGTTTGAAAAGCAATAGACGCAAATGAAACATTAATCTTTAATTTCGTGTTCAGGCTCAGATGGTGACAAGGGGGCTTTATATTTGCAGGTTTATTTCTAAGGAATGAGGAAAAATTTCGTCGAGGAACTACGCTGGAGAGGGATGCTGCAGGATAGCATGCCAGGAACGCAAGAACAATTGAACCGGGAAATGACATGCGGATATATAGGATTTGACCCCACTGCAGACTCCCTTCACATCGGCAATTTAGTGCAGATCATGACACTTCTGCATTTCCAGCGCTGCGGCCATAAGCCTCTCGCCCTGGTAGGCGGCGCAACGGGAATGGTCGGCGATCCCTCCGGTAAATCGGCCGAACGCAATCTTCTCTCCGAAGAAGTGATTATCCATAATCAGGCCTGCATTAAACAGCAACTGGAAAAATTTCTGGATTTTTCGCCGAAGGAGAATGCGGCCGAAATGGTCAACAATAATGACTGGTTTAAAGAATTCCGGTTCCTTGATTTTATCCGCGACGTCGGCAAGCACATCAGCATTAATTACATGATGGCGAAGGATTCCGTCCAAACTCGTTTGGAAACGGGGCTCTCCTTTACAGAGTTCAGCTACCAACTGGTCCAAGGTTATGATTTTTACTGGCTCTATAAAAATAAGAACTGTAAACTTCAAATGGGCGGCTCTGATCAATGGGGAAATATTGTTACGGGCACAGAACTCATCCGCCGAAAGGCCGGGGGAGAAGCCTTCGCGATTACTACTCCGCTCATTAGGAAAGCAGACGGATCCAAATTCGGAAAGACCGAACAGGGAAATGTATGGCTTGACTCAAAAAGAACCTCTCCCTATAAATTCTATCAGTATTGGCTTAATACGTCGGATGAGGACGCCGCTCATTTTATCAAGATATTCACCATCCAAGTGAAGGAAGAAATTGATGACTTATTGGCCCAACATCACGCAGCTCCTCATGAGCGAACTCTTCAGGCAGCCCTGGCAAAAGAAATCACCCAGCGTGTTCATTCAACGCTGGATTATGAAATGGCGTCGAAGGCATCGGCCATTCTTTTTGGTAATTCCGCGACCGAAGACCTGCAAACCATTGATGAAGGCACCCTTCTTTCTGTTCTGGAGGGGGTGCCCCAAGCCATAATATCAAAATCCGAGTTTGAATCCTGCAGTTCGGTAACGGATTTGCTTTCGGAGATCACCCGAGGATTTATGTTCTCCTCAAAGGGTGAGGCCCGCCGGATGATTCTCGGGGGCGGGGTAAGCATCAACAAGACCAAAGTGGACGATCCCAATCAAAAGCCTCAATTCAAACTCCTTCAAAATCGCTACCTTCTGGCACAGAAAGGGAAGAAGAACTATTATCTCATTGCTATAAATTGATTCCGCCTTTGAATTCAACCTGGAAAGAATCCCTGCAAAACAAAAAATTCATTTTTTGGATCGTCATCGCCGGAATTTCTTTGGCGGCCCTGGGTCTTTATGTTCCTTACTACTTTCAACATGTTATCCTCACTAAGAAAGGTTTACTTCTCCACGATATTGTTTTGCAACAGTTTACACCTTCCGATTGGTCGTGGGCCGTGCTGGCGCTTCTTTACTCAGCCTTGCTGTTTTCTCTCACTTCCAATTACTCCAAACCCTGGATCATTCTCCTCGGCGCATCGACGTACGGGACAACGACCGTATTGCGATTACTAACCATGTACCTTTTCACGCTTGAACCTCCCGTGGGAATTATTCCTCTGAAGGATCCTTTTTTGTCATACCTGGTTTACAATGCAGTCGATTTCAACAAAGATCTTTTTTTCTCAGGGCACATTTCGGCGATGTGCACACTGATGTATGTTGAATCCAATAAAATACGGCGATGGGTAATTCTAGTCATGACCTTGGCCATGGCTATTTTACTTGTGGCGCAGCACGTTCACTATACCATCGATGTACTTTTCTCGCCGTTGATTACGTATTTCGTCTTCCGGTGGCTGCGGTCTTTTTATGCTCAGAAGGCCTCGGCTAAATTAAGGTAAACGCCGTGGGATCTTTCCCCGTACCCCAGGTCGAGACGGGCGTTTAATTTTTCGGACTTATCGATCGCTACCCGAAGGCCACCGCCCAGCGAGGGCTTTAACCCCGAAAAGTCGAATTGAGAAAAACTATCGGCAACACGCCCCACTCCGGCAAATAAAACCATTCCGAATCGTTTGTATAAATGCTGTCGCAACTCGGTCTGAACGGCGATAAGGTCCTTGTCGGTATAGCGTCCTTCATAATATCCACGCATGATGCTGCTGCTGCCGATGTTGGCCATGCTTCGAATGGGGACATCTCCAATATTGAAGTTGCCTAAGAATTGACACGCCATCACACTTGTTTTGCCCAACGTAAAATATTTTCGAATGTCCAGGATATGGCTCGAATAGTTGAATTGGCTGCCGAGTGCGTTGGTGAACCGGTTGGTATAATACTGAAAGTAAAAACCGCGGGAAGAGCTGAATGCATTATTGCGACTATCCCAAAGAAGCATAACTCCTATTCCCGAGGTAAAACTTCCTTTTCGGCCCGCCACGTTTTCGGTATCGAAAATGCTTGGCCCGTTGGGGTTCCCGTATTGAA
>Ga0302324_100017080_pt1 | contig 14414 bp, 10 predicted proteins | sample Palsa_T0_1_FD_201949 | JGI IMG/M metagenome (GOLD analysis project Ga0302324, IMG submission 201949) | Peat permafrost microbial communities from Stordalen Mire near Abisko, Sweden - Palsa_T0_1 | ecosystem: Environmental > Terrestrial > Soil > Palsa > Peat permafrost | place: Sweden: Abisko...
GACGCCACCGATCCCGGTGTCGATCCCGATCGCCGGGCGTGGCACCGGGCCCATGCGACATCCGGTCCGGACGAAGAGGTGGCCGACGAGCTCGAGCGCTCGGCCGTTCGGGCCCAGACGTGTGGCGGGCTGGCCGCGGCGGCTGCCTTCCTCGAAGAAGCCACCCGGCTGACGCCTGACCCGGAGCGCCGGGCCCAGCGCGCGCTGGCCGCCGCGCTGGCCAAGCATCTGGCCGGCGCACCCGACGCGGCGCTCGCCCTGCTGGCCATCGCGCAGGCGAGGCCGCTTGATGAGTTGCAGCGCGCCCGGGTGGACATGCTGCGCGCGGAGATCGCATTCGCTTCGCGGCGGGGTAGCGACGCTGCGCCGCTGTTGCTGACGGCCGCGCGCCAGCTCGAGTCGCTGGACCTCGGGCTCGCCCGCGAGACCTACCTGGAGGCGTTCACGGCCGCGGTGCTGGCCGGGCGCCTGTCTCGTGGCGCCGACGTGACGGAGGTGTCACGAGCGGCGCGGCTGGCGCCCGCGCCCACGGCACCGCCCCGCGCGCCTGATCTTCTCCTCGACGGCCTGGCGCTGCTGGTCACGGACGGCCGCGGGGCCGGCACACCGCTGCTCAAACAGGCGCTGAGCGCTTTTCGCGGCCCGGACATCTCCGCCTCAGAAGGGCTGCGCTGGCTGTGGCTCGCCGGACGCGTGGCCGATGAGCTGTGGGACGACGAGAGCTGGGAGGTGCTGTGCACTCGCCACGTCACGCTCGCCCGGCAGGCGGGTGCGCTCACCGTGCTTCCGATCGCGTTGCGGTCCCGCATCTTCGTGCACGTGTTCGCGGGCGAGCTGGACGAGGGCGCGGCGCTGATGCAGGAGGTGCGCGCGGTCACCGAAGTGACCGGGACCCAGCTCGCGGCCTACGGCGCCGTCGCGCTCGCGGCCTGGCGAGGTCGCGAGGCCGAGGCCACCGAGCTCATCAGGGCCACCATCGACGACGTCACGAGCCGCGGTGAGGGCATGGGGCTGAGCATCAGCTATCACGCGCGCACAGTGCTCTACAACGGCCTCGGCCGCTACGCCGAGGCCAGGGCCGCGGCCGAGCAGGCTGGCGAGCATGACGATCTGGGCATCTTCGAGTGGGCGCAGGCCGAGCTGATCGAGGCGGCGTCCCGGAGCGGCGAGCCAGAGGTCGCGGTCGCTGCCCTGGACCGGCTCGCGGAGACGACCCGCACCGCCGGCACCGACTGGGCGCTGGGTATAGAGGCCCGCTCGCGGGCATTGCTGAGTGCGGACGACGCCGCGGAGGACCTCTACCGCGAGGCGATCGAGCGGCTCGGCCGGACCCGAATCCGCGTCGAGCTCGCCCGCGGCCACCTGCTCTACGGCGAATGGCTACGCCGCCGCGGGCGTCGCCTCGACGCGCGCGAGCAGCTGCGCACGGCCCACGAGCTGTGCACCGCGATGGGCCTCGAGGCGTTCGCCGAGCGCGCTCGCCGTGAGCTGCTGGCCACCGGGGAGACGATCCGCTCCTACGGAGTCGAGGCGCGCGAGGAACTCACCGCCCAGGAGGCGCAGATCGCCCGGCTGGCCGGGGAGGGGAAGACGAACCCGGAGATCGGCGCCGAGCTGTTCATCAGCCCGCGCACGGTCGAGTGGCACCTGCGCAAGGTGTACCCCAAGCTCGGCGTCAGCTCCCGCAGGCAGCTCCGGGAGGCGCTCGCCGACGCCGCGCGGACCTAGCCCCATCTTCGTCCCGGCACACACAACGAGGTGGACATCGACACGCAGTTCGAAGAACTCACCATCGCCGCCTTCCACACCGCACTGCGGAACGGCGAGCTGACCGCCGCCGAACTCGTCGACTGGTACCTGGCCAGGATCGCCGCGCACAACACGGCCGGTGCGAAGCTCCAGGCTGTGGTGACGGTGAACCCCCAGGCGCGCGCCGAGGCGGCCGCTCACGATGCGGCCTTCGCGGCGACCGCGAGGCTCTCCGGACCGCTGCACGGTGTGCCCGTGCTGGTCAAGGACCAGGCCGAAACGGCCGGCCTGCGCACCACGTTCGGCTCGATCCTGTTCGACGCCTACGTGCCGGCCTGCGACGCGACCCTGGTCACCAAGCTTAGGGAGGCGGGCGCGGTCATCTTGGCCAAGACGGCCATGTGCGACTTCGCGGCGGGCTGGTTCTCCTCCTCGTCGCTGACCGGCCACACCAAGAACCCCTACGACTCGGAGCGGGATTCCGGCGGCTCCAGCGCGGGCACCGCCGCCGGTGTCGCCGCGAACTTCGGGCTCGTCGGGATCGGGGAGGACACCGGCGGGTCCATCCGCGTCCCTGCTTCGTTCAACAATCTCTTCGGTTTGCGCGTCACCACCGGGCTGATCAGCCGCGCCGGGTTCTCGCCGCTGGTGCACTTCCAGGACACCCCGGGCCCGATCGGGCGAACGGTCGGCGACGTCGCGACGCTGCTCGACAGCATCGTCGGCTACGACCCGCAGGATCCCTTCACCGTAACGGCGTCGGCCGCCCCCGTCATCGGCGGCTACGCGCAAGCGCTCGACCTCGACGTCCCGCTGTCCACCTGGCGGATCGGGGTGCTGGAAACGGGGTTCGGCTCCGACACCGATCCCGCCGCTGCGCCGGTCAACCGCGCGGTCCGGGCGGCGCTCGCCCAGCTCACCGAGCTCGGCGTGGCCACGACCCCGGACCTGCAGATCGGCAACCTCGCCTACTGGATCGCCAACACCTCCGTCTACCTCCGGCAATCGAAGTCCGATATCGACGACTTCCTCGCGCGGCGACCCGACGCGCCCGTGTCGAGCTTCATGGAGATCTACGACAGCGGGCAGTTCCACCCGCTGAACGACCTGTTCCACGGGATCGCGGCCGGCCCGAGCACGACCGAAGGCGACGCGGAGTACCTGCGGCTCCGGCTCAACCAGGAGCACTTCAGGCGGCTGGTCCTGAACATCTTCGCCGTGCACCGGCTCGACTTCTTGGTGTACCCCACGGTGCAGGTGCTCCCGCCCACGCGCGACGAACTCGCCGCCGGGAAGTACAGCGCCCTCACCTTTCCCACCAACACCGTCATCGGATCCCAGGCCGGACTGCCAGCGCTCACCATTCCGGTCGGCTTCACCGAAGACGGCCTGCCCGTGGGCATGGAACTGCTCGGCACCCCGCTGGCCGAGACGAAGCTGCTCCAGTTCGCCCGCGCCTGGGAGACCTTCAGGCGACCCTGCCAGACGCCCGCCCTCCTGCGTCGGCCAGCGCCTCGTGGAGCTGTCTACGGGAGCTGATGCCGAGCTTTGGGTGTACCTTGCGCAGGTGCCACTCGGCCCCGCTGTAGCGTGCGGGATCACACCCAGCCCGCAGCAGCCAACTACGCAGAATGTCGGACCTAAACGTGAAGATAAACGCAGGTCAAACGTGAAAACCATTGGGAGCCGGTGAGCGGGATCGAACCGCTGACCTGCCGTTTACAAGAAGTACGGCCCCGTGCACCGTGCGCGCTAGCTGCACCGATGACACGGGCAATCGCACTGACGGCACCAGCTGCGCTGGGATTATTCTGCGCGTCGTCCCACGAACCGTTCCACGCCAATGGCGGGCAAGCGTCTATGGCCGCAACCGAGCGTGGTGGGCAGAGGCCGCCGCAACGGCGCCCGCGATTTGCCATGGTCCGAAAGGACAGTCGATTAGGTCGTTGCACTGCCGAATCGGGCCGTACTTGGATCAAGGCGGCGCGCTGCGCGCGCCGCGGGTCGGCGCCAGCGCTCGGCCTCTGCCTTGGGAGGCCCGGCCGAGCGCGCGCCGACTCTCTGCCGCAGCTCACTGCACTAATAGCGCTCATTCGGCACGGACGTGAGTGCTGCTCTCCCGGCCGTCGTCCGCAGGTCCTGGCGCGCGGGGCAGGCTACCCCAGTGGCGGAATCGTCGGCAGGGCCGCGCTGGCCGTATCCAGACCACTACCGTCGCTGCGGCCGGACAGCCAGGCCAGCATGGCGGCAGGCGGTCCGGTGACGTCGACGGGCGGGCTGGTGCCGATGTGCAGCATGCCATGACCGGCGAGAGTCATGGGCGGCGCATCGGCGCGGCGGTCCATCCGGGCGGTCACCTGAGACAGCTCGGTGGCGACGAAGTCGGCGGGCCAGTCGGCAGGCTGGTAGCCAGCGGCGAGGTCCACGTGATGATATTCCAGTTCCCGGCGCATGCTGGGGAGGACATCGCGGACTGGTCGGCGGCCTGCTCCGAGCGAGATCCCAGGCGCGTCCCACAGCTGGCTTGGGTGCTCCCGGATCGCGGTCAGGCATTCCTGGATGGCACGATCCAGGTCGGCGCGGATAATCCCCGCCGGTCGGCGCGCACCAGCGTCGATGGCGTCGGCGCGGGCTTGTTCGGAAGGGTATTGCTGGCCGATGCGGCCAGCCTGGGCAGCCCGCAGCAGCCCGGTGCGGGAGTCGGCGGACTGCGCGATATGGATGAGGACGTGCGCCCGCGTCCAGCCCGGCAGCGCCGATGCGTCGTGCAGGTCGTCGTCGGTCAGCGCCTGTGCGGTGGCCACGAGGCGGGCCGCGCTGTCGGCTATCGCAGCCCACTCGGGCGTATCTGCTGCTGTCACGTCTGGAAGGATATTCGCCCGGGCACGGCTGGGATGGCGTAAGAGACCCTGGCTGGGCTCAGGTCCGGGGATGGCCCGCTGAGTGTACGTGTCCGCCCCTCCAGTCTCAAGCGTGACTGTGACCGCAGGACCACGAGCACAGGCGGAAAGTGCCTGGCCACGATCGGCTGCGGACTAGGCAGGATTATGTCCCCTCCCCGCTCTTGGCGGGTGCAGGCCGCCCGCACCAGGGTCCCGTATCGAGTCCGAGTCGGCGAACGCCAGCCCGGACGGGTCGACAGTCAGGTGCCGCGCGTCGCTGACGAGCTGGCCCGTCAGCGCATGGCCCAGCTGGCCACGTTCGCTGAGCCTGGCCGCGGCCCTACGGCCAGGTCAAGGCTGAGGAGATGACGGGGTAGATCTGGCCGTCAGCTTTGCGAGATAGGCGGCGGTTCGTCGGTCGACCTCGGGGACCGGGTCTGCGTAGTGCCGGAGCGTGGTCGCGCCGCCGCCGCTACGTCCGAGGCACGCGGCGGTGTTGCGCAGATCGAATGAGTGAGCGCCAGGCGAAGTTTACGGCGCTAACCGGCGAGGCAGCACTCCGCCAGATGCATGGCGATCCCGAAGTCGTACGCGACCAGCTCCACGCGCTTGCCGCTGTCGGTGGACGAGCTGTTGTCTGTGTCCTGCCGTCCCGCCGCGTGCCACCCTCGAGCGGCCCTGCGACGATCTTGCGGTTCGCCGTGGTGCCGGACCTAGGCGCCGTTTACCTGCCCGGCCTGTCAGGCGGCGCCTGCAAGGCATTTGAGCAGCTCCGAACATAGGCGCTGTCGCCCGGCAGCATTAGCACGCCTCATCTGAGAGATAACCGCAACTTGACAGATCGAGCGCCGTCAGTCTGCAGTTTCAAAGTCGACGTCGACGATTCATCACGCGCCCCAGGACACGCGGGGACGGCGGGATCGGACCGGCCTCGGGATCGCGCTTTGGGCGTACCGCGGGCGGCTTATTAACCAGAGTTTGGGTGTCAGCAAGTCAGTGTTCTCAATTGGCGGCAACCCATCGTCGAGCCCGCGTAGCCGGTTGTAGGTATCGCGCATAGCCGCACGGTCGGGCAGGTACTGGTTGCCTGCGGCACGCCCTAGGACGGTTAGCGTGCTCGCCAACGTGATCGAGCCAACTGGCTGGCCGCTGGAACCTAGCCGTTGCAATCGGCCGATTTCGGATGTGGCAATCGCGGCGCCAGGCCCGTCATCCATGAGTATTGTCACCGATTGCCCAGACTCGGCGGCCACGACGGCATGCGCTATCACCATGGTCTCACCTAGATCCTTTGGCTGTCTTCTGCGTTGGCCCATCGGGAGTCCACTGATTCGCTGAACTACGGTCGCCAGTTCCGGCGTCACGTCATCGGACAGTATCTGGATCCAGCGAGGCGTCAGCTTCTTCCACACTGTCGCGGCCGCGCGAAAGCGGTCATCTTGTCGGGACTTCTGCAGTACTTCGTCTTGAACAGCCTCGGGCACACTGAGCGGCCCAAGGACCGCAATCAGGAGACGTTCCTTGTTGGCGGACAGGAAGTTCAGGCCGGGACCGGCATCGATGATCGGCCTGACGCTCATCTGTCATTTCTCGCCGCTGTCGTGTCCTCGCTGTCATCGTCGGCGGAGCCAAGTGCCTCATCCAATGCGGCGAGGTCAACATGCACGTCGGGCAATTCGGCCGGATCCGCCCACGCTATCGGCCGCTCAACCGGAGTCACGCCGGCTTCTTCTAGCTCCTTGATTACGGCCTCCAGGCTCATCGCGCGCAGTGTGGCGATAGCCTGCGCAGACAGTACGCCTTCCACGTAACCCGTGATCGCCCTGGCGAGCAGCCGCTGCGGCGCTCGGCGCCGGTCAGAGCCGGCTTGCAGGAGCTGGTATTGGTCTGTCCAGCCGAATCTAGCCGCCAACTGTGGCGCGCTCAGCGTCATCCACTCTTGCTTAGTGGCCTCATTTATGTACCCGGCCTGGCGCATTGCGATCGCGGCGATCTTGGGGGACACCAGGAACCGCTGCACAACCGCCGACAGAGTTGACGGGCCGACCGGGGACCGCGGTTTGATGAACTCCTGAAGGCCCTCGACGGGAACCAGCAAATGGCGCGCGAACGCATCAGCACGAATCTCCGCCGGGCTACGATCGCTCCAGTCGCCCATATCGCTGTCGACCCAGTCTTCGAATAGGACGTGGCCTAGTTCGTGGGCCAGCGTACTCCGCTGTCGCATGGGGTTCCTCGTGCGCGCAACACCAATAAACACGGTTCCGCGGGCTGGATCCCGCATGGTCATACCGTGCTCATCTGGGCCCACGTCGAGCACGGCCACATCGACCCCGGTCGCCTGCTCGATGACCTCCAGTAGATCACCTAGCGCCTGCACGCCGAGATGATGGTCGTGACGGAACCGCGCAGCAGCCGCGCGGCCCTCAGTCTCCGCAGTCAACGTTTCCCGACTCGATAAGACCGTTAACCGGGATCGCCTGAGCGGAAAGGTAATCGTCCAGCTCAAGGAAATGCAGCAACGCTTCGCGCATACGGTCCATATCTGCGTGATTCGTAGCGCGTGCCGCGCACTCGGCCCGCTCAGCTACCGTCCCTGTCCCAGTCAGTTCCGCGACTGTGACTCCCGTCGCCCAGGCGATGGCGATCAGTTCAGGCATCTTCGCCGCTCGCTGACCAGAGACGACCCTGGACAAGGTTGGTTGTGAAGTGCCAGTCATGTCCGCAAGTGCGCGCTGACTGAGGCCTGCCGCTATGCGAGCGTGCTCGATCCTTGCGCCAACGTCAGTTGTGGTCACGGCAACCTCCAAAACCTCTGAATCACGATTGCCATGTGTGATTCAGTGTACGTCAAGACAAGCCTCGACGCCACGCCCAGCCGCACTGTCTCTCCAAACACCATACGGCCCGGCACGCGCAACGCTCGGACCGTCACGATGGCATGTTTTCGCTCAGCCGTAGCCTACGGCCAGGTCAATTTTGAGGAGATGACGGAGTACGCCTGGCGGTCAGCTGGGCGAGGTAGGCGGCGGCTCGTCGGTCGACCTCGGGGACCGGGTCGGCATAGTGCCGCAGTGTGGTGGCACCGCCTCCGCTGTGACCGCGGCGGGCGGCGGTGTTGCGCAGGTCGAAGCCGCCGGCCAGGAGCTGGCTGGCGGTGTAATGCCGTCCGCCCTTAATGTCGAGCTTCACCCCGGCGGCATCCGCGGCCGCGGCGATCTGGTGGGTGACCCAGTCCGGGTTCCACGGCCGGGCATGCGCAGGGTCGTTGGAGAACAGGTACGCGTTATCGGGCAGGCCAGCACCGACCGCGGCCAGCGCGGCCGCTGTCTCGTCCAGGTAAGTCGCGATCAGGGCGCAGCTGTCCGGGTCGATGGCGAGCCAGCGGTCCTGATGCGTCTTGGTGTCCTTGCGTACGCGCTGGCCGCCGCGAACTACGTAGTTGAAGGCGACGTGCATCAGGCCCCGGTCTAGGTCGATGTCGCGGATCTGCAGGCCGCACAGCTCACCGCGGCGCACGCCGGTGACCACCACCAGCCACAGATACAGCCCCAGGGCAGCGTCGTGCGCGCGAGCCTCGGCGATCACCTTGGCGACGTCTTCCGGCGAGGTAGCCGGGATGGGCCGACGGATAGTGGTGGGCGGCTTGGCCGACTCGGCGGGGTTACGGTCGGTCCACTCCCACCGCTGGGCGGCGGCGAACGCGCCGGACAAGATGCTGTGGATACCGCGGATGGTGCTGGGCTTCATCGGATGGCAGACGTGCGGATGGCACCCCGCCCGGCCACAGTCGTGGCCGGGACCAGGCCGCCTCCGGCTCAGGCGCGGATCACCGCCGGGCTCTCCGGCCACGACCGCGGCACGACCATGCCGCACGATGACCAGACCGTCCGCGGCGAGCGCCTCCAGAGCGTGCCGGATGACCCCGGTCCCGATGCCCTGCAGGGTGCTCATCTCGGTGATCGATGGCAGTTCGTCGCCCGGGACGAGGACCCCCAACCGAATGGCCTCGGTCAGCGTTGCGGCGACCTGCTGCCAGGCCGGGTGCGAGTCGCGCGGGTTGATCGTTAGCACCGGGACGTTACGGTGCTCGATGAATGGCTTGCCCGTACAGGACAGCTCACCGCAGCGCTTGAGCTCCGCGTACAGCTTGTCGAGAATGGGACCGCGCACCTTCCGTACCCTCATGGGCCCAAGGGCAGGCTTGATGGTGCGACGGATGAACCCCTCGTTGGTCTGCCTCGTGGAGACGTCCCACTCCGCGACCGCCGCGTACTCGTCCATGAGCCTCGCCACCGTCGCGCCCGACTCGGGCGTGCGGCCTTCGGACGCTTCCTTGAGCAGCCTGCCGAGCTCGATGCGCGCCTGCTGCTCGGTCTTGACCGTGGTCTTAAGACGGATCGCACGCCTGGTGAGCGCATCCATCCCGGCGTACACGGAGACCCGGAACGATCCGCTCGGAAGTTGCTCTATGTGACCCTTTGCAACCCTTGGCATGACATCAGAGTAGGTCGAGCCAGTGACATTCGTTCCACGAAACGTTCCACGCACTGCGGAGCGAAGAGAACAAATATCCCTCTGACCTGGGAGCCGGTGAGCGGGATCGAACCGCTGACCTGCCGTTTACAAGACGGCTGCTCTGCCTACTGAGCTACACCGGCGGGGAGACACAGTGCATGGTAGCCGACCGTTCGCCGACCCGCGAAAACCCGTCGCTCACCTGCGGATTCTCCCATAGCCGCCCGGGTGGCGCCGGGCATGCCTGGCGCAACCTGAGCTGTCCGGCTGGCCCCTGTGAGCGTGTGTGCGCCTTCGTGACCTCCGACGGCATCGGGACCGATGACTGTGGCGCGACGGAGCCGTTATGCGTTACCTCCGATGGCATCGGCGGGACCGATGGCTTCGGCGGGACGGAGCCGTTAAGGGACGGGCACGGCCGGGTGGTGGCGGGCCAGGATCCGGGCGTGGTGCGGCTGGTTCGGGCATGGTCTCTTCCCTTGGCATCTGGGGGCCCGCTGCAGCGTCCTCGGCGGCCGCTGGTCAGCGGCCGACCGGAACGCTGCGACGGGGAATGTATCCCTCAGGCACCGGGATCGCCAGCCGGGACGCGGCATTGCGAGCGTCGTGGGCACTAGCGATCGTGATGACCGCATCGGTGCGCATGAGCTCCTCCGGTAGCCCCGGGAAGCTGGCCGCTGGTGGCGGCTGACGTCCGGTGTCTGGTTTGAACCTATACCTGCACTGAAAAACTAGCAATAATTTTCCAGAATCTGGTGACCTATTAATTTGACCGGCTGGACCTTCCTGACCTATCACGCCCGGGTTCTGCTGTGCGTCGCCCGGGCGCTGCTGACCGATCTCGCGGACCGGGCCGGCCGCATACAGCACCGGCCCGCGAAGGCATGGCCTTCGGCTCTAGACAGCGGTCAGCTTCCGGCCCCAGCATGGGGCCGTGCCTGAGATGACTCGCCAGGACGGCGCCGCGATCGAGGTGCGGGGCCTGACCAAGTCCTACGGCGACGTGCACGCCGTCCAGGGGATCGACCTCCTCGTCGCCCGCGGGCAGATCTTCGCGCTGCTCGGCCCGAACGGCGCCGGGAAGACGACCACGGTCGAGATCCTCGAGGGCTACCGGTCACGCGACGGCGGCACGGTGCAGGTCCTCGGCTACGACCCCGCGCGCCAGCGGCGGGCACTGAAGAGCCGGATCGGGATCGTCCTGCAGTCCAGCGGCATGGACCGCTACCTCACCGCGGCGGAGACCGTCGCGATGTACGCGGGGTACTACCCGCGGCCGCGGCCGGTAGACGAGGTGATCGGGCTGGTGGGCCTGCAGGCGAAGCGGAACACCCGGGTGTTGCAGTTGTCCGGCGGGCAGCAACGGCGGCTGGACGTCGCGATCGCCCTGGTCGGCAACCCGGACCTGCTGTTCCTGGACGAGCCCACGACCGGATTCGATCCCTCGGCCCGGCACGAGGCGTGGGAGGTCATCAAGAACCTGGCCACGCTGGGCAAGACGGTGCTGCTGACCACGCATTACATGGACGAGGCGCAGTACCTGGCCGACCAGGTCGCGGTGATCAGCGGCGGCCGGATCGTCGCGCAAGGACCGCCGGCCACCATTGGGAACCGCGAACGGGCCAGGGCCAGGATCCGCTACCGGCTGGCCGGCGGGGCCACGCCGCCGGCCGACCTGTTCACGCCGCCCGGGCCGGACGGGCTGACCGAACTGGTTCCCGACGACCTGACCGCCGCGCTGCACCGGCTCACCGGCTGGGCCCTGGAGCAGCACGCTGAGCTCACCGGCCTGGAGGTCATCCGGCCGACCCTCGAGGACGTCTACCTGGAGCTGACCGACAGCCCGGCCGGGCAGGCCGGGGCGGCGAGCACGGCGGAGCCAGCCCTGCCTGGGCCGGCCGACCCGAAGGAAGGCCGCGCGTCATGAACGGCGCAGCGCTGACGCTGACCCAGGTCAGGTACACGAACAAGGCGTTCTGGCGTAACCCGGCCTCGGCGTTCTTCATCTTCGCCTTCCCGCTCATGTTCCTGGTGATCTTCACCGCGCTGCTGGGGCACGGCACGGTGCGCGTCTCGCCGGCCAAGGTGGTCGACACCTCCACGTACTACGTGGCGGCCATGGCCTCCTTCGGGGTGATCTCGGCCTGCTACACGAACATCGCGATCAGCGTGACCACCCAGCGCGACCTCGGCATCCTCAAGCGCCTGAACGGCACGCCGCTGCCGAGCTCGGTCTATCTCGTGGCCCGGATACTGCACTCGCTGTTCGTCTCGGTCCTGCTGGTGGCGATCACCGCCGCCTTCGGCCGCCTGCTCTACAGCGCCAGCATCCCGGCCGGCGTGACCCTGCTGCGATTCCTGGTCATGCTCCTGGTCGGGGCGGCCACCTTCTGCGCGCTCGGCTTCGCGGTCACCGCGTTCATCCCCAACGCCGACGCCGCTCCGGCGATCGTCAACGCGTCCATCCTGCCGCTGCTGTTCCTGTCCGGGATCTTCATCCCGCTGGGCAGCAACGCGCCCGCCTGGATCGCGTGGATCGCCAGGATATTCCCGGTCCGGCACTTCGCCGAGGGCATGCAGGCCGGATTCCTCGGCACCGCGTTCGACTGGACCGACGTGCTGATCGTGGCGGCCTGGGGCCTGGGCGGCCTGCTGTTCGCCGTCCGCTTCTTCAGCTGGGAGCCGAGGGCCTGAGCTCCTGGCCGCGTATGGTGGCTATCTCGTACAGGGCGATGCCGGTGGCCACGCCGGCGTTCAGTGACTCGGTGGAGGCCGTGATCGGGATGCGGATCAGCACGTCGCAGGCCTGGGTCACGATCCGGGACAGGCCGCGGCCCTCTGAGCCGGTGACCAGGACCAGCGGCGCGGTGGCCAGGTCCAGGTCGCGGACCGCGGTGTCGCCGGCCGCGTCGAGGCCGGCTACGAAGATCCCGGCTTCCCGGTAGGACTGCAGCGCGCGGGCCAGGTTGGCGGCCCGGGCCACCGGGATGCGGGCCAGCGCCCCGGCCGAGGCCTTCCACGCACCCGCGGTCACGCCCGCGCCACGACGGGAGGGCACCACCACGCCGTGCGCGCCGAACGCGGCGGCCGAACGGGCGATGGCGCCGAGGTTGCGGGGATCGGTCACGCCGTCCAATGCGGCGATGAGCGGCAGCTCGCCGGCGTCCGCGGCACGGGCCAGCAGGTCGTCGGGGTGTGCGTACTCATAGGCCCGCACCCGCAGGGCCAGGCCCTGGTGCAGCGCGCCGCCGGTGAGCCGGTCCAGCTCGGCGGGACCGGCCTCGAGCACCGGCACGCCGCGGTCGGCGGCCATCTTGATGGCCTCGTCGACCCGGTCGTCGCGGGAGATCCGGGCCCCGACGTACAGCGCGGTCGCGGGCACGCGGGCCCGCAGCGACTCGACCACCGGGTTGCGGCCGGCCACGAACTCGGCCGCCTCCCCCGCGCCGCGCGTGGTCCGCCGGGCGCCCGGCGAGGCCGGGGCCGAGGCGGAGGCGGAGGCGGAGGCGTCACCGGAACGGCGGGGGCCGGCAGGCCCGTCACTATAACGGCGGGGGCCGGCGGGCCCGTCACCGTAACGGCGGGGTCCGGAGGGCGTGTCCCCGGAACGGCGGGGCCCAGCGGACGCGTCACCGGCACGGCGGGGGCCGGCAGACGGGTCACCGGCACGGCGGGGGCCGGCAGACGCGGCTGCCGCGCGCTTCTGGGCGGGGTGGCCGGGGCGCTCGGTGGCGGGCGGCGTCGGGCCCTTGCCTTCCAGGCGGCGCCGGCCCTGGCCGCCGGTGCCGGGGCGGGGCTTGCCGGACTTGGTCCGGCCCGCCTCGTTGCGCCGGGAGCGGGGAGTGTCGGCCGCGCTCAACGCTTCAGCTCCCAGCGCGGGCCCTGCGGGGCGTCCTCGACGATCACGCCGATCTCCTCCAGGCCGTCCCGGATCGCGTCCGCGGTGGCGTAGTCCCGGCGGGCGCGGGCCGCGTCGCGCTGCTCCAGGGTCAGTTTGACCAGCGATCCGACCACCTGGCGCAGCCGGTCGCCGGATCCGGCGGGGGCACCCGACCAGTGCGGGGCGAGCGGGTCGAGGCCGAGCACGTCCAGCATGGCCCGCAGCCGGATCAGGCTGCCCCGGGCGCCGGCCTTGTCCGAGGCGGCCAGCGCCTGGTTGCCGTCCCGGACGCAGGCGTGCACCGCGGCCAGCGCGGCCGGCACGGCCAGGTCGTCATCCATCGCCGAACGGAACGAGGTCGGCAGCACGTCGCCATCGTCCTCGCCCGGGCCCGCATGGCCGACGTCCAGGCCCGGGGCCGCGTGGCCGACGTCCAGGCCCAGGGCCAGGTCGCCGAGGACTTCGGCGGCGCGCAGCACGAACCGCTCGATCCGCTGGTAGGCGGCGACCGCCTCCTCCAGGGCCTCCTCGGAGAACTCCAGCATCGACCGGTAGTGCGCCTGGACCAGGTAGTAGCGCAGTTCCGCGGGCCGGACCCGGGTCAGCACGTCGGTGACCAGCAGGGAGTTGCCGAGCGACTTGCTCATTTTCTCCCCGGCCAGCCCGAGCAGGCCATTGTGCAGCCAGTACCTCGCGAAGCCGTCGCCGGCCGCCTTGGACTGCGCGATCTCGTTCTCGTGGTGCGGGAAGATCAGGTCCATCCCGCCGCAGTGGATGTCGAACGTCGAGCCCAGGTACTTGGTGGACATGGCTGAGCACTCCAGGTGCCAGCCGGGCCGCCCGGGTCCCCACGGCGTCTCCCAGTACGGCTCGCCGGGCTTGGCCGCCTTCCACAGCGCGAAGTCGCGCGGGTCACGCTTGCGGCCCGTGTCGTCGGAGTCCTCGGCCGGGCGCATCTGGTCCAGCCGTTGCCCGGACAGTGCGCCGTAGAAGGGGTAGGAGTGCACGTCGAAGTAGACGTCGCCGCCGGCCGGGTAGGCGTGCTGGCCCTCGATCAGCCGGCGCATCAGCACGATCATCTCCGGGATGTGCCCGGTGGCGCGCGGCTCGATGTCCGGCGGGCGGCAGCCCACCGCGTCATAGGCCCAGGTGAACGCGCGCTGGTTGCGCTCGGCGACGATCCAGGGCGGAACGCCCTCGGCGGCCGCGGTGCGCAGGATCTTGTCCTCGACGTCGGTGACGTTGCGGCAGAAGGTCACCCGGTGACCGCTGGCCTCCAGCCACCGGATCAGCACGTCGAAGCACACGGCCGATCTCAGGTGGCCGATGTGCGGCGGCGCCTGCACCGTGGCGCCGCACAGGTACACCGACACCTCGCCCGGCGT
>Ga0302324_100017083_pt1 | contig 14414 bp, 12 predicted proteins | sample Palsa_T0_1_FD_201949 | JGI IMG/M metagenome (GOLD analysis project Ga0302324, IMG submission 201949) | Peat permafrost microbial communities from Stordalen Mire near Abisko, Sweden - Palsa_T0_1 | ecosystem: Environmental > Terrestrial > Soil > Palsa > Peat permafrost | place: Sweden: Abisko...
ATCTCCCAGATAGACTAAAGTTTTTAACCGATATGCCGATAAGGAAAGACCTGAGAGGTGTCGGCGTGCAGGAACGACGAGCGGAAATCCGCCTGTGGTGTTCGGATTTGATCAAAGTGAGCGTGGATGGTCGCCAGCCCGCGGAACTGGTAGCGAATCTTGAAGATATCTCGCCTTCGGGGGCCTGCGTGCAGTTCGAGGAACCCGTGCCGGCGGGCGCCGGAATCGCGCTGAAGCTCGGCCGGCGCAAGTTCCGTGGGCAGGTTAAGTACTGTGTGCATAGTGAGATAGGATACTTCGTGGGGATTCAGTTCGAGCCCGGCGTGCGATGGTCGCGAGAGTTGTACGAACCGAAGCATCTGCTGGATCCGACCCGGCTCGGGTAGTGGCCGAGGGCCTGCCCCACTATTTACGCAGGATGTCATCTTTGCGAAAACTAAGACATTCAGCCTATCCGCTGGCGTTCGCTCCCATTTTCGCGCCACAGCCGATAGCCGCCGCGAAACGCGAAGGAGTTACCGCCCAGGCGCGCGCCGGCCGGCAGCTTCTTTAGCAGTCTGGCGTTGCCGCCGCCGATGACCACATCGTCGGCCTCCAGGGCCGTCTTCAGCAGCTTAACGACATCGGCCACACTGTCGCGCCACTTCTTGTTGCCCTGGCGCTTGAGGCCGTGCAAGCCGACGTAGTCCTCATATGTCCGTCCGTGCTTATAAGGCAGGTGCGCCAATTCCATGGGCTCCAGGGCGCCATCCACGATGAGCGCGGAACCCAGGCCAGTGCCCAGCCCGAGAAATAACATGCGACCGCCCTGGTAAGCGCCCAGCGCCTGCATGGCCGCATCGTTGATGACCTTGACGGGGCATCCCAGAGCTTTCTTGAAATCGAAGCCTACCCAGCCGCGTCCCAGGTTGTGCGGATCGCCGACGGGTTTTCCATGCAGGACCGGTCCCGGATAGCCGATGGACGCCACCGAATACTCCCAGCCGGGAATGGCCTTGTGTACCTGGGAGATCATTTTCTTGGGGGTCATCGCCGGTCCGGAGGTGAATTCGACGTGTGTCTTATGGCCGGTGGCCAGCATCTTCACGTGCGTGCCGCCGACGTCCAGGACGAGAATTTTCAGGGGTTGTTTGGCCACACCATCTATTTTGCATGAAACTGGCTGCTGTAGGTGCCTCTTAGTTTATGGGGCACCGTCGAAACTCCTGGAGGGCGGCCAATCCTGGCCGCAGCCGCCTTTTAGGCGGCCAGAGCCGGCTGACAGCCGGCTAACGCGGGCTACGCCCGCGGCGACCGCAAGAGTGCGGTCGCGGCACGCTGAGAGCGTGCGCCACGTCAGGTCGCAGAATGTCCAAACTCCAGAGCCGGCTGACAGCCGGCTGCGGGCAGAATTGCCCGCCCTCCAGTCAAAGGGCCACGTCGTCCGAAATCGGACAGCCGGCACCGAATTCGGACATCCACCGCCAAGCTGGCCTAGCATAAGGTATTGAGAACAAGCGCCACCCCCTTTGTGCGCGCGCGTGCTCTATCGATCGCGGACCGTTCTATGTGGAATGATTTTCGTTTTGCCCTGCGCGCCCTCCGCCGTTCTCCGGGGTTCACACTCCTGGCGGTTCTGTCGCTGGCTCTGGGAATCGGCGCCAACACGGCCATCTTCTCCCTGCTGTACCAAGTCGCGATGCGCTCGCTTCCCGTGCGGGATCCCGGCGCCCTGGTCTGGCTCGAATCCGACGATACCAACTACGGAAACAGCCGGCAGGATAACAACTCGAGCATCTTCTCCTATCCCATGTATGAGGCTCTCCGCGACCGCAATACGGCGCTCAGCGGGCTGGTCGCGCGCACCAGTTTCCCGGCCACTTTGGCGTGGCACGGCGAAGCGGCACGCGTCACCGCGGAGGTGGTCTCTGGCAACTTCTTCGAAGTGCTGGGGGTGCGTCCGGCGTTGGGACGCCTGCTGATTCCTTCCGACGACGCGCCGGGCCGCGACCCCGTGGTGGTCCTCAGTTATGCGTATTGGACGGGCCACCTGGGAGCGGACCCCAACGTCCTGAACAGCCGGATACTGGTGAATCGCCAGCCCGTGACCGTGGTTGGCGTGGCGCCGCGTGGATTCCGCAGCCTGCTGAGCGGCGGCGCACCCGACTTCTTTGCCACTATCGCGACGATGCCTCTGATTTCCCCGGGATGGAATTGGAACGAACGCGCGGACTGCTATTGGCTGAGCCTCGTGGGACGGCTCAAGCCCGGCGTCACGCGCGAGCAGGCCAGCGCCGATCTGTTGCCTGTGTTCCGGTCCGTACTCCGGGAGCAAGTGCCCAGGATCGAAGGCTTGAACGCCGAAGCCATCCGGAAAATTCTGTCCAGGCCGATGCGCGCGCAACCCGCGGCGCAAGGCCTGAACGCGCTGCGCGCCCGTTGGCAGACCCCCCTGGCGGTGCTCGCCGTGATGGCCGGGCTGGTGCTGTTGGCGGCCTGCGCGAATGTAGCCAGCCTGCTGATCGCGCGCGCTACCGGCCGCCGGCGGGAGATCGCCATCCGGCTCGCGGTGGGCGCCACCCGCTGGCAAATTGCCCGGCAGCTTCTGGTGGAAAGCGGTAGCCTGGCGGTGGCGGGCGGGCTGCTCGGGCTGTGGCTCTCCCAATACTTCACCCAGGGTCTTCTGGGTGTGCTGCCGGCCGATACGACCGGCGGCTGGCTGGCCCCTCAACTGGATCTTCGTCTGCTCGGCCTCAGCCTGGCGCTCTCCCTGCTGACTGGCTTGCTGTTTGGCTTGGCTCCCGCCTTGCAGGCCGCGCGGCCGGGAGTGGCACCGGCGCTGAAGGACCAAACCGCCGGCTTGAGCGCCAGCCGGTCTCAGGCGCGCACGCGGCAAGTCCTCATCGTGGCCCAGATTTGCTTCTCTTTGTTGTTCCTGATAGGCGCGGGCCTGTTTACGCGCAGCCTCTTGAACCTTCTGCATAGCGATCCCGGATTCCGCACGGAGCAGCTTGTCACTTTCACCATCGATCCCAGCCTGAGCGGTTATTCGGCCGAGCGCCGGCTGGCGCTATTTCGCGATCTCCGCGAGAGGCTGCGCGCTCTCCCCGGCGCGCAATCCGCGGTGAGCGCGGGGATCGTGCCGCTGGGCGGCTTTGGATGGGGGAATGGCGTCCAGGTTCCCGGTTCGGGCAAATCGAGCCAGGACTGGACCTATTGCAATGAGAATTCCGTGAGTCCCGGTTATTTCGCCGCGCTCGGCATTCCCTTGCTTTCCGGCCGCGAGTTCGCCGGCAGCGATAGTGCCAAGGCGGCGCCTGTCGCCATCCTCAGCGAGAGCTTCGCCCGTGCTCTGTTTCCGGGCGGCGACCCCGTCGGACGTCGCATCAACCTCGGGAACAACCCGGCCGGCGCGCAGATCGTCGGGGTGGTCGCCGACTCCCGTATCAACGATGTGCGCGAGAAACCGCCCCGCATTCTTTATGTCCCCTTTGAACAGGCCGGCGACGACTTCACCCGGCAATCCGCGTTTTTCGTGCGCACCTCGGGCGATGAAACGAGCATGATGGCGGCCGTCCGCACCGCCGTCAGACACTTGGATCGCAACTTGCCTGTCGACCGGCTGACGTCCATGAAAGTGATGATCGAAGACTCCATTTACACCGACCGGCTGATGGCCACGCTGGCGGTCGCCTTTGGAGTGCTGGCCGCCATCCTGGCCGCCGTGGGACTGTATGGAACCATGTCTTATTCGGTGGCGCGGCGCACGCGCGAGTTCGGCATCCGCCTGGTGCTGGGGGAAGCGCCCCAAGGGCTGCTGCTGTCGGTGATGCGCGAAGTGGCGGCCATCGTGGCGGCCGGTGTGGCGATTGGCTTGCCGATCAGCTACTGGCTCGCGCGCCTGGCTGAGTCACAATTGTACGGCGTGCGGGCGCGCGACCCGTGGACGCTGGCCGCCGCCACCGTGATAATCGCCCTGGTGGGATTGTTCGCCGGCCTGGCGCCCGCGCTACGCGCCATGCGCATCGAGCCGCTGCGGGCCCTGAGGTACGAGTAGAGGACTCACTCGGTTTCCCGCACGTGCTGGAGCCGCGCGCGCAATTCGGGCTCCAACGCTTCTTCCACCGCGACAGTGACTAAGCCGGCCGCCTCCACGTGGACCAGCACAGCCAGTCCGCCAATGAGATCGTGCGGCAGACCCTCGGCCATCAGCGGCCCGGTGATCTTGTGCAGAATGCCCGCAAGGCGGAACAGGCGCTCTTCGAATGCCAGATTGACGGCCTTTCCTTGCGCGGCCGAATCGCTAAGGAACTGCTCAAAAGTTAGTGGGCCGGCCATGCCCGCCAAGCCCTACTCCACGGTGACGTGCGTGCCTTTAGCCTCATGCCGCGCCAGATTGGCGATGCGGTCGTCGAGCACGCTCCGCACGCCCTTCAATAACTCCACCCGCGCATTGCGGAAATGGTCCTTGGTAGCGTCCGACCAGGCCTTCCGGAACATGGGCTTCACGTTCAAACAGTAGAAGCAGCCCGGAGCGTCCACAGGTTTCGTTTCGTCTGCCATAATCAAGTCTCCCTCATCTCCACGGTCAACACTTTATTTTCCAACTTTGCGCGTGCCGGCGAAAGGGCCGCCATCGACGTGGGCAGTCCGATGTGCCGCCGCAGGGTCCCGATCTGCACCACCAGCTCGTCGCCCTTCTTGAATAGCCCCACCTCGCCCTTCACCGCGAACGGCAGCAGCAGCCGCACTTCGTAATGCTCGTTGCGCTTGGCGAAGGTGTAAGGCGCTTCCGTGCGCGTGATGGCGGCGGGATCCTCGGTTTCGCCATACAGCGCCGCGGCCAACTCGTTGAGCCGTTCCGCGCCCAAGACCTCGTGCGTGAACAAGGGCACGCGCTTCACCGGCACCGGCGAGAAGTAGGCGTCGATCTCATGCAGGATGCGCTGTTGCGACTCCCGCCATTCGGTGAAGAACGCGTCGGTGACGCGCTCCGGCAGCACCCGGTTCACGATGATGCTATCCACCGTGAGGCCGTGCAGCGAGAAATACACAAAGGCCCGCTGCGTCTCGCGCAGCACCATTTTCTCCGGATTGGTCACCAGGCGCACGCTGGTCAAGCGCGGATCTTCCAGCAGTTCGTCGATGCCTTCCAGCTTGCCGAACAAATCCTGGATATTGGCGAAGTAACTGTCGGTGGGCAGTTCCACCGGCGAAACCCGGTTGGCCAGCGGGCGTACCGCCTTCAGAACCGTGCGCTGAAACGGGAAGATGTGCTTCATGTACCAATCGAGCGTGGTGGGCATGCTGACGAAGCGCATGGATTCGGCGGTGGGCGCGCAGTCGAGCACGATGATGTCGTAGCGCTGCTCGCGCCGGAACTGATTCACCCACATCATGGCGCTGAGCTCTTCCATACCCGGCAGGATGGCCAGTTCCTCGGCCTCCACGTCGCTGATGCCGGTTGTCCGCAGCACTGAAATCACGTAGGCGGAGATCTCCCGCCAGTGGCGCTTAATTTCCCGCTGGATGTTCACTTCGTGGATGGAAAGCCGCTCGCTGATGACGTACGGGTCGCCCGTCTTTTCGTGGAACAGGCTGGTTTCCAGGTCGAAGGAATCGGCCAGGCTGTGCGCTGGGTCCACGCTCATCACCAGGGTGCGATAGCCCAGCCGGGCAAGCTGCACGCCGGTCGCCGCCGCCAGGCTGGTCTTGCCGACGCCACCTTTCCCGCTGAACAGCAGAATTCGCATATGACCATTGTAGCAGCGCCGTCTTTGCGAGCCGGTGACAAGCATGCGCCCGCCATAGCCGAGCTGCGCCCGCCCCACAAAAGGAATCAAATAGCCCGCGCCACGGTTTCTGCCGCCGCTGCTGTTCTATAATACCGGCCATGCGTCGCGCAATCCCGATCCTCTTCGCACTGCTGCTGGCCGCCGCCGCGCAGGCCCAGGAATACGATGTGGTGCTTGCAAACGGCCGTGTGATGGACCCGGCTTCCGGCCTGGACGCCGTCCGCTACGTCGGCATCCGGGGCGGAAAAATCGGCGCGATCTCCGAAACTCCTCTCCGGGGACTCACCCTCGTGGACGCCGCCGGATTGGTGGTCGCGCCCGGCTTCATCGACCTGCATTCGCATGGGCAAACACCGGAAAACTACCGTTTCAAAGCCCGCGATGGGGTGACCACCGCGCTCGAAATGGAGGTGGGAGTTGCGCCCGTGCCGCCATGGTACGCTGCACGCGAAGGCCATGCCTTGATCAATTTCGGAGCCACGTCCGGGCATATCCCCGCCCGCATGGCCGTGATGCACGATAGCGGCAAGCTGCTGCCTCACGATGCCGCCAAACTCGCCGCCACGCCAGAGCAACAGCGCCAGGTTTTCGATCTGGTGCGCCGCGGCTTGGACGATGGCGCGCTCGGCATCGGCATGGGGATCGCCTACGTTCCGCTGGCCACCCGCGCGGAGATTCTGGAGCTCTTTGGCCTGGCGGCGCAACGCCACACGGCGGTCTACGTGCACATTCGCAACGGCGGTCCCGTGGAGCCGGGTGTGATCGATGCGCTGCAGGAGGTTATCGCGGATGCGGCAGCCACTGGCGCATCTTTGCACGTGGTGCACATCACCAGCATGGGCCTGCGGGAAACGGGGCTCTGTCTGCGCATGATCGAAGGTGCGCGGCGCAACGGATTGGATGTCACTACCGAGATGTATCCCTACACCGCGGGCATGACCGACATTGGCTCGGCGGTATTCGACGAAGGCTGGCAGGCCAAGCAGGGCGGCATTTCGTTCGGCGACCTGCAGTGGGCGCTCACGGGCGAGCGGCTCACCGCGCAATCGTTCGCGCGTTACCGCCAACAGGGCGGCATGGTGGCCATCCATTCGATCCCCGAAGACATCGTCCGGCTGGCCGTCTCCGATCCGATGGTGATGATCGCCAGCGACGGCATTCTGGAGAACGGCAAAGGGCATCCGCGGGCCGCCGGAACCTACGCGCGCGTGCTGGGGCGCTACGTGCGCGAGCTGCATGCGCTGACTCTGATGGATGCGCTGCGGAAGATGACTGTGATGCCCGCCGATCGTCTGGGTATTAAGACCAAGGGCCGCCTGGCGATGGGCGCCGACGCTGATGTCACGGTGTTCGATCCACAGCGCGTTAGCGATCGGGCTACTTTCGAAAATCCGGCGCAATATTCCGAAGGGATCGCGTACGTGCTGGTAAACGGAAGCTTGGTGGTCAAGGGCGGGGAACTGGTGGACGGTGTGGCGCCGGGCCGGCCGGTGCGAAGATGATGCGCAGGCGCCCATAACATAGGCCTGTATGCGGAAAGGGAGGGCTGCGATGAAACGGATCGCTAACGTGCTGTACAAACGAAACCGGGATCTGTTGACAGTTTTTCTGGTATTCGTCGCTTCCGCGGCAGCTCAGACATCGCCGTGGACGCTGACCACGCTATACAGTTTCACCGGCTACCCCGGGACCGGGACCCCCTCCTCTGGCGTGGCGATCGGCCCCGGAACGGTGCTTTACGGCACAACCTTGTCCGGCGGAGCTTCGACGGCTTGCGGACGATCGGGTTGTGGCACAGTGTTTTCGCTGACGCCACCGGCGGCTCCGGGCGGCGCATGGACTGAGACTATCTTCAGTTTCCCCGGCGGCAGAGGCGGCTTCCATCCCGTCGGCGGTGTCGCCATCGGCAGCCGGGGGGTGCTCTACGGCACCACCGACTACGGTGGAGCCTCAGACTATGGCACCGTGTTCTCTCTGAGCCCGCCGGCATCTCCGGGCGGCTCGGCGACCGAGAGGGTGCTCCACGAGTTCAGCGGCTCTCCGAGCGACGGAGCCAATCCCGTCGCGGGCGTAGTAATCGGCAGCGGTGGAGTGATCTACGGCACCACCGAGTTCGGCGGACCTTCCGGAACCGGCATGGTGTTCTCGTTAACACCACCGGCAGCTCCGGGCGGAGGGTGGACCGAGACTGTGCTTTTCAGCGGGAACCGTCCCGTGGGCGTGGCGATCGGCAGCGGCGGAGTGCTCTACGGCGCCACCCAGTTCGGCGGCACTTCGGGTAACGGCACGGTGTTCTCGCTGACCCCGCCGGCATCGCCGGGCGGCACTTGGACCGAAACCGTGCTCTACAATTTCAGTGGGGGCAGCGACGGGGGCACTCCCTTTGCGGGAGTGGTGGTCGGCGCCGGCGGAGTGCTCTACGGCACTACTGGCTACGGAGGGACCGAGGACAACTACGGCACCGTGTTCTCGCTAACGCCGCCAGCATCGCCGGGTGGCACTTGGACAGAGACCGTGCTGCACACTTTCGCCGGGGGCAGTGACGGCTCCAACCCCCCGGCAGGTGTGGCGATCGGGGACGGCGGGGTACTATACGGAGTCACCTCGGGCACTCACTTTTTCCCTAACAACGTGTTCTCGTTGACACCACCGGCAGCTCCAGGTGGCGCGTGGATCGAGACCGTGCTTTACAGCTTTACCTCATACAACGACGACATATCTCCCTCCGGTGTGGCGATCGGCGCCGGCGGGGTGCTCTACGATACGACCGAGCAAGGTGGCACTTCGAACCAGGGCACAGTCTTCTCTTTGACGCCGTAATTTCGGCATCACACCTGCGCGAGCTTTCGCCGCAACATATCCAGCGCCATCTGGGTGGCGAACTGGCGGATGCGGGTGCGGTCGCCGATGAACTGGCGGTGCAGCACATGGCAGGCGGCCGGGTCCGCGAGACCCACGTAGATGGTGCCGACGGGGGCGTTCTCGCCGCCGGAATCGGGTCCAGCCACCCCGGTGATGGAAAGTGCATAGGTAGCGCCGGTGCGCCGCCGCGCGCCCTGCGCCATGGCTTCGGCGGTCTCCTTGCTCACCGCGCCGTATTGCGCGATGATCTCCTCGGGCACGCCCAACCACTCCACCTTGATGCGGCTGGCGTAGGTGATGAAGCCTCCCACGAAGTACGCGGAGCTGCCGGGCACCGAGGTGATGCGCTCGCCCAGCAGTCCGCCGGTGGCGCTCTCGGCCACCGCCAGCGTGGCGCGCCGCTCGCGCAGCAGATCGCCCACCACCTCTTCGAGCGACTGCCCATTGCGCGAGTAGATACGGTCGCCCAGCAGCAGTTCGATGGGACCGCCGACTTCCGCCAGCAGCGCGGCCGCTTCCGCCTCCGTCGCGCTGCGGGCGCGCAGGTGAATCTGCAGATCGCCGGCCGCCGCCAGGATGGTGGTCGCCGGGTTCTCGTATTTCTTGTAAACCGGCGAGATGAGCTGATCCAGGTCCGACTCGGGCATGCCCGTCACGCGAAACACCAGCGTGCGGATGGCTTGCCGCGGCACGATGCGCGCCAGGCGCGGCAGGCATTGCCGGGTGAACATGGCTTTCATTTCGTGCGGGGGGCCGGGCAGCAGCATCAGATACGCGCCGGACTCTTCGATCCATTGGCCCGGCGCGGTGCCGCGGTCGTTGGGCAGGATCTCGGCGCCCTCCACGACGAATGCCTGACGCTTGTTCACCTCCACCATCTTGCGCTTCAGTTGCGCAAAGCGCTGTTCCAGCCCTTCCGTGATTTCGGGGTGGTAGATCAGCTTGCGATCGAGGGCGGCGCCCACCGCGTCGCGCGTCAGATCGTCCTCGGTGGGGCCCAGGCCGCCGCAGAGCACTACGATTTCGGAGCGGGAAACGGCGCGGCGCACGGCGTCCGCCAGGCGATGCAGGTCGTCGCCGATCACGGACTTTGTGACCACTTCTACACCCAAGCCGTTGAGCTGATCGGTGAGAAATAGGGAATTGGTGTCGACGCGCTGGGGCGTCAGGAGTTCGGAGCCGACGGCGATGATCTCGGCGGTCATATGGCGGCTAGAACAGCGGCCGGCCCTTGATTCCCACATCGGCCCGATACAACGCGTTGGTGGTGGCCAGCACCAGCGAGCGCGAGGGCGTGAAGGCCAGCCCCACAATGCCGGGACCCGATACAAACAACTCCGCCTGGCGGTTCGGCGTGATGCGTACGACGCCTTTCCGTCCGGCCAGCGAGGCTGCCACGTACAACTGGCCATCGTCGTCGAAGGCCAGGCCCTGCGGGCGTCCCAGGCCGCGATAGAAAACCTCCACCTCGCCCGTGCGGGAAATCCGATACACGCAATCGAAGCTGGAAGTGGTGGGGCCAGCGACGTAAAGATAACCGTCCGGGCCGTACGCAAAATGGTAGGCCGCGATGGAAGGCTCCAACGTGGCAAACACGAAAATCTGGCGATTGGGGCTGATCTTGAAAACCGTGCCCTGGCGGTCGCCGACGTACAGGCTGCCGTCCGGATCGAAGGCCAACCCGGTGGCCACGCCCATGCCTTCCACGAACGTGCTGGCGTTGCCATTGGGGGTCACCTGGTAGACCGTGCCATCGTGGCGGCTGGAAACGTACAGAAGCCCCTGCCGGTCGAACGCCAAGCCGGTGGCGTTCATCATCTCGCTGATGAACGGCTTCATGTTGTAGTTCAGGTCGATCTTGAAGACCGCGACCGCGACCTTCTGCCCGCGCGATCCGCTGAAGGTGCTGTAAATGTTGCCGAATGTGTCGACGGCCGGGTTGGCGACGGGATGCAGGCTGTCGGCGATGGGGAAGCCGATGTCGCAGGCCCACGCTTCGCTCGCCTGGTTGCCACTGGCCACCACCAATTCACCGGCGGAGGCGCCCTCCGGCACACGCGCGATCACTAAGGAATCCGACCCGATCACCACGGGGGCCACCACGTCACCGATGGTCACGCGCGGCCGGTCGGCTTTGGCGAAACCTTTGCCCTGAATGAACAACTCTCCACCCGCGATCGCCGCCACCGGTTTCACTTGCGCGATTTGCGGACGGCCGTCGGCCGATTTCCTGATTGGCATATTTAATAAAGATTGAAGCATCCCGCCAGAAATAAGACAAGTGCGGCATCCAAGCCGGCCATCAGATCGTCGGCCACGATGCCCCAGCCCGCCGGCAGAGATTCCAGTTGGCGCACGGGCCACGGCTTCCAGATATCGAACAGCCGGAACAGCACGAAGGCCGCCAGCCACGATTTCCAGTTCAGCGAGCGGGCGCCCGCCAGCGCCAGCCACTGCCCGACGACTTCGTCAACTACAACGAATTGCGGATCTTTCAGCTTCGCGAGGCGCGCGGTCTCGCCCGCGGCCCAAATTGCGGGCAGGGAAACGGCCGCGGCTAGCGCCGCGAACCAGATCGGCTGCCACGCGCCGTAGTGCTCAATCAGCAGGGCGATGCCGATGGCCGCCGCCGAGCCCACCGTTCCCGGAGCTTTCGGCGAATAGCCGCAGCCGAACCAGGTGGAGATGGCGTTGGCGACCTTACCGCGAATCGCCATCGTCATCCTGTTCGGGCAGATCTTCCGGGCGCGCGGGGCTGGAGATCACGTATTTCTCCGACGCCCAGTTGCCAAGATCGATGATGCGGCAGCGCTCGCTGCAGAACGGCGCTTCGGGGTCGCCGGGTTGGACGATTTTCTTGCAGATCGGACACTTCATGGTCTAGTCAGCTCTGGCCTGGGGCGCAGCGCGGTCCCTCCGGGACCGTCTGGGCGGCCTGGGAGGCCGCCGCAGGCCGAGGGCCTGCCCCACAAGCGCCCTTTGAGATGAGAAGGCAAGCGGCGATCAGTCCCGTGCGGCCAACTCCTAGCCGGCAATGGACTGCGATGTTCTTGCCTGACGAAAGTGCCGAGCCGGCACGTTCCACCACCGTCGTCACGCCGGCTTCGGCTGCGAGATCGAGAGCTTGCTCTTCTTCCGGCGTGAGTAAGGAGAGCACCATGTCAATCCCGTCCCGCTGCCAGCTCGCCATTTCGTCGTCGAGCCACTCGCCGCCACGCGGGCGGGAGGCTAGTGCCAGTTTTCCCCGCCACGGGCCGTTAACCCAATGGAGTGCCATTCCCACTCGCTACTAGTGCTCCTTCACCGATCATGTGGGGCAGCGCCGTGCGCTGCGGCGGACCCTCGGTCCGCCTCAGCGCATAGCGGCGTGAGACGCCGCTGCAGCGCACGGCGCTGCCCCACAAAGACGCCATCCTCAAACCGCTGGCGCGCCACCAATTTGAATGAGTTCCGCAGCCGCGCCTAAAATTCCCCGCGTCTCCGCGTCTCCGTGTCTCCGCGTCTCCTCATCCCCCGCGAGCAGCGTTCCCACCAGATCGTAGTCGTGCGCTTCGGTAATCCGCAGCCGCCGCATCTGTCCCGCACTTGGCTCGCTGCCTTCGAAATCGTTGATCAACGTCACGCCGTCGATCTCCGGGGCTTGCGTGGGCATGCGCGCCTCCCACAACAGGTCCGTCTCGGCGGAAAGACCCGACACCAGCACAGTCACTTCCGATCCCACCAATTTGCGGTTGCGCGCGCGCGCCACCTTGCGCTGCAACGCCATCAGATGCCGTTTGCGGTTGTAAATCGTGCGCGCGTCCACCTTGCCGTCCAGCGTATAGCTGGCGCTGGTATCTTCGTCTGAATACGAGAAGACGCCCAGGCGGTCGAATCCCGCGGCCTTGACGAAACTGCACAGCTCTTCGAAATCCCCATCCGTTTCGCCGGGAAAGCCGACGATGAAACTGGTGCGGATGGCCACGCCGGGTATGGTGCGCCGGATACGCTCAATCAGCTTCAAAAAGATGTCGCCGGAGGCGCCCCGCTTCATGCGCTTCAACACCGCCGCGCTGGCGTGTTGCAGCGGCATATCGATGTACTTCACCAGGGCGTCGTGCTGCGCCATGGTGTCCAGCAATTTCTGGGTGACCTTGTTGGGATAAGCGTACAGGAAGCGGACCCATTTCTCGCGCGGCGTTTCGATTTGCGCAAGGCGCGCCAGCAGGTGAGCCAGCCCGTCCTGGATGCCGATGTCCTCCCCGAAACAGGTGGTGTCCTGCCCGATCAGGTTTATCTCCCGCACGCCCTGCCGGAAGAGGCGCGTGGCTTCGGCGATCACGGATTCGAAACGCCGGCTGCGGAACTTGCCGCGATACTGGGGGATCACGCAAAACGTGCAGGGATGGTCGCAGCCTTCCGCAATCTTGATGTAGGCGAAGTGGCGCGGCGTCGCCAGCACGCGCGGGGTCAGGTCATGATACAGGTAATCGCGGACTGGGTCGGGATCCGCCTCGTCCGCCCAGCCTTCGCACAGGCCGGCGATGCGGTCCAGTTCGTTGGTGCCGATGACGGCATCCACTTCCGGCAACTGCTGGCGGATGTCGCCGCGATAGCGCTCCACCAGGCATCCGGCGACGATCAGTTTCTTGGCGCGGCCGGTTTTCTTGTACTCGGCCATCTCCAGGATAGTGTCGACGGACTCCTGCTTGGCGGGATCGATAAAGCTGCAGGTGTTGACCACCAACACGTCGGCCTGATCGGGATGCGGGGTCAACTCGTGGCCGCGCGCCACAAGTTGGCCCATCATGACTTCGCTATCCACCAGGTTTTTGGGACAGCCCAAACTGACAAAACCGATTTTCAAGGTTGATTTTCCGGGAAGAGGTACTCATTAGAGGATAGCATGGCCGGCCCCGCCCGCTGCTGAAGTTTGGCCCTTCCCAGCTCAACTGCCCAAACGCCGATGTGGCGCACGCACTCATGCGTAGCCCGGCTAACGGGCGAGCTACGCTCGCGGGAAGAGCCGGCTGACAGCCGGCTGCGGCCACGATTGGCCGCCCCACGCTGAAAATGTAGAAACTCGCGACGCGGGCTGCGCCCGCGGCGACCGCAAGAGTGCGGTCGCGGCAGGCATGAGTGCCTGCGCCACATCGCGATATCATAGAAAGCGCTATGTTTCTCCGAACATCTCTTCTGTCCATTGCGCTGTGCGCGGGCGCCTTCGCGCAGGCCGCCGATATCGAAATCCCGTACCAGAAATTCACGCTCGACAACGGGCTCACCGTGATCGTCCACGAAGATCACAAGGCCCCCATCGTGGCAGTCGACATCTGGTACCACGTGGGATCGAAGAACGAGAAGCCCGGCAAGACCGGCTTCGCGCACCTGTTCGAGCACCTGATGTTCGGCGGCAGCGAGAATTTTCACGGCCGCTACATCGATGCCATGGAACAGGTGGGCGCCACCGATCTCAACGGCACCACCAATAACGACCGCACCAACTACTTCGAGGACGTGCCCACCTCGGCGCTGGATTACACGCTGTGGCTGGAGTCCGACCGCATGGGCCATCTGCTGGGGTCGTTCGATGAAAAGACGCTCACCCTGCAGCGCGGCGTAGTGCAGAACGAGAAGCGCCAGGGCGAAAATCAGCCCTACAGCGTGGCATTCCGGCTGATCACGGAGAACACCTATCCCGCCGGGCATCCCTACTCGTGGACGGTGATCGGCTCGATGGACGATCTGAACGCCGCCTCCATGAACGACGTGAAGGAATGGTTCAAGACTTACTATGGC
>Ga0302324_100017084_pt1 | contig 14414 bp, 14 predicted proteins | sample Palsa_T0_1_FD_201949 | JGI IMG/M metagenome (GOLD analysis project Ga0302324, IMG submission 201949) | Peat permafrost microbial communities from Stordalen Mire near Abisko, Sweden - Palsa_T0_1 | ecosystem: Environmental > Terrestrial > Soil > Palsa > Peat permafrost | place: Sweden: Abisko...
GACGGTAGATCGCGGACTGCGGCTGGTCGTCTTCTGCTCGATCGAGATCGCCGGACTCAGGCCTTCGATGGAATCGACATCGGGCCGCTCCATCTGGTCGAGAAATTGCCGCGCGTACGCCGACAGCGTTTCGACGTAACGGCGCTGGCCTTCCGCATAAATCGTGTCAAACGCGAGCGAAGACTTGCCCGATCCCGACAGCCCGGTGACGACGGTGAAGGAATTGCGCGGAATCGTAACGCTTATGTTGCGCAGATTATGCTGGCGCGCTCCGCGTACCGTGATGTCTTTGATGGGCATGTGGGATGGGTAGATGAGGGGAACTTCTGATGCAAAAGTTGCATCGAGAAACGCAGGGCCCCAGAGGTATCTTATTTGGCAATAGGAAACAGGGTCAAACTGCAACGCAATTCTGCGAGACTGGGTCTCGCGTGCGAAGCGAGTCTGCCGATAAGAAGTAGATGAAGCGCCGCCGCGATAGTTGCAGCAAGAAATCAGCAACCGCGTTGCGGCAGAAGTGAGGACCAATTGCAGGGCTTATTGAATGTCGTACTTTTGATCTGGGCGATTTTTACGTGCCTCGCTCTCGGCGTTGTCCTGGCTTACGCGGCCTGCAATCTGATGTTCGCGATCATCCGCGTCCATAGCAGCTCGGTAGCTCGCGCTCCCGCTAAAGTGGCCGAGATCGCCAAAGTTTAAGCTGGGTTTGAAGTTCTCCGCGTCTTGTCTTGCGCGTCTCTTGCTTCCTTTTCCCAATTACTGGGTATTCGCGTCCGGTGGAGTTGGCGGCGGCATCGGCTGAATCTGCTGCTCCTGCCGGCGTCGCTGCAAGTCGTCAATGATCTGCTGCGGAGTCCGTGGCGCGCCGCCGCCGCCGCCCTGCTGGTCCTGATTCATCCCGTTGCCGTGAAAAGGCCGGATCGGCTGGGGCTGCGCAGCTGCACCGTCGTCCTCATCATCAGCGTCTTCGTTGTTCACGGTCGCCGCCTTCGGCGAAACTCCGGCAACCTGGCCGGGAGCAAGACTGGACTTCGGCGAAATGACCAGCGTCCGCGGCGACATGTTGCTGTTCCTGCCGAACAGAACATAGTTGGACGGGCCGCCATCCAGCAACTGCCCCAGAACGACAGCCACCGGCGCTGGGCCAAAGTCGCCGAAGATGCGCTGGTCTTCGGGAGTGCCTTCAATCTGCATGCCAGTCTGCACCGAGGTGTCGCGCAGGATCTGCGCCAGGCTCGCGTTGGTGGCATGCACCGTCAGCAGCCCACCGTAGAACTGAATCGTGGCCGCTTGCGGCGGCAGGTCCGCCGGGGTCGGAGGCGGCGGCGAAACCAGCGTCACCGGAACAATCGGAGTAGCCGGCGAAGCCTTGGCCTTCCGGCTCGATCTCCGGCTGGCATTCGGTGAAACGGCAGGCGCCGCGGACTTGGTCACGGGCGTCAGCGGTTGGATCGCCGCCGGAGTTGAGGGCGCAAGCGTGGCCTGCGGCTGGGGAACATTGCTGCCGTCCAGACGCGGCGCCTCTTGCGCAGCGACGCAGAGCGCAAGCGCGGGAAGCAGCAGAACCGCATAGGCAGATGGAAACTTCATCTCTGTACTAGACTACCAATGACTTTGGCCGTGACAATTCTGACCCAGTCCACATCCGATAGACGCCGCCCGTCAGCACTCCGTTCGCGGAGTATTTGGCTGGTAACGGCCGCCTTTTTGCTATTTTGCGTGACGGCCGCCAACGGACACGCCCAGACCTGCGTGACCCAGGCGCAAATGTCAGGTCCAGAGCGAGACGGGCTGGCCGCGGTCGCGCGGAAGATGTCTGCAAATGTTCTCGCCGGCGATGCAGCCGCGCTGCGTGACAGCAGCACGCCGGAGCTGCAAAAAGATTTCGCCGGGGTCGCGCAGGCGATCACGGATTTGAGTGACGCGCGCACTGGCGCCGTCACAATCCGCAGCATCTATCTGCTGGACAACTCCACCGCCCAAACCTCCGGCGAGGTCGCCCAGTTTTTCTGCGGCGCTTACAACACGCCGATGCATGTCACCTTCACTTTGTCTGACTTGAAGGCCGGACGCTACGCCGTCGTTACCGTCCACGTCACCGGCGTCGAGAGTCCCCGGCAGCTGAGCTACGTCCTGCAGGATTTGAATGGTTGGAAGCTGGCTGGATTCATCGCCAAACCGCTCTTCCAAGGCGGGCATGACGGCGTCTGGTATTGGCAGAGAGCGCGCGAGCTGCAGCGGAAGCATGAATCGTGGAACGCGGAACTCAGCTTCCAGATTGCAAAGCAGCTGTTGACCCCGGTGGGGTTTTTATCCAGCGCAAATCTCGAAAAGCTCGCGACCGAAGAGCAGGCTGCGCAGCCGGGGGACTGGCCGACCGAGTTGCGGCCACTTGTCTTGACAGTCGACGGCAAGCAGGTGAAGGTGATGGAGATGGCGCCGGTGATCTCCGCTCGCAACACCGCCGACCTGTCCATCAGCTTGCATGTGGAGCAGGAAGACGGCGGCGACCCCGCGACATCCAACGCACGCAACCAGGCGGTGGTGAAGGAGTTGGTTCGGAAAATTCCGGAGTTGCGCGAACTGTTCAGCCTGATCGTTGTCACGGAAGTCTCTACGAAGAACGCGCCGCAAACCACCATCGTCTCTCTCAAGTCCATTCCATAAAATGAAGGAAGTTGAACGCAGCAAGTGAAAATCGATCCAATTGATGCCAAAGGTATGAGCCAGCAACCGAAAACATTGCCGGAGATTCTGGCCGAGCGGCGGGCGACGCCGAGCTTTGACGACACTCTCGTGGAGGACCGCGACCTGCTGCAGATTCTGCGCGCCGGCCTGCATGCGCCGAGCGGCTATAACATGCAGCCGTGGCGCTTCATCGTCGTCCGCGAAAAGGCGCGCAAGAAGCGCCTCCGCGACGCCTGCTACAACCAGGCCAAGGTAGAAGAGGCTCCCGTGGTCATCGTCGCGTGCGGCGATCAGGACGGCTGGCGCACCGGCGACCTGGAAGAAATGTTGCGCCAGGCGCGCGAAGGCGGTATGCCGGAAAGTTTTGCGACAGTCGTGCAGGAGCGCGTTCCCGGCATGATGTCCAGCCTGCCGAACCGCGAAGTCTGGCTGACACGTCAGGTCATGATCGCCTTCACGCACATGATGTTGATGGCCGAGTCGCTCGGCTATGACACCGCGCCGATGGAGGGCTTCGAGGAAGACAAGGTGCACGACGTCCTGCGTCTGCCTCTGAGCTATCACGTCGTCGCGCTGCTGGCGATCGGCCACCGCAAGGGCAAAGATAAATTCGATGGCGGACGTTTCCCCATGCGGCGGACCGTGAGCGCAGAGGAATTTGGCCGGCCCCTCAAATTGGAAGCGGAAGACTAACGGCGCAGATGTCGGACCGGGAGTATCCCGTCGCGCCGGTGCTCGGCGTTGGCGCCGTGGTGCTGGACGGCGCCCGCGTCCTGCTGGTCAAGCGCGCCAATCCGCCAATGCAAGGTGAGTGGAGCCTCCCCGGCGGAGCGCTCGAGCTGGGCGAAACTTTACATGCCGGCTGCATTCGCGAAGTTCAAGAAGAAACTGGCCTCCGCGTCGAGGTCGTTTCCCTCATTGAACTGCTGGACCGAATTGTCTTTGCTGATCCCGAAAAACCTGCGGCCCTCGATTGTGAAAATCGCATTCCGGCCGATGATAAAGAGGTCAGAGTGCGCTACCATTACGTCCTTGCCGATTATTACTGCCGTGTGAATGGCGGTCATTTGAAGGCAGATAGCGACGCGGCCGAGGCTGCGTGGGTAGAGCTGGACCGGCTGGAGCGGGGATTCCCGCCGATTGCCGATTTCACATTGGCCGTCATACGCAAAGCAAGGGAGCGAAGAGACCGGATATGAACCAGGTGAGAGCCCGCTGGGCACGGATCGCAATCGCGATGATGCTGGTAGGTCTTGCATTGGTAGCGGTCGCATATTTCCGCCCGATTGAAGCCGGCTCCCTGATGACGCGCCTTGAGCTGCGCCTGCAAGGCGAAAAAAGTCACGACGTCACGTTGGAAGGTTACCGCGTCCACTATCGCGAGATGGGAACCGGCAAGCCGCTGGTATTAGTTCATGGATTAGGCGGCAATTCGCTCGATTGGGCACCGGTCATGAAGACCTACGCCAAGGCCGGCTATCACGTTTACGCGCCGGATTTGCTGGGCTTCGGAAAATCGCAGAAGCCGGACATCGCATACTCCATCTCGCAACAGGAGCAATTGGTCGACGCCTTCATGCAGAGCCAGGGCATCCAGCAGGCGGACGTCATCGGCTGGTCGATGGGCGGCTGGATCGCGCTGAAATTTACGCTGGACCATCCGGAGAAGGTCAGACGACTCGTCGTCAATGACAGTGCGGGTATCTTCTTCCACGCCGCATTCAGTCCCGACGTCTTCGTCCCGAAGAATGTGCAGCAAGTCCAGACACTCTACAGCTTGCTGGAACCGAAGGCTCACCCCATGCCGGCGTTCATCGCGAAAGACGCCAGCCGCCGGATGCGGGCCAATGGATGGGTCGTGCAGCGCGCCCTGGCCTCCATGCTTTCCATGCAGGACCTTCTCGACGGCAAGTTGAGCGGCATCAAGCAGCCCGTGCTGATCGTCTGGGGAGCAGATGACAATCTGATTCCAGTCAGCAGCGGCTATGACATGGCAAAGGCCATGCCGCAGGCTGACCTTGAAGTCTTTGAAGGCTGCGGCCACCTCGCGCCGGCTCGCTGCGGGTCGAAAGTCTCCAGCAAGACGCTCGAGTTTCTCGAGGCTGAAAATCCGCCCGAAGGCGTCAAACAGCAGCTGGCCGCGAAGTAAATTTACTTGGCTTCGTCCCAGACGTACGCGCCGGCTTGCGGCAATCCAATGTGAGCCAGCACGCGGAAGGCAAACTGCTGCGCCGCTTCTTCCAGCGACTTGGGATGGTTGTAGAAACTCGGAATAGTCGGAAAGATAGTCGCGCCCGCATCGGCAGCCAACTGCATATTGCGCAGATGAATTTTGTTGAACGGCGTCTCCCGCACGCAAAGCACCAGCGGCCTGCGCTCTTTCAGGGTTACGTCCGCAGCGCGCTGGATCAGGTTCGAGGCAAGTCCATTGGCGATCCCAGCCAGCGTCCCCATCGAGCAGGGCAGGACGATCATTCCATCCGACGGATAACTCCCACTCGCCGGCCCAGCGCCAATATCTTCCTCGGCATGCGCACGAAATTTCTCAATGCCAGAAGTCTTGCCAAGCAGCTTCGTCAGCAAATCATTTCTACCGGACAATCCGAGTTCTTCCGCCAAGACTCGCAAAGAAGCCTCCGATGGAATGAAATCCACCCGCGCGACACGCTCGTTCTGCGCCAGCGCCGTGAGGAGTTCGCGTGCGAAGAGAGCGCCGCTGGCTCCGGTAAGCGCAACCGTCAAATTTGCGGGCGCGCTCACGGACCGTATTCCTTCTCGCCAAGCACTCGCGCAAAAATCGCGTCAACATTGCCGAGTTGTCTGTGCAGGTCGAAAGTCCGAGCGAGCTTTTCGGCCGACAGCAACTTCGTGATCTCCGGATCCTTCGCCACTTCATCGCGAAAAACCAGCTCTTCCTTCCACGCCCGCATCGCATGCGACTGCACCAGCCGATACGCCTGTTCGCGCGACATCCCGGCTTCCGCCAGATCCAACAGCAGCTGCCCCGAATAAATAAGTCCGCCGGTGGATTCGAGATTGCGCAACATGCGCTTCGGATAGACCATCAGATTGTCGATAAGCCACGCGGACTTCTCGAGCAGATAGTCGGTGAGGATCGTGGAGTCAGGAAAGATAATCCGCTCCACAGAGGAATGCGAAATATCGCGCTCATGCCACAGCGCAACATTTTCAAATCCCGCCTGCGCGTTGCTGCGAACGACTCGCGCCAGCCCGCTGATCTGCTCGCTGGTGATCGGGTTGCGCTTGTGCGGCATCGCCGAGGAGCCCTTCTGCTTCTCGGAAAAAAACTCCTCCGCCTCGCGAACTTCAGTCCGCTGCAAATGTCGAACTTCAGTTGCAATTTTGTCTAGCGTCGCGGTCAATGTGGCGAGGGTCGCAATATAGTGCGCATGCCGATCCCGCTGGATCACCTGCGTCGCCACCGGCGCAGGCTTCAATCCAAGACTCGCGCAGATACGCTCTTCATGCTCCGGCTTGAGATGGCCAAAGGCACCGACGGCTCCCGACAGCTTGCCAACGCGCAGGTCTTCAGCGGCGGCATCAAAGCGGGCCAGGTTGCGCTCCATCTCGGCGAACCAGTTCAGCAGCTTCAGGCCAAAAGTCGTCGGCTCGGCGTGGACGCCGTGCGTGCGCCCGATGGTCGGCGTGTGTTTGAACTCCAATGCCCGGCGCTTCAAAACAACAATCAGCCGATGAATGCCGGCCCGCAGCACAGTCGAAGCATCCTTGATGAGCAGCGCCTGCGCCGTATCCACCACGTCATTCGACGTCAGTCCGTAGTGCAGCCACCGCGACTCAGGCCCAACTTTTTCGGCGACCGCAGTGGTGAAGGCAATCACATCGTGGCGAACTTCCGCTTCGATCTCCTGGATGCGCTTCAGGTCAAAGCCGCCGCGCTCGCGAATGGCGCGGGCCGCCGCCTCCGGCACGACGCCGTCTTCGGCGAGCACTTCAGAGGCCGCGATCTCCACCGCGAGCCACTTGTTGTATTTGTTGGCGTCCGACCAGACCTGCCCCATCTCCGGGCGCGTATAGCGAGAGATCACTCTTTGCTCCTTCGTCACCCTGCGTCGCGAAGAAAGGGGAACATTTGATTTTATGCGAGGATGGCGTGCAACATGGAACTAGCATCCAACGAGGCCATATGGACGAGCTCACCGTGGTACAAGGTTTTGAAGATCGCACCGAAGCCGAGTTGGCTTGCGGGCTGTTGATTGCTGGCGGACTGTCGGCAGTTTTGGAAGAGCACGAACTGTTGCATGGCGTCTCCGATTCGCTGCCGATTCAAGCGGCAGTCGGAGTCATGGTTCCCGCAGACCAATTGGAGCAAGCCCGGCAGCTGCTCGCGGACGCCAGAAACTCCGGCGGCACGCAGGCGTCGGATGTGGCAGCCGCAGCGGCAGAGGCAAAACGCTAAGTCCGCAATATATCGTGATACGATATATTTTGTCATGGAAACTTTGAGAGCAGCGAGCGCGAATCGCGCGGTCTCGCCGGGTCATTCCGACTCGATGGCGCCCGATCGCGGACCCTCGCGAATGTCGGTAGAGCAATACCGGCGCCTCGCAGAATTCCGCTACCACATGCGGCGCTTCCTGCACTTCAGTCAGCAGGCGGCCAGCGAAGCCGGCATCCATCCGCAGCAATATCAGCTTCTCCAGGTCATCGCCGGGATTCCGGAAGACATGTCGCCCACCATCGCTGCAGTAGCCTCGCGCATGTACCTGCGGCACAACAGTGCGGTTGAGTTGGTCAACCGCACCATCGAGGCCAACCTGATTCGCAAGGTGCCGGATCCGGTCGATCACCGCCGCTTGCTGTTACAAATTACCCCGTCCGGGCAGAGATTGCTGGCGTCGCTGGTTGAATTTCACTTGCGAGAACTCGATGAGCTTGGGCCAGACCTGATTCGTTCGCTGAAGCGCGTCCTCTCCACGTGGCAGGAGCAAAGGCACACACGCGAAGTTTGAGAGCTGCAGAAACCGGCCTTTACTTATTTTCCTTGATGCCGAAAAGCTCCGACATCTCGCCATAGAGAAACCCGATCCCTGGCCGATACGGCTGGATCCATTTCCCATCCAGCACGAATTGCGGAATAGCGCGTTTGCCGACGTTCGCGAAAACTGTATCCACGGCGCCCGGCGTCTGCTCGACGTCGACCTCGCGGTACGCAATTGCGTGCTCATCGAGGAAGCGCTTGGCTTCCCGGCAATCGCGGCACCAGCTTGCGGAATAGACAATCAGATCCATAGCAGTTCCAAATCATAAACGTTGCGAGCCAGATTCGGCCATCCGGCTACTGTTCGTGATAGTTCACCATCAGGCCACCGTCGACGACGAAGGTCGCCCCGGTGATGTAGCTGGCCTCCTCCGAGGCGAGAAATGAGATGAGGCTGGCGACGTCATTTACTGTCCCCATCCGCCCCAGGGGAATATTTTTTATCAGCGCGTTGAGCTCAGTCTTGTCGGAGAGCAGGGCAGTATTGATCGGAGTAGAGATCGCTCCGGGAGCAATGTTGTTGATGGTGATGCCGAGCGGCCCGAGCTCAACAGCAAGGTCGCGCGTCATCATGCGCATGCCGCCTTTGGACAGGCAATAGGTAGAGAAGCCGGGGAACGCCATGTCCTCGTGCACAGAACTGATGTTCAGAATGCGGCCGGTTTTGCTGCCTGCCTTCAGGCGTCGAACGACCGCCTGGGTCAGAAAAAAAGCGCCGCGCAAATTCACCGCGAGAACCTTGTCGTAGTCTTCCGGCGTCACGTCCCAAAAGTCGGCGCGCTTTTCCATGCCCGCATCGTTGATCAAAATGTTGACGGGGCCGAGCTGCTGCCATGCCTGATCGACCATTTTTGCGGAAGCAGTTACGTCCGAAATATCGCAAGCCACAACCAGGGCGCGACGGCCTGCGGCCACCACTTTTTGCCTGGTCTGCTCGGCTCCCTCAGGGCTGCCGACATAATCGATGACGATATCGGCGCCATCCTGGGCGAGGCGTTCGGCAATACCCTGGCCAATTCCAGAGCTTGCGCCTGTAACAAGAGCGACGGTGCCGGCGGGCATCATAGGTGTCAGTCTCCTTGAGAAATGTTAAATAATCTTGCGGCATGGTGGGCCCGAATCATCGTGCCCGGGTCGCTAGTGTAGCAATCGCTGAGCGGATGGTCTCGCGTTCACCCTCGATATTCCTTCAGTCACCGCTGGTTCGGATGCATCCTAACCGTTTTGAGTCCTTTCACATCCTGCCAACGTCCAAAGAATTGATATTCTGCATGAAGAGGAAGCCTCCCCTGCAGTCCCGAGGCCCGTCCGTCATAACGCGTGGGAGACTGCGCAGTTGAACCAACCAGGAAACTGCCCAACACCGGGATCATAGGAGCTTCTCACGTATGTGGATTGTCAGGCTGGCACTCCGGCGGCCTTACACATTCGCGGTTCTCGCGATATTGATCATGATCCTCGGCGTCGGGGTAATCTTCACCACGCCGACGGATATTTTTCCGAACATCAATATCCCGGTGGTCAGCGTCATCTGGAACTACACAGGATTTTCGCCGGAACAAATGGCGAACCGAATCGTCTCCATCACGGAGCGCTCCCTCACCACCACGGTCAACGACATTGACCACATTGAATCCAACTCGCTGAACGGCATCGCCGTGGTGAAGATTTATTTCCGGCCGACGGCCAATATCGGCAATGCAGTCGCACAGGTCACTGCCATTTCGCAGACACAATTGCGGCAGCTGCCGGTGGGTACAACTCCGCCGCTCGTCATTCAGTACAGCGCCTCCAGCGTGCCGATCATCCAGCTGGCTCTGTCCGGCCAAGGGCTTTCCGAGCAGCAGCTGAATGACTTCGGCCTCAACTTTGTCCGCACCCAGCTGGTGACGGTGCAGGGAGCTGCCATCCCTTATCCGTATGGCGGCAAGCAACGCCAGATTCAGGTCGACATCGATTCGAACGCATTGCAGTCGAAGGGGCTCTCCCCGAACGATGTCGTCAACGCGATTGGAACGCAGAACATTATTCTGCCCGCGGGCACCGAGAAGATCGGCACCATCGAGTATCAGGTCGAGACCAACAGCAGTCCAGACACCATCAAAGCGCTGAACGATCTGCCAATTCGCGTGGTCAACGGCGCGACCATCTACATTCACGACGTGGCGAATGTGCGTGACGGCTTTCCGCCGCAGACCAACATCGTCCGCGTCGATGGCCAGCGGGCATCGCTGATCACGGTCCTGAAAGCAGGCAACGCCTCCACTCTGGACGTGATCAAGGGCATCCTTGGCATGTTGCCGGCGCTCAAATCGCAGCTGCCGCCGTCTCTGCAAATGACGCCGCTCTCTGACCAGTCCATTTTTGTGCGGGCCTCGATTGACGGAGTCGTGCGCGAAGCGCTGATCGCTGCCGTGCTGACGGGCCTGATGATTCTGCTCTTTCTCGGAAGCTGGCGCAGTACCGTGATTATCGCGGTCTCCATTCCGCTTTCCATCCTGTGCTCGCTTATTTTGCTGCGGGTGCTGGGAGAGACGATCAATATTATGACCCTCGGCGGATTAGCGCTGGCGGTCGGGATCCTGGTCGACGATGCCACGGTTGAAATTGAAAACATCAACCGCAATCTCGAAGAGGGCAAGGAGATCGAGCAGGCAATCCTTGACGGTGCCGCACAGATCGCCGTGCCCGCGCTGGTGTCGACGCTGGCAATCTGCATCGTCTTCGTGCCGATGTTCGCGCTGAGCGGCGTCGCGCGCTATCTCTTCGTCCCGCTCGCCGAAGCCGTCGTCTTCGCCATGCTCGCCTCCTACATGTTGTCGCGCACTGTCGTGCCGACCATGGCGAAGTTCTTGCTCAGGGAACACACCGAAGAGGACGTGAAGAAGCGGAAGGAAAGTCGCAATCCCTTCGTTAAATTCCAGAGCGGATTTGAAAGGCGCTTTGAGAATTTCCGTAATGGCTATCACAGCTTCCTGCAGCTGGCGATAAAGCACGCCAGCATGTTCATCGTCATATTTCTCGCGTTCTGCCTGCTTTCCGGCGCTCTTCTTTATCCCTGGCTCGGCCAGGATTTCTTTCCCAGTGTCGACAGCGGGCAATTTAAATTGCACGTCCGCGCCAGGACCGGGACACGCATCGAAGAGACCGCGAGGCTCTGCGACCAGATCGACATTGCCATCCGTCGCGAGATTCCAGCCAAGGAGTTGGCCACGATCATCGACAACATCGGCGTGCCGTATAGCGGATTGAATCTGAGTTACAGTAACTCGGCCGTCGTTGGAACCGCGGATGCTGACATCCAGGTCCAGCTGGCAGAGAAGCATCACAGCACCGACGTCTATCTCGATAACCTCAGAAAGCGGTTGAGCGACGAGTTCCCGGGGGTTGAGTTTTACACGCTTCCCGTCGATATCGTCACGCAAATCCTGAACTTCGGCTTACCTGCACCGCTCGACATACAAATTATCGGGCCCAACCTGGAAGGGAACCGCGAGGTCGCCGATAAGATGCTAAATGAAATCCGCTATATTCCCGGCGCTGCGGACCTGCGTATTCAGCAGCCATTTAACCAGCCCAATCTTACGGTCAACGCCGATCGTACAAAGGCGCAACTGGTCGGACTTACTGACAAGGACATTACAGGTAGTTTGTTAGTTGCACTGAGCGGTAGTTATCAAACCGCGCCGACTTACTTCCTCGATCCGAAGAATGGTGTGAGTTACAACATATCCATCCAGGAGCCGCAATACCGGTTAGATACTCTGAATGACCTGCGCACCATTCCTGTTACTCCTGCAGCGGGCAATGGAATGCAGCCGCAGATATTGGGCAACGTTGCTTCCATTCAGCGAGGTGCAGAGATGGCCACGGTCACGCATTACAACATCCAACCAACGCTGGATATTTATGGCAACGTGAACAATACCGATCTGCAATCCGTCGCAACCCAGATCGACAAGATCATCGGCAAATATAAGAAGAACTTGCCACGCGGCACACAGATCGTAGTCCGCGGTCAGATCCAGACGATGCGGAGCTCGTTCGAGGGCTTATTAGTCGGCTTGCTGTTTTCCATCATCCTTGTCTATCTGCTTATCGTGGTGAATTTTCAATCCTGGCTGGACCCGTTCATCATTATTACTGCGCTCCCCGCTGCATTGTGCGGCATCGTCTGGTTCCTGTTTCTGACCCACACGCGTATCAGCGTGCCCGCATTGACCGGCTCCATCATGTGCATGGGCGTGGCGACCGCGAACAGCATCTTAGTGGTGAGTTTCGCGCGCGAGCAGTTGCAGGGGCAGATGTCTGCTTCCGAGGCCGCAATCTCGGCAGGCTTCGTGCGCTTTCGCCCAGTGTTGATGACCGCACTGGCAATGATGATCGGCATGATGCCGATGGCACTCGGACTCGGCGATGGCGGTGAACAGAACGCGCCGCTGGGTCGCGCGGTCATCGGCGGCTTGCTATTTGCAACAGTGTCGACGCTGTTTTTCGTCCCCGCAGTTTTCAGCCTGATTCACGGTCGCAGGGAAAAGAAGGAAGCAACGAAGGATGAATTTGGTCATGATGCAGGGAGCTAGAGGTTAAGCATGAGCGACGAACATAAGGAACCCAACTCGCAAGCCGCCCACGAGAGCAAAGCTCCGGAGGCGAAGCCGATCCGCAAGTCCACTCTCCTGGTGCTGGCAATCACGGCGGCGATCGTCGCGGTCCTGATCGTGATCACGGGGATTGTGCCGCGGGTCCGCGCTCGCAAGACGCTTCGCACAGATACAAACGAACTGGCTCCCCCGACCGTAACCGTAACCAAACCCGAGCTGGCCGGTCCGTCGCAGGAAATCGTGTTGCCTTCGAACATCCAGGCGTTCATGGATGCTCCGATTTACGCGCGCACCAGCGGCTATATCAAGTCCTGGAATTACGACATCGGCGCACGAGTAAAAAAAGGTGCGCTCCTGGCGGTGATCGAATCACCCGAAGTGGACCAGCAGTTGTCGCAGGGGCGCGCAGATTTGCAGACGACGCAAGCCAACGCCAAGCTGGCTGACGTGACCGCGGCTCGCTACACCGACCTGCTCAAGTTGGATTCGGTGTCCAAGCAGGACACCGACAACGCGGTCCAGAATTCCGCTGCCCAGCATGCCAGCGTGCAATCGCAGCAGGCAAATGTGCAGCGGCTGGAGGAGCTGGTTTCATTCGAGCGCGTCTATGCGCCATTTGATGGAGTCGTGACCCTGCGAAATACAGACGTCGGTCACCTGGTGAATGCAGGCAACGGCGGCCAGCTGTTGTTCCAGGTATCGGCCATCAATACGCTGCGCGTCTTTGTCAGCGTGCCGCAGCAGAATGCGGTCGATTGCAAACCCGGGTCGTCCGCTTATCTGACGCTGGCGGAATTTCCAGGAAGAAAGTTTGAAGGAAAGATCGCCCGCACCGCGAATGCAATCGACCCCGCGAGTCGCACTCTAAATGTTGAGGTCGATCTTCAGAATAAAACTGGAGAGCTGCTGCCCGGTGCCTATGCCCAGGTCCATATTCCAACAAAATCAGGTGCGGAGAGTTATCTCTTGCCGGTGCAAGCGTTGATGTTCAGATCGGAAGGTCTGCGGGTAGCCACCGTGGTGAGTGGTAACAAAGCGAAGCTGGTGCAGGTCGTGCCGGGCAGAGATTACGGAACCCGCATCGAAATCATCTCTGGACTGGACGCGAACAGCGAAGTCATCACCAATCCTCCGGACTCTGTCACCGATGGGATTACCGTGCGCGTCGTGCAGCCGGATGCGGACAAAAATAAGCAGGCCGGAGCAGCTTCGCAGCAAGGCGGTGGATCATCACAGAATCAGGGCGGCCTCAGCGGAACACCGTCGCAGAATCAGAACACCGCCCCCTCCCAAAATCAGCAGGAGAAGAAGTAGTGCGCCTCGGCCGAACACTGCTTTGCCTGACCATGCTGGCAATGGTCGCCGGGTGCAATATCGGGCCGCGCTATGTGAAGCCGTCGGCGCTGCCGCCGAATGCAACTGCGCCGACTGTCTATAAAGAAATCCCGCCGACGCCCGGCTGGAAAACGGCAGACCCGGCGGAGACAACGCTGCGCGGCAAGTGGTGGCAGACATTTGGCGACCCCGTGCTGGACGCGCTGGAAGATCGCGTCGACGTTTCCAACCAGAACCTGAAGGCCGCAGTCGCGCAGTATGACGCTTCGCGCGAACAGGTCAAAGTTATCCGCAGTAATTTGTTCCCATCTATTTCGGTCGGGCCCCAGGCCTCGCGGGACAGGGAATCGCAGCATCATCCTCTCTTGCCGGCAGGTGAGTACGAGACCACGTACAACGATTTCGTCGTCTCGGGCGGCTTCAATTATGAAGTCGACGCATGGGGCGCTATCCGCAAGGCGGTCGCGCAGGCTCGTGAGCAGGCCCAGGCCAGCGCGGCCGACCTGGCGACTGTCAACCTGAGCATGCACGCCACCCTGGCGGGCGATTACTTCACGCTGCGCGGTTACGACACACAGCAACAGTTACTGAACGACACGGTCGTCGCCTACCAAAAGACCTTGCAGCTGACGTTGAACCGCTTCCACGGCGGAATCGCCAGCGATGCCGATGTGGCGCAGGCGCAGACGCAACTCGAGACGACCCGCGGTCAGGCGATCGATGTCGGGGTCGCGCGAGCCACCATGGAAGACGCTATCGCGGTCCTG
>Ga0302324_100017086_pt1 | contig 14412 bp, 11 predicted proteins | sample Palsa_T0_1_FD_201949 | JGI IMG/M metagenome (GOLD analysis project Ga0302324, IMG submission 201949) | Peat permafrost microbial communities from Stordalen Mire near Abisko, Sweden - Palsa_T0_1 | ecosystem: Environmental > Terrestrial > Soil > Palsa > Peat permafrost | place: Sweden: Abisko...
GTCACGCGGCAGCGCTGCTGCGCGACCCAAGAGGAGACGCTTGCCTGATTGGTCGGGCAGCGGAAATCAATAGGAAGCGTATCGAAATATACATGGCCGATTTTGCAGAACTTGACAGACACAACTGCAGGAGTTGCGGCGGGCCGCATCGCTCGGGGCATCGAACTCCTGGATCAGCCCGACTGCCTGACGGCGTTCCAGATTGCCAATCGCGCTATGGCAACGGCAGCACGGCGGCGCTTCGGTCCCATGCAGGGCAAGACGGTGGAGTCGGTGCAGCCGCCCGAGTGGCGTCCATTCCAGCTCGCCTTCCTGCTCATGAACCTGCCGGGCATCGCGGAACCGGCAAGCGACGACCGCGAAGTAGTAGATCTGCTGTTTTTCCCTACGGGCGGCGGCAAGACGGAAGCGTACCTGGGGCTGGCCGCCTTCACGCTGGCACTGCGGCGTCTACGCAACTCCGGGGTGACGGGCGCGGGCTTGAGTGTGCTGATGCGCTACACCCTTCGGCTGCTGACACTCGACCAACTCAGCCGGGCGTCCACACTGATCTGCGCGCTGGAATTGGAGAGGGAGAAGATGCCGGCGCTGGGTGATTGGCCCTTCGAGATCGGGCTGTGGGTGGGACGCGCGGCCACACCCAACGAGATGGGCAGCAAGGATCGGGACCACCCGGAGACGGCACGGCGCCGGACCATCACGTTCTGGAACGACGACCGCAAACCATCGCCCGTGCCGCTGGAAGAGTGCCCATGGTGTGGCACGAAGTTCCAGCGCGAATCGTTCCGGCTGGTCGCGAACGGCAGGCCGAACCGGGACTACCCCACCGACCTGCTGATCGCCTGCATGAATCGCGGATGCGATTTCAGTCGCGACCGCCCGCTGCCGATTGTGGCTGTTGATGAGTCGATCTACCGGCGGCTGCCCTGCTTCCTGATCGCCACGGTGGACAAGTTCGCGGCGATGCCCTGGACCGGAGCGGTCGCAGGTTTCTTTGGGCGCGTGCAGCGATTCGATAAAGAGGGCTTCTATGGGGCGTGCGATCCGGACCGCGGCGGAATGTTGCCGGGCGGCCGGCTGCTGCCGCCGGATCTGATCATTCAGGACGAGCTACACCTGATTTCAGGCCCGCTCGGCACCATGGTGGGACTGTACGAGACGGCGCTGGAGGAATTGGCGGTCAGGGGCAAGGTGCGGCCCAAGATCGTGGCATCGACCGCAACAGTGCGGCGGGCGGACAGCCAGATCCAGGCGCTATTCTGCCGGGCGCAGGTGGACATTTTCCCGCCGCCTGGGCCAGACCGCCGGGATTCGTTCTTTGCCCACACGCTGGCGCCCAAGGAGGATGAGGCAAAGACGAACGCGCGCCTATACGTCGGGATTGCGGCCCAGGGACGCAGCCCGAAGGTCGCGATGTTGCGCGTCTACCTTGCGCTTATGGGTGCCGGACAGAAGTGGTACGAGCAGCTTCGCACGCGCGGTCAGGGGGACAATCCGGCTGACCCCTATATGACCTTGGTGGGCTACTTCAACGCGCTACGGGAGTTGGGTGGTTCGCGCCGCCTGATCGAGGATGAAGTACGCACTCGGCTGACGCGGTATGAGGAGCGGAAGCGAGTCGGCGAGTCTGAGGGGCTGTTCGCGGCGCGCGAGATCGATTATGAGCCGGTGGAACTGACCAGCCGCGTGGATACTTCGAGGGTGGCGGACGCTAAGCGACGGCTCGGGCTGCCGTTCGCGGAGAAGAACAGCGTGGACGTGGCCATCGCGACCAACATGATTTCCGTGGGCCTGGACATCACGCGGCTTGGACTGATGGTCGTGTTCGGGCAGCCCAAGACCTCGGCTGAGTACATTCAGGCGACCAGCCGCGTGGGGCGTGATCCGGCGCGGCCGGGGTTGGTGGTGACCATCCTGAACGTGCACAAGCCACGCGACCGGTCGCATTACGAGCGGTTCGCGGCGTACCACGAGACGTTCTATCGGAGCGTGGAAGCTACCAGCGTGACGCCATTCTCGCCACGCGCTTTGGACCGCGGACTCGCGGCGTCTCTGGTTGCCCTATCGCGATTGGGATTGGACGTGATGACGCCGCCCAGAGGCGCCATGGAAATCCTCAACACACGCAATGCGCTGGGTTCGGCAGTGGATCGCTTTGGCGAGAGGGCCTTCAACCACGCCAAACTCGACAGCAACGTCCGCACGCGGTTGCGGCAGAGAGTCCGGGAGCGTTGTGAAGACCTTCTGGACGACTGGACAGGTGTAGTTCAGGACCAGAAGCGAGTCGGCGCATCATTGCAGTACAACCCGCATGAGCGGGGGGCCGGGCCGGCATTGTTGCAAGATTTCCTGGACCCGGCTTTGCGGGCGCTGCCTGCCGGTAACTGGAAGATGAAGTTCCGCGCCAACCGTTCGCTGCGCGATGTGGAAGCGAGCGTGAACCTTTGGGTGCGCGGTCTCGACAATATAGACTTGGACGACGAACAGTGAACGGGACGAATCGAAAAAGACCGCAGGGTGAGATCCGGCAAAGCCAGCTTATCACCACGTTCGGGCCGGGAGCGATGACCGACTTGCCCGAGCGGTCGGTGCTCGTTTCGGGGCTGGACTTCTGGTTCGGCGAACGAACCGTAATCAGCGAACCGCGTCTGGCGGGCAAGATCGCAACCTTGTTGCAGGTTCCGGCAGTGCGATTGGAGACACCTCCCCAGTCCGGCGATGTGGACGACATCCGGCCGAGTGGCGTTCCGGTGTTCCGTTTTCCCGAGTGGTTCGTTACGCAGGATTCGCCTGGGCTATTCGCCGGCGACGGGCGGCGCACACGATACCTGGTGCACTTGCGCGCTCTGGCCAGAGGAAATCGATTCATCGATCCGGACACCGGGAAAAAGCTGAAGGTCGTGCCAGTGCGTTTCGTGCGGGCCTGCCGGCGTGGGCACATCGGCGACATCGATTGGTATTTCTTCCTTCATGGGAGTGACAATCAATGCCGTAGTCAGGGGCGGCTGCTGTTCTTGGACGAACGCGGAACGAGCGGCGACCTTTCGGAGATCTGGATTCGCTGCGAGTGCGGCCAGGAGCGCAGCATGGCGCAGGTGGCGATCCAGAACGCTGAGGTGTTCGGGCGCTGCGACGGCGCGCGACCGTGGCTCGGGCCGGCGATGAAGGAAAAATGCGAGGAGATGAACCGGCTGCTGGTGCGGACTGCCTCGAATGCGTATTTTCCGCAGCGCATCAGCGTGATCTCACTACCGGAGCGAAATGAGACAGTGCGGGAGGCAGTGACGGCTGCTTGGGATTTCTTGGAAGCTGCCGAGAGCGAGGAGGATGTCGCCCGCGAGCGGCGTAAGCCCAAAGTCCGCGCGGCGCTGGACGGTGTATCGGATGGCGAGGTCTGGGCCGAGATTCAGGCGCGCAGGGGTGCCCTGACCGCACAGGAGAAATCAGTCAAAGGAGCCGAACTGGAGACGCTGCTCGCAACGGCAGACGAAATCGGCGAGGACCGTCCCGAAGGTGTTTTCTACGCCGGGACCTTACCGAAAGCGGAATGGGATCGGCCGTGGATGGAGGGAATCGAAAAGGTGGTCCTGGTGCAGCGCCTGCGCGAGGTCATGGCGCTGGTGGGATTCACGCGGTTTGAAGCCGCCGCGCCGGATACCGAAGGCGAACTCGATATGGGCGTCCGGCGCGCGGAACTGGCGCGGGATCTATCCTGGGTGCCGGCGGTAGAGAACAAGGGCGAAGGAGTTTTTCTTCAGTTCCGCAAAAGTGCCATTGACGAGTGGCTCGGTCGTGATGGTGTTCGCGCGCGGATTGGACAACTGAAGCGTGGTTTCGATGCATGGAAGGCAGAACACAGCGCGTCGCGACGGGACTTTCCGCATCCGGCGTATATCCTGCTGCATTCGTTTTCCCATCTGCTGATTACGGCCGTGGCGCTGGAATGCGGATATCCGGCCAGTTCCATTCGCGAGCGGATTTACGCGCTGCCACAACTTGGGTACGGAGTGCTGCTTTACACCGGGAGTTCCGACGCCGAGGGAACGCTGGGAGGGTTGATCGAAGTCGGGCGGCGGATCGCCGATTCGATTCGCGGCGCTTTGGAACTGGGAAAGCTGTGCTCGAACGATCCCGTCTGCGCTCAGCACGCGCCGGAAGGTCTTCACGAGCGCCGTTTCCTCCAGGGCGCCGCGTGCCACGGCTGCCTGTTGCTGGCCGAGACAAGCTGCGAGCAGCAGAACGATTTATTGGATCGGGCGCTCGTCGTGCGCACGGTGCAGGGCGAAGGCGCCGAGTTCTTCCGGGAGTCGGAGTCATGAGTCCTGGCGCTGGCCTGGCGAGGCTGGGCGAGGCCGATCTGCGGGCGCTCGCGGCCGCAATCCGGTCCGGGCGGTTGGGTCCGCCATTTGGGATGTCCGCGGTGCAGCGGATCACCGGCCAGTCGATGGCCGCAGCAGTTGCCGACGATTTGAAGATTCTTTCGTTGGAAGGATGCACTCCCGGCGGTCTGGCTTCCTGTTTGGAGGTTGTCGCTACCTCGGCTGCCGCGCGGTCATCCATAGAGGACAAGATCCAGTTGGTGATGACGGGACCTGAAGGGCGGGCGTATCACCGAGACACCGCAGTTGTTGTGCAGGATTTATTCCGCCGGGCTGAACGGAGCGTACTGGTTGCGGGCTACGCTTTCTATCAAGGGAAGGAGGTTTTCGAAGACCTTGGCCGCCGCATGGATGAGCTGCCAGACTTGCACGTGCGTATTTTTCTGAATGTCGCCCGCAAGCCGGAGGATACGGGAAACCCCGCCGAGATCGTTTCAGGGTTCGTGCGGAAGTTCAAGGCGTACAACTGGCCGGCTGGATGCCGCTTGCCGGAGCTATTTTACGACTGCCGTTCGCTCGCAGCCGTCGAAGGCCCGGTATCCCTGCACGCGAAGTGCATCGTGGTTGACGGGCGGGAACTTTTCATCTCATCGGCGAACTTTACAGAGGCGGCACAATACCGGAACATCGAGGTTGGCGTGCTGGTCAGGTCTGCTGCGCTCGCACGCCAAGCCACAGAATTCTTTGACGCCATGGTCGGTGAGCGCGTATGCGTGCGCGCCGCATAGGACCCTTTGCCTCCGCTAGACAGCCACCCTGAGCTTGATCCCATCATTCGGAGCGTGCACGAGATCCTGTTTCGTGCCAAGGTACCGCTCGGTCGTCTGCACGGACGCGTGGCCGAGCAGGAGCTGAATTTGTTCCAACTCTCCGCCGGCGGCTCGGCAGAACTTTGCACAGGAGCGCCTGCAATCGTGGGGCGCGATTCCCGCGACCCCAGCCGCATTGGCATACGGTTTGAGCATCTGCCACACGACTTTTTCCGATAGCGAATCGCCTTGTATCCGGCCGCCACGGTTGACGGGGCGGAAAATGCAGCCGTCCACCACGCCGGCAGGAGCGGTCCAGGCATCGATAGCAACCTTTACCCAGGCGGGCATGGGCACGGTCCGAATGCGCCCGTGCTTTCCAATTAGATCCACAATGCACCACCGGCCATCACGTTGCTGCACGTGGCCCATCGTAAGCGCCGCCGCCTCGAACCGGCGCAGTGCGCAGCCCAGGAGCACGGCGATGATGGCGCGGTCCCGCAGGCCGACCAACTTGGAAATGTCTGGCGCATTCAGGAGCGCCTGGGCCTGTTTGGTATTTAGCCAATTCCCGGTTCGGACTCCGAGGGTTTTCGCGCTCTTCACACGTTGGATGCCCGCAGCCAGCTCGGGCGCCAGCAGGCCGTTGTCCATGGCCTCCACCGCCAGCTTGCGGATCGCCGACATGCGGACGATGATGGACGACGACCCCAAACCGCGTTCGTCCAGGGATACTCGCCAGGCGTTCACGGTGGCCTTGGTGAAGCCGGGCCGCGGCTCCTGGCCGTACCAGCCAAAGAATTCGTCTAGGGCCATGTTGTAGACCCTTTTCGTGATCGGCGAGCGGACGCTGTCCAGGACCAGGGATTTCATCCGTCGCCATTCGCTTGCTTTGTCAACTACTGTTAACTCGTTCATTCTGTGCCCCTTAATGGGTAATATCGGAAGCCATGACGACGATACCTCGGGACGGCGGGGACAGCAAGGCGAAAGAACTGACGGCTGCGCCAGCAAGCGGCGACACACCGCTAGTCGCATGTCCGAAGTATGATTGAAACGAAATGGCTATAAGCATCAAAACGAACCGCATGTTGTGGGGCCGAGCGGCGTCAAGGTGCTCACTGCCAGATTGCCGAAAGGAACTCGTTATCGATCCGCTCGCTACAGACGACCCGTCGCTCGTCGGCGAAGCCGCTCACATCGTTGCCGAGCAGCCTGACGGACCTCGTGGGCGTTCCGATTTGCCGGTTGAGGAACGCAACAAGTACGCCAACTTAATCCTACTCTGCAACGTGCACCACAAGCAGGTCGATGATCAGGTGAACTACTTCACCGTTGAACGCCTGACCTCTATTAAGGCGGAGCACGAGTCGTGGGTACGAACGAGCCTCGCCGGCGCTGACTGGAGCAGGCAAAGCAAGGGGCTGCGCTTCTTCCTGCCCTATCAGCCCAAGGACTTCGTGGGACGCGAGCGCCGCCTGGAGCGTCTGGAAGGAGCGCTTATGGAACAGCCCGGCGTGTTCCTGCTGCATGGCGAGCCAGGGTGCGGTAAATCCACGCTCGCGCTTAAGTTTGCCTGGAAAGCCGCGGCCGTCTTTGACGCGGTGGTGTTCCAGACCTGCGGGCACCGCCCGGCGGAAGAGATCGCAGTAGAGCTGGCGGGCCACCTGAAGCTGGAGGATGTGCGGTTGGCCCAGCCGGAGGCACAGTTGGAGGCCGCGCAAGACTGGCTGCGTGAGCGGCTTTCGCTGCTGGTGCTGGATGACGTTTGGAACGACGACGTCCAGAAGCTGCTGCCTGGACCGCCAGTGTCGGTGCTGGTCACCTCGCAGCGGAGGAACTGGCCGTGGGTAGACGCGAGCAGCCGGGACCTTGTCGAAGGCTTTTCGGCGCAAGAAGTGGAGGAGTGCTTCCGGACGCATTTAGGCGAAGCCGTGGTGGCGCGGCACTCGGCGGCGCTGCTCGGATTTGCGGAGCGCATGGAACGGCTGCCGCTTGCGGTCGCGGTGGCTGCTGCCAACCAAACCAATGCCCTCGAGTTTCCCGCGTGCGCCGACCTGCGCGGGCCCGCCGGCGCGCCTGTTATCCAACGGCCCACGCGTCGGGGGAGCCGGGGTGTCCTCAGAGTACATGGTCAGCGCGCCTCTTCCATAAAACACCGCAACTGGTAGCCGCCGTAGCGCCCGCTAACCGTCCCCACTCGCACGCGGTCCTGCCCTCTTAGCAAGTTATTGGGCACCCCCAACAACCAGCTCACTCCTGTCAAAATGGTCTCTAATGCCCAACCAAAACACCAACCGCGGCGACGAGCGGCACGCCCCGCCCCGAATCGCGATCCATGAAGCTGGACACGCGGTGAGCGCTCACGTGCTGGAGATTCCCTTGGAGAGCTGCTCCATCGTCCACCCTGTCGGTGGGACAGCGTCGTACAACATTGAGGCGAAACTCGATGCGATTAAGTCCCGTGGGTTGGGAATGCAGGCTACCGCAGAGGCTTTTCGCAACGTTGGCAGAGACTGTATTGCGATTGCGCTGGGTGGTCGCATTGCCGAGGAACTTTTTGCCACAGAAGGCGTTTCCGGCGATCAGGCCTATGCAGGGGATGAGGTGGACATCGAAGACTTGTTTTATCGGCTTGCACTCGGCGGCCCTTTGCGGCAACGCGAAAGAGCCAAGATCAGAACGGAGGAGCAGGAACGCGCAGCGCGACTCCTGGGCGAGAACGATGCGGCCGTGATGGCGGTTGCAGAGCAACTGGCGCGGCGCAAGACTCTGGACGCCGGCGAACTCTCCGAAATCATCCGAACCGCGCTAAAGCAGGCGAGAGGGTAGGACGTGATTCTTCCCGGCACGTGGAAATGTTTACTTGGTCCGCCAGGAAGAATATGCCTTTGTTCAGCATTGAATTCCGGGCCACATTATGCGATATCGGTAGCTCGTTTTCAGTTCGATATGGCCCGGAGGGTCACTGCCGGGCATGAGTTCATGGCTTCGCGAAATGGGCGCAGTACGTGAAACGGTTGCGCTGACAGTGGTAATCGCGATATCCTTCTGCAACAAGGTGCATGCGATTAAAGTATCAAAACTTCCGTACTCCCCGTTGTCGATTGGGCGAGCGCCATCTTCGGAATCGGCCATTTGGCGCTTTATGAGCTTCGCGAAATTCTATTCGCTGCTCAGTAACGGCGCGGTCTATTTCGCAGTCCTCTCGTCCCTGGGCGACGTCCTTGAGGCCGCCCCTCCGCGCCTGCCGAAGGATGCGGACGTCTACGACCGCATGAGAGTATGGCACCGATGGCAGAGTCAGCGGCAGATGGTTTTTGTGAACTGCTGGCATCTATCACCAGATGAATCTGCTGCCATGTGGGCGCTTTATGCAACGGAGAGCGACGGTGTCGCGATTCAGTCAACGTTTGGAGAGGCGTCGCAGGCGTTTGGGTCGTCTGAAGGCGGCGGCAGGTTGGGGGAGACTGTCGGTGCCAGCGAGGTCGAGTACATTGATCCTGACGTAGAAGTTAGTCCGGAGACAGGGTCAAATATTGTCCTGCCTGCGTTAAAGAAACGCCATTGGTACGCTTACGAGCGTGAATTGAGATTCATCTACGTGGACGTATCAAACTATCTTCGGCCCCTGTCTGGGCCCGATTGTGCTGCGGGAAGAGCGGCAAGACTGGGACTTTGGATACGCTGCGACCTGCAGAAGTTAATCAAAGCTGTAGTCTTGGCGCCGTCAACTCCTCCGTTTATTGCGGACACCGTCGCGTCAGCTTGTCGGCAGTTTGCTATCGACCCGGCACTTTTGCGACGATCAAGACTCTGCGAGGGCGCACCAGAACCGCCCGACGAGGGCGAATGGCAGAGGTACCTGCAGACGTTGAGAGAGAAGTTAGGAAGGCCTTTTGGGATCACCTACTAATCTCTTCGCAGAAGCCAATCCGGCGGTTCAGAGCCATGTACACCACCGATGCCGCACAGTTGAAAAAACGGAAGCTGGCCGAAAAGGGCCGGGCGTCCCGTCTGATTTCAGGCAATATCAGCCTGTGATACCGGCGTTCAGTTCGCGGTTGCCCGTTTGGAAACACCGGGGTGGTAGAATGCAGGCCAGACGAGATTCGCCTTAATGCGAATCTTGCTGCTCTGAACTGGGGGCCTCCACAATGTTATCGATCACGAATGTCGCCGAAGCGTTCTTTGACGCCTGCGAAACGGGCAAGGGATGGCAGGTTTGCAGCGCGTACTGCACACCCAATGCTACGTTTTCCGCACAGGCCGAGCCGCTGTTCGACGTGAAAACGCTTGCACAGTACACCGACTGGATGAAGGGTATGCTGACGGTTTTGCCCGACGCTCACTATGAAGTAAAGTCGTTCGCCACCGATGCGGCGCGGAACAATGTTGCCGCCTTCGGAGTGTTTCATACTACCCATACGGGCCCCGGCGGCCCGGTGCCGGCGACGGGCCGCAGCACCAGCACCGACTACGTTTATGTGATGCAGTTCGAGGGTGACAAGATCGTCCACATGACCAAGATCTGGCACGCCGGTCTGGCCCTCAAGGATCTTGGCTGGGCTTAGCGCCCGTTGCGGAGGCGGTAACACCTCCGGGCGGCTTAGGCCCGTGACCGGATCGGCGAACGTCGGCGTTGTGTCGCATTATCGGTCGTCATTGCCCTGGTCCTAGAGCCGGGTGGCACGAAGTATACGCTGATCTCCATCAAACTTGGCTGAAATCCTACCCCGTTCATGCAGGGGGGCCGTTCCATGTTTCAAATCGCCACGTACCAGGAAAAGCGCTCCGCTTTTATAGAATTAAAGCGCTACGTGGTATTATAATAATCTTTTGCGAGCCTTTGGAGGCCGTTACCTTGAAGGCGCATCTCATCCTGACGATCACTTTAGCTGGTCTGGTTGGACGTGCGCTTGGACAGCAGTGCCCCAGTCTCCCGAGGACGTCCGCTAGGCTGCCGCAGACGACGGCCCGCGACCTGGACGATCAGTACATCAAGTTCGCCACCAAGGGCGACCTCGGCCACGCTCTCACAGCCCTACAGCAGGAGATCGAGCTTAGGCGGGCGGAAGGAGGACCTCCAGGTGCTGATCTTGGAGGACCTCCAGGTGCTGATCTTGGAAAGAATCTAGCCGCGCTCGCTATGGTTTTCTCTGCACAGGGAGAATGGACCAAATCGATACCCTGCTTCGATGAAGCGCTAAACATCCTCAACACGACCCTGCCTCCTGACAGCCCTGAACTCGTGCCGGTCTTAAACGGTTTCGCGACCACCATGCAGAACAGAGGAGACTACATACACCCAGGCCCGAACCTGGAAAGATCTCTTCGCATCTTGGCTCGCCAGCCTACTAAGGACCCACACGCTATCGCGGACACTGAACAACGATATGCCGACCTCCTAACTCGTACTGAATCTTTCGATGATGGTCGCCGCCACGCTGATGCCGCCGCCGAACAGATCCCACACATTGATCCCCCTGACCATCTCCTCTTCGCCGACATTCTGGACGTACGGGGCCGCATTTCAGAACACTTCGGCGAGTTCCAACGGGCGCGCGTAGATTTTACGCAAGCCTTGTCCGAGTCAAATGAAGATGAACTCATGGTCGCCCGCGCAGAATATAGCCTCGGGTATCTTCTTGAGCTTCAAGGTGATTATGTTTCTGCACGCACAAACTACGAAAGGTCCTTGAAGATCCGGGAGCGATTACTTCGCCCCGACAACCCTGATTTGTCCGTGACGCGAGCGAACCTAGCAAACATTCTTCAACACCTCGGAGACTACTCGGCAGCCGCCGAGCTATACCTTAATAGTATTCATTACCAGCGCAAAGCTCTTGGTGATAGCCACCCGGACCTGGCAACTCTTTTGGGCAACTATGCTGACCTGCTTACCGCCACAGGCGACTTTAATGGCGCGATGGATAACTACAGAGAGGCCATAGACATTTGTATTCGCCAGTTACCCCCTATTCCGTTGGCAGTCGCCAGGCTAAAGGCAAAGCTAGCAGATTGCCTGCAACAGCAAAAGCGCTATGACGAGGCCGAGCAGAAGCTCCAAGAAGCCCTCGCGACCCAGAAGTCTAAGCTGGGAACAACTCATCCACTTGTCGCCATAACGCTGAATAGTCTAGGCCGAGTCTATTTCCATTCGAACCGTCCGAAGTTGGCCCTAGGGGTGTTAAGGCAGGCCCTTGACATCGGAGAGGCCGGCTTCGCAACCAATGACCCTCAATTGGGAACAATGCATCTGAATCTCGCGCTAACATACCAAGCTCTGGGAGACGTAGCAGCCGCCACAGAGCAACTTGGCCAAAGCGCGGACATTCTGAATGGCTTTGTGGCTGGTGCCCTTCCTGCGCTTTCAATCGCAGAGCAGGAGTCACTTGTGGAGAGTGATTGGGTGCAATTTGTTTCCTTGCTTCTATCGATGACCGGAGCAGATATTTCAGCAGCCCAAGCAGAGGCGCTGATCCAGTCAAAGGGAGTTCTGGTCGCGCTTCTCAAAAGATATGAAACCATTGGGGACCTCGTCGCGGGCCAGCCCAAAGTGGCAGCGGTTGTGCTAAGTCTTCGGGAGACCAGACGGAAGCTGGCTCTTCTCAGGGAAACACCGTCAACACCGCTCAAGTCGGAGGTGAAGTCCTTGGCCAGCGAGGAGGAGGAGTTGGAGCGGCAGCTAGCGCCAAGCCTCAAAGCTGTGGGGCCTACGCCAAGCCTGGCTACAGTTCGTCGAGAGCTACGTGACGACGAGGCCCTCATCGACCTGTACCTCTACGACCATATCGAAAGAGGTGTCCCTGTTGAGAAACGATACGCGGCTCTCGTCCTAACACGTGCGGGGGCCATTAAGATCGTCCACATCGGCGCCAGTCTGCCGATAGATCAATGTTTAGATCGGCTGAGAACTAAGCGCTCGGTTGGCGATGACGTTGATCGTGATATCCTCGCGCGTGCCGTATGGGCACCCGTGGGCAAGGTCTTGCCAACGAACATCAGACGCGTATGGCTTAGTCCTGATGGTGCCCTGTGCTTCTCGCCGTGGTCGCTGTTGGCGAGCGTGCGAGGTGTGAGAGTTCCGACTTATATAACGCAGATAGACTCGGTCCGCGAATTTGTCTCGCTTCGAACGCCCCGACCTAACCTCAAGGAACAGTCGGTCTTGATCGTTGGAGACGTTGACTACGGCACTGCCGCGCCAGCGAGTCAGCCAAAGGCCGTTTTTCTGCCCAGTGAGGACATGACAAGCGAGACGGACGAGGTCGGGCAAATTGCCGTTGGCTCCGGTCTTGCGATCAAGACCCTCCGTGGGCGCCTTGCTACGAAACGCGCAATGCTCGATGCCCTAAAAGGTTCCGGGTACGTTCATTTAGCTACACATGCGCGCGTTTCCGAAGATCCGGAGGAGCACGCGCAAGCAGATCATCCTCGGGGCGGGAAGGATGTGCTGTCACAGATCGGATTGGCTCTAGTGGACGCGAACCGCGGGGAGGAGGGGCTGTTGACTGCTGACGAAATGCTGGGCATCGACCTGCACGCGGCGCGACTCGTAACCCTTGCTGCATGCGACACAGCGTCAGGCTCGCTCGTGGTCCGGCAGGGTGTAATGGGTCTGCGCTCGGTGCTCATGGCGAACGGCGCCAATGCGATCCTGCTTTCCGTTTGGCCCGTGCCTGGTGACGCGGCTGAAGTGTTTATGCGGACGTTTTACGAGAACCTGTGGGGCAAGAAGATGGCATTGGCCGAGGCTCTTCGACGTACCCAGCTATCACTTAGGAGAGACCAACGCTTTCGCGCACCTGAGAACTGGGCGGGTTGGATAACGGTAGGCGCAGCGTGGGAGTAGCGTTGGGGAATCTGCGCGGCACCTGCATGAAGGTGTTGCAGCTTGTTAACCTGCTTTTGCTGCTGCTGCTCCTGCCCATGCTTGGCTTCCTCAAGGCTACTCTGCCGACAGACGATAAATGGCAGTGGCCAATCGCCGTTTTTGTGTCCGTGGCTGGAATGATTGCGCTCGCCGTTGTACTTATCGACGCAATTCGTGGCCCCCAGGCGTCCGTGCGGAAGATTGCTCTTAAAAAATACCAGCAATTGGCAAATCGATTGCCGGCGTTGATTGCGTTCGACTGCGTTCTGTTGCTTGCCAACATGGCCTTAGCCGACCAAGCCCTCGACTTCAATGATATTGAGGTTATAGCCTCGAGCGACGTCAGAGTCGGTACCGAAAGCACTGCCGGCGCCAAAGATTCGCTCGCTCATTTAAAAGCTAATACGCCAACCAAGATAAGGCTAAGAGTTGGGCCGCGTTATCTTGTTTTCTACCGCGATGGCGGTGCCGATTCGGGGGCGCCCATCGAGGAGCCGTTGTTTTCAGAACGGATCGATGTGCCCCGGCGGTGGCATCCAATGGAGCGTCTGGTCTTACCGCTTACACCGATTTATGAGCTACTGCGTTAGAATCTTCGTGCTTTTGCTCGGCGCCTGCGGTGCGATCAACGCGGAAACGCACGTACGGCTACGCTGGGAACTGGCACCCGAGAGCCAGGAGTTCTTCACTGAGGTCAGGGGCGACAACAGGTCCAGTCCTCGGTATTTTAAATGGAACTTGCAGAAGGCCATGCGCCAGGAGATTGGAGAATGCCCGAAAGAGGCTAGACTCAAGACGCAACCGCGTGATTTCTGCATAGCCCTGAAAGCCCAGATCGCTCCGAAGTTCATTTTTGCCGTTGAAAACATGGAAAAGCAGTCGTTAGTACTGGAGTCGATTGAGGTCGATTGCTTTCGTGTATTCGGCTATAGAGGGCCAGTGTTCGCTCCGGGCTTTGCTTTAGAAGCCGCGCCTTATGATCTACTCCTCCCTGCCACTGTGGGTCATCAGAAGTTCTTTCCAAAGAGAGAGTTCGTTGCTCGCGATGTCGGCGTTATCAACCTTAGGTTCTCGGCGGACATTGAGAGATTGTCCTCCCGCTCCTCTGCCGAAATGGAGCTTCGCTTTCTCTTTCACGCTGGGCGAGGCAGATACGAAGGTAGAAGCGGGCGGTTTATAATCAGTTTTGACGCTCCCTAGCAGTCTCGTCGCTTGCCTGGAGCGTCAATGCGTAGGCGTTAAGGAAACATATCGGAAGGTGTCGCGGTGGGGGCGGCCCGGCTTCAGTTGGTGGCCGACTCAGTCGCGTTCCGGGCCGTTTCGGCAGGACTGCACGCCTGTCCAGCCACGAACGCGTAGCGCCCCACCGTTGCCGCCTGTCCCGTGCCCGGGAAGCTCCGCCGCAGAC
>Ga0302324_100017087_pt1 | contig 14412 bp, 11 predicted proteins | sample Palsa_T0_1_FD_201949 | JGI IMG/M metagenome (GOLD analysis project Ga0302324, IMG submission 201949) | Peat permafrost microbial communities from Stordalen Mire near Abisko, Sweden - Palsa_T0_1 | ecosystem: Environmental > Terrestrial > Soil > Palsa > Peat permafrost | place: Sweden: Abisko...
TCCACTACTCCGGACAAGTTGTCGGTCAACGCTCTAGCGTGGGTTACCAGGCTCTCGTTCAGCGTCAAATTGACGGCGCGCTTACGGGTGGACGAATCAAACTTGGGCTTCACGGGAACTCCTTTTATGCGCATTATATGCGCATGGTCGGAATTGTTCAATTCAGCGTAAATCCACTCGGTGGCGGCGGGGCGCTTCCTAAGAGCGTGCGGCTACACCCTGGCGGCTCGCGACCCGATGCCGGCGGTGACGAACGACAGCTACCGGATATCGTCAATTAATATGTTGGCTGCCGATCATTTGCGCAAGTTTCAAGTACATGTAGAGAGACAATCCAACGACGAAGGTGATCTCGAAGTAACAGAAAACTCGCGCTTCTAGCGACTGACACAACCGCGAAGCCACAAAAATCAAGACACTTGGCCCACCGACAAACGCAAGTAATATCCAAAGGGACGGGAGACCGTGCGAAGGCAAAAGCGGCCCAATGCAAGCGAACGCGTAAACAAATAGCGCAAGCACATTGAGTGTAAGAGCGAAACCTGGATAGTAGCGGCGGAATGATGTCGCTCTAATGTTTACAGCCGGGTCTTGGGGCGTGAGAATCGAGAGAATGCCCACGGCCCAATATTCAATATCAGTCGCATGAAACACTCGCGCGGTCGAGGGATCTCGGCCGGGCAGCACGCGCCCAACGCCAACTACTCCGCCTGATTGTCGAATGTGATCAAGAGACTCGCCAACATAGCGGGGGGCCAGGGTAACGTAGTGCAATGCTTCGCCGCGATATGACGTCGGCGTCTTGCAAATTCCGAGAAGATAACTCGGTTGCCAATTCGGCAAGTCAGGGCCCTGGACTACGCCACCGTCGGATAGAATTAACTCATCGATGTCGCCCGGGCCGCCGTCGTTGAGATTCAACCGATATTGTCGCGCGTCCATGATACAAGCCTACCGTAAGCCACGAACGGCAGCTAACTGGCGACGATTTCTGCACGGCGGACTTCCGGAACCCGCCTGATGAGTTTCCTAAGACCTGTCATTCAGGTGCGAAACACCCAGACATTGACCGCCAGCTCGGGGCCTGTCTGATCGAAACCCTTTCTGATGCCGCCGTGTTGGCGATCTCTCCGCGCCTCGCGATCTGCCCAACACTACAGTTTGGGCAACCGGCTGAGTATTTGCGCCGCTATCTCAGCGTAGCTTCCGCCGAAGTGATGTCCGCCCGGCATCTTGACGGCAATGCCCTCCTTGCCGGTCAGTGTATCGCAGGAGGCATCGCCGTCCTTCTCGCCATACAGGCATAGGTACGGCGATCCGGTCCAGTTCTTCATCTCCGGAGCGGTCGGCATGCCGTCGGCAGAATTTCCCAGCCAGTTCGCGACATGAAATTCGAAGCGTGCACGATCGCTCAGGCCCAGTAGTACCGTGTAGCCCACCATCTCTCGGGTTGCAGCCGGCAATCGATTGACCATGAAGGGCATCGTGTCGGCGCCCTGCGAGTAACCAATCAACAGGATATGCGACTTGTGCCATTCGCTCGCATAATGGCGCAGCACTCGGTCCAGATCCAAGGCGGCGCCCCGCGGAGTGCGCGGCGACCAGAAATACTTCAGTGAGTCCCAACCGACCATGGGGATGCCCCGCTGGGCCAATGCCCGCGAGACTCCCCGATCCAGTCCTACCCAGCCGCCGTCGCCGGTCAGGAATATTCCAAACCAGGGGCTCTCGTGTCCCGCGGCGGCCGGCACCACGGTCAGCGGCAGGTCGGCGACCGGCGCCGGCAGCAGCGCTGCGTCGGCGGCGGCAGGCATGGTCACAATCCGCTGGTAGGCTGCATCGAGTTCTCCGTGGCCCACCCTGGGGAGCACGACGATCTCGCTGCCCGGCACCTTGGCGGCGAATTCCTGGACGGCGGGCGCGGCACAGACCTGGTCGAGCTGCCCCCGCAGCGCGATCCATTTGCCCGGCAGCTTTTTCGCCGGCAACAAATTCACGCCCGGCGGAACGCCTTTCGATGCCAACCGCGGCGTCTCGATGCCGGATGCGGCGCAGAGCGGTTTATTCAGATCAAGATCGGGGCAGAAGCCGATGCTCAAGGCTCCCTTGAACAGGCCGTCCGGGGACCCGGCCAGCGTCGCATACACCAGCGCCGCTCCCGAGGAATAGCCGACCAGGGTCGGCTGCAAATAGCGCTTCAATCCCAGCTTGGATTGCAGATAACGACTCAGATTTTCGAAATCGACGTCGGGCGAGGCGCACTTCTCGGTCGATTTCTCCAGCTGCGCGAGGTAATGGCGGATGTCGATGCCGGCGACCACCGCGTCCTTCGCGGCGAGACGCTCGGCCATGGCAACGGCTCCAAGATTCCAGCCGCCGTCGCCGGATACGAACAGCACCACATCACGCGGCTCAGCCTCAGGGCGATACACGCTCACTTCGCCGAAGCGCCCGAAGTCGAAGGTCTCGCTTGGGGCCGCCGTTGCCAACCCTGACGCGCACGACAGCAGGGCGCAGATCGCGGCAACGAGCCTGGTCATTTTCTAAGCACTTTGCCGACGCCGCCGGAAATGAGCCCCGTGACATCCAGAAGCGCCCCCGCCGTCGCAAGTCCGCCGGGCGCCGCGAGATAGCGTGGACGCCAAACCGGCAGAAATTTCTCCTTGTACCTGCGCAAGCCCTCGAAGGGATAGAACATTTCACCATAGCGCTGGACCATGCGGCCCACCTTGTGCCAGGCGGGCGCGAGCGCGTGCTCTTCCAATCCCGACAACGGCGCCATCCCAAGGCTGAACCACTTGCAGGCCTGTTGCTTGCCCCACAGCATGATCTCGATCAGCAGGAAGTCGATCACGCTCTTGGGCGCCTTGTCCGTGTAGCGCAGCAGGTCGATCGACATCTCCGTTCCGGAACCGGCACGCCAGATATTGGCGAAGGCGACGATGGCGCCCAGCTTGCGCACCACGGCGCAATCGAAGTGAGCCAGATAGCGCTCGTCGAAGAACCCCAAGGAGAAGCGCTTCTCCGCGGTGTTCCGCGCGGCGAGCCAGGCATCGGACACCGCGCGCAGCTCAGGGATGATGGGGGCGAGATTCCGGCGCATGACGATCTCGAACTGCGCGCCGTCGCGCAGCGCGCGGCGATGCTCGTGCCTTAGGTCCGCGCGGGCGGGCCCCTCCAGGCAAAAGCTGTCGAGCGGCACGCGCGCCTCCTCGCCCAGCTTGCTCAAGTCCAGTCCAAGATCGACGTACAAGGGCAAATTATCGGGATTCACCTGGTAGAACACCGGCGTCACCGCCATGCCGTCGCAATTTTCGAGAAAAGTCCAGGCCAAGGACTCGCGCACCGCCGGCGGCCCGATCGGATCTCCCATGGATACCCAGCTGCTGCCCGACGGCCGGTACATGATGAAGCCGGAGCGGTCGGCGTTGAACATCAGGTGCTTGTCACCGAGCAGCGCAAGATTCGCGGTCGTATCCGTCGCATCCTCGATGAGCCCCTCGACTTGCTCGAGATCCACCGCGGTCGGCGCCGCGAGCGGCGGTGCTGCCGGGCGCAACAAGCGCCATAGCCCATAGACCGCGGCGACCATGGCCGCAAACAGCAGGGCGCGCAGGCTGCGCGGCGCCGATGCCTCGAAGGCGAACTGCCACCAAAGATCGTTCTCGTAGCGCACATTGCGATAGGCGAAGGTCACCAACAGGGCGGCGGTTCCGAGCACCAAAATCATCGCCAATACCCACGACCAGGAGAAGTGCTGGTCGATCAGGGATGCGGGGCGCCTGAATCGCTTGCGCCCGGACAACAACAGGACGGCGACCGCGGTGAGAATCGTCGCTTCTTCGTAATCGAATCCCTTCGCCAGCGACGCCGCGATTCCGGCACCCAGCAGCCACATCGTCAGCCACCAGGCCGCGTCGAGGCGCCGATACAGCCCGTTGGCAATGACCAGCAAACCCACGCCGACGACGCTGCCGAGCAAATGCGACAACTCCAGCACCGGCAGCGGAATGATCTCGCGCAGCAACTCCAGTCGATTGCTTAAGCTCGGTGTCGCCCCTGAAAATACCAGCACGGCGCCGGCGCCGAACACCGCCAGGGCGCTGGCCTGGGGAGTCACGGCCGTCAACCAGCTTCGGCCCAGCTGCGCCAGCCGCACCACCGGTCCGCGATGCACCCAGACCTCGTGCAGCCCCAGCAGCACCAGCGCCAGCGCAAACGGGCCGAAGTAGTAGATCGTGCGATACACCACCAAGGCGCCCAGTAACCGGTCGGGCGGCACCGAGCGCAACAGCAGCAGCAGGACGGTTTCGAACACGCCGATGCCGCCCGGCACGTTGCTGATGACCCCGGCGGCGATTGCGATCAAATAAACTCCGGCGAACGCCGCGAAGCCGAGCGTGGCCTGCGGCGGCAGCAGCACATACAGGACGCCGGCCGCGATCAACAGATCCGCGCAGGCGACGCTGATCTGTGCAATCGCGATTCGCGGCCGCAGCACCGGAATGCGCAGCGCATAAAAAGTCAACGGCTCGCGCCGAACCCAGGCGACTCCCAGGTAGCTGCCCGCTCCGGCGAGCAGCACGCAGCCTGCCAGAATCGCGAGCGGGGCATGCACGTGCAGTACCGATCCCGACATGCCCGCCTGGGTCAGCAAGGAAAGACCGAGCAGAACCGCGGCGCCCAGGCAGAAGGTCAAGGTCCCGAACGCGATGATGGTGCCGATCTGCTTCGCGGTTAGACCTAGCGCCGAGTACGCTCGATAGCGAATCGCGCCGCCACTCAAGGTATTCAGCCCGACGTTGTGCCCGATGGCGTACGCCATGAACGAAATCAACGCTATTCGGGGATACGGCACCCACGCGCCCGCGAATCGCACGCCCAGAGCATCGTACAGCGTCAGGCACGCGTAGCCGGCGCAGGTCAACATCACCGCGCGCAGCACTCTCACGGAGGGTATCGAGTGAACCTGGCCAAGGATATCGCTCCAACGATACTGGCCAAGCAGATGGTGCAGCCAAAATATCGCCAGCCCGAAGAGCGCGATTCCTAGCAGCGTCGTCCACGCCGGGACCCTGCGAGCTGTGACGATCGGTTCCAAGCCCCTATCCTAGCAGGGCCCCCCGGCCGGTGGTCTAGGCTGGCCCTGTCCAACGGATGTGGGAAACTGCTAGGCCGGTGCTCATGCCGCCGCTTTCACCGCGCTGATCCCTGCCTCGCATCGATAGGATGTCTGGCTGGGCTCCGCAACTGAAAACGGTGGCTCGTTTCCGCTCACGGATGGGGGACACCTCCCCACAGACAAGGTATTTCTGGCCGCATTCACGTTCCGATCGTGCGTGACACCACACGCACTGCATACCCACGTCTTTACATCAAGCATGTCCAAACCTGAAGGTCCTGTGAGGGCCTTGCAGCCCCCGCACCGAGCACGGATTTGGCCATCCGCGTCTTCACGAGTTTCAGGCTGCTCACGTTGCCTACGAATATCGTCTGATAGGCGTTTACAATCTTTCTTGAGAATTTGTGTAAGGCGTCTTTCCGTCGCCTTGCGGCGGTCCGGTGTAGGCGCTTGGCTTGCCGCTTATGGCCGCGGCGCTGGGCCTGATTGACTTCGATCGCCGCGGCGTTGAGCCAGGAATACCCTTCAGCCTTCACTTTCAGATGTAGGGTGCGAATGCAGTGCTGACTCTTGGTCGCCATAATTAAATCAGCGAAAGTATGGGATTTCGCCCGCCCTATCAACCTTCGATTCCGGTTCAACTGCCAAGAAATGCGGGAACGAGAGTTGTATAATTCAGCTCCGATCACAGAGGATGATGACCCAATGAGCTCCGCCACCGAGGGCCGCCAGGCAACCATGGACTCGACGCAGATCTATCGCGAAGAGACGTTCACGGACCGCAAGGTAGGAACCATCCGACGGCTCACTCCGGTCGGCGCCGACGGCTCGATCGACTCCGCGCGGCCGGTCCTTTTCGTCGGCCAGGCGCAGGTGATGACGCCGATGGGCGCCGTGCCGATCAGTTTCGAGCTCGACGCCGCGACTCTGGACTTAGCGATCGCGAAATTCGGCGCCGCCGCCGAGCAGGCAGTGCATCAGACCATGCGCGAGCTGCAGGAATTGCGCCGCGAACAGGCTTCCTCACTGGTCATTCCCGATGCGGGCGGCGCGTCTCTGCCGAATCCGAGCGATCTGCTCGGTCGCGGCCGGCCGCGGCGCTAGCCCGAAGCCAGCGACTCGAGCGCATCCCAGCGCGAATAGGCGGTTTCCAACAACGCCGCGAGAACCGTCAGTCGTTCCAGTGCGGCCGCGGATTGCGCCGGGTCGCGCCGGAATAGCTCCGGATCGTTGACCGCCGTTTGCAGCTGGGCCTGTTCGGCCTCGAGCAGCTGAATCTTTTCCGGCATGGCTTGAAGCTCGCGGCGGTCTTGATAGGACATCTTGCGCGGCTTTGGGCTCGCTGAGGCCGGGCTTTTGCCCGCAGCGCGCGGCGGCGGCGCGGCGCGCGACGCACCTGCGGGGGCTTTGCGCTGCTGCAGCCAGTCGGTGTATCCGCCGACGAATTCGCCGATCTTGCCCTGGCCTTCGAACACCAGCGTGCTGGTCACGACCTTGTCGAGAAATTCCCGATCGTGGCTGACGAGCAGCAGCGTGCCGGCGTAATCCGCGACGATATCCTCCAACAGGTCGAGCGTCTCGGCATCCAGATCGTTGGTCGGCTCATCCATCACCAGCAAATTGCTGGGTTTCGCGAACAGCCGCGCCAGCAACAGCCGATTTCGCTCGCCGCCCGACAGCATGCTCACCGGCGCCTGCATGCGTTCCGGCGGGAACAGGAAGTCGCGCAGGTAACCCGAGACGTGACGCGCAACTCCGCCGATCATGACCGTGTCCGCCCCGTCGGCGACGTTATCCATGATGGACGCCGCGGAATCGAGCTGCTCGCGCTGCTGGTCGAAGTAAGCGATTTTCAGGGAAGTGCCGCAGCGTATCGACCCTGAGGTGGGTTGCAGCTCGCCCGTCAGCAGCCTGATCAAGGTAGTCTTGCCGCAGCCGTTGGGTCCGATTATGCCGATCCGGTCCCCGCGCATGATGCGCGTCGAAAAGTCCTCGATCACGGGGGCTGCCCCGAAGGCATGGGTTACATTCAGCGCTTCCGCCACCAACTTGCCCGACCGATCGGCCTCCTGGACCTGAAATTCCACATCGGCGATCCGATCGCGGCGCTCGCGGCGCTGAATCCGTAGTTGCTTGAGCGCACGCACGCGCCCTTCGTTGCGGGTGCGTCGCGCCTCCACCCCTTGGCGTATCCACGCCTCCTCCTGCGCCAGCTTCTTGTCGAACAACTCCGTCGTAGCCGGCCGGCCACTCCCGAAGCTGCCCGCGGTCGAGTTCGACGATGCGCGTGGCGAGACGGCGCACGAAGGCGCGATCGTGGCTGACGAACAGCAGCGCGCCGTCGAAGTCCTTCATCATGTCCTCGAGCCAGAGGATGGCGTCGATATCCAGATGATTCGTCGGTTCGTCCAGCAACAGCAGGTCCGGCGCCGACACCAGGGCGCGGCCCAGCATCACCCGGCGCCGCCAACCCCCGGACAGAGAACTCATGGGAGCATCGCGGTCCAGATGCAATCGAGATATCACCTGATCCACTTGCAGCTCGCCCTGCCAGTCCGCATCCGCGCCAATGCCATGAACTCCGCCGCGGATGATGTCGAGCACGGACTCATCGCTGCCGGTTGACACTTCTTGCGCGAGGCTCGCGACCCGAGCGCCTGGACGGATCCACACCTCGCCGCTGTCGGGGACGATGCCGCCCGTGATCAACTGCAGCAGCGAGGACTTGCCCTCGCCGTTGCGGCCAAGCAGGCAGACACGTTCGCCCCTTCGAACCTGCAGCATGGCCTGATCGAGCAAAGGCTTGAGGCCGAAGCTCAAGCAGGTATTGGAGAGGCGAACCAGGGGCATGAAGCCCCTATGTTAAGCCTAGAAGCCCACCCATAGAGATATATAGACGCCGCGCTGAGTGCTCTTGCCGGCAATCTGTCCAAGATCTGTCCAGGCGGTGGTGATAGTGAGGTTCTTCAAGGGACCCCACGCGAGGAACACATCATTCGCGCTGTTTTCGCGGAACGCGCTCAGGTTGCTCGGCTTGTCACGGTATTCCGCGCCAAGCAGCAGATCGTCCCACAGCCACACCGCCGCCGAGAACTCCGGGTTCCAGGTGTAGCCGCTGCCGTCGCCACCGAATCCCAGCAGCCCGAACTGATTTGCGCGGGTACGCCGCAACGTGGCGTCGACGATGACGTTGTGCCCATCGATGGCCGCAAAGTACAGCTTGGTGGCCGCGATGTAGAGATCCACATCATCACCGCGCGCCGCGCCCACCGCGCGCGGAATTTGATCGAAATCCAGGGTGCGCTTGTACTGCGCGCCCACTGCGATCTGCGGCAGGTACTCATCCGGAGCGAACACCGCATCGCCCAGCAGCCGCACTTTGAGCCCCAGTATGTCCTGTCCCAAAGTCAATCCCGGAACGACCGAGCCGGCATCGAATCGCTGGCGATCCACCGACACTTCCACGCGGTCGTCCACTCCGACGCTGACGCCCGCCGTGCGCAGCGAAAAGTCCTGAGTGGAGACATAGGTCGCGAACCCGGTAGCCCCGATCTGTTCGTTCGTGCCCAGGCCGCCGATCAGCGCCCAGGGGACCAATCCGCCGCCGGCGCTGCCCTCGATCTCATCGACGGCGCCGGTCCACGCCAGACGGTCGCCGGCGCTCGCCGGCGCGCCGCCGAATGCCAGCGAGGCGGCTAGACCTACGAACCCCAAACGAATTGCCTTCACTGCGCGCGGCCTGCACTCTGGTTACATCCTGTGCATCAAGGGTAATGGGCCGTGCAGTCGGATATTGTGTCCGAGCGCACAGCCTTCCAAGGCGTGGCCGCTTAACCTAAGGTTTTTGCGGATTTTGCCTATGACTGCGGTCACATCCTGGGTTCCGGTGCTTTCGATTGCGTGCTTCGCGGTCGCCGCGGCCGGCGCGGCCCCGACGCTGTACGATCGCCTCGGAGGCGAGGCGGGAGTCGCGGCCATCTCCGGCACGCTGATCGATCGAGTGTCCTCGGATCCGGTTTTGGGCAGAAGCTTCAAGGACGCCAACCTTAAGCGGATCAAGAAGCTGCTCGCGGAACAGATCTGCGATTTGAGCGGCGGACCCTGCCACTACTCGGGCGACTCCATGAAGGAGGTGCACGCCGGACACCATATCTCCGAGGCGGAGTTCTACGGAATGGTCGACACCTTGCGCCGCATCTTGAAGCAGCAGCATGTGAGCTTGAGCGCCACGAATGAGTTGCTGCGCCTGCTCGCACCCATGAAGCGCGACATCGTCGAGCCTCCCGAAAAGCCCGGTGCAACGCATGCACAATCGCCCGCGCAGTAGCCGGCTGCCGGCGGTGCTGCTGGCGCTGTTTGCGCACGCAGCGCTCGCGGCCACGGTGACCGTCAACGTCACGACCCAATCAGGAGCAGCCGCCGAGGACGCGGTGATCGTGTTCGATCCGCTCGATGCGACCCCGCCCGCGAGCCATGATGCGGCAAGCATCGACCAGATCAACAAGACTTTCGTGCCTCGAGTCAGCATCGTGCGTACCGGCACGGCGGTCACATTTCCCAATAGCGACAATATTCGCCATCAGGTGTATTCCTTTTCGACGGCGAAGGAATTCTCGCTCAAGCTCTATGCCGGTTCGCCCAAGACCCCCATCATCTTCGATAAGCCGGGTCTGGTGGTCCTGGGATGCAACATTCACGACAACATGATTGCATTCGTGGGAGTCGTCGACTCGCCCTACTTCGCCAAGATCCCGGCGAGCGGAACCGCGAGCCTCAATCTGCCGGCGGGTCACTATCGCCTACGCGTCTGGCATCCGAATCTGAGTGCCGCGGTTCCCGCTCAGGAATTCACCGTCTCGGATTCGCCGCTCATGGTCCCTGTGAAGGTCGCTCTGCAGCCGACCTTGGATGCAGAGGCGCCCTGGCCCTGAGATCGCCCTGCTCGAGGCCGAAGGCCTGGGCAAGTTCCCGGCGCGCACGCACACCCGCTGACAGTTCGCACACGTTGATCACGGCGAGACGAAACCCGCCGGGAGGCATGCTGTGCGACGCTGCCGGCAGGTCCGGATGAAAGGTGATTTGCAGGCTGCTCACCGCATCGTAGGCACGGATGCGCGAGGTCAGTTCCCGGGCCGGGCAGGCATATTGACGTGCATGCGGCCCGAACAGCACGACGCTGTATCCGGTGCGGCGATCCGAATCCGGGTAGTTCCAAAGCCCATGCGAATATAGCCGGACCATCGCATCCAACCACCCGCTGCCGTACAGGTCCGGCCATTGGTCGGAGAACCTCAAATGCGCCTCGATGATCTTCCCGCCAATGGTCTCCAGATTCAGCATCCCCGAATAGCCGCGCAAATGTGACCGTATCCAGGCGGCGCAGTACTCCTCCAACTCCGGTAGGTGCTCGGCCTCGATGGTCCAGTAGTCGAACGTGCCGCCAGGACGGCTGATCCCGATCGAGTGCCGTATCCAGCGCACGTTCCCGTCGATCACGGCAAAGTCGCTGCTGATGTGTCTGCCCGTGAGCAGGGTCATCCACATATTGCCCGGGTGGTAATGGCGTCCGTACTCCTCGTGGTTGCGCAGTGCGCGGCTGCCCACACCCATGCCCTCGATGTTGACTATCGGTTTGCTGAATACCGGGTAGTGCGTGGGTTCCACGCCGTGGGGCGCGCACTTCAGGCCCTGCGACTCGGCGACGAACAATTTGTTGTACACGCCGCGATGCCTCGAGTTCCAGCGATACGCATCGGCATCGTCCGTCGGAATGAACACATTCTCCGGGCACACGATGTTGTCAAAGTATTGAAGGCGCCACGGATCTCGTTCGTGAATGGGCATCGGCCTAAGCGCGCAGCCGCTGACCTTGCGGGTCATGCAGCGGTTCGAGCCTCACTGTCGCGGTTCGCATCTCGCCCAGTATATCGATCTCGAAGCTCTCGCTGTCTTTAGCGAGCGCGGCCGGCACATAACCCGCCGCCAGGCTCTTGCCGATGCAATGGCCGTAGGCCCCCGAGGTCACGTAGCCGACCGCCGCGCCGTCCTTGAGGATCGACTCGTAGCCGACCACATCGGCATCCGTGTCAGAGACTTCCATGACGACGAAGCGGCGGTTCGGGCCCGCGGCCCGCTCGGCGCACGCGGCGGCGCGGCCACAGAAGTCGGGTTTGTCGAAATCGACAAAGCGGTCCAAGCCGGTTTCGCCCGGCGTGTAGTCGGGGCGGAAATCCTTGTTGAATGAGCCATAGCCTTTCTCGAGTCGGAGCGAGGACAGCGCGCGGCCGCCGAAGCGCACTAACCCTAAGGCCCGTCCCGCATCACAAAGCTCATCGTACAGGGTTGCGAAGTAGTCGGGCGTCGTCCAGATCTCGTAGCCGAGCTCGCCGGTGAATCCGGCGCGCGTCAGGATCGCCGGCGCGAATCCGACGGCAGTTTGCGCGACTTGAAACAATTTGAACGCCGCCGCGGACAGATCATCCCGCACCAGGCGCTGCAACAGCTCGCGCGACTTGGGGCCGGCGACCGAGACGCCGCAAAGCGTCGAGGCCGCGGAGCGGACGAACACGTCGGACGGCGGGTCCGAGGCCCAGAACCAGCGTAGATGAAACTCCTCGGCGAACCCCGAACCCATGATCAGGTAGCGATCCTCCTCCAGGCACGCGATCGATAAGTCGCCGACGATCCGCCCCGCGGCATTCAGCATGGGCGCCAGCCCCAGTCGCGAGCGCTTGGGAATCCGTGAGGCAAACACCCGGTCGAGCCACGCGCGCGCGCCGCGACCGGTGACCTCGTACTTGCCATAGTTGGTGGTTTCGTAGACGCCGACGGTCTCACGCACCGCGCGGCATTCGGCGCCGACGATCGCAAAGGCCTCCGAGCGCCGGTAAGTCGGCGTCTCGGTGGGCGCAACGCCCGGCGGCGCGAACCACAAGGCATGCTCCAACCCGAAGTTTGCGCCCATGACCGCGCCGGCAGCCAGCAGGCGATCGTAAATCGGCGACCGGCGCACTGGCCGCGCCGCCGGTAACTCTTCGTTCGGATACACGAGCCGGAAGCGCCGCGAGTAATTCTCCGGCACCTTGATCGAGGTGTATTTCGGCGTCGCGAATGCCCCAAATCGCGCGACGTCCATCGACAGGATGTCCTGCCCAGGATCGCCGTGCGCAATCCAGTGCGATAGCACCAGACCGATGCCGCCGCCCTGGCTGAAGCCGGCCATGACCGCGCAGGCGACCCAGTAGTTGCGCAGGCCGCGGATCGGTCCTACCAAGGGATTGCCGTCCGGCGCGAACGTGAACGGACCGTTGATCGCCTTCCTGATGCCGACGCGCCCCAGCGCGGGAAAGTGCCGGAATCCCTCCTCGAAACACGGCGCCAGGCGTTCGAAATCATCGGGCAGCAGCTGCATCGAGAAATCGTCGGGCGTCTTTACCGGCGACCAAGCGATGCCATGCGGCTCGTAGGTGCCGATCAGCGCGCCGCCGCGTTCCTGGCGCATGTAGATCTCGCCGGCGTAATCGGTCGTATTGACGATCTCGTGGTTGCGTCCCGCAAGTTCCGGGATATCCTCCGTGATCAGGTAGTGATGCTCCATCGCGAGCACCGGCAGCTCGATGCCGACCAGGCGACCGACCTCGCGCGCCCATAGGCCCGCGCAGTTGATGACGTGCTCGGCATGGATCGAGCCCTTGTCGGTGGTGACGTCCCAGGACCCGTCGCGGCGCTGAGCGAGCGAATGGACGCGCGTGAATCGTTCCACTGATGCGCCAAGCCCGCGCGCGGCCTTGACATAGGCATGCGTGGTTCCGGATGGATCGCAGTGGCCGCCGTCGGCGCGCCACAGCGCGCCGATGAAGTAGCTGGAATCGATCAGCGGATTGAGGCGCAAGGCCTCATCGAGCGAAATCATCTCGGTCTCCATGCCGAGATAGCGCGCCCGCGAGCAAATCAATTTCAGGCTGTCCAGTTCGCCCTGCGTCGCGGCGAGCATCAATCCTCCGTTCGGATGCAGCCCGCATGACTGGCCCGACAATGCCTCGATCTCCCGATACAGGTCGATGGTGTATTTCTGCAGCCGCGAGATGTTCGCCTCGCCGTTGAAGGTGTGCATCCCGCCGGCCGCGTGCCAGGTCGAACCGGAAGTCAATTCGCTCTTCTCCAGCAGCGTCACGTCGCTCCAGCCGATTTTTGCGAGGTGATACAGCGTGCTGGCGCCCACGACGCCGCCGCCGATGATCACGGCCCTCGCTGAGGTCTTCATCGATGTGCTCTCCCAATCAGATCGTCCAAGCTCGGACTCGTGTGCGCGAGCGGCCCGAGCGCGCGGGCGGCCGACTCCAGCCACTCGTTCAGATGCATCGCGGTCGTCGCGGGCGTGAGCAGCAAGAGTCCCGGGCCCAGCGCCGCGAGGATGAGCGAGACCTGGGCGACGATGGTCGCCGCGGCATGTCCCGCCGGAAACACACCCGGATCCAGATCGAGCCGGCAGCCGCGCGCCAGCACATCGCGCAGCGCGGGACCTTCCAGGTATCCGGCCGCGAGGCCGGATGACAGATCGACTGCGGCGCCGGTTCCGGCGCAGTGTCGTTGCCAGTCCGCGGCCGCCGCGCCCGGCACCGCGGGCGGCGTCAGCAGCAGCCACCGCTGAGGACGCACGCATAGGCTCAAGCACGAAACGCCGGCGACGATCCGGCCGAACCTCGGCAGCGACACACCCTGCGCGCGGGCGATTCCGGCAAGTTCGGACGCGCGCCCGCGATAGGCGCCCACCTCGACGATGTCCACGGCGATGCGCCCTAGCTCCACGCCTGGGCGGCCGGCGATCGAGGCAGCTTCAGGCGCGGACACGGGCATTCTCCGGATCGAGGTGGCGGGGACTCACGATCTCGACCTCGATCGATTCGTCATGGATCGGCGAAGCAGCGATGAGCCGCCGGCCTATGCAGTGTCGACCGCCCGCGAGCAATGCGAGGCCGACCCAGCCGGCGCTCTCGACCGAGGGTGTCGAGGAGGTGACATAGCCGAGGCTGGCCGCGGGCGCGGCCGGCGCGATGAGCTGCGCGCCGTTTCGCAGGCGCTGGGAGGCTCCAGTCGGCCGCACGCCGACCAGCTGCAGACGGTCCGGCGCCTTCATACCCGGCCGCTGCGCGAGGGCGCGCCCGACGAAGTCGCCGCTGGTCTTCAGCATCGGCCCCATTCCGAGATCGTCTGCGTTGGTATTGCCGTTGAGCTCGGCTCCGGTCACATGCCCTTTCTCGATCCTAAGAGTGTTCAGCGCATCGAGTCCG
>Ga0302324_100017088_pt1 | contig 14411 bp, 13 predicted proteins | sample Palsa_T0_1_FD_201949 | JGI IMG/M metagenome (GOLD analysis project Ga0302324, IMG submission 201949) | Peat permafrost microbial communities from Stordalen Mire near Abisko, Sweden - Palsa_T0_1 | ecosystem: Environmental > Terrestrial > Soil > Palsa > Peat permafrost | place: Sweden: Abisko...
TCACCCCAATCGCTCTCTCATTTCCGGAGGAATCGCCCATGAAAAAGATGATGCTCGTATTCATCGTCGTCCTGCTGATCGGACTCGCGGGAATTGGCGGTTGGGCGCTGAACATGACCCATCAGAGCCGCGCCGCCGCCGATGAATACGTCCAGTGGGCCCAGAACCAGAAGATCGTGCCCATTCAGTTCATCATCACCGTCCCGCCGGAAACGCCTACCAACCAAACCCTGTACATCTCCGGCGATGCCTCTGAAATGGGCAACTGGGACGGCGCCGGCATCCCCCTGCACCGGCAGGCCGACGGAACCTGGCAGGCCACCGTCAATCTCCTCAGCGGCATTCCCCACCGATTCAAAGTCACCCGCGGAACCTGGGGAACCGTCGAACGCGGCGCCGGTGGCGCCGACATCGACGATCACACTTTCACCGGCGAAGGCGGCGGTGTCGTTCTGTCCACCGTCCTCACCTGGGTCGACGGCGGAAAATCCATCCCCGGAAAAATCACCCTCACCGGAAACGTCCTCCTCCACAAAAAATTCGAATCCAGCCTCCTCGGCAACGCCCGAAACATCATCGTCTATCTCCCGCCCGATTATGATTCCCAGCCCAACCAGTCCTACCCCGTCCTCTACATGCAGGATGGCCAGAACCTTTTCGACAGCTCCACCGCGTTCGCCGGAATCGAATGGCAGGTCGATGAATCGGCCCAGCGCCTGATCACCGAAAAGAAAATGCAGCCGATCATCATCGTCGGAATTTACAACAGCCCCGATCGCACCGCCGAGTTCACCCCGTTCGACAAAACCTCCACCGGCCTCGCCGGCCGCGGATCGCTCTACGGCCGCTTCGTCGTCGAAGAAGTCAAACCCATGATCGACCGCACCTACCGCACCCTGCCCGATCGCGCTGACACCGGCATCGCCGGCTCATCGCAGGGCGGCCTGATCACCCTCGCCATCGCCCACGATCATCCCGATGTCTTCAGCAAAGTCGCCGTGCTAGACCCCTGGCTGCGCGATTCGCAGCATACCCTCTTCGACCTCTGGAAAGACACCGCCTGGATGAAAGGCATTCGCTTCTACGTCGATATGGGCACCAATGGCGGCGGGCTCTATCCCGGCCCAACTGAAATGCAGGACATGGATCAGTTCACGCAATTGATGGATTCAGCCGGCCTGAAAAAAGGGTCCGATTACACCGCCACCCCCATCGACGGCGCCGAGCACAACGAATCCGCCTGGCAAAAACGCGTCCCCGATTTCCTGACGTTCCTCTATGCACCCAAGTAGCTCCGGATATACATCCGGAGCTCCACCCCAAAACGCCCACGGCGCCGCCGTGGGGAAATCCCCATTCAGTTCCCCCACAGCGCCGCCTTCAGCGGCCCAAGATGCTTCTCATAATGTCGCCAGCGCCCCACCGAGCTTTCGTAAATCGGCCGGCGAACCTGCATGACGCTCGCCGTCACGCACGGCCGCTTATCCGCGTGAAATTTCAGACAGCGGTCGTCCCACGGCAATCCCAGAAACTCGATCATCCGCCGTGACTGCGTCTCCGGATTCGCGACCACCTCTTCATACGACACATCCAGCATCGGCAGGTCGATCACCTTCTCCCAGTGCGACATCAGCCGCGAATAACTGCGGTAAAAATGCCCCAGGTGCGAAAGGTTGTGCTTGAATTCGTGTCCCTGGTTGAAATGAGTCAGGTAACACGACAGGCACGTATCAATCGGATCGCGCCGGCAATGGATGATCCGCGCATCGGGAAACAGCAGCGAGATCAGCCCGATGTGCAGAAAATTCAGCGGCATCTTATCCGTGATCCGCGCCGCACCCGGCTTCAGCGCCAAAAACGGCCCCAGATAAACATCCGCCATTCCATCCACGTGCGCTTTCGTCAACCGGTCCATACAACCCGGAAATTCGCTGAAATCCGCCCGCAGCATCCCCAGCGTTCCCAGCAACGTGCGATACAGAAAATCCAACTCGCCCGCCCCGTGAATCGATGGATGCGAAGCCAGGATTTGCTCGATCAGCGATGTGCCCGATCTCGGCATGCCGAGAATAAACACCGGCTTGTCGCTGCGCACCGTTGACCGCGGCATCGACGCAAGCCGCTGGCGCGTGAAATACTCAATCAGCAACTCGGTCCATCGCTGCTGCCCCGCGGGATCATAGTGGGCGCCCTCGCGCATCGCGTTGGCGTGGGCGGCATGCGTGAACGCCTCGTCATATCGTCCCGAGCGGTCGAGCAACTCCGCGGCCGTGAAATACAGCGACGATTCTCCCGGCGCCAGCCCCGCGCCGAGTAACCGATTAATCGCCGCCAGCGCCTGCGCATGCTCGCCATATCGCCCCGCAAGCCGTCCATACAGCCGCGCCAACGACGGCGTTAGCGCCGTGCGCGCCACCAGTTTTTTCACCAGTTCCCACGCCCCATCCGGGTCGCCCCCCGCTTCCAGCACCCACGCCCGCGCCTGCATGAACGTGAGATTCTCCGGCTCCAGCTCCATCGCCGCCGCTGTCGATTTCAGCGCGGCCTCGATCATTCCCTGGATCAGATACCATTCCCCCAGCCATGAGTGCGCCGCCCCATACTGCGGATCAAGCCGCACCGCCTTTTGCAGATATGGCCCCGCGCGATCGATCTGCCCGCCCGCCCAGTCGCTCATCGCGGCGCAGAAGTAATACCGCGCGCAATCCGGGTCCAGCCGAATCGCTTCCTGAAAATGTTTGTGCGCGGTTTCCCAGCGTCCCTGGGAAAATTCCGCTTCCCCCACCCGCGCAAGATTAGCAGCCCCGGTTGACATAGACGCATGAAACAAAAATGTCCCCCTGCGGAAATAGCGTTACCATAAAAAGCTGAATCGGCGCGCGAATGCCTGCGCTCGCCTGATCTTCTTCTGGTTCGCCGGTGACTCCCCGCCGCAAAACTAACATATCCCTTGGCATAAAATCCAAGGGATTTTTTTGAATTCGTCAAAATTGCGCGAATATTCCAACGGAATGAAGTGCCCCAGTTTCTACGGCGATTTCACGGTCAAAAGCTCCTCCATGCGTGTGCGGAAATCATCGCACTGTTTCGAAAGCGAATTCAAAAAATTGATGTGCCCCGGATCGTCCTCCACCATCACCAGCGCCTTGCACAAATTGACCGCATATCCCATCGCCTGGATTTGCGTCAGCAGAAGCCGCAGCTCGAACGTCTGCCCGCTGCTGGTCAGCAGTTGTTTCTCCTGCTCCTTCGCTTCCAGGTCGCGTGCCTCCTGCTCGACGCGCGGTAAATCCAGAACATCAAATTCGATCCGATTGATTGAATTCGGAAAATCGTGAAGCTGCTTCTGCGCGTCCTTGGCCGCCAGCCCGATCTCCTTCACCACCCCGCCCACCGAATCATCGGCATGTTTGATGATGAAAATCCCTCCAACCTGGCTCTCATCCAGCATGAGTTTGTACAGCAGGCTGTATCCCTCATTCCGCCTGCGAAACATGCCGCCGTTTTCTCCCGGCGGTGCGAGCGCCGAGGGGGGCGCGGTGCTGGACGAAGCGCATCCCTCCACGCCAAGCACGCCGCACAGCAGCACCCATTTCACGATTGAAGTGAGAAATTCGCGATTCATCGCCACCCGAACTGTAGCGAATCGAGCCCCGCACATGAACGGCCAAATTATTTTCCACCCGGCGTCTCGGACGATGGCCCCCCCGTCAGCCCCGCCACCGACGCAACCGTCGCGATCAATTCCGCCGGTTCAACCGGTTTGGCCACATGCACCTGATATCCCGACATCAGCGCTCGCGTCCGGTCCTCGGATCGCGCAAACGCCGTCAGCGCGATCGCAGGAATCTTCCCCCCGTTCTCAGGTTTCATCGTCCGAACCAGGCGCAGAAATTCGTATCCATCCACCTCCGGCATGCCGATGTCGCTCACCAGCACGTGCAACTGCTGCGACTCCAGAATCGGCACCGCCTCCGCCGCGGAGCCGGCAGTCACCACCTCTGCCTTGCATTCCTCCAGCATCCGCCGAATTAAGTCCCGCGCATCCGGTTCATCATCCACCACCAGCACCCTCACCCCATCCAGCGCAAAGCGCCCGTGCGCACCGGACATCGCCTTCGTCCCCTCCGCTGCCGGCGCGCCCCCCGCTTCCGCCCGCGCGTGCACCGCCATCAGCGGAAGTTCAACCTTGAACGTCGCTCCCTTCCCCGTGCCCGGGCTGCTGGCCGAGATGTTCCCGCCGTGCAGCTCCACAAGCTGCTTCGCGATTGCCAGCCCGATCCCCAGCCCGCCCATCTTGCGCGTCGTCGACGCATCCGCCTGGCGAAACCGATCGAACACAAACGGCAGAAAATCACCCGCGATCCCCTGCCCCGTGTCCGACACCGTCAGCTCGATATGCGAATTTACCCGCTGCAAAATGACTTGCACCTTCCCCCCCTTGGGCGTGAACTTGATCGCGTTGGACAGAATATTCCACGCGATCTGCTGCATCCGGGCCGGATCGCCCGCGATCGGACCCGCGTGCGCATCCAGAATCGTCTCGATCCTGATCTCCTTCGCATCCGCCGCCGGTTTCACCGAATTGATCGCCGCCTCCACCACCGACGCCGGCAATATCCGCTGAATCTCCAGCCGAAGTTTGCCCGAAATAATCCGGCTCATGTCCAGCAGGTCTTCGATCAACTGCGTCTGCACCCGCGCGTTGCGCTCGATCGTCGAAAGCCCCTGCTCCAGGTCCCCGTCTTCCAGCTTGCCTCGCTGAAGCAGATGCGACCACCCCACGATCGCCGTCAGCGGAGTCCGCAGTTCGTGCGATAGCGTCGCCAGAAATTCATCCTTCATCCGGCTGGCATGCTCGGCGTTGGCGCGGGCGGTGCGCTCGCTGGCCAGCAACCGCGACTTTTCCTCCTCCGCCCGCTTTCGCTCCGAAATATCGCGCAGAATCACCTGGATCGCGCTCCCATCCCGCCACGGAACCGTCGCGGAAATTGCTTCAACCGGCACCGTCGAGCCGTCCAGTCTCACCCACTCTTCCCCCACCAGGGGAACTTCGCCCCCCTGCGTCATCAGCCGCTGAATCCGCGATTCAACCAGTGGCCTGGATGCAGCCGCCACGAAATCCAGGGGCGACCTTCCGATCAACTCCTCGGAACTTTTCGCCCCGAAAAATTTCAGCGCTGCCGCGTTCGCATACGCAATCCGCCCATCCGCGTTCACGAACAGCACATCCGGGCTCAATTCCACCAGTGAACGATATCGCCCCTCGCTGGCGTCGCGCTCCGCCCGGCTCGTCGCCGCCGAAAGACGGCTCAGCCGCTCCGCGGTCGCCACCTGCCGAATCGCAAACAGCGCCACAAGCAGCAGCAGGGAAATACACGTCGCGATATACGGTCCCAGATGCTGCCGCACTGCCAGCGGCACCGTCAGCGCCAGAATCCGCGCCCCGAACATCACCGCCAGCGCCGCCAGCAGGATGATCCACGGCCGGCGGTCCGCCACTTCCATCGACATCCGGATCGCAAAAATCATCGCCGCCAGTTGCAGCACCGCCGAGACGAAATATAAAAAAGTGTCCAGACGATCCATGGAAGATCCCATCTTACCGCCCCGACCCGTGGACACCAATCGCCCCCAAAAGCGGCTTGGCGACTTCAGTCGCCATGTCCCCCGTTTCTTTAAAGCTTTCACACGCCATTTGGCATTCCCCCTCCCCCAACCCTACAATCCGGCAACATGAAGTATTTCTACGGCCAATTCAACGGCGACGAATTCCCCACACCCGACAAGCTCTTCGGCTTCGACCAGCTCATGCAGTTCATCATGGAGCACGGTGAAAACGCGCTCAAAGCCATCGAGCAGATGATGAATGACCCCAAAAACCAGGCCCAGTCGGACATGCTCGAAAAATTGCTGAAAGACGGCATGCTCGACAAGGACGGCCAGGGCCGCCTCCGTCTCACCCCCCGCGCCGTCAGTAAGATGCAGCGAAAAGCGCTCATGGAAGTCTTCGCCGGTCTCAAGGAAGGACAGCGCGAAGGACACGAACGGGTCACCCCGGGCCCCGGGGGTGAACGCATCGAGGGAACCAAGCCATACCAATATGGCGACCCCGTCGCCGAGCTCGATCTCCATCAAACCCTGCACAACGCCCTCTCTCGCCACGGAATGCCCCGCGCAACCGGTAACCGCTCAACCGGCAGCCGCGCCAAAATCCATTTCGATGAAAAAGATTTCGAACTCCACCTCCACGAAGGCGTCACAAGCTGCTCCACCGTTGTGCTGCTGGACATGAGCGGATCGATGATGCGCTACGGCCGCTTCATCTCCGCCAAGCGTGTCGCCATGGCGATGCAGGCGCTGGTGCGCGGTCGTTTCCCCCAGGACAGCATCGACTTCGTCGGCTTCTATTCCGGCGCCAATAAAATTCCCGAAGTCATGCTCCCCCTGGTCATGCCCAAGCCCGTTTCGATTTACGATTACCAGGTGCGCCTGCGCATCCCCATCAATCAGCTTGAAAAAGCCCCGCAGCACTTCACCAACCTGCACATGGGTTTGCAGCTTGCCCGCCGGATCCTCCGCAAGCGCACCAGCGAAAACAAGCAGATCTTCATCATCACCGACGGCCAGCCCACCGCCCACGTCGAGGGAGATTACGTTTATCTCCTCTATCCCCCCGATCAGCGCAGCACCGTCGCCACGCTGAAGGAGGCCGTCTCCGCCGTTCGCGAAGGCTGCCGAATCAGCACCTTCGCCCTGATCGAAGATTACTGGGGCATGGACTGGGTCAGCTTCGTCGACCAGCTCACCCGCCTTACCAAGGGCGTCGCCTTTTACACCAGCAGCGGCGAGCTGGCGTCCTGCATCATGGAAAGCTATCTCAGCGGAAGAAAAAAGAAACAATTCATCGCATAACACGTTTAGCGGCCGCACACGTGCGGCGTTACCCATGCCCCTAAAACTCCTCGGCGTCAGCGGCAGCCTCCGTGAAAAATCCACGGGCCTGCTCGCCCTGACCAGCCTTCTCGAAACCGCCAAGGAATTCGGCGCTGAAACCCGCCTCCTCGATCTCCGCACCGCCGACCTCCCCATGTACAACCCCGACGCCGACCCCGAGCCGCGCATCGCCCGCATCCGGAGCGAAGTCACCTGGGCACACGCATTCGTCCTCTCCTCCCCCGACTATCACGGCTCCATGTCCGGCGCGATGAAGAATTTCCTCGACTACCACTGGCACGAATTCAGCGGAAAACTCTTCGGCTTCATCTGCGCCTCCCACGAAAAAGGTCTCACCGTCATGGAAGGCATGCGCCTCGCCGTCCGCCAGTGCTACGGCTGGAGTCTCCCCTACGGCGTCTCCATCCAGGGCCGCGAAGACCTCACCCCCGACGGCCGCATCGAAAACCCCGCCGTCGCCACCCGCCTGAGAATGGCCGCCCGCGACATGGTCACCTACGGCTCTCTCCTCTACACCCAATTCCAGTCCGACCTGACCCAAAAACCCCCCGACTCCTTCGCCACCCGCTACGCCTGACCATTTAGCGGCGGTGCGCAGCACCGCGCTTCCGAATAACTTGACGAACCCCCCCGCCTCCCCTACGAATAACACAAATGCTCAGCGTCTCCGAAGTCAGCGAAACCTTCGACGCCGCCGCCGAGGAAAATAAGCTCTCCTCCCTCCGCCACGAGCAAACCGTTCTCCTCCCCGCCGTCGGCGAGGTCTGGATGACCGGCGATATCCACGATCATCGCACCAATTTCGCCAAGCTCCTCCGCGCCGCCGACCTCGCCAACAATCCCGATCGCCATCTCATCCTCCACGAGCTGATCCACGGCGATCACTACGACGCCAGTGGCGCCGACGACAGTTGGCAAACCCTCTACAAAGCCGCCGAACTGAAATGCTCCTTCCCCCACCAGGTCCATTTCCTCCTCGCCAATCACGACCTCGCGCAAATTCAGGGCGAAGGAATCATGAAAGCCGGCCTCAGCGTGTGCGAAGCGTTCACCGCCGGCGTCAAGCGCGATTTTTCCGCCGGTGCCGACAGCATCTCATTCTCCATCAGCGAATTTCTCCTCTCCCTCCCCCTGGCCGTGCGATGCCCGCACGGTCTATTTTTCTGCCACAGCCTTCCCTCCGACGCGAACATCGACAATTTCGATTTCACGATTTTCGACCGCGCCCTCACCGGCCGCGATTACCAGCGCAAGACCGGCCCCATCTACCAGCTCATCTGGGGCCGCAACATGTCCCCCGCCACTGCCGCAAAATTCGCCGAGCAGGTGGACACCAGAATTCTCATCACCGGCCACCAACCCCAGGACACCGGCTACGCCGTCAACGGCGATCATCACCTCATCCTCGCCTCCGAGCACAACCAGGGCGTCTTCCTCCCCATCGATCTCTCCAAGCCCTGCGAAATGCCCGATCTCCTCGATTCCATTCGCAAGTTCGTCTCCCTCGATGTATAAATCTCAGCCCCAATGAGCGACGACCCGATCCAGAACGTTTTCGCCGAGCGCATCGGCGGCAAGTCCTACGGCAAAGACACCGCCATCTACAAATTCGAGAAGATCAAGCGCGCCAAGCGCGCCGCCCTCGCCGCAAATCCCGGCGTTGAACTGATCGACATGGGCGTCGGCGAGCCCGACGAGATGGCCTTCCCCGATTGCATCGCCGCCCTCACCGCCGCCGCCTCCAGGCCCGACAACCGCACCTACGCCGACAACGGCGGCGCCCTTTTCAAACAGGCCGCCGCCCGCTGGATGCAAAATGTCTGCAAGGTCCCCGGTCTCGACCCCGAAACAAATATCGTCCATTCCATCGGCTCCAAGGCCGCGCTATCGATCCTCCCCGCCTGTTTCATCAACCCCGGCGATATCGCCCTAATGACCACCCCGGGATATCCCGTCTTCGGCACCCACAGCACCTACTACGGCGGCGAGGTCTTTAATCTCCCCCTACTCGAGAAAAACAATTTCCTCCCCGATCTGAATTCCATCCCCCCCGAAAAACTACGTCGCGCGAAAACCCTCGTCATCAATTATCCCAACAACCCCACGGGCGCATCCGCCACCCCCGAATTCTTCGCGTCGGTGGTCGCCTTTGCGAAAAAAAATAATCTCATCGTCATCCACGACGCCGCCTACGCCGCCCTCGTCTTCGGCGGTAAGCCCCTCTCCTTCCTCGCCACCCCCGGCGCGATGGACATCGGCCTCGAACTCCACTCCATGAGCAAGGGCTTCAATATGACCGGCTGGCGACTCGGTTTCGTCGCCGGCCATCCGCAGCTCGTCCGCGCCTACGCCGATGTAAAAGACAACACCGATTCCGGCCAGTTCCTCGCCATCCAGGAAGCCTGCGCCTACGCGCTCGATCATCCCCAGATCACCGAAAAAATCGCCGCCAAATATTCCCGCCGCATGGACGGCCTCGTCACCGTCCTCAATCGCCACAATCTCCCCGCCAAAAAGCCCGGCGGATCTTTCTTCCTCTACGTCAAATCTCCCCGCAGCGCGCAGGCCAAAAACGGCGACCGCGTCACTTTCGAGCGCGCCGAGCATTTCAGCCAATGGCTCATCGCCGAAAAACTCATCAGCACCGTCCCCTGGGACGACGCCGGCGCCTACGTAAGATTCAGCGTCACCTTCAACGCCAAAGACGAAAAGGACGAAACCCGCGTCCTGACCGAAATCAATCACCGCCTCACAAACACGCAATTCACCTATTAACATTTGGCGGCGGTGCGCAGCACCGCGCTCGCTCGCCCCCCACGATTCCACATTGTCCCCACCCGCGCCGTAAGTTACGATCTCCCTCGCCGAGCCCCCAATGCGAACCACCCCCCCCGTAACCGCCTATCTGGCTCTGGGCGCCAACCTCGGCAACCGAAAACGCAATATCCAAAACGCCATCGCCGCCCTCTCCACCACCGACGGCATCACGATTCAACAAATCTCTTCGCTTCTGGAAAACCCCGCCATCGGCGGCCCCCCCGAATCCCCCCCCTTCCTCAACGCAGCCGCCGAAATCAAAACCACCCTCGGCTCCCACGCCCTGCTGCATCGAATTCTCGAAATCGAACAATCCCTCGGCCGCACCCGCCGCCAGAAATGGGAACCCAGACAGATCGACATCGACTTACTGCTCTATGGCGAAGAAATCATCAGCAGCCAGGAACTGGTCATCCCCCACCCCCTGATGCACGAGCGAAGATTCGTCTTACAACCCCTGGCAGAAATCGCCCCCGAAGCCGTTCACCCCACCCTGCAAATGACCATCGCCGGCCTCCTCCAGAATTTAGACCACAATCCCTCCCAAGTTTAGCGGCCGCACTCGTGCGGCGTTTTCCCCCCATTTAGCGGCGGTGGCAACGCACCGCGCTTTCACCCTCCCGTTGCCCTGCGTCCGCGACGGAGCAGCAATAATATCCCCATCACGCTCGCAACCATCCCCGCGCCCGCAGGTTCAGGAATTTCCACTTCCGCAAGGTTCAGTTGGTTGGTCGGATCCCAATTGCCGCCCAGCGTCCATGACGCATCGGTGTACGCGGAGGGGTCATTCGTCCCCGCCGTTTCCGAATTCGATTCGTTGTTGACGTTTCGATCCCCCCAGAACGCCGGCCAACTGTAGTTAGGATCGTTCGGATTCGACGAGCCGGTCCCGGCTGCGAATCCACCCTGGCTGTTGATGTCGGTGTCCGAAGCGGGATATCCCTGGCCAAACCAGGCATAAGACTCTGAAAAAATGTTGTCCACCGTATACGCCGCCGCCTGCGAAGAGTTGAGCTGATGCGACCACGAAACTCTTCCGCTGACGCTGTCAGGGTTTCCCGAAATAAGATCGGTGGTGTTGAATTCCGCGAAGCGGCTGTCCTCGGCCGGATTGCCCCCGCCGTTGTTCGTCGTCGTGCTCGCCGTCTCAGTCGAATCCCACGCAAGCCAGCCCGGTGATTCAATGATCGGCGTATTGCTCAAGCTGGCGACTTTCGTGTTGATAAGAACCGTCCCCGAATCGCCCCCGGGCTGCGTCCAACCCCACGGGCGCCCAATGTACATGGAGCTGGCCGCCGTCGGATTGGCGTTTCCCCCATTGTTCGGATCAATGACCGGATTTCCCTTCATCGAATTTCCCGTAATCGAAGAGTTCAGAAACACAAATCCGTTTGAAGTCGTTTTAGCGGTGCTGGCGGCCGTGATATCGCCACCCGAGTGATCGCTGTCCATGTTGATCGTGGAGTTATTGAACACGGCCGTCCCGCTGCCGAAGATGAAATCGACATCTCCGCTGACCGTCGAATTGGTGAAATACGCCCGGCCTCCCTTGTCATACAGCGTATCCTGATATCCCAGCACTTTCACATCGTTGAAAACCTGCTCGTCTCCCTGAAGCAGAAGCGCGACCGCCGGCGAATTGCTGGTTTGGCTAATTCCCGTTGCGTAATTCCCCGTCGGGCTCACCTGCTGGTGGGTGACGTTGACGATGTACGGCGTATCCGTGCTGTTGGCGAACGTGATATAGGAAGCCGACTGATTATTTCCCTTGAGCTGGAGCGTCGCGCTGTTGCTGGTGCCGTTGACGCTCGAATACGAGGAATCGAGCGTTGAGGTGATCACGACATCATTGGGATTGCCCGTGATGCCGACGAAATCCACGTTATTCTTGCTGTAGGAAAGGGACGATGTTCCAACGTTGTAGGTTCCCGGAGCGAAATAAAGGTAATTGGGGCTTGTCGCAGACCCGCCCGAAGGTACCCCGCCGCTCGATGACAGCGCCGAGTCGATATTGTTGTACGCCGCCGTATAGACCGTTCCATTTGGCGCCGTGTACGCTGCCCCGTTAGTACCGCTGTAATTCGGATCGATGTAATAATTGGCTCCGAACACGTTGTGATTGACTGATAACAGTGCGAAGATCAGAACAATCACGCCTCTACAAATGGGGTTCCATCCCGGCAAATAGTAACCGCGCATTGTGTGCTCCTCCGCAACGAAGCCGTGGCAGCGATGTGCAGACTGAGCTTAATTTTTCTGATGAAATGGGTAAACAGAAAACCTTTGGACTATTCGTCGCGAACTTTGCAGAAATTTAATCTCAAACCCCCAGGCGTGCCCCCGATTTAGCGGCGGTGCAAAGCACCGCGCTTTCACTCCAACCCCCCATCCCCCGGCACAAACGTCACCTCCCTCAACCGCTCCAATATTTTACAAGGTATGATTAATCCCTATGGCAAATCTCAGTCGTGATTACCGTTCAAAGCGCATGCGCAACGGCGCCCTCTATTTTGTCGCCGCCGCGCTATTCGCCGGGATCATCGTTGCAAACCCATTTTCCGGCGCTCAAACTCTTCCATCGACCGTCTCGCCGGCCAATGCCGCAACAGCCGCAGCCCTGGATTTACTGAAAAATGTAGTCGAGCATCATTCCCTGGAAATGTCGACCCTACCAACAAGCATCGCGGATCGCTTCTGCTTTGAAATGACAATCAACTTCACCGCAAACATCGGCCAACCCAGCCGTATTCTTATTATCCGCGATCATGATAAAGCAGCATTGCTCGTCCGAACGCTCAGTGGCGGCTGCTATACCTATTGCACAAACGGGCTGGTGCTCACCATAGATCACGACCATCCTGGATATCTGATGCGTACAACCGCCTGCCCATTATTTTTACTCAATAAAAACGAGAATGGTTTTCAATTTAATTGTGGGTTTGATCAGGTTGCCGCACCGACAATTAAGCTGGCTTTAAGCAACCTCTTTGCGGGTATGATCTCATCCGCCAAAGTTGCCACATACGATGCGGCGTCAAGACGCTTCACCGTTCAGACGGCGCACTCTCTTTCAACAATTGAATTGTCTCATGATGATTCGCCATTCCCCATCCGGTCGTTCACACATCAGAACAAAGATTTTACGATGGAATTTTCGTTCTTGAGTTGTGGAACTATTTCACGCAGCTATGCCATGCTGGTCAATCCAGACTCATTTGAGAAAAGTCTGGCAGGTATTCAAATCGAGAATATCGCTCCCGCAGACAGTACGCCGGAAACCTTCAGCAATGCGGCCACAATACCGTCCGACTTGGGCCAGGATCCGGCCGAGCAGGCACTTGTAACTAAACTGACTGAAATATTAGTCCCGGCAAATCCCGCTACTCAACCCGCAAAAAATCCTTGAAATCGCAACTCATCGTTATAATCTGCGCCGCAACTTAAATGTCACGTTTTGCGTTTCGCCATCGCGCCAAAACGAAACGGAAATTTCGCGCCCGTCTTGAGAACGCAAAAATGCGCTCAGGTTGCAAATATCCCAATCCTTTGCGGCCTTGCCATCAACGCTCAAAATAACGTCGCCGTCCCTTATGCCGGCCTGATATGCGGGACTACCTTCGGTTACAGTGCCGACAACATGAGATGCAACCCGCTCGATCGTCAGCCCGCTCATGTCGAGCTCACTTTGCCGATCGAATTGCAGTCCGGCTTTCGCGTAAAAAATATATCGCGGAAAATCGAAGGTGATCATGTGGCGGGACAAAAATGACAGACCGAACGCACCTGAATTGCCCTCAGTATCTTGCAAAATCAAATTCCGGTAATTCCAACCCAACGCAGGAAAAACGGGCCAACGCATGTATCTCACGGTCGTGTATCCAGCAAAGGTAAGGGCTCCATCGGTTATCGGGGTTGCGCGCATGCTTGCCAGCGCCCTGTTGAATCCCACCATTGGCATTGCAATATCCTCTCCTAAAAAACCCGTATCAAGTCGAAAGGGATATTCCCCATCCGAAAGTCTCACCATAATTGCAGGCACACCCCCAACTCCTTGAAATCCAAATTCCCGCCCCCAATCCGGGTGTGCATCGTAATTCGGCGAAAAAAGCCTGACCACGCGGTTGTCGAAATCAATCTGCAAAACAAATTTCATGAGAGCCGTCGCACCAAGGCAACCGTAAATAGGCTTACCTATACGATGATTCCACTCGGTAAAATCCACTAGCCCAACCATCACAGAATCGCGCAAATTAATCGGTCCAATTGCGAGATCGGGTGGTTCGTAAAGCTCCTGCTCCTGCTCGCCCGACGGTGTCAACACTTCTATTTTTTGATTGCACTCCTTGAGATCGTTAAACGCGAACGTGTCGAGAAGCGACGTGGCCGATCCCGTGTCTAAAATGAAATACCCTTTTTTGCCCTTCCATTCCGCCGGAATGAGAATGGGGTGATTCGCATCCCCGATCTGGAATTCAGCAATCGCAGGCTGAGTAGTCGTCCGACCCGCTGATACGAATGTCAATCCCGTTCGGCACGGCAACTGCGATCGCTAACATAATCTTAATTTGCGCTTTTCTGGGTGTTTGGTAATAATCGCCCGTGATGGATCGGCCGCCGGACAGCATGGAGGTCCAAGG
>Ga0302324_100017089_pt1 | contig 14411 bp, 15 predicted proteins | sample Palsa_T0_1_FD_201949 | JGI IMG/M metagenome (GOLD analysis project Ga0302324, IMG submission 201949) | Peat permafrost microbial communities from Stordalen Mire near Abisko, Sweden - Palsa_T0_1 | ecosystem: Environmental > Terrestrial > Soil > Palsa > Peat permafrost | place: Sweden: Abisko...
CGCCGCGTGATCTTGTTTGGATTCACCACCCGCGGCGAGGCGGGCCCTGACATCGACATCGACCTTTCGGTGGTGGTGGATGACGACACACCGCCGGAAAAGTTGACGTTGAAGGCGGCATACGAGGCGCGCCAATCATACGACAACCCAACCGATATTTTCCCCTGCCGGGAGCAATCTTACCGCCGCAAATGCCAGATTGTCGGCACTTTGCCGTATGCCGCGCACACCGAGGGCATTGTTGTCCATGAGCGACCATGATCCCAATCTCGATGGATGTCGTCGTTCTGTGTCCACCACGCTCGTCATTCGCTCTGCGACACAGGCCGACCGGCCCGATTTACGTCGGGCCGTGGTTGAGTTGCAGGACTACGAACGCCTGCTGCATGCCACCCGCTTACCAGGCGAACAAATCGCCGACGCGTATCTCAATTGGATGCTGTGCAAGGCGGGATCCACCGGCATTGTGCTGGTGGCGGAGCGTAATGGAAGCTTTGTCGGCTTTGCCGCGGGTTGGATCGAAGAAGCTCAGAACCTCGCCGAGACCGTTGAGTCCAACCGTTTCGGTTACATCTCCGACATTTGGGTAGCGCCGGCGTTTCGTGGTCAGCGAATTGCTTCCCGGCTTTTAAAAGCGACCGAGCATCATCTTCACCGCGGCGGGGTCGAGCGTTTGCGCATCAACTCGCTCGCGACGAACACCTCAGCCCGGACAAGCTACGAGCACGCCGGGTTTGCTCCCTACGAAATCAGCTACGAAAAGCTCGTAATTGGTGAGAATGACGCATGACGGCGTGATCCAGCTTGCGAATCAGCCGGGTCGTGACGTGCCTTGGTAGCGGACCGAATCTATTGCGCCGGTGTGTTTCCGTAGGCTCCGACTCGCTTTCCATCAGTCCTCAGCTGCCCGCACGCGGCCAGGATATCCTGCCCGCGCGGCCGCCGCACAGGGGACGCGTAACCGGCGTCGTTCACAATCCGTGAGAAACGATCGATAGCCGCCCGGCTGCTGCGCTCGAATGTCGTGCCCGGCCATGGGTTGAACGGGATCAGGTTTACTTTCGCCGGCATCCCGGCGATCAGGCGCACCAGTTCCCGGGCATCCGCCTCAGAATCGTTGATCCCCTTCAGCATCACGTATTCGAATGTGATCCGCCGCGCGTTCGATGCGCCGGGGTAACGGCGGCATGCGGCCAGCAATTCGGCGATCGGATATTTGCGGTTCAACGGCACCAACTCATCGCGCAAATCGTCGCGCACGGCGTGCAAGGAAACCGCGAGGCATACCCCGAGTTCCGCACCGGCTCGATCCATCATGGGAACGACGCCGGACGTGGACAACGTGATCCGCCGTCGCGACAGACCAATGCCTTCGTTGTCCATCACAATCTTCATCGCTTTCGCGACATTGGCGTAATTGTACAGCGGCTCGCCCATGCCCATCAGCACGATGGTCGACAGCAACCGCGGCGTATCGCCTTTCGGGCTCGGCCACTCGCCATAGGAATCGCGCGCCGCCATGAACTGTCCGACGATCTCCGGCGCGCCGAGATTGCGCACCAGAGTTTGCGTGCCCGTGTGACAGAAGCGGCACGACAGAGTGCAGCCGACCTGCGAGGAAATGCAGACAGCGCCTCGATCTTCCTCAAGGTCCGGGATGTAGACGGTCTCTGCCTCCTGGCCATCCCGGAAGCGAAACAGGAATTTTCTGGTGTCGTCCGTGCTGGTCTGGACTCGCGCCGCTACCGGCCGGCCGATGAAAAAACGCTCGGTCAATTTGGTCTGCAGCGGGCGGGCGATGCTCGACATCCGGGAAAAGTCCGTGACGCCCTGGTGATAAATCCAATGCCAAAGCTGCTTGACCCGGAACGGCGCCTCGCCAATCGCGGCCAGTTCGATCGCGAGTTCCTCGCGCGACATGCCGACAAGGTCTCGCCGCCCGTCCGGCGCGGTCGCGTCGGGCGGATCGAACTTCGCGGTGTGGGCAAGGATCCTCTCCCGCTCCGCCGCGGTCAGTGCGAGGTCTACCTGGGCGGACATGCTTTGCTGATCGCTGCGTAGGCGGCGGTGAATCCCTTCAGGCTGAAGGTGTCGGTCACGGTCGCGTCATGCGGCCCAGGGGATCTGGCGATGGCGCGGCCCGCGCTTTGGAAAGCGGCCACGGCGGCATGGCCGTCACGCGCGAAGGCTGCCCGCTGATGGGTATAGAAATCCAATCCGGTCTGATCCGCCTGGACGTTGACGGTCGCATTTGGGGCGAACGCGAATCCGGCCTCGATCGCCACCGAGTCACGGCCCGACGCGCGTTGGGTCACGGTCAGGATCACTTCGCCTCGCGCGGGCAGCTGCGGGATCGAGCTTTCCGCGCGGGTGAAGGCATAGCAGACCAGTTGTCCCGCCTCCTGATGGGTCGCGGCGATCCAGTCCTCGAAAGTGTCGATCCGCTTTGGAGCAGCCACTTTCGAGGCGGTCACCGGCGGCTTTTTCTTCGCTGGAGACGTGGATGCTTGCTGCTGCGCCGTGGCGGGTAAAATAACCAGCACAGGCAGAGCGGCCAGAAGGAGAGCGCGGAGGAGCATGGGCCGGATACCTAAGACGCGGGGCAAATCGAAACAAGCGCACCCTGCTCTCACGCGACAAGAATATGCCGTAAGTTCGCGACATGACTGACATCACCGACGCAAGGTTGGCAGCCCAGTACGAAGCCTACCCCTATCCGCACCGCGATCCGCGCGACGAGGCGAAGCGCCTGATCGTTGGCAGCCCGGGCCATTTGCGCGAGGTCGATTATTGGGTGTTCGGGGCGACCCGGCCCAGGTCGCGGCCGCTGCGGGTGCTGGTCGCCGGCGGCGGCACCGGCGATGCGACAATCATGCTGGCACAACAAATGGCTCGCGAGGGGCGAGAGGGGACCGTGACCTGGCTCGATCGGTCCTCAGCGGCGCTGAAGATCGCCCAGGCGAGGGCAGCGGTCAGAGGGCTGACGAATATTGTGTGGGAGCAGCGATCGTTGCTCGATCTGCCGGCTTCCGGATTGGGGCCGTTCGATTACATCGATTGCTGCGGGGTGCTGCATCATTTACCGGATCCGGAGGCGGGGTTGCGCGCTCTGCTATCCGTGCTTGCCCCGGGCGGAGGCCTGGGATTGATGGTCTACGCGCCGCATGGCCGCACGGGCATTTATATGATCCAGGAGGGACTGCGGCTGTTGGCGCCCGCCGACCAGGAGCCGGCGGTTCGGCTGGATATGGCGCGCCGCGTCATGAAGCACTTGCCGGAGACCGCCTGGTTGCGCGCCAACCGCGGCGTCACCGATCACCTGAACGGCGGCGACGCGGGGCTATACGACCTGCTGCTCAACCCTCGCGATCGGGCCTATAGCGTCCACGCGCTGCACGGCCTGCTCGCCGCCTCTGGGCTGTCGATCACCTGTTGGGTCGAACCGATCCGCTACGACCCAATCCCGCTGCTGCCGGACCCGAGGCTGCGAGCCCGCATCGCCACTTTGCCCGCGATCGAGCGGGCGGCATTGGCGGAATCGATCGCCGGCAATATCTCGGCGCATATCGTCTATTGCGCCCGCGCCAGTGAGCCGCCTGAACGAGCCGATCCATTCGATGCGGACGCGGTGCCGGTCTGCCGCGAAATTTCGGGCGAGGAATTGGCCAGCGGCATTCAGGCCAACAACATGATGTTTATCGGCCTCGATGCGCTGCGGGTTCCCGTGCCGTTGCCTCCGATGGCGGGGGCAATCTTGCGACTGATCGACGGCAGGCGTTCGGTGGGGGAGATCGGTGGGTTGCTCGCTGCGCGCGGCATCAGCGCGGAGGCGTTCAGCCGGGCCTGGCAGGCACTGTTTCCGGCGCTGGAGCAGATCAACCGGCTGCTGCTCGCCGCTCCAAACGGGACGTCTCGGCCGGCTGTTCCTCCGCCAATCGCCGCATGACGGCCACGGTGGCCTGATCGGCTGGAAAGAACGCCTCGATCGCGAGTTCCGACAGCGTGATATCAACCGGCGTGCCGAATACGGTCGTGGTGCTGATGAATGACAGCGGTCCGTGGACGGTCGCCAATTGGAATGGGATCGCGACGATCTCATGGTCCAGCGGCTTCGGCCGTCCCGACGGCCCTGGCGGCAGCGGGTAATCGCGGACCTCCGCGACGAGGTTCGCCAGGATCTGATCTCCGGTCGCTTCGATCTGCTGACGCAAACGCTCGATAATGTGCCGCCGCCACTCCACCAGATTGATGATGCGTGGCGCCAACCCGGCGGGGTGCAAGCTTAGGCGGATCACATTGACGGGAGGTGTGAGAAGCAGCGGATCGACGCCGGCCATCAAAGTGGTGGCAGCGTTGTTCGCGGCCGCCATTGTCCAGTGCCGGTCGACCGCCAATGCCGGGTTGGGGTCATGCATCGTCAGGATGAGGTCGATGCTTTGTCGCGCGAGGCGGAAGTCGGGATCGTCCAGCGACCGTTCCTGATAACTGGGGGCGAAGCCGGCGGCCCGCAGCATCACGTTTCTGTCACGTAATGGAACGGCCATCCGTTCAGCGAGATGCAGCAACATCTCGCGGCTTGGCAATGAACGTCCGGTTTCCAGGAAACTTAGATGTTTCGTGGAGATCTCCGCGTCACAGGCGAGGTCGAGCTGGCTGAGACGGCGGCGCTGTCGCCACTCTCGGATCAGGTCGCCGATTGGGCGGTTCGAGTTGGTCATGCCAGAACCATATCGCGTTGCGCACGTTGGGACCAAATCATTGCGCCGTGAATTAAGAGATATTTAATGACTTGTGGGCGCTGGTTCGCGTCATGGCCGGGCAGATGGACTGATCCTGAGCCTGTGTTTGGCAAAGGCGACCGGGTCATGCCAGCACACGACCTGATCGTCCGTCGCGGCAAAGCGGCAGCCGTCATGGTCGGGCTCGACCCGAGCATCTGTCGCGGCACTGGCGATCGGCTCGAATTCGTAGCGTACGTGGCGGTAGAGATCCTCGGGTCGAGCCCGAGGATGACGATCAGGGGCGCCCGAGGATGACGAAGGGGCAACACTCGTGTGCGGCGGTGAAGCGGACCCAGGGATGACGGCGGAACATCAATGCGCCAAAATGGAAATCGCCGATCACTCATGGGCTGCTCGCCATGACCGCGCCACGCGTTATCACCGTCTATAGCGACTACAAGAGCCCGTACGCTTACCTGGCCAAAGACCTTGTCTATGCATTGGCGGCGGAGTGTTCCGCGGCGGTCGAGTGGAAACCCTATATTTTGGACATTCCTCAGTTTCTCGGGTCCGCGCGGGTCGACGCGACGGGCGAAGTGGTCGAGGAAAACCGCAACCCTCATCAATGGCGGCGGGTTCGCTACAGTTATATGGATTGCCGCCGGCAGGCGCGAAAGCAGGGACTGACGATCCGAGGGACGCAAAAGATTTGGGATTCGACGCTGGCTGCCGCCGGAATGCTGTTCGCTCAGCGGGAAAGTCCGGCCGCTTTCCGGCGATACCACGACGCCGTTTTCGAACGCTTCTGGCGCCGGGAGCTGGACCTTGAGTCAGTCTCGGCGATCTCCGCCATCCTCCGCGACGCAGGCACCAATGCTTCCACTTTCCCCGCCTGGGCTGATGAGGGCCGCGCCGAGGTCGCTCGCATTGCCCGCGAGGCCGAGGCTCACGGCGTGTTCGGGGTCCCGAGTTTCATCGTGAATGGCGAATTGTTCTGGGGGCGTGAGCACCTGCCGGACATCCAGGCGATCCTCACGGCTGCTCCTCAACAGGGGACTTGAGCCTGGCCCCTTACCGCAGCGCGGTGGGCCGCACTCCGAAGCCGCCCGCGGCGTTGGCCAGCCGCTGGAGATCATACCGGTCCAACGTAAGGTCCGCCGTCTCGCCGCAATCGCCCGCACCCTTCGCCGTGTGCCGTCCTGCCCAGTGAAGCTGGAACAGCGGAGGGCTGGTCTCTTGCCGTTCCTCGACGATCAGGCTGCCGCCGGAGACTGACATCACGTTTGGATCGAACACGCAGGGCCCGGCCGCCTGGTCGCGTCCCGCGACGGAGGTCGTCGCCACCAGCAACTGCCACGAATCCGAGTCCGCCGGAGTTGGGGCGAAGACGATCATGTCCCCGACACGCGGCCGAAGCGCATCGAATTTCAGGGCAAGATAGGTGGTAAGGCCGCCGAGCGCCACGATAAGGAGCGCCGCGGAAAGCGCGGGGCCCCACGCGGTCCAGGACATGGAGGTGGGTTCGGGCGGGTCTCGGTCGGGTCGAATCATGGTTAGTCTCAATGCTGCATCGCGGCATAATGTATGGCTTCGAATTTTGCGGTGCAACAAAGTCGGCCACGCGCTCACCGCGGCAGAGGCTATCGCATTTTGCATGGCTGCCTGGTCAGGCATGCGAATGCATGTGGTCCACCCGCCTTTGGACGGAATGACGGCAAAAGAACCCACCCGCCTCCTGGGCCTCGAACTCGACATCGGCGAAGGGCGGCGATTTTCCGGATCTCGGACAGGCCCCCGTCCAATGGATGTCGGGGTGCAGTACATCCAAAGCCTCACCGTCTCCGGCGATCCCGTGCGGAGCGGTTTCGGTCTCGATACGCGGGAAATGCCGCGCCAAACGGAAATGCGTCGGGGTCGATCTGAACACCGCCCTCGAGATCGTCGCGGGATCGGTGGGCGTGGTGGATGTCGATCGGTCGGGCGAGGCGTTCTTCCCATATCGGGCCGGGGGTTTCCAACGTGCCGGTCAGGCGGAAGATACGAACCGAGGCAGTGCGCACGGGTCGGCGCCCCTCCCGGATTGGGACCGTCAAAGCCTGAGCCCGAGCCGGTTGACAAGCACCGTTCATGGTGGGCCAAATTTTTGCCAGATTGGGGGGCCCAGGCAGAGTGATAACGGGTTTCCGAGGAACGCCTAAACGATTATATGTCACTATCATGAAACCCAGTCGCGGTCGGCGGCAGCCGGCTTCGCGACTGAACCTGACGGCCGCGGCACCGGAACCGCGGGGGTATCGACGACGTATATTGTGAACAACTTTATGCCAGAAAAGGCCGCGCGGATGGCAAATCCTGCCAGCAGACGCACAAATCAGCTTAATGGCCAGCAACGCGGGGCATTCAGCCTTGGCCAGGCGAATCGGACGCGAGGCACCCTCGCAGCCTGAAACGCGGTCGCCTGAAACGCGGTCGCCTGAAACGCGGTCGTAAGCGGAACCCAATCTAATTTCTCACGCCGTACAACCGAATCTCAGCATAGAGTGATACAGCCCCCATGGACCAGTCTGTTATTGTTAATTTATTGAAAACAAAGGTTGTCGGGAAAATACTGGTCGGGGCGTTTTTCAGGCCCAATCAGAAGCTGTGGAGTACATTCCCCTCGACCGTGACAAAGTTCCCACCGTTGCGGGCGTACGGCAGCTGGTTGCACGCACTGGCGCGGATGCGGCCGATTCGGATGTCGTACTTCTATACGTCATTTTTCAGGAACCGGCCGCTGCTTGAGCTCGCTCGTCGCCTTGCCGACCAGAAAAGCAAGAGCGCTGGCCTGAAGATCGCGGTTCTGGGATGCAGCATCGGCGCGGAAGTGTACTCGATCCTGTGGACCATCCGCGCGAAACGACGGGACCTCAAGATTGCCGTGAATGCTGTCGATCTGTCGCAGGAGGCCTTGGATTTCGCGCAAGACGGGGCCTATCCGCCAGACCCCGCTCAATTCACCGACGCTCAGATTTTGGCACCCGTGACGGACCAAGAGCTGCAAGAGATGTTCGATGGTGACGGCAACCGAATGAGGATTAAGCCTTGGCTGAAGGAGGGAATTGTCTGGCGCGCCGGCGATGCGGCCGATCCCCGGTTGGTTGATCTGCTGGGGCCACAGGATATGGTGTTCGCGAACAACCTGCTTTGTCATATGTATCCCATGGAAGCCGAGCGCTGCCTGCGTAACATTGTCAGCATGGTTACGCCGGGCGGGTACGTGTTCGTATCCGGCATCGACCTGGATGTGCGAACGAGAGTGGTGCGGTCCCTTAGGCTGGAGCCGGTCATCGATTTGATCGAGGACATTCACAATGGCGATCACACGCTGATAACGGATTGGCCCTTCAAGTACTGGGGGTTGGAACCGTTCAGCATGCAGCGGCCCGATTGGAGGATCCGGTATTCGTCAGTTTTCCGCGTGAGCCGGTACCATGCGGGCAGCGCTGCCGCATCCGAGAAGCCGGCTGCGTCTTAGGTCCGAAAACCTACTCCACGTCAGCCCCGGTGAGGGCGGCGGCCAGATCTCGATCGGCCCCGTCCACGTGTCGCAGCAGCCATTCCTGAAGATATCGCACAATCAGACTGACACTGACTTTCGCGCCGTCCAGGCGAAGCCCGCGCAGGTCCTCGAGCAGCCGCCGGTGCATGTCCCGGTGGGCCGCCGCACCATGGTAACTCGAACCCCTCATGAGACGCTCCTCGGTGGCGAAGTGGAATCCGGTGTAGCGGATGACCTCCTTGAGGGCCGCATCGTGCGGCTCCCCATTGCGCAGCGCGGCGGCCAGGTCGTTCAGCAGCGACACCAGCCAGGCGTGCTGCTCGTCAATTTCGCGGACGCCGACCTCATGCGCGACGCTCCACATAAGCTGCGCGGGAGCCGTGTCGGCAACGGACGCCGTCGTGGCCCAGGCGGCGCGGTCGCGGCCTCGCCGCTTGGCCTCGTAGAGTGCGCTGTCTGCCGCGGCAAGCAGGTGATCGACCGTGTTGGCGTGCTCGGGATAGACGGCGATGCCGACGCTCGCTCCGACCTTGACCTGGAATTGTCCGAGACTGATGGGCTGTCTCGCGAGATCGACGAGCCGGTCGGCAACGGTCATCGCATCGCCGCGCGCCTTGAGCATGGGCAGCAGCACCGCGAACTCGTCGCCGCCGATGCGAGCGATACTGTCTGTCTCGCGCAGGGTCGCGAGCAGCCGGGCGGCGATCCGTTGCAGCACACGATCGCCGGCGTCATGCCCATGCCGATCGTTGATCGATTTGAAGCCGTCGAGATCCAGCATGAGCAGGGCGAAGGATTGCGTGGCCCGGCGTGCGGTCAGCATCGCCTGGCGGAGGTGATCCGCGAACAGAGCACGGTTGCCCAGACCGGTCAGCGGGTCGGAGTAGGCCAGCAGATTCAGTTTTTCCTCCGCCCGCGAACGATCCGTCACATCCTGGGCAAAGATGGCCATAAGCGGTGCGTTGTCATGCGTCATCGGCTCGAAGCGCAGTTCGACGTCGAACGCCAGACCGTCGTCGCGCAACGCCTCCGCGACACAGGACCGCGGCGGACCGATTCGTGCCGCCAACGCGGCCCTGACGTGCTCTCGATGAACGGGCTGAACCAGGTCGAGAATAGATACGTCCGCGAGATCACCGGTGCGTCCGAACAGGCGGCTGAACGCCGTGTTGACGAACAGCAGGCGGTCATGATCGGCAAGAGCCAGCGCGATCAGGTTACTGTTGATCAGCAGCGCGGCCAGCTGGCCAATGTCGGTTTGGGATTCCGTCGGCATGGGCTGCATGGGGTCTTTCCGGCCATAATGGCCGCTCGTGGATTGTCCGCCGATTCCGCGGCGACACGCCGCCCGCTGCTGGCGACGGCCTGGCATCCATGACACCGCCGCATTACCATTTCCTTAATGGCGGGCTTCACGAGCCCCGTTGCGAGGCAAGGACACCGACCCGCCGCCGCCGCGAAGGAACTCCCGAGACCAGCCGGGATTAGCCTCACACGAACGTCGGACGGTAACGGACATGGGGCTGGTAATTTCCCGGGGGCCGCGAATATCGCGATGGCTCAGGTGACGCCGGAACCAGGAGGGCCGCGGGAGTTGCATTGGCATCCGAACGCGGACGAGTGGCAGTATTATGTGCGGGGCAGGAAACGGATGACACTGTTCCACAATAAACCGGCTTCACGCACCGCCGATTTCAACGCGGGCGACATGGGCTATGCGCCGAAAACACTCGGCCACTAGATCGAGAATACCGGCGACACGGATCTCGTTTTTCTCGAGATGTTCAAGGCACCACGTTATCAGGATATCTCGCTCAACGACTGGATTACCCACATCCCGCCGGAACTGGCGATGCAGCACGTTGGCATTGCATCCCAGAGGCTGGCGGCGATCCCGGCGGGGAACGTCGCAGTTCTGCCAGGCCAGCGCACGGAATAATTCTCTGACGGCGCGAGGGATTGGCGCTCGTTCAGTGGCGTCTGCAAATGTCCAGGCCCTCACGCCGGGCCTCTCGTTCGTCACCGGCCTGGCGATAAGACACCGCGAGGCACCAGTCGTAATGGTGGCGATAGCCTCCCGACCATCTCGGATTGTCCGGAGTAGCCAAATTTCCGCATTCGTGTTCGGCAACGTCGATTTGCCTGAGCGTCGCGCGCGCGTAGTCGTCACAGAATCTCGGATCGGCCGCCTGGGCTTTGATCGGCAGCGAGGCGCTTAGGATTAAACTGGCAACGATCGCGTATTGGATGAGTTTCATTCGACCCTCATTGGACATCAGTGCACGATTCCTGATACCAAATCAGTATGAACGGATGGTTACAGATAACGTCCGTTGCCATGACGCAGGCACCCTTGGGTCTGTTGCCATAAGTGCCAAATGCAAAAATGACTGACTGTTCGGCACAGTCGTCAACCACGTCATGGCCGGCCACCGAGCCGGCCATCTGTCGCCGCAAGGTGCCGCGAGAGATCACCGGGTCAAACCCGTCGCCAGGTTAAGATCGGTGCAACTCGCCTTCTCGTCGTGGCCGGGGTTGAGCCGGCCATCTGGCCAGGCGCGTGCGGCGATTGATGGCCGGATCAATCCCCCGATCAAGTCGGGGGACGGCCATGACGCATGAATTGCGGTGTGCGCCCCTTAATTTAGCGCGGATGGGGTCAGGCCCGATGATGTCGCTGGAATTGGTCACAGGCAGTGGTCACCTGGGGGCGCCGGCGGGCTGCTAACTCACCAGCTCGCGCGCGATATCCAATGCCATTCGCAACAGCTTGTCGCTCGCCTCGGGCGTACGGAACGCGCTGTGCGCCGACAGCGTAACGTTTGGCAGTTTCGTCAATGCATGGCCCGCCGGCAGAGGCTCCGTGTTGAACACGTCCAGCGCGGCGTGACGCAGGCGGCCCGCGTTCAACGCTTCGATCATCGCCACCTCATCCACGACCGCCGCCCGTACGGTATTCACCAGTAACGCACCGTGACGGATTTTCGCGATACGCTCGGCGTTGAGGAAATTCCGCGTCTCGTCGTTCAGCAGCAGGTGCACCGACACAACGTCGCTCTCCGTCAGCACGGTATCGAGATCGGCGAACGTAACGCCCGCGGCTGTCTTCGGTGTTCGGTTCCAGGCCAGCACACGCATCCCCGAACCGCCCGCGATCCGCGCCACCTCGGCCGCGATCCCGCCGAAGCCGATCAGGCCGATGGTCTTGCCGGTCAGTTCCAGCCCTTCCGTGCGGACCCAGTTTCCCTCTCGCATGCCCCGATCCATGCGGGCGAGGCCCCTGGCGGCAGACCACATCAGGGCGATCGTGTGCTCGGCGACGGCGGTATCACCATAACCTTTGATGATGTGAACGGTGATCCCGAGTTCGGCCAACTCTTCGGGGTTCATGTAGCTGCGGGCACCGGTGCCCAGAAAAATGATGTGCTTCAGATCGGTGCAATGACGCATCGCCTCGGCCGGCAGCTTCGTATGATCGTCGAGCACGAAATCATAACCGGCCAGCAAACCGGGCAGCGCCTCCGCCGGAATGTCGCCTTGTTCGTTCACTATCACGACAGGATCGTCCGTGCGCACGACACGGGCGAAGACCGAGGCGAGGTCGTCGACGGCATCCATGAACAGGCCCCTCATATGGTCCCTCCTGCGTGTGCTGATGGAACTGTGCCCTCGCGCCATGCCGCAAGCAACCTTGGAGCCCAACCTTGAGGGCACGCGAATTGTGCTAGAGTTTGGTCCCGATTCCTGGAGACCAGATGTCGCGTAGAGTTTCGACCGCGGTTTCAGCCGGGCGTTCGGCGCCTCGTCCCGCGGCACTCAACCGAGCGTCTGGTTCCTCGACCGCCGGCTTTCGGCCGTCCGCTCCGGTCCAGGGGAAGCGGCGCCGTTCATTACTCGGACGGCTGATTGGCGTCGGCGCGATCCTGACCGTTTGGGGACTGTTGGTCCTGGCGGGCATCGTCATTTGGGCGGCCCGTGATCTGCCTCGCCCCGAGTCGGCGATGGATGCCGAGCGGCGGCCCGCGCTGGTACTGCAAGACCGCGCCGGACGTACGTTCGCGACCTACGGCGATCTGGTGGGCGAGCCGCTCCGGCTGAATGAACTGCCGCCGGAGTTGCCCGCGGCCGTCGTCGCGGTCGAGGATCATCGATTCTGGCAACATTGGGGGATCGACGTGATCGGCCTCAGCCGAGCGCTGCTGGTGAACGTCACTCATGGCCGGCTGGTACAGGGCGGCTCAACCATCACGCAGCAGGTCGCCAAGACGTTGTTCTTAACGAATGAGCGAACGCTGCGGCGGAAAATCAAGGAATTCCTGCTGACCCTTTGGCTGGAGCGAACGTTCTCAAAGAGGGAAATTCTCGAGATTTATCTGAACCGGGTTTACCTCGGCGCCGGAACCTGGGGGGTCGACGCGGCGTCACGAATGTATTTCGGCATCTCGGCCCGTAAATTGAACCTATGGCAGTCGGCGGTGCTAGCCGGTCTGCCGCGGGCGCCGTCGAGGTTCAATCCGCGGGCTAACCCGGCCGCTGCCGCCGCGCGCGCGAAAGAAGTGCTGGACGCGATGGCTGAAACCGGTGCGATCACGCCTGGCCGAGCGCGGGCCGAAGCGGCGAAAATCAGCTTCCCGAAGTCATCTCGCCAGCCTGGCGCGTGGTTCGCGGATTGGGCTTCCGATCAGGTGCAATCCGTATTGCCGCCAGATCGAGACGCGACGGTTCGGACCACGCTCGATCAGCCGTTGCAGATCGTGGCTGAAACGCAATTGTCAGCGATGCTGGACGGCCCAGGAGCGGCGGCGGGAGTAGGGCAGGGAGCGGTGGTCGTGCTGGATGCGGCCACCGGCGCGGTACGCGCGATGGTCGGCGGGCGGGATTATCGGGACAGCAATTTCAACCGGGCCGTCAACGCGCGTCGACAGCCTGGCTCGGCATTCAAGCCGTTCGTCTGGTTGATGGCGCTAGAGAATGGGATGACCCCGGCCGACATGGTCCTGGACGCGCCAGTACGGGTCGGCAACTGGCAACCCGAGGATTTCGAGCACGATTACCGTGGCGAAATCACGTTGGATGAGGCGCTGGCGCAATCGATCAACACCGTGTCCGTGCGGTTGCTGACGCGGTTCGGTGGCCCGAAGCCTGTCGTCGCGACCGCTCAGCGATTGGGGATCACCAGCAAGTTACCCAACAACGCCTCATTGGCACTGGGCACCGGCGAGGTGGGGCTGCTGGAACTGACCGCCGCGTACGCTCCGTTCTTCAACGGCGGCTTTCGTGTCGTGCCATTCGCGGTCCAACCGCAGGAGGCGCCGGAACCAGTGATCCGGCCGGAGCATGCGGCGATGATGGCGGGGATGATGGGTTCGGTCGTCTCGCGCGGAACCGGCCGGGCCGCGGCTGTTACTGGACGAGTGGTCGCGGGAAAGACCGGGACGACATCGGACTATCGTGATGCGTGGTTCATTGGGTCCGTGAACGGAATGCTGATCGGGGTATGGATGGGGAATGACGACAACACGCCGATGAAGAATGTGGTCGGGGGTGGACTGCCGGCGCGGTTGTTCCGAGAGGTGGCGTCGGCGATCAGATAGTCGGACCGCTGCTCCGCACCGGCTGGTCCGCGATCATTCAACGCCGTGATCGTCCCCCTTCGCCGCCGATCACGGCAAGGTGAACTGGCGTCGTGATAGTCGGGCGCAAATAAATCATTTACTGGACTCTTGCGAAGCGGACGAGATTCGACTACCTACAAAACGGTAGGAAGCAAATGCCCAGTCCGCGCCATCTCGGTACCGTCGTCGTACGTCTGCCAGGCGAGAGGTCTCGCCTAAGGAACATGATTCTGTACGTGGCGCAGAGATGTTCAGCCGCTGAGTATTTTGGCGTTATCAAACTCAACAAAATAATCTGGAAAGCTGACTTCGATTCCTTTGCCGCCAGAAGCGTTCCGGTGACGGGGCGGGAATACCTCCGCCAGAAGTTAGGTCCTGTCCCTCGCGAGATGAAACGTCTCCACACAGATATGCTGAGCGAAGGAGCGATCCGAATCGAGCGTCGAAGGGTTGGGGATTATACGGAGTTTCGGACTATCGCCCAAGATGAACCCGACATGTCCAGCTTCACGCAAACAGACATGTCATTTGTGG
>Ga0302324_100017090_pt1 | contig 14411 bp, 12 predicted proteins | sample Palsa_T0_1_FD_201949 | JGI IMG/M metagenome (GOLD analysis project Ga0302324, IMG submission 201949) | Peat permafrost microbial communities from Stordalen Mire near Abisko, Sweden - Palsa_T0_1 | ecosystem: Environmental > Terrestrial > Soil > Palsa > Peat permafrost | place: Sweden: Abisko...
TCCTCAGTTACAGACCACTGCGGGTATGCGCCTTCGTCGCGCCTTGCCCAAGCCAGAATTGCGCGCAACGCGACCCATCCCTACTCTTTAGACGCCCTCTCAGCCTCCAGGCGCGTTTCCACCCGGGACCTTCGGGCCCTCTTGCCCCAAGCCCAACTCGACAAAAGAAAGACGCGGCTGTTAAAGCGATCTAGCAAATATGCGTCCGAACCTTTACACCTTTCTCGAACGCGGCATTGCCCAGACGCGGAAATACGGGTTCGGTCTGATTCGGCATCGCTATGGGACGCGGCCGCGCATTCTCAAGACCGCGCCGGTCCCCTGCCCTGAAGATTCGCCCTTGGAAGTCCATTCCATGGTCTGCGCGCGGGATTGGTTGAACGGTGTCTGGGCCCTGAAATCTTTTCGCGCCGCGGCGGAGCAACCTTTTCGGCTGGTGATCTTTCAGGACGGCTCGCTCCTCCCGGAAGACCTCGAACTTCTCCGTCGCCATTTCCCGGGCGTCGTCATCCCCCGCCTCGATTCTGTCGCTTCGCTGGTCGAGGACCGCCTTAAATCCCTCGCGCCCACCGTCGTAAAACTCAGGATGAGCGGAAAATGCTTCATCCTCCGGAAGGTGATGGATTCGTGGGTCTCCGCCCGGCAGCGCTGGGTGCTGAAGATCGATCCGGACGTGCTCTTTTTTCGGCGCCCGGACGAGTTGCTCAACGCTGAAGCGACACTCGCCGGGCGCTATGCGGCGTTCAACGCACATCGGCCGCGGAGCCACCGCGACGGGGTCTATTGCCTGGATCCCGATGCGCTCCAGGCGCAGTTCGGGATCGATCTCCCGGCCGAATTCAATGACGGGCTCGGGGTCGTCGATACGTCCCTGGCCGATTGGGCATTCGTCGAGCGAATCTTCCAGGCGCTGCCCTTGCGCGAGGATCTTCTCTTCATGGCCGCGCAAACCGTCGAAGCCATCTTTTGCCGGCGACAGGGCTACGTGCCTTTGCCGGCGGACCGCTATAATGTGGAAAACGAGGATCTTCCCGTGGATGAGACCACCGTCGCCCGTCATTACCTCTCCAAGACGCGGGATCGGCTTTACGTGGAGGGCATCCCGCGGTTGCTGGCCACGCCGGGCGCACGGAAGTTTGTCGCCTGAGGATCCAGCGGCGGCATGCGTATTGCAGTTCGCCACCATCGATGAAGCCGCGAGTTGCCATCTGCATCACCACCCGCAACCGGCGCGACGAACTCGCCCGCACTCTGCGCGCTCTCACGCACCTCGAGCCGGCGCCGGACGAGATCCTCGTCGCCGTCGATGGCTCCAACGACGGCACGCTGGAATTGCTGCGCGAAGCATATCCGCAGGTCCAGGCGCTCATCCACGAGCAGGCCCGCGGCTCGATCCCCTCGCGCAATGAACTCGCGGCCGCCTGCCGCAGCGACATCTTTCTGAGCCTCGATGACGACAGTTATCCGCTCGAAAAGGACTTCATTTCCCGGCTGCGCCTCTTGTTTGCCGCCCGTCCGCGGCTGGCCGTGGCGACATTCCCGCAGCGCTCGGACGAATTCCCCGCCTCGCTCACCGCCGCGGATTTGGGGCCGTCGCAATTCGTGGGCAGCTATGTGAACTCCGGCGGGGCGATCCGGCGTTCCGTCTTCGAGGATCTGGGAGGGTACCCTGCCTTTTTTTTCCATGCCTACGAGGAACCGGATTTTGCGCTCCGTTGCCTCGCCGCCGGCTGGCAGGTGTGGTGCGAGTCTTCCCTCACCATTCGCCATCATTTCACCGGGACCCAGCGCGACGAAATTCGCACGCACCATCGGCATGCCCGCAACGAGCTCTGGAGCGTACTCCTGCGTTGCCCCGCTCCACAACTTGCCGGCGTGGCCTTGTTCCGCATCGCCCGGCAATTCGGCTATGCCTGGACGCGCGGCTTCGACTGGGCCATCCGCGAACCCGCGTGGTGGCTGGCGGCGCTACGAGGCCTCTCGCCATGTCTCCGCGAGAGGCAACCCTTGCCGTGGGAGAAATATCGCGCCTGGATGGAACTCGTTCGCACGCCGCTCGCCTCCGAAAAGGAATGGGCCGCAAAATTCGGCGCGGCGGCCCCGGAGAATGCTTCATGAAGATCTCCATCGCCGCGACCAACCCGTGCCATCTTTATCCGCTGGCCCTCGAACTCGCCAGGCGCCGCAGTCTCGGGTGTTATTACTCAGGCTATCCCGCGTGGAAGCTGGGTGGCACCGCGGGGCTCCCGCTCCGCACGCACAGCCTGCGCACGAACATCGTCTACGGCCTGCAGAAGTTTGTTCCCGAAGGCTGGCGTCCGGAATCAAAGCGTCTCTTTCGCTGGCAGGACCACGGCTTCGATCGCTGGACGGGCGCGCACCTCGAGTCCTGCGATTTCGTCCACGCCATGCCCGGTCAATGTCTGCAAATCTTTCGCGCCGCACGGCGGCAAGGCATCCGGACCGTCTTGAATCATGCGACCGGTCCGGTCCGCGAATGGGTGCGCATTATGGAGCCGGAATACGCGCGCGTCGGCTTGCGGCTCACGGATGTCTGCCCGTACGATGACACCTACTTCGAGCGCGAAGCGGAAGAATACGCGCTCACCGACTGGCACTGCGTCGCTTCCACGGTCGTGCGCGACCAGCTCGTCGCCCTCGGGATCGATCCCCGGCGGGTCTGGCGGGTGCCCTACGGCGCGGACGCGCGCATTTTCCATCATCGTGGGCAACGACCGCCGCGCCCCGTCGCCGCGGGGTCGCTTTTGGAGGCGACGAATGAAGGTGGTGAGCCCGCGCCGGGAAGTCCCGACCGATCGTCCGCAGCCGCTTCCCGATTCCGTCTCGTCTTCGCGGGCCAGGTCGGTATCCGGAAGGGCCTGCGCACTTTGCTCGAAGCTCTCGCGCTTGCGCAACGCGCCGGCTGGGAGTTGCATTTCTACGGCGCCGTCCTCGGGGAGGCCCGCCGCGATCTGGATGCCTACCGGGGCGCCACGCCCCTGACATTCCACGGCCCCGTCGCGCCGGAGGCCCTGGCCGAAGCTTTTCGTTCCGGTTCGGCGCTGGTCCTTCCTTCACTCGAAGAGGGCTTCGGGTTGGTCGTTCCTCAGGCGCTCAATTGCGGCTTGCCGGCCATCGTCAGCGACCGGGTCGGCGGCAAGGATTTCGTGCGGCATCGCGAGAACGGCTCCATCTTCCCCACCGGCGATGCTGCGGCCTTGGCCTCAGAACTGCTCTGGTGGGCAGAGAACCCGCGGCGCGTTCAGGAAACCTTTGGCTGGAGCGAGCCCACCGAAAAGCTCATTGAATTCAGCGTCGCCGCCCTCACATGAATTTTCCTCGACCCAAACATCGGAACACGGCCCCGCCACCGCGGCGCTACCCGGGGCCCGCGCAGGCCGTCACAGAGACCTCCGAGCACCCACGTCCCAATGTCAACGGCACCTTCGCCGCGCTGGTCGGCCTGGCCCTCACCGCCCTGCTCGCCAATGGCGAAGTGCCATCGACGGTCGCCCGCTCTTCCGCCATCGGCACGCTGCTCAGCATCGCCATCAGCGTCGGCTTCGATTTTCGCTCCGGCGGCCTGCGCAATCTCATTCGCGCCGACCTCATGGCGATCCTCGCCTTTTATTTTCTCACGCTTTTCGAGTTTCTGTTTCCGCAGCCAAATTTCGACGCGCTGGTCACTGTCGAGTCCACGCACTCCGCCATCCTCAGCGTGGAACTCGGGTTCCTCGGGATCATCGTGGGACGCCATTTTCTCCATCCGAAAAAGCAGCCTTTCAAGAACACCCTCACCTACGAAATCCCGGCCGTCTGGATTGTCGTGATCTTCTGGTCCTGCTTTTTCATCGGCTATCTGCACATGCTCATCGCCGTAAATTTCAACGTTTACAACATGGTCGACTGTTTCCTCGATGCGCGCTTTTCCCAGCCCTGGCAGCGCGGGAAGTTCGGCGACTGGAAGGCGATGCTCGTCGAACTGGGTCTTTTCATTTATCTCATTCCCCCGCTGGCCGGCATCATGATCGCCCGGCGGCACCGCTATGGAGTCATTTCTCTGCTTCTGACCTTCGCGGCCCTCTTCTTCACTTTCTTCTATGGGTTCACCAGCGGCACGCGCAACATTTTCGCCTCCTATCTCGTTACCTTTCTCATCGCCTACAGTTTTGCCCTGCCCTTCGCCCGGAAAAAGGAGTTGGTCGCCCTGTGCTTCGGCAGCGCCCTGGTCATGGTCTTCGCCACCTACGCCATGCTTCAGTTTCGCAATGTGGGCCTGCGCGATTACCTGAATGGCGACTACGACCCACCGCTCCCCGGCGAAAAAACCATGTTCGTGGACTACAATCTCTACGCCATTTCCCGGCTGGTGGAGGTTTTTCCCAACCACCAGCAGTACCTGGGCTGGGAAATTCCGTACCAGGCGCTCATTCGGCCGATTCCGCGCGCCATCTGGCCGGGCAAGCCGGAGGGACTGAGTTCGTCCATCGAAGACGCGCTCGGTGTCGAAGGCGTCACCATCGCCGCCAGTTTCGTCGGTGAATCCTATATGTGCGGCGGGATGATCACGGTGCTCATTATTGCACTGGTTTTCGGCGCGCTCACCGGCTGGTGGAGCTACCTCGGCTCGTCGCAAAACTCCGAATTGGGCATCCTCATCTACGCGTCCGGCTTTTTCGCCACCGTCATTTCGATGCGCAGCCTCTTCGTCTTTACCACGGCGCTGCTGCCGACGGTAGCCGCACTCGTAATCGGCACCTACGCCGTGCGCGCCCTCACGAATCAGGCCCGCAATCTGTTGGCGCGGGCCACTCGCCGCGGCCGGCCTCCCCAAAGGCGCCCACCATCGCCGGTCCGGAAATGAAGGTGGCCTTCATTTCCGTGGTTCCGTCACCCTATCAGTGTGATCTTTTCCACGCCCTCGCCCAAAGATCGGAAGTCGAATTGCGGGTCTTCTACCTCGAAGCCGGGGTCCCGGAGACAGCCTGGCCACGGAAGCCTCTCGCGTCCTACGAGAAGATCCTCCGGGGCTTTTGGTTTCACGCCGGTTCCGGACGGTCCCACGTCAATTGGCCTTTGCCGAACCTCCAGGCCTTCGATGTCGTCGTCATGAACAGTCTCATGTCCATCACCGCCCAGTGGCTGATCCGCACCGCTCTGCGCCGCCGGCCGTGGCTCTTCTGGGGCGAGCGCCTCAGCCAGGGAGGGCGGCTTCACGAAAAGCTCGCCGCGCCATTGCATCGCGCCGCCGGTATTGCCGCCATCGGCAGTTTCGCGGACGAAGATTACCGCGCCCGCTTTCCCGAACCGCGCCATTTTCGCATTCCCTACTACTGCGACCTGGAACCATTTTTCAAAGCACCCCGCCGCCCGCGCGACGACGGTTGCGTCGTCTTCTTGTTTTGCGGACAAATGATTGCGCGCAAAGGAGTGGATATTCTCCTCGCCGCCTTTCAACGCATCGGCGCCGCCGCCCGGCTCCTGCTGGTCGGCCCCGAGGCGGAACTACCGAAGTTCCTCTCCCCGGTCCCGGCAAGCGTCCGCGAGCGCATCGAATACGCGGGGTTCCAGCCACCGGAAGAACTTCCCGGCTATTTCTCCCGCGCGGATGTTTTTGTCCTGCCGAGCCGCTATGATGGGTGGGGCGTGGTCGTCAATCAGGCGCTTGGCGCGGGCCTGCCAATCATTTGTTCCGACAAGGTCGGCGCCGGACGCGACCTCGTGGAAGAGGAGGTCAACGGGGTTCTCTTTCCCGCCGAAGACGCGGCCGCGCTCGCGGAAAGGATGCAGCGCTTCCTGGCGCAACCGGCACTGGCCGACAGTTGGGGCCAGGTTTCGCGCCGGCGAGCCCTGCAGTGGACGCCGGACGCCGGCGCCGCAAAGTGGGTTGACGCCTTCCAAACAGTTCTCGCGGCGTGAGGATTCTTTTCGCCAGCAGCAGTTCGGGGTCTCGTGGCGGGGGAGAGCTTTACCTGGTCTACCTCGGCCGCGCCCTCGCGCAACGCGGTCATACCGTCGCGCTCTGGGCTTCCGATCATCCCCGCATGGATGAGCTGGCGAACAGCTTTTCCGGCATCGGCGAAGTCCTGCGCTCGCCCTATCGCAATACCTATGACCTGCGTGGACGTTCGATCACCAGCTACCTGAATCTCCGCGCCGTCGGTCTCCTGGCCCGCGAATGGAAAAAGGCGCGGCCCGATTTTCTCCACGTGAACAAGCAGAATCTCGAGGACGGTCTCGATTTGCTCCACGCCGCGCGACGCTCGCATCTGCCGAACATCTGCACCATTCACCTCACCCAAAGCGCCGAATACTTGAAAGCCAAGCTCGCTCCCGCTCGCGATTTCGTGGCTCGGCGGGCCCTGCGCAATTATCACAACCCGCTCGTCACGGTGCTGGAAAACCGGCGGCGCGATCTCGCTGGCTTTATCGGCGAGTCACCTCGCCTCCGCATGATCCCCAACGGCGTCCCGCTCTACGACCTCACCAGGCGTGCCGTGATCCGGGAATCCAAGCGGGCGGATCTGGGAATCGCGAGCGACCAGTTCCTCTTCATCGCCGTCGGCAAAATGGCGCCCCAAAAGCGCCCCTTGGATTTTCTCGCCCGGGCCGCCGAATTGCTCACCCACTTCCCACAGGCCAGATTCCTTTGGGTCGGCGATGGCGTGCTGGCCGGTGCGTGGGATGACTGGGTCGCGGCGCGTCACCTCGGCAAATCGATTTACCGGCTTCCCTGGCGCAATGACGTTCCTTCCCTCTTGCTCGCCGCGGATGTTTTTCTGCACGTCGCCGAATTCGAAGGTTTTCCGCTGGCCATCCTGGAGGCAATGTCCGCCGCGTTGCCTTGCGCCATTTCGACGAACCTCCTCAGCGAAATGCCCTTCTTCAATGCCAGCAATTCGCTGGCCCTGACGGGTGATGGAAAATGGATGGAGGAACTTCGCGACCGGGAGAAACTGCGCGCCATCGGCGGGGCGGCGAGGCAGCTCGTCGAACGGCAATATTCCTGCGCCACGATGGCTGAAGCGTACGAGGCGCTCTACACCGAGACCCTTGGCCGGAGGTAATCGCGCATGAAAAAGGTGATCTTCGTCACTCCGGTCGCGCCCTGGAAGCTCTTCGGGGGCACTGCCACTGTCTCCAGAAATCTTCTCGAACTTTTTTCGGAACTTCCCGATTCACAGGTGTGCTGCTTGCGCGGCGATGAAGCCGGAGCCTATCCGCGAGAGATCCACGGCGCCACCGTCCTGAGCGGGCGGGTTTCGGGCCTCGTCCGCAAGTTGAGGTTTTTTCTGGATTTCGGCGCCGCATCGTTCGCTCACCGCCAATTCGACCGGACCGCGGTCCGCGAGCGTTTCGCCGCTTTGCTCGCCCGACACCAGCCGGAGTTTGTCGTCTTCGACCACATTTTTTCCGCGTGGCTGATTGACGTGGTCGAGAACCCAGCCACCCGCATCGCCTACGTGGCGCACGACGACATGGTGACCTACGCCGATTCCCTCCTGCGACTGAACCCGGCGCCGGCGAAGAGACTGCGCTTCGGCAAACTCCGACACCAATACCAACGCCTGCAGCAACACATCCTCGACCGGTCTGACTTTGTCCTGACGATGACCGCGGAAGACGCGGCACGCCTCCGCAAATCGGCCCGGGGTTCGGTCGAAGTGGCTCCCCTATTTTTCGATCCCCAGGACTTCGCTCGCGACGATGGCGCCGCTTTTCAGTATCTGCTGGTGACCGGTAGTTTCGATACCTGGGAAAAGCAGGCGGGGCTCACGCAATTTCTCGATTTTGTCTTCACCCCGCTCCTTCGACGAAGGCCGGATTTACGCCTGGTCATCGCCGGCCGCATCCTTCCCGGCGTGCGCAGCCAAATTCGCTTCCCGGAGCCGCCAGTCCGGATCGTTCACGCGCCGTCCGAAAGCGAAATGAGCACATTGGTCCGGCAGGCCTCAGCGGCCGTGGTGCTCGACCTCCAGGATTCGGGCCTCAAAATCAAGACGATCGATCTCGCCGCGGCGGGCCTGCCGCTCGTGAGTTGGGCCCCGGGTATCGAAGGCAGCCTGCTCGTCCCGGAAGAGAGTTGCCTCGTGGCAGCTTCATCGGAAGAGTTTATCCACCATTTGGACAGACTCTATCTCGACCCGCATCTGCGGCGTGAACTGGGCACGGCGGCGCGGCGGATCGTGCAACAGAATTTTTCCAAGGCCGCGGCACGCGCGCGATTTAAGGCGTCCAGATTGTTTTCCGCCCTGAACGGAATCGATCCGGCACATTTAACCGCTGAAGGCGTCTAAACGGATGCGCGCCATCTCATCTCTTCGGCGGGATGCCGTTTCGCGGCGCCAGCCGTGTGCGGCACGTGACTGACGATGGGAAATGGGTCAGAATGAAGATGTGATTTCCGTTCGCGTCGCCCTCGTCAGCGCCTTTCTCACTTCGACCTGCGTCGCGGCCGCGCCCCCGTCCAGGGCCGCCTGCACCTTCGACGACAACGGCCTCGCCACCCTCAGCTACGGCGGCGCGCAATTCATCAAGAGCGCCACGCCGCACATCGGTAGCATCTACTTTGCCGATGAAAAAGGCGCCGATGTCGCCGCGGACAAGAGGGACCCGACGATTTCCTTCGAGCCAACCGCGCAGCGTCTTTCCTATTCCTGGCCGTGGGGCGCCCTGCGTTGGCGCTACCAGCTTGCCGGCACGCGGCTGAACCTCGAGTTCACGATTGAAAACGACACCGCGGGGCCCATCAGCGGCATCGAACTCGATCTGCTGGAAATCCAGTTCCCGCGCCGGCCCATTGGCGCCGGCTGGGAAAGCCGCTTTCAAATGATCGGCGATAATGCCGGCGACATCACCGCGCTGGCGGCGGACTACCAGACCGGCGTCCTCACCTTCTGCAACGACGATCCCTCCAGCACGGTGCGATCGGGCTTTTCTCCCAACGCCCCACCACCGCAGGAAACCTGGGTCCTTCACGTCACGTCACCCGAGAGACATAAAGATGAGCCCTTGGTCTTCGTCGCACCGCGGAGCGCGAAGACCTTTCACTTCTCGCTGCGCTTTTCCGAACCCGGCGCGCCCTTCAAGACCGTCGCCGGCGACCTCATCGAGAAATTCACCGCCGCCCATCCATTCCAGCTCAAATGGCCCGATCGCCGTCCCATCGGGATGCTCGCGCTGGCCAGCTCCGCGCACTCTTCGTCGACCAATCCACGCGGCTGGTTCAACGAGCCGATCGAACATTTTGTCGGTGGCAACGGATCGAAGAATTTTCGCGTCAAACTCCTCGAGACCGCGGATCGCAGTATCGCCATCCTCAAGGGCATGGGCGCGCAAGGCATGATTTTCTGGGACATGGAAGGCGAGGAATTTCCCAACATCAACTTTGTCGGCGACCCGCGCATGACCGCGCAGCTCGCCCCGGAAATGGAGGCGGCGGCGGCGGAATTCTTCGGGCGCTTTCACAAGGCCGGGCTGCGCACCGGCGTCTGCATCCGCCCCTCCCGCATCGTGCCCGGCTGGGACGGCAAATCGAAGTGGCAGCACAGCCACATGGGCTTCGATGTCGTCGAGGAGATGAACCAAAAGATCGCCTATGCCAAAAAGCACCTCGGCTGCCTCCTCTTTTATGTGGATACCAACGTGCGCTATTTCTTCACGCCGGACGGCGGCGTGAATTCGAGCCTGCTCGAGGGCGCCGCCTTCAAGCGCCTGGCCGATGCCAATCCCGATGTGCTCATCATTCCCGAGATCCCCCGGCTTGATTACTGGAGCTGCACCGCGCCCTACCGGGAACTGCGTCCGCATGCTTTCGGAAATCACGCTGCCACCGACCCGCGCGTGTTGGATTTTTATCCCCGTGCCTTCAGCATCATCAACGCGGTCGATGGTCCCGCCCAGCAGCACCGTGCGGAGATCGTCGCCGGCCAGCGCCGTGGCGACATCCTGCTCTTCCGCTGCTGGTTCGCCGACGAGCAGAACAAACTGTTCAAATCCATTCTCGACGAGGCGGACCGAAAATAACCCGCCGTCGGCGCTTCGGCTCTGCTGTTTTTGCGGGCGTAAGCGACGGATTCCAGCGTGCCAAACTTGCGCGTCAAACAGACCCGGCATCCAATCCAACTCCCTTTCGTGGCGCCTCGTCTTTCGCTGATTTCGGTCGAAGCCAGCTCTCCCAACGAACGCGAGGACCGGCGTGATCCACTCAGGATTGCCCCGCAACTTTCCGCTTGCCTCGCACCCCCGGCAGGGGCATTTTCCCGCTCCCACGCACGGGGTCTTAGCTCAGTTGGTAGAGCGCCTCAATGGCATTGAGGAGGTCAGGGGTTCGAATCCCCTAGGCTCCACCAAATTTCAGCGCGACGTTAGCGCCTAGGGGATGAGAACGCAGTTCGACTGCCAAGCGCGCCAGCGCCACACCAACCCGCGGAGCGCCATCCGCAGGCCGCCGGAGCGGCAATCCCCTAGGCTCCACCAAATTTCGGCGCGACGGTAGCGCCGAAACCATTTCATGCCTGCGGCGCAGGCGCCGAGGGGATGAGAACACCGTTCGACTGCCTCGCGCCACTGGCGCCCACCCCATTCCGCGGAGCGCCACTCGCAGGCCGCCGGAGCAGCAATCCCCTAGAGGCTGTCATGCACTTTTTTCCCTGTGGTCCCGCCCGAAGGGAACGCCAACGGCGTTCCATCAATCAGCCCAGGGTTGGCCGCTTTGGGCCTACCCTGGGTAGTCGTCGCAAAAATCCTCTACGCTGAAAGCGTTGTATCCCCAAAAGTGCATGACACGCCCTAGGCCCCACCATTTCAGCGCGACGGTAGCGCCGAAACCATTTCATGCGTGCGGCGCAGGCGCCCAGGGGATGAGAACGCCGTTCGACTGCCGGGACCCCACCCGGCCTGACAGAACGCGGTGGCGGGCGATTTTCGGCGGTGGGGTTTGTGGGATTGATCGGCCACCACACAAAAAGACTCCAACGATTGTGCCGGTCACCAGAACCGGAGTTTCGTTGGAGCTAAAAGTACATCGGCTGCACGTGAAAAAATCTCCGGCGTCTCCAGATGCAGATGTCCTTGCAAATGAGGCATTCGTGACCCTGTTTCCCGCGGAATTTTCAGTTTGCAATCCGGATCGGGGACCGTGCAAACTGTTTTTTAAACATTCGGCTGTGACTGTGCGCCGACGCTCCATCAAATTAACCGTCCTGTTCTTATGAAAATACCCTCACTCCTGCTACCACTCCTGCCCATTTTCGCGCTCCTGTCCAGCTCGCTCACGGCCGCGGCGGACGGGATCCAAACGCAAAGTTCAGCGTCGGGCGACCTGGAAGTGGACGTGACCAAAGCGGTCGTCAGAGACGGCATCCTCACCATCCAGATCACCATTCGCAACAAGGGCGCTGATGAAGCCAAGATTCTGTATGATGTGAGAGGCAACTATTATCTCGATCAGAAGGAGAAGAAAAAATATCATGTCCTCGCAGACAGCGCTGGCAACTCCCTTGCATACCCAATTTATGACGCTTGGAATATCTCGTCAGCTGCAGGGGGTTATCCGGTCAAAATCCCGACCGGGGGCAAGACGATTATGTGGTTCAAGTTTCCGGCGCCGCCGGCAGCCACGACGAAGATCGACCTTTTCATCCACGATATCTTGCCCTTTGAAGACCTGCCGATCTCCCAATGAGCAGAGGACGCAGTATTATCGGCGTGGCTGCTCTTGTCATGCCCTTGGTTTCCACCGTATTGCTGGCGCAGAGCGAGCCGTCGGCCGCAGATAGCTCGGCCATGCTGCGCGATCCACGAAACGCGCCGCTCACGCTAAAGAGTGACATTCGCACGCTCGTCGGTCTTGACGCGGGAATGAAGGCTGGGGCTCGCACGACCGCTGGTTCTGGCGCGGGAGTGAACGGCGGGCCGCTGGGAATCGTTGGTCTTGACGGGGGACTGAAAGGTGGGCCGCTGGGGTTGAAGGCCGATGTGGAGGATTTGAATAAGGCGATGACAGACCTCGGCGCTCAGGTAAAGAAGGTCGAGATCCCGGCGCAGGTGAAGATCGTTGCCAATAAAAGGGTCGAAGTTCCCGCGCAGGTCAAGGAGGTCGAGATTCACGTCGATCTGCCAGGGGACGTCCTTTTCGATTTTGATAAAGTGGACATTAAACCCGCTGCCGAAGACACGTTGAAGAAACTCGCCGTAGTCATTCGCGCCAAATCCAAAGGTGTCGTCCAGATTAACGGCTTCACGGATTCGAAAGGGAACGATCCGCACAATCAAAAGCTTTCCGAAGGCCGGGCCGCATCCGTCAAAGCGTGGCTGACGACGAGCGGTGGCATTTCCACCGCCAGCCTGACCACCAAGGGATTTGGCAAGGCAAATCCTGTCGCGCCAAACACACGTCCCGACGGATCCGACAACCCGGAAGGCCGCGCCCGAAATCGCCGCGTTGAAGTAATCATTCCGACGCAGTAGCCCATCCGCTGCATACCAAAGGATCGGCCCCGAGTCACCCTTGCACGCGCCAGGGACTGTTGCTCCAACCGCTAAAATCCTTCGTGCTCATGTCGCTATTTCTCAATCACCCGTTTTCAGCCATCTCAGGACACCACCCGGCCTGCCAGAACGCGCTGGTGGTTCAATTGTGGGCGGGTGGGAATTGGGGAGGTCAATTGATTCTCACAAGAATCAGGAGGTGTGCTGGCTTGGGACTGTATCTGCGCATAAAGTAGTCACAGGCATTTTGCCATAGTGCCGCAATTCTTAACTTTATTTGCTGCCCCGTGATCCATCTGGACCAAAACATTCCGTTCGTTCGCGCCGCTCGCAGCGGCGCTTTGGCGGAGGCTGTTGCGATCTTGAAAAGTGCCGAGCTGCGACATGGCCTTCGGTGGTCCATGTCGCAGGAGTTTTTGGACGAGTCGAACAACGACCAGTGGTATCGAGAGCATCTGTGGCCATTTTTGTCGGAGACGCATTTCGTGGTCTCAGGGGGCGACCGCCAACTTACGCGCTGTTCTCTCTTCGGTTTAGATGGTCTGGATCATACTCCAACGTGGAGGCATTGGGGCCAGATCCTCGCAGAATGGGCGAATTCCCGGTGGGTGAGGCGACCGGCGGGCCTTGGTAAAACCCGCTGGAGTCGTGCAGCGCGTCCGTGGGAATACCTCGATTTTTATTCCTACGCATACCTGTCGGATCTCATCGCGGACTATGATTCCTGGTGTGAAGCTTTGAAAGAAATCTTGCTGCTGAGTAATGCAGCCGGGTGACGAAGCGCCGAGGGGATGAGAACGCCGTTCGACTGCCGGGACCCCACCTGGCCTGACAGAACGCGGTGGCGGTCAAATTTGGGCGGCGGGGTTTTGGGGCCGTTGATCGAGATCAAATCTCCGAGAGAACGTGGATCACTCGATTGGCGATCATGTCCCTTGTCCGCGCTATGTAGGCAACCATGTGAGGCGCTCTTGAATGTGCTTCGAATGCCTCCAGGCTTTCCCACTTTTCGGTCACCACGAATGTGTTTGGTCCAAATTCAGTTTGGAAATTGAGCACAGGGACAGAATCGACCGAGGCTTCATATTCGATGCACCCCTTTGCCGCTCTCACGGTCGGCACGTTGGCACGAAACAATTGCAGGACGGAATCACGTTGACCTCGTCTGGTGGTGATGATGGCGATGACCTGGATCATGATTTTTTTGCGGATGCTCATGCCCGGAGCGCCATCAATCCATAAAAAAGACTCCAACGATCATGCCGGTCACCAGAACCGGCTTTTCGTTGGAGCTGAATCAAGATCGGCCACCTGCTGGGGATGTCAATGGGTGCCGATCAGCAGCGTCAAAAATCTGTTGATTCCGGATCGAGCGAGCCGGAGCTTTCCTCAAAGAAGGAGCACAATATGAATTCCACCGCACATGTGGACGAAGAAGTTCACGGTAAACTCTTGGATATTGATCTTCACGGAAAACTGAGCCGGGCAGATTACGCACGGATTGCCCCTGAAACTGAGAGGCTGATCCGCCAATACGGCAAGATTCGGATCTTGGTCACCATGCACGACTTCCACGGTTGGGATGCCGGCGCACTATGGGAGGACATTAAATGGAACGCCAGGCACTTCAATCACATCGAGCGGCTGGCCATCGTTGGCGAGAAGACCTGGCACAAATGGATGACGGGCTTTTGTCGGCCATTCACCTCCGCTGAAGTCCGCTACTTTACCCTCGATCAGAGGCACGCCAATGGATCAACGAATTCCACGACCGTGATCCGTTAACGCCAGTTTCCCCCTTCATTCAATAAGAGGGCGTCTAAGAGTGTGTACCGAAAGTCAGAGGGAAGGTTTCGCGAGACGAGCGAGGAGGATTTTGCTGGCGGCGATGAAGATGAAGGCTTCGGAAGAGTCGGTGC
>Ga0302324_100017095_pt1 | contig 14407 bp, 9 predicted proteins | sample Palsa_T0_1_FD_201949 | JGI IMG/M metagenome (GOLD analysis project Ga0302324, IMG submission 201949) | Peat permafrost microbial communities from Stordalen Mire near Abisko, Sweden - Palsa_T0_1 | ecosystem: Environmental > Terrestrial > Soil > Palsa > Peat permafrost | place: Sweden: Abisko...
ATGAGCGCGGCGCCTATACCGGAGCGGGAGCGCGGAAAATCGGAAAACTCGAACTGGCTCACCGCGGCACGCTCTTCCTCGATGAAATTGGCGAGCTGCCGCTGGCGATTCAAAGCAAACTGTTGCGCGTCCTGGAAGAAAGACGCTTCGAGCGCGTGGGCGGCACGCAGGAAATTGGAGTCAGCGTACGAATCGTGACCGCCACGAATAAAGACCTCCGCGCCGCGGTTGCCGACAAGACCTTCCGCGAAGACCTGTATTTTCGCATCGCCGCCGTGCCCATCACCATTCCACCACTGCGCGACCGCGGAGACGACGTGATTCTTCTCGCGGAACATTTTCTCGACCGCTTCAAGCGAGAGTTCCGCAAGCCCGAGCTTTCTCTCGCGGACGACGCGCGCACGAGGCTGGGAACCTATTCCTGGCCGGGAAACGTCCGCGAATTGCAAAATGCCATCGAGCGCGCAGCCATCCTGGGGAACGGTTCGGAGATCGACACAATCGCCTTGCGGCTGCCCGCCCCAAAGCCCGCCCCCGAAGAACTGCCCGATGGAATGCTCGAAGAGCAGTTTCTGTGGGAAGGCCCGCTAGAAGAGGTGTCGCAGCGCGCCGTAACCCACGTGGAACGCTTCAAAATACAGAATGCCCTCCGCGAATCCAAGTGGAACAAAACGCGCGCCGCCGAAAAGCTAGGCGTCTCCTACAAAACCCTCCTGCACAAGATCCGCGCACTAGGCCTCGAGAATTAGAGTGCTATTTTTCGCCGCTACTTTTTTTTCCCGCCGCCCTCTTCGCCACTGCCTTCTTTCGCCGCTGCCTTTCCGCCACCGCCTTTGCTCTAAATTGTCATCCTGAGCCCATACGCGCCCGGCGCGGATGGGTGAGGGACCTGCTTCTTCTTTCGCCGTCGGGCATTCCCGCAGGGCAAAGCTTCGGCGCGCCAGGGCGTCGCCCCCTGGGGACGCCAATCTCCCGATTGGCGTTTTGTCTCACCTCTGCGCCGCAGTCCGCCCTTCCTCGCAGCGCTCATCATGAGCGCAGCGAAGGATCCCTCCTCGATTCCGGAATGAGGCAAGAGAGATTCTTCGCGTAATAACCGCGCTCAGAATGACCCGGTTCTGGCTTTGGGGGATTACCGAAATCCTGCTGCGTGGAGACTTAGCCGAGCAGCTCGACCAGCACCTCATTTGAAACCGAAAGCCGATCGGGCGCCAGACGCAGACGCGTTCCATCCAGCTCAACCAGCCCTTGCGATTGCAGATTGGTAATTCGACCGCGCAGGTCTCCGATGCGGCCGGGCAGCTCCGCATCGTAATCGCGTTCGATACGCCCCAGATCAATGCCGTCAAGCTGCCTCAAGCCAAGGAAGAATTCTTCCTCCAGCGCCTGCCCCGCCGTCACGGGCTCGATTTGCTCGCGCGGCGAAATTCCCTGCTCGATGCAGTCCACGTACCGCGCCGAGTCATGAAGGTTGGCCCAGCGCGTGCGGCCGTCAAATGAGTGTGCCCCCGCGCCAAAGCCAAAGTAGGGCTGGCGGCGCCAGTATTTCAGATTGTGCTGTGAGCGGCAGCCCGGCAGCGCCCAATTCGAGATTTCGTAGTGCTCATAGCCGCCAGCAGCAAGCCGCGCGCAAGCGGATTCGTACGACTCGGCAATGGCATCGTCGCTGGGGATGGCACTCGCGCTGTAACGGTTTCCGCCCGCAAGCGATTCTTTTCCCAGGCGGCTGCCCTCGTCGATTTCCAGCATGTAAATGGAAACGTGCTCGGGGCGAAGCTCCAGAAGCTCACTAACCGAACATTTCCAGGATTCGCGCGCCTGGTGAGGAAGCCCGGCGATTAAATCGAGGCTGATATTTCGAAAGCCCGCCTGTCTAAGCGTTTCAACCGCGCGATAGATGTCCGCGCGGCGGTGCATCCGGCCAGACGATTTTAGCTCGCAGTCGTCGAACGACTGCGCTCCCAGGCTGATGCGATTGAAACCCGCCACCAGCCAAGCCGCCGCCTTCTCCGCGGTGATGGTTTCCGGGTCAGCTTCCAGCGTAATTTCCGGTTGCGCCGCAAGCCCGGCCGCAGTCCCGGCCATCAGGAAACGCGCGCGGAGACGATCCACCATCTTCGCCAGGTCGGAGGGATCGAGGAGGCTAGGCGTACCGCCGCCAAAGTAGATCGTATCGACGGCATTCTCCGTAGCGCCAGCGCCGCCGTTCTCTTCCGCTGCCAGCGCAATCTCGCGGCACACCGCATCCGCGTACAAGCCGTAGCGATTGCGCGAAACCACACCCGTGTGGAAATTGCAGTAGGTACACTTCGTCTGGCAGAACGGCACCTGGATGTAAACGCCGAGGCTCACACGATTCTCATCGCGGCAATATCTGCCCGGGGTTCCGAAGCGAACGAATTCTTCCTGAGAAATATGCGGCCACGCCACTTGTAATCGCCATCGTCGTAAACACCCTGCGGTGGAGCATTCATGAAAAACGCGGCTGAGAGAAGCAGGCTCGTAACGGCGACGAGCGAATAATGAAAAACCGACAGGCGGGTAATACTCCGCTTAGCAGATGGAGCTAGCTCGACTTCGGGTCGAAGGAGCGACAGCATAGTAACCAAAATGCTACCACAGGTGCTGGCACCGAAGCGCGATCGCACCAGAATGGGTGACGTTAATTCGCTGGGAGTGATTCAGTTGCGTATTCCGCGAACGCGGCTGCGATCGTTTCTGCCGCGCTGCATCGCTCCTCTGGACCGGCGCTCCCCGGAAGTGGCCGAACTGACACGGCAGGCCTTTTTGCAGGGCATTTCGACACGCCAGGTAGGACGCGTGGTGGCGGTAGTGACCGGCGGATCAGTCCAGTGCGCAGACCGTCTCGCAGCTGACGCGGGTGCTGGATCGGGCGGTCGAAGCTTTTCATCACCGTTCGCTGGGCGACGATTGGGCGTATCTGTTTCTCGACGGGGTGTGGCTGAAGGTGCTGCGAGCGACGGGGCCGCAGCGAGTGTTACTGCCGGTGGCTTACGGAGTCCGGCGCAATGGCACGCTGGAGCCGCTGGGTTTTACGCGGGCCAAAGCAGAGAGCCAAGCGGCTTGGGAGGGACTGTTGAACGATCTGTTCCGGCGCGGGCCGTACGAAGAATTTGCAGCTGGTGATCACCGACGGCTGTCTTGGGCTGGCGCGGGCGATCGAGACCGTCTATCCGTGTGCGCGGCACCAGCGCTGCTGGGTGCTCAAAATGAGGAATAGAGCGCCGCTCGACTTTACGCCCGGCGCTGCGTCCGGTAGAATCTTTCGTTTGTCCTACAGGATGAGGCCCAACTGAACATGCTGCGATTTGTCACTGCCGGGGAATCCCACGGGCAGGCCCTGCTGGCCTGGCTTTCCGGTCTGCCGGCGGGCGTCCCGGTCGATCTCGAATTCGTGGGGCGCGAGCTTCACCGCCGCCAGCTGGGGTTCGGGCGCGGAGGACGCCAGCGTATCGAGAAGGATCAGGCAGACTTCCTTGCCGGCGTGCGGCATGGCAAGACGATTGGGGCGCCCATCGCGATGCGTCTCGAGAATCGCGACTGGAAAAATTGGGAGAAAGCTCTCCCGGTGGAAGATAGCGATGGCGCCGACGATGCCCAGCGCCACCTGACCGCGCCCCGCCCCGGCCACGCCGATCTTCCGGGTGCGCAGAAATTCGATTTTCACGACGCGCGTTACGTGCTTGAGCGGGCCTCCGCCCGCGAAACGGCGGCGCGCGTGGCGGCAGGCGCGGTGGCGAAGTGCCTGCTGCGGGAATTCGGCATCGAGGTGCTCAGCCACACGGTGGCCGTGGGCCACGTGCGCCTCGAACGCGACGCACGATGGGACGAGATCGTCGCGGTTTGCGAGAACCTCGAGTCGCCGCTGCGCTGCATCGACCCGGACACCGAAGCGCGCATGAAAGCGGAAGTCGATCACGTGCTACGTGCGGGCGATTCGGTGGGCGGAATCTTCGAAGTGGTGGCGCGCGGCGTGCCCGTTGGCCTCGGCACGCACGCGCAGTGGGACGAGAAGCTCGACGCCCGCGTCGCGCGCGCTGTTATGTCCATTCAAGCGGTAAAGGCTGTCGAAATCGGCTCAGGAGTCGCCAACGCCGGAAGCTATGGCTCGGAAGTGCAGGACGAAATCCGCTACGATGATACGCGCAAGCGTTTTGACCGGTCTTCTAACCGTGCCGGCGGCCTGGAAGGCGGCATCACCAACGGGCAGGACGTGATTGTCCGGGGCTATCTGAAGCCCATCTCGACGCTGCGGCGGGCCCTGCTCACGGCGGACATGAACACCAAGGAAGCGGTGAAAGCGGCCTACGAGCGCTCGGATGTTTGCGTGGTGCCCGCCGGAGGCGTGGTCGGCGAGGCGATGGTCGCCTTTGAACTGGCGGCGGCGTTTCTTGAAAAGTTTGGCGGCGATTCCCTGGGCGAGACGCGCAGGAATTTCGACGGCTACCAGCGGCAACTCGATAATTTTTAGGCGGCAATTTCGGCGATTTCAGAGGAAGCCCAGGAACAAGGAAGCGATGATTCATCCGATCGTTAAATACGGCGACCCGGTGCTCGAAACACCGGCCAAAACGGTGGAAAAATTCGACGAGGAACTCCAGAAGCTCGTCGAGGACATGTTCGAGTCCATGTACGCCGCGCAGGGCGTAGGACTCGCCGCACCGCAGATCGGCATAGGGGTGCGGGTCGCCGTGATCGACGTAAGCAACGGCAAAAATCCCGAGGCCAAGCTCGTGCTCGCGAACCCGGAAATCACTCACTCCGAAGGGGCACAGCGCGAAGAAGAAGGCTGCCTTTCGGTTCCGGGATTTCGCGGCAACGTCGAGCGGCCGCAGTATGTGACCGTGCGCGCGCAGGACGCGGCCGGCAAAGAATTCGAAATGCGCGGCGAAGGCCTGCTGGCCCGCGCGTTCTGCCATGAAATCGACCATCTCCGGGGCGTTCTTTTCATCACCCACCTCAGCATGCTCAAGCGCGACATGATCAAGCGCAAAATCAAAAAGATGAAAAAAGCCGGCGAGTGGTAAATCGCCATGCCGCTGCGAATCGTCTTTTGCGGCACCCCCGCTTTTGCCGTGCCCGCCCTGCGTCAGCTGATCGCTCAGCCTGATTTTGAAATCGCGGGAGTGATCACGCAGCCGGATCGGCCGCGGGGCCGCGGAGGCGAAATATCGGTCTCCCCAGTAAAGAAGGTCGCGCTCGAAGCGGGAGTTCCCGTCTATCAGCCGGAGCGAGTCAAAGAGGAAGCCGCTCAGGAATATTTCAGAAACGTTGCGCCGGATGTGGTGGTGATTATCGCCTACGGGCAGATCGTCCCGACGCGGCTCATTGCGATGCCCCGACTGGGATGGATCAACCTCCACGGTTCCCTTCTGCCGAAATACCGCGGCGCGGCCCCCATCCACTGGGCTATAGCCAATGGCGAAACGCGCACGGGCCTCACGACCATGCAGATCAACGCGGGCCTCGACACCGGCCCGATGCTGCTGAAATACGAAACGGAAATTGCAGCAGATGAGACGTCTCCGGAACTCTATGCTCGCCTGGCGGAGGCCGGCGCACCTTTGATGGTGGAAACGCTGCGAGGGATCGCCGGCGGCGCGCTTGTTCCCGTCCCCCAAGACGACTCGCAAAAAACGTTCGCGCCGCCTCTGAAGAAAGAAGACGGCCGCATCGACTGGTCGCTCGATGCGCAGCACATTTACAACCGCATGCGCGGCTTTCAGCCCTGGCCCGGCGCGTTCACCGCATTTCGCGGCAAGACGTGCCAAGTGTGGGGAAAGCCTGCGAAAGAAGCGTCTGAAACCGCCGCTCCGGGCGCCCTGCTGATCAAAGGCAGTGAAGTGCAGGTCGCCGCGGGCAACAGCACATCGCTACAATTGGAATCCGTACAAATGGAAGGACGCAAGAAAGTAACCGCGCGCGAATTCGCAAACGGCGCGCGGCTCGTCCCCGGCGATAAATTTGGCAATTAGCACAGCGCGGAAAATTGCGTTCGAGACCCTGCGGCGCGTGGAAGCCGAAGGCGCCTACGCCAGTGAAGTGCTGCACACGGTGCTGGGAACCGGTATCAAGAACGAAGACGCGGCGCTGGCCACCGAACTCACGATGGGCGTGCTGCGGTGGCGGGGGCTACTCGACTTTCTACTCGAACGCCAACTGAAGAAACCCGTCGCACGGCTCGATCTGGCGGTAGCCATCGCGTTGCGGATCGGCCTGTATCAGCTTAGATTCCTCGAGCGAATCCCGGCACGCGCGGCGGTGAACGAATCGGTAGAGCTCGTCAAGCACGCGCGAAAAGCATCCGCTGCTTCCCTGGTAAACGCGGTACTGCGAAAGTTGACAGCCGAAGCTGACGCGCCCGCCGCGCGATTCCTTCCGGCGGATCTGCCCGCCGCCGAACGCCTGAGCATTCTGCATTCGCATCCACGATGGATGGTGGAGCGCTGGCTGGCGCGCTTTGGCGAGCCAAAAACCACAGCTTTGCTCGAAGCAAATGATCGCACGCCTCGCCTGAGTTGCGCGCTGCACGATCCCTCCGGCCGGGAACTCGTCCTGGCGGAACTCAAGAAGGCCGGCATGGCGACGGATGAAGGCCGGCTTTTGCGCTCGGCGTTCGCCGTGAGCGGAGGGAGCCCGGCGAGAACCGCGGCATTTCTTGCGGGGCAAATCTCGATTCAGGATGAGGCGTCGCAGGCCGTTTCGCTCCTGCTCGACGTGCACGAGGGCGACCGCGTCCTCGATCTTTGCGCCGCACCCGGCGGAAAGACGGCGACTCTCGCGCGCGCCGCGGGAGCCAGAGGCTCGGTGGTAGCGGCCGATCTGCATCCCCATCGCCTGAGGGCCATGCGCGAACAGCTCAAGCGGATCAACCTGGCGCAGGTCACTCTGATAAATCTGGACGCCACCAAACCCCTGCCCTTTCGCATTGGTTTCGACCGGATTCTCGTGGACGCTCCTTGTTCCGGGACGGGCACGCTTTCGCGCCATCCGGAAATCCGCTGGCGGCTCCGGCCCGAGCAACTGCCCGAGCTTCACCAATTGCAGGTGGCCATTCTTTGCAGAGCGCTGGAGGGCCTCGCCCCCGGCGGCAGGCTGGTGTATTCCACTTGTTCGCTCGAGCCGGACGAGAATGAGGAAGTGGTCGCGGAGGCGTTGCGAGAAAACGAATCGATCAAGCACGTGGCGGGTCCTACGGTAAGCGCAACGCTCGAAAAATACCTCGCGCCCGGGGTTCAACCCTCAGAGTTAATCGACGCTTCCGGGCAATTCAGAACTCTTCCTGGCGAGCAGGCGACAGACGGGTTTTTCGCCGCCGTCCTGGAGCGGCATTGAACCACGCAAACAAGCGAGGCGATTTCAGGCTTGGAACCTTGCGGCGTTCCAATCCCGAAAAGATGCTAGGCTCGTTGGCGAAAGGTACGAAACCACAATGACGATACGCGAACGCGTGCAATGGGTGTTCCGAATGTCCCTGATGCTGTTCATTCTCGCATCGGTGGCATTTCTGAGTGCGCTCACGGCCATGCGTTACGCCGTGCAGGGCCGCGAAGTGCAGGTGCCGGACGTTACCGGCAAGCGATCGAGCGAAGCGCAACAAACCCTGATGGCGCGCGGCATCGGGATGAAGGTCGAAGACCGCATCTACAATCCCCTGCCCAAGGACGCCGTGGTGAGGCAAAGCCCACCGCCCCAAACGACGGTCAAGAAGGGCCAGTTCGCGCATGTGGTACTGAGCCTTGGGCCGCAGAGGGAAACCGTCCCGCAGATCGATGACAGAAGCGTGCGCGCCGCCAAGGTAGAACTGTTGCAGTCGGGAATGCAGGTGGGGGAAGTCTCAAGCGTATACTTGCCGGACACTTCAGAAGACCTCGTTCTCCAGCAGGACCCCGCGCCGGGCAGTACCGACGCGGCCACGCCGCACGAGAATTTTCTGGTTTCGCTCGGGCCGCGCCCAGCCACGTACGTGATGCCCGATCTGGTAGGTCTCCCTCTCAACGAAGCCTTGTCGAAGCTGAACGCCGCCGGACTCAAGGTCTCCAAGATCGCGAGCCCCGCCGCGCCGCCTTCCGCCCCCGGTGCAGTGCCGGGTGTGATTGCCGGATCAGGAAGCGGTAACATCGTTGTCGCCGAAACGCCGGGCCGGGGCCATCCCGTGGATGCAAATACAATGATCACGCTGCAAGTCGGCCAATGACGCAGCCAATAACCATGGCTCTATGAGCCCGGTGCCTCCGGGCACAAGAGCCTTCCCCAACCCGCAAACCCCCTGTGCTAGAATTTAGCCTTCATGGCCTACGCAAGAATCGAGATCGCCCCGTCTATCCTGGCTTCCGACTTTGCCAGGCTCGGCGAGGAAGTCCGCGCGGTGGAAGAAGGCGGCGCGGACGTGATCCACGTCGATGTGATGGACGGCCACTTCGTCCCCAACATTTCCATCGGGATTCCGGTTGTCGAGTGCCTCCGCAAGGCAACCCGGCTGCCCCTCGACGTGCATCTGATGATCGACACGCCGGAGAAGTATATCGACGAGTTCGTTCGCGCTGGCGCCAACCGCGTGCTGGTTCATGAGGAGTCGACCGCGCATCTGGACCGGGCGCTCACCATGATCCGTGAGGCAGGCGCGGAGGCGGGTGCGGTGATCAATCCGGCGACGCCCGTGACGATGCTCGCAGACGTCCTGGATAAGGTCGATACGGTGCTGGTGATGTCCGTGAATCCCGGCTTTGGGGGACAGAAGTTCATCCCCCATGCCTTCGAAAAGATCCGCCAGCTCGATCAGTGGCGCTCAAGGTATAATGCGGCCTTCCGAATTGAAGTGGATGGCGGCGTGGACATGGAAAACGTCGCTGAACTGGCGCAGGCGGGAGCCAACACGTTTGTCGCCGGAACGTCGATCTTCCACACATCCAACCCTGTGGAGGCGACTCGCCAGATGCGCAAGCTGGTAAACAACGCGATCAGTCAAAAGGTCTAAAGACGGGGTTTAAGCCAAACCGCATGCCCAAAATACTCAGCAAGAATCAGCTCCTCTCAACAGTCCTGGCCTTTTCGCTGTGCGCATCCGGCTATAGCGCTTACGGCCAAGGCTCCTCCACGCCCTCCGCGCAGACTGGGTCGTCCGGAGCGGCCCCGCCTCCTCCGCCGGCGCCCGCAAAACAGTCTTCGCCGAAGCCTCAGACCGTGCAAAAGGACAAGATTCCCGGCAAGGGCAAAGCCGTGCCCGCCGAACCCTCGGCCGAGCCGGACAAAGTGCTGTACGACCGGGCGATGGTGGACCTGAAGAAGTCCAAGTTCATCGAGGGCCGTCTGGCGCTTCAGACTCTGATCAACACGTATCCGGACAGCGAGTACCTTGCCAAGGCCAAGCTCGGCGTGGCCGACTCGTACTACCGCGAAGGCGGCACCTCCAACACCACCCAAGCCGTTTCGGAATATAAGGACTTCATCACGTTCTTCCCCTTTCTCGACGAAGCAGCCTACGCGCAAATGCAGATCGCCATGGCGCATTACAAGATGATGGAAAAGGCCGACCGCGATCGCACCGAGGCGGACAATGCCGAGGACGATTTCCAGACGTTTCTGCTGAAGTATCCCCAGAGCCCGCTCGTTCCCAAGGCCGAGCAGCGGCTGCGCGACGTGCAGGAAGTGCTAGCCGCAAGCCAGTACCGCGTGGCGCGTTATTACTATTTGAAGAACGATTTTCCAGCTTCCGCCGCGCGCTTGGTGGACCTGAGCCAGCGTTATCCGCTTTTCAGCCAGAGCGACAGCACCCTCTGGATGCTGGGCGACGTGTATTCGCGCGCCAAGCAATTCTCCAGGAACGAAGACGACAAGAATCACTGGGCCGACCTTGCGGGCGATTGTTACCGGCGCATCCTGACGAATTATCCGCTTTCCAAGCTGGCGCCCGATGCCAAAGCCCGCTTGACGGCAATGGGCATGCCCGTGCCGCCACCCGACCCGAGCGCGGTGGCGGAGATGAAGAAAGAGCAGCTGTACGAGAAGCAGCACACCCAGCACGCCTTTGTGCGTTTGCCGATGGAAATGCTGAAATCAATGCCCGACGTGGCAGCGGCAGCCCACAGCGGCCAGCCCAACCTGACGCCGCCCGACGATGCCGTTTCCGCCACGGACGTGCTGAAGCCGGGCGCTGCGGGCCCCTCCTTCACGCTGGCGATGCGGCCCTCAGCGAACCCCGGTGCGGGTGCCGAAGCGGCCGATACCGGGACGCCGGTGGAAGCGGTACCGGTGGGGTCCGATTCGTCATCGGGCGCACCCGGGAACAACCTGGGGGTACAGATCATCGAAGCTCCCAATGGATCCGGCGGCGACGCGGCCCCGGCGACTCCGCCTCCCCCTGCTACGGAAACCTATGCCCCTCCGGCAGCGACCGATCCATCTGCTCCACCCACGATTACCCTTCAGCCCACGACGGCAGCGAGCGCTCCGCCAAGCGCTACCCCCGAGCCGGCTGCCTCGACACCCCAGGCTTCCGGCCTTACGCAGGCAACCACCGGCACCAGCGGAACAATTGCTCCAGTAACAGTGGCTCCGGAGAAAGCCGCCAAGGCCGACAGCAAGACCGAATCGACCAGTAAGAAAAAGAAGGGCATACACAAGGTGATACCCTTCTAGGTCGATTGTTTACCCACTGCTAACAACTCCGGCACGCCGGTACCTTGGGTCGGTTGACGCTATCGTCGCGGAATGTTTAGCTGTATCGATAGCAAAAGGGGCGGGTAATCGCGTACAAGTGTCGAATCGCCCCCTCGGGGAACCCAAGTGCCTAGAATTCTCGTCGCGGACGACAACACCAATATCCAGAAGATGGTCGCGCTGGCGTTTCACGATCGCGGCATCGATGTCACCGCCGTGGGCAACGGTGAAGCGGCCGTGCGCCGCTTGCCGGACTTGAACCCGGACTTGATCCTTGCGGACATCTTCATGCCCGTGCGCAATGGCTACGAGCTCTGCGAATGGGTAAAAAAAGACGAGAAATTCGCACATATTCCCGTAATTCTGCTCGTGGGGGCTTTCGATCCCCTCGATGAAAAAGAAGCGCGCCGCGTGGGCGCGGACGGCGTCCTGAAGAAGCCTTTCATTCCTCCCGATCCGCTGATCGCGATGGTAACCGCGGCGCTTGAAAAGCAATCGAAGCTTCCCGTTGAAAGCGTCGCGGTGAAGCAACCGGCGCCCGCACCGCCCCCTCCGGTGGCAGCCCTCCCTGTACTCGCCAAAGTCGAGATGGCACCCGTCCCCGAGTATCCGGAACCCAGCGTCGACGATGCCTCTCTCGCCTACGGCTTCGGGAGCGGGCGCCGCGCGCTCGATGAGGAAGGTGCGGGCGAGCCTGCCGCGCCTCTGGCACCCAAAGCCGAAGGTGGACAGGAAGTCGAGGAAGAATTCGAGGGCGCATCGACCACAAAAGACTGGCGCCGCTCAGCGATGGAATTTGAGATACCGGAGGAAACTTCCCGGAGACCCGCTTTTTCTTCTGACGAGGATATGGGATCGAGCTTCCCTTCAGAAGCGGATGTGCCGCCGCGTCATGTGCCCATTCCCGAGCCGGTGAAACGGGTCGAGGCGGTAGCGCAGGAGGCTCCGGAATCGGCACTGTCTATTTCCTGGCCGCTCGTTGCGAAAGCCGAAGTGGAAGTGGAAAACCACGCCGCGCCGACGCAGCCATTGCAGCAAGCGCCCGAAACGGAAATCCAGGAAGCTCCGGCTGTCGAAGCACAAACAGAGCCCGAACCAAGCTTCGCATCGAAGGCCGCCCACTGGATGGATCTGATGGCTTCGCCGGCAGAGAAGCCGCAGGGCAACTGGTTCACCTCCATATTCAGTGCGCGCAAAAATACCGACCAGGAACAAACCCCCAGCGAACCGCAGCTTGAGAAGACCGCGGTTTCCGGCCAGGAACCGTCAATCGCAAGCGAGCCCGGGGTTCGGAACGATGTCGAGATTGGGGCGCACGTTGAGGCGAACGTTCAACCTGGCGTCGAGACGCGTACAGAAGCGTCCGGCCAGGAGTTGAATGCCGCTACTGAAACGATCCCCTCCCACGACGTGGTGGAACCCCAGGCCGCAGAATCCACCGTGGTGGCGGCTACGGAAGAAGACGAACCTTTCTTCGCCGATGAGCCGGAATCGAATCAGCCGGCGTTTGCGATACCGCCCTCCGCAAGCGAGGACCCGGCGATCTCTTCGGAGCCGGAGATTCGAGCAGAAATCGCGCCCGAAGTTCATGCAGACGTTCAGGCGGAAGCCCAGGCAACCGCGCCTGCGGACGTTACAGCAGAAGTAGCGCCGCCCGTTCAGATAGACGCCTGGAAACAGGTTCAGATAGAAACACCCAAAGAACAGCCGCAAGAACTGCAGAGCATCGACGAGCCGGTATTTGACGAACCCGTATTCCCCACGGAGGAAATCGCGGCTGGGATTTCGGGAACCGTCGATAGATCCGCCGCCGCGGTCTCGGGCGAACTCGTCGCAGAAGCCTCCGACGAACCGACATTGGCTAAGGACCCTGCGCTCGTCGAACCTCCTGCCGTTCACGTGACACCTGAACCTTTGCTCGTCGACGAAGTGCCCGTCGGCCGTTCGACCTACGGCGCGCGGGAACAGGAAGTCGCCCCGTTATACTCGTTCCTTTCGGCAATGCCGAAACCGCCCGTTCCTGCCCCAGTTGCCGAGGAGCCAGTCACCGAATCCGCGGCCGCCCCGGAAGAACCGGTGCAGGGCGACGAAGATCGTGTGCTCGAATTCTCGTCGTCAAACTTTAGCAGGCCAACCCCCGTAGCGGCCGCGCCGCATCGCGAGCAACTCGCGCACATCCCGTACCTGAATCCCCCGCCGGATTTTCATCAGCCCTCCGGCACCCACGACAACGACTCGGCGCCTTCCCCGACAGTCGATACGATCGTGCAGAAGGTCCTCGAAAGGCTCGAGCCGCAGATCCGCGAGCTCCTGTCCCAGAACGTCCTGAAACCGCTGGTCGAAAATATGCTGCAAAGCGAACTCGAAAAGAAGGGCCGCTAGGGCTCCCGCCAACGCCCCGGATTCTGGCGCTTGCCTGGCTCAGCAGCCCCACGCGCTCGGTATTTGACGCCTCCCACAGTCGCCGCTTATATTGCTTATATCGCTTAATATTAATTGTTCCGCCTCACAACGAAATTCACACGACACAGGGGAAGAATGCCGCGAGAAATACCCAAGGCGTACGAGCCGCAGGAGATTGAGGAGCGCTGGGCCAAGTCCTGGTTCGACGAGAAGCTGTTTCGCGCCGAAAATTCGGGAGACGGGCCCATGTTTTCGATCGCGCTGCCGCCGCCCAATATCACCGGCTCCATTCATATCGGACACATGCTCGAGCATACGCAGATCGACATGCTGGTCCGCTGGCATCGCATGCGCGGCCACCGCACGCTCTGGCTCCCCGGGATGGACCACGCCGGAATAGCCACGCAGTTTGTGGTCGAGCGCCAGTTGGCCAGGGAAAAAATCCGCAGGCAGGACCTCGGCCGCGAGGAATTCGAGCGGCGCGTGTGGCAATGGAAGGCGGAGAGCGGCGGCGTCATCAAGGAGCAGATGATCCGGCTCGGCGCGTCCTGCGATTGGACACGCGAGAAGTTCACACTCGAACCGGCGCTCTATCGCTCCGTGCTCGAGGCGTTTCTGCGGCTCTACCGCGAAGGGCTGATCTATCGCGGCCGCTACATGGTCAACTGGTGCCCGCGCTGCCAAACCGCCATCAGCGACCTGGAAGTGGTGCACATCGAGCGGCCCGGCAAGCTGTGGCACATTCGCTATCCGATCGTGGGAGCGCCCGCCGGGGGCAGCCAGTATCTGGTTGTCGCCACCACGCGGCCGGAGACGCTGCTGGGCGATACCGCCGTGGCCGTCCATCCGGACGACGAGCGCTATCAGGCGCTGGTCGGCAAATCCGTACTGCTTCCGCTCATGGACCGTGAAATTCCCGTTATCGCGGATACCTACGTGGACCGCGCGTTCGGCACCGGCGTGGTGAAGATCACGCCCGCGCATGATCCCAACGATTTCGAAGTCGGCAAGCGTCATAACCTGCCCGAAATCGACGTAATGACCGGGGACGCGCATATGAGCGAGGCGGCAGGCAAATATGCCGGGCTGGACCGGTTCGTCGCGCGCGCGCGTATTGTGGAAGACCTGCAGGAACTGGGCCTTCTCGAAAAAATCGAGGACATCACCCACGCCGTGGGCGTCTGCGACCGCTGCAAGTCCGAAGTGGAGCCGCGCATTTCCACGCAATGGTTCTGCAAGATGGCTCCTCTGGCGGAGCCCGCGAAAAAAGTGGTGCGCGAAGATTTGATAGAGGTCGTGCCCGACAACCAGCGAACCATCCTGC